>Ga0326728_10008780_pt1 | contig 24812 bp, 18 predicted proteins | sample MB3enrmetagenome_FD_207602 | JGI IMG/M metagenome (GOLD analysis project Ga0326728, IMG submission 207602) | Lab enriched peat soil microbial communities from McLean, Ithaca, NY, United States - MB31MN | ecosystem: Environmental > Terrestrial > Soil > Wetlands > Peat | place: USA: New York... | reverse complement strand
TCGGGGCAAAAACCCATCCCCGGGTACTCATTTCCGTGAAGAACCTTTTTAAAAGAGGGATCGAGGGGGATTTTAAAGGATCGAGAGGGATTTCGATAGTTTATATAAGAAAATACGAAACATATCGCGCTTGCGATACAACCGGCGAAAGCCGGCATCCAGTGTATTGATTCCAGCTTGCTTGATGCTTCCTCACTGTTTCCGTCTTTATGACGCAGTTTCATCCGGGGGCGAAGCCCTGGTGCTTACCGGCGGCGCTTTGGCTTCATCGCCGACACGGCGCCTCGGCCTGCGCTTTCTCCATGATTTCGACCCATCTTGCCATTCGGGAGCGGTTTTTGCCGCCAAGCCCTCGAAGTCTTATTTCACGGCTTTCTTCCCCGCTGATCGTAAAGCCGATGTCCCACCGTTCGGCGGGCAGGAGCCGTCCCAGGCGCTCGGGCCATTCGATGATCGCCGCTCCATTGCCGAAAAGAGACTCCTCCCATGGCAGGGTCTCAAGATCCTCGGGACCCGAGATCCGGTAGAGGTCCAGATGGTAGAGGCGAAGCCGCGCCGTGTACTCGTTTATTATGGTGAACGTCGGGCTGGTCACCCTGATTTCGGGTGAAACGCCAAGGCCCCTTGCAATCCCGCGCGCAAAAAGGGTTTTCCCGGCCCCGAGTTCTCCCCGAAGCGCGAGAATGTCTCCCGGTTCGAGCAGTTCGCCTATTGCGCGGCCGAGGAGCAGTGAGCATTCCTCACATGGCGAGTCGAAAAAAAATTCCGGCGTATTCAACTTTGGGGGCCCTCGAGCAGGCCTAAAACTGCGGGGATTTCATCGAGCATATCGGTTGCCAGGAGCCCTCGGGTCGATACCTCCTCGAATATCCGGTCGCATGCGGCCCCATGGACATATACTCCGAGACAGGCCGCCCTGAAAACGTCGAATCCCTGGGCAAGAAGACCGGCAATGATCCCGGTGAGGGTGTCTCCCATTCCTCCGCTGGCCATCGCGGGATTTCCGGTGCTGTTAATCGCCAATCTTCCGTCCGGGGCCGCAATTACGCTTCGATGGCCTTTGAGGACGAGCGCGGCGCCGAATTGCCCGGCAAACCCGGATGCCGACTCAAGCGGATCGCCCAGGATATCCGATATGGAGCGGTGGCAGATCCGGGCCATCTCGCCGGGATGAGGCGTAAGTACGACCGGGACACGCGCTTTGAGCAGAATACCGGGGTCATCGGATATAGCCGTAATTGCGTCGGCGTCAAGCACAAGGGGGCAGGGCGATTCGATCAGGAGTTTTTTGACCAGGACAGTCGTATCCTCGTTGGTGGATATGCCGGGGCCGATGGCGAGCGCCTGCTTGCCTTTCAAAAAATTCAGAATCTGATCGAAGGCAACGGAAGCCGGCGTCTTATCGACGGTTTCGGCGATGGGAAAGGTCATTGCCTCGGTGAGTTTTACTTCCAGGATCGGGTTGAGGCTTTGCGGAATGAAAAGCGTTACCAGGCCGGCGCCTGCCCTTGACGCCCCCAGGCAGACTAGGGTGGCCGCTCCGGTCTTTCCGAGCGACCCCGCGAGAACGCAAACATGTCCGGCCTTCCCTTTGTGCGTGTCCGGACTGCGCGGTTCGATCCATGTTGAAAGGAGTTCATCGGTCAGCATTCGGCGCCGAATGCCGGAGGATTGAACCAGGCCGGGCGGAGTTCCGATGTCTATGACTTCGAGTTCGCCCGTCAGCTCCGGGCCTTGCGCCATGAGGTGCCCGATCTTTAAAAAGCCGAAGGTGGCAGTGGCGCCGGCCCTGATCGCGGTCCCGAGCGGACGGCCGGTTGTGGCGTCGAGCCCGGATGGAACATCGACCGCAAGCACCGGGACTTGAAGGCCGTTTATTTTGTCGATAATTTTCCGGTAGAGCCCCGTTACCTCGCTCTTGAGTCCCGTCCCGAGAATGGCATCGATAATCGCGTCGCATCGGCCGATGCGTTCCCATTGCGCGTCAAAATCTTCCGCCTCGTCCCATACCGTCACGGGAACTCCGATCTTTTCGAGAATCGAGAAATTTGTCAGCGCATCTCCTGTCAGCTTTACGGGGTCCCGGAGGCACACGACGTTCACCCTGGCGCCCTTGGAATGAAAAATCCGGGCCAGGGCGAAACCGTCCCCGGCATTGTTGCCGCTTCCCGCCGCCACCATGATCCGGCGGCCCAAGAGGTCGGGTTGGACTTTCAGAAAGAAGGCGGCTGCGCCCCGGGCGGCATTTTCCATGAGAACGATTCCGGGGATTCCGGCTTCGCCGATGGTTTTTGCATCGAGAGCCGACATTTCTTTGGCGCTGAGGACCAGCATCGTTTACCTCCTTTGAGCCGATGGGAAAATCAGAGCCATCCACGAATGTCAAGATACCATAGATTGGAGTGGAATCGACCATCTAAAACGGGCGGATCGGGCGGAGGATAGCACTCGTACGGCTAACGATCCGGCAAGGTTTGAAAGGGCATTTACGATAGGGGAAAAAGTTCATAGTTTGAGCGGAGTCGCGAAACATCTTTTACTATAATATTCATTATAGGAGCCACGGCAAAAGGGATAGGCGAACTCCACAGGCCTCATACTACCGAAGGAAGTTGTCGCGCGCCTCAAAGTGAAAAAGGGAGACAGCGTGTTTCTGACGGAAACGCGGCAGGGTTATGCCATTACCCCATATGGTCCTGAATTTGAAGCGCAAATGAAGGCCGCTCGCCGTGGCATGTCTCGTTACCGCAACGCTTTGCGCGAACTCGCCAGGCAACGAGTCGGCGTTGGCTTATCGAGCACGTCGTGAGAACCGGTGGTGGCTGTCCCAGGCCCAGCCCGGTTCCCGCTACAAGAAAAGAATTATGTGCAGCGAACCTGCCGTACGGCAAATGCCCCCGCCATTTTTGCGCCCTGAAAACCAGATCTCCCGAACTGAAATTCTCAGGTAGGCTTCTAAAAGCAAATCATATCTTGAAAAATCGAAAAGTTATGACGTTGGCAAGCTGTGTGAACTTCTGGACCCGAAAACTTCAAGGTTATTGCTCAATCGCCTTTGTCAGCTCCCTCGTCACTCCGACTCTATTTTCAAACAATAGGTCCCAGGCATCCAAACATATATTTGAAATGTCTGAATCCTCTAGGTCTTGAGCCTGTTCGTACAATCTGAGCAAGAGCGGCGGGAGCCGGTAGGCATCGCCAGCGATAGAAGTAGACATGTCGCGAGACTGGGTCTTCAGAGGCCCGGAGAAAACGTTGGAGATAGAGAAAATAAGCTCTGAGTAAGGGAGCAATGAGCCAGGATGCCTCTCAAGAGCGTATAGAAGAGGAGAAGGATCATCGATGAAGCATTGTGATTGTATGTACGCATTGATGAAATCTACTGAGCCGGGGATTCGTAGAATCTGACTATTACTGAATGCCTTGCTAGCCTCCTGTCTCACATCCTTGTCTTGGTCAGCCAGAAAGGGCAACAGCAGATCCCTACACTTGTACGAATGCTGAACTTCAGAAACGAGATATGCTGCGACTCTAGCAACCCCCCTCCTTTGTGAGGTATCGCCATTGCGGCACAGGCACAATTCATCAGCAAGAAAATCATGAAAAATCCAGCGGGCGGCAACCTCTGCCGCTCCCTCCTGGGCAACATCTGCATATGGGGAATGAACCATGTTTCGAACGATTTCAGCCATGACATCAAAATGGCTCTGGAATGCAATGTTGAAGAAATGTACAGCGTTTCGGGAGGCTGCGACCCGCAAATCTGGCCAGCAGGCGTTGGCAAACCATTCGATTGCCAGATCCTTATTGGTGTTAAGGAGAGGGAGAATCGCCCCAAGTGCGGCCATACGCACGGCGGGGTGTGCATCCTCCACTAAGTGGTCTATTGCCTTCTGCAAGCGAGGCAGCAGATCGAGTCTTGACCAAAGCAAGGCGGCAATGGCCATTGCCGCATAACCTCTCACGCAGTTGAAACTATTGTCGAAAAGCATTTTCACCGAAGCCTCATCAACGGTTTTGTCGCAATGAACATTCAGGCTTCCAGTTTCGGGATCAGCGTGGGAAACTGCATATTGTGTGAGTTTTTCAATTACCTCCTCTGGCCATGGCTCATTCGCCCTGGACTCGATCATCAAGCAAAATGATTTTGCTACCTCAGGATTATCGCCGGGCGGAAACCTTGCGAGAACGGCATTGATAGTCTCGACACTTGCCGCTTGCCAGGTGTGTATTTCCGGTTGCGGAATTTCGGCAGGGGGTTTTGCTTGGCCGATACCTTCCATGGTTGCGGCAACATAAGCCGGATCGCAATTTTCCGGAAATTGGAGCGCGAGGCGCCCAAAGCGCTCCGGAAACCTCCTGGCCATCCGTGTCAGATCGTGGGCAAATTGCCCCAACGACGTCTGCGCGACACGGCGATGACCAATTTGCCTCCACCCACTTTCTTGGAATGATTTCTTGCTTATGATCTTCAGCCATGCGCGGTCGCTGATCTGGTCAAGCTTTTCTTGGGTAAGAGGAGGAACGACTAAACCTCCTCTGGAAACGCCACCCCGCAAGAATTCGCGTTTTGGGTACAGATCGAACTTTCGTTGAAGCGAAGCTAACAACATGTTGGCCTTATTACTGCGCCGTTCTGGACAGAGCATTGGAAGTAAAATAAATTGAGCATGCCCCCAGTAATGCCAGAAGCTTCCATTTCTACGTTCAGGCAGGTAGCTTTCAGCAAGCCTTTTCTCATCGGGTGAATGATAATGAATAATATGCGTCTCCAACTGCTTGAAAACTTCGTCGGAACAATAGCACGATAAATTTTCGATTAGTCTTGCGGCGGGCATCCATTCGGGCTCACCATAACCCGATCCGAGGCTGAGGAGCGAAGAATCAGAGGTCATCCACAGAAGGGCTTCATCAGCATGTCCACTGGGTAGATTTGAGTAACTTTCTGAAAGAATGAGCTGAACAATAGGAGAATTGTTCGCATGAAGGGGCCTTGAGCGAGTCAGCAACAAGTCTGGGCGAGACTTGGCCAGCTGTCTTCCGGCCTCAATTGCCATTTCTACAATGCCCTTTCGAAAGCCGGTACGTCCATCGTAAGTCCTGTGACATCCAGCATCCAGCCACGATTCCCTTCCAAGGCGATCAGATAGCCCCGCAGTCAAACGGGAAACATGCGGCATCAAGCAGTCCCAAACCTGGTGCGGGTACTCCCTTGACACCTCCTTTAATGCCTGAAGATCCGTGCTGCCCCAATTGTTCAGCCCTGAATCACGGCTAGGGTTAACCAAGCTGTACGCTTCGCTCTGATTGCCCTCAGCCAAAGTTGTAAGTACCGCTTCCAGCAGCATTACGGCCCTCACCGGCCATCGTGCTGCCAACCTTGCCCAGATGAAATTCCTAAGAACTCCTCTTCGGGCCAACTGCAAGCGGAGTTCAAACATCCGATCTGAATCGGCCTCCGGGTTCAAACAGAGGGTGCCCAACATTGCTCTCGGCCATTCTTGCTCACGATTTGCATAAGGTTCAAGGACTTCGGCAACTTCATCGGGTATCTTCTCGTTAACCGTCCTGAGGAGCCATAGTGCCTCATTTAGTCGCCCGGAAGAGCCAGAATTTAGCCATCCAGTGATTACGTTTTTTTGTATTAGGCATCTGATAAATGGTGGATGTGCAACAAATACTGTCTCTATGAGGTGTCCTCTCCAGAAATCGTCCCCGAGCATGTCCACCAGGAAGTTGCAAAGAGTGCTGCTCGGTTCATCAATCTGGCCTGTTAACTCAAGTGCCAGATGTTTGATGTGAAAACGCACTTCCGTCGAGTCAATAATGCGTTGAATGCCACTGACGAAATCCCATTCGGATTCTTCGAGGAGCAGCGATAGAGCTACTCTGAGCTGTTCGCGCCTCAACAGAGATTGCTGGCTTCTTGAACCGAGCCAGTCGCAGATGGTCTTCCGTCCTAGATGGATTTCTCCCAAAAGGCGGGTTGCAATACGGAAATCAAGGAAGCTCTGATGGCAAAAGGTGATCCGGGAGCCATTTCTTTGAAAAACTCCGCAGGAATTAAGGGCCTCCAGTTCTAGCGGATAGGATTCGACAATGCTCCTCGGCGCGTGAATCCTTCCGGTTCTCTCCATGTAATCCGTTACCAAATTGATCAATTCATCCGCTTGAGGTTTGGATATCCGGAATTTCTGAAGCTCCCCGTAGCGACTGACCCAAAACTGGCGCATCAACTGCACAGATGTTTGGAAATGGGGAATATCGCCTGATCGCACAATTTCTACCCACATTGCGAGATGCTGAGGTGAGCTGAGAATCTTTTTCTGGCGAGATGCCATTTGATGGAAGCTATAGCCAAACTTCTCGACCACGATCAGTACCTTTTCTTCGGAAAGATCCCGAATTTCAATTTTGCGGCAGTTGCTCTCATTCTGGAGCCAGCTTCTGATCTCAGGATCGTTTTCCAGGTCAAACGTGCGACATGCCAAAACCAAGCTCATTCGTTTCCCTGAGCGCCTTAAAGCCCTCACTTCTCCTACGACAGCTTTGCATACATCGAGAGCATTGGCTGAGTGGGAACTGGTCCAGCGCAATGCATCAAGTTGGTCCAGAATCAATACCCCGAATCGATCAGCGACAAAAGCTTCCAGACACAGTGCAGGAGACTCCGGCAAACCCAGATCCTCCCCAAACTGCTTTGTATTATTCCTCGGCTCCCTTCTGTCTAGACGGACCGCTAAATAGGCGTAGCCTAGGTTATGCAGAAGGTTAATTAGCTCGTAAAGCACCCCGCTTTTTCCGGAACCGGCAACACCATGGAGAATAGTTATTTCAGCTTCTTGAAGGGCTTGAAGGAGAAGCTGTGTTTCATCACGAGGGATCAACTCGCCGGCTATGAGGAGCGGCTTAATTGAATCCTGAAACTCAGTTTGCAAAGTATCTATGGCTGGTAGTATCCTGGTGTCATGCGCTAGTCGCCTTGGGCAGAGGCCTTTGCCAGCAAGAAATTCGCGGACGATCTGAGGATTCAAGGTCTTTCTCAGATTATCCTGGGCAAAATCCGCCAAGACAGCCACCGTCGTTTCTGGTTCGCCAGCTATCAGCATGCTGGCCATTTCCAGTAACTCATTTCTGGTATTGCGGTCATCTGACTTTAGATAAATGTGAGTTCTTTGGAGATAGCTGAAAGCAACGGCCCTGTCGGAGGGGTCGTTAGTATCGAGACCTAGATGACAACAATATTGCTGGAAAGCTGTAAGCCTATCCCTTCCGATCTTTTCGATCTGATATCGATAGAAATCTTCAGGATTTTCATTGGAGTCTCGGGCACTCTGACAAATATCCTGAAACACTGGACTTGGGACACCGCTGACGAGGGCGTATCTATAATTTATGTCTCGATTCAGTTGAAACCGCATATACGCCAGAATCCCACGTGAATGAAAATCTGGCACGCTCCAGTTCTTGTTACCTCTATTACGTGCTTTGCACTGCTGGGCTTCACGAATGCCATCTCGTCCTTCTACCCAGAGGTCAACGCCTTGCTCATCGTCTCCTATGGCCTCCACGGTCACTGAACATAACTCTTCCTTTAACAACCGAAAAAGCTGCGCGACAACCCAACGCCCCTCGTATCGGTTACCCAGTTTTTCCGAGTACCCCCCAGGTTCGTAAGGCATATCCTCATCCTTCGGGCAGAATAGTAAAAAGCTCAGTCGTGTTTTTATGATATCACGACTTTAAGCCCCTCACTTTTCATTTTTTTCGGCTGGAACAAATTATCGGCGCTTGGTCGCTCTGTTTAAGAAAAGCAAGTATCTCTCCTGGCCCTTGAAATCTTAACGTTCAGAATATTTGCCATGTCCGGATCGTATATTGATTTTGATAAAGCGTTCCCGACGGGGAGCTTTTCACTCCCCATCTTTTCGCTCGGAGTCATCCATACAGGTTCTCAACCCACTTTGTCGCCTCGGTATCGCTTATTTTGCCGAGGTAAAGTTGGGTAGTCGAGAGATTGGCGTGCCGGAGAATTACCTTGCTTACGATTCCGATTGGTACACCGGATCTCGATGCATAAGTGGCCGCATGCCTCCTGAGATCGTGCGACCTCAATGCCATGCCTGCTAGCTTTCCTGCTTTCTTGACGACCATTCTCGCCGCTGCATAAGTGATTGGTAAAACCCTTTTGCCCTGCTTTGATACCCTTTTCCCGGATGTAGACATTTAGCCTGTCGGCGATCCGCCTTGGGATGAACACGATTTCAGCCTCTTTTCCGCTCTTTGGAGTCTGTAGATAAGCTTCTGACCGATAACATTTTCCGGGTGAGTTTCAGAACCTCTCCGACTCGCATACCTCCTCTGGCCATCACTTCAAGCATGGGCCGGTTTCTTGTTTTGGTCGTCCTGAAGGTGATCGCATCAATGGTTTCCTTTTCAACAATACTCCAGTGGCTCGGCTTTCCCGGCCGATATGGCTTCCTGAGCATTGGCATATCACAGGGGTTTTGAAGGGTTGAATCGAAGTTGGTCGTAATGAAGTTGAAAAAAGGGCTTTCATCTGAGAGTAGCACCCGTGTTTGGCTTGCTGTTTGCCTCCTTGGGTTATTTTGTTTGATACGATCTCCTCCGAACTGATCCCATCGAGTTGACACTCCTTTCCAATGTGATCGCGGAATTTGGGAAGGGTGGCCCTATATGACTCGATTGTATTTTTCCCCGGAGTCTGTTTTGTGGTACTCAAGTTGAGTTCGCGTCCCGTAATCAAGTTTCATGTTTTGTCTTTTCATGCTGACACTTCGCCGGAAACATTCGTGAGCATCTTCAAGCAGGGCCGGCCTGAACAGGCGTAGGAATACACGGATAAACCTTGAAATTCGAGATCATTAGCCAAATTCAAAACATCGAGGTTATCACGGTCGGGACCGGCATCCGCAATTTGGCGTATCTCGAAAAGGCCTATGGATTGGGGCGGTGGAGAAAGCTCAAGGGCATGGCCAATGTGAGGCTCCCCAATGGACACATCAGGCGGGTTGAGTTACACTGGTATGAAGCCCATGGAATTGGCCGCAAAGACATCAAAATCAAACGTTACGTGGAATGAAAAAATGACTGAACCTAAGAGACATTTTGCTATCTGTGTCGATAATGCCGACTATGAAGCCTCTCTGATTTTGAGGAAGATCTATGAAATCATTCCAGATGAGGCGGCTGCCACCGATGATTTCTTAAGAATCGTCGACGAGAGCGGAGAGGATTACCTCTATCATAAGAACCATTTCATCGTAATGGAGAATCTGCTGGATATTGCAGCGAAGATTGTTCAGTCTCAGGCTTCGGTCGAGCCGATGTCCACCAGGCAGATCAGACTTTCCCTTATCGAGACCTTCTGCGCTCTGCAAAGAATGCAAAGGGCCGAAGAACAAGGGATCTTTCCGGATATTAGCGTTGCGAGGGTCGAGGAGACCCAGGTGGCGAAAAAAGAGCCGCGCGAATCAATTCGGGATGACAAGATTGTTTGCCTGGAGTGTGGAAGTGAAATGAGGCAACTTACAACAAAACATCTTACCTCGCACAACCTGACGCCTCGAGAGTACAAGCAAAAATGGGGATTTTCTCTTAAACAGCCCCTTTCGGCAAAGTCTTTGACTAAGGCGAGAAGCAAGGCTGCGAAGCAAAGAGGGCTCCCTGCAAACCTGGTCAAATTCTTGGTGGATCGGAAATTGAAAAAGGCCAAGGCGGCGCTTGCAAGCGACCATGCAGCCGAACATAAAGAAGGCAAACCTACGGCCAAAATAAGACCAAAAGCGCGCAAAACCGCCTAGAGAGAAAGCAGGGGTAAGGCCTTGGGTTTCAGGACCGGTCCTCGACGGAATCGACTTGCAGATTCGAGTTACTATTTCCGTCTGCGTTTCGAAACAAGCAGTTTAACGGCAATTACCCTATTTTCCGTGCCGGCTGGGGCCGCCCTGTCCGTCAAGATCTCGGAAAAGGGCGCAGTCGAGTCTTTGCCGTCTGGAGTCGAAAAGCCGGCCGTTTTGCTTGCGCGCCTCTTTTGCTTCCTCGATAAAAGACTTCATTATGAGCCGGTCCCGTGCCGTAAGCACGCGATTCTGCCGGGCTTCGGAAAGCAGGGCGAGCAGTCCGAAAGTATAAAGTGACAGGGTCGTGATGCGGCGGAGCAAAAACTCGCGGTTTTCCGTCCTGCCTCCGGCAATCTGCCTGCCGTAGAGCAGCGCGCCGCCTATGAGCAGGATCCTCGCGGCGCCGGCGCATTTTTTTGCCTCGGCCACAACCTTGCGCATCGCGCTGTCCTCAAGGTCCCGTCGAGGCCATTTCTCACCAATCGTAATAAGTTTCGCCATCTCGAAGACAAGGGCGGCCGATGAACGACCCGTTTTCCTGCGCCATTTTTCGATGGCGCGCATGCCGAGAAGGGCAGGGTAGATCGAGTGCACCTCGGTAGTGCCCTCGAAAACGGTTGCGACCCTGAAATCACGCATCCGCTTCTCGAAGGGCAGCGTTTTCAAATACCCCGCTCCGCCGGCCACCTGGAGAGCGTCGTAGACCGCATCCCACGCGCGTGTAGTGCCGAATAGCTTGCAGTGCGACGTCTCGATCGCGGCCCCATGAAGCGGGTCGTCATTGAGAATGCCGGCGGCAAAGCGGGTCATCGCCGAGCTTACCGCCGAATTCACCTCCGCCCGCGCGATCTTTTCCTGGATAAGCTGAAAATTCTTGATCGGCATCCGGAACTGGATTCTTGAAGAAGCCCGTTTCAGCATGTCGGCTGTCGAGACATTCATCAGCGCCGTCGATGCCGCTCCCAGGGCCAGCCTGCCGTAATTCAGCACCGTCATGGCTATCTTGAAGCCGTCTCCGGGTCTGCCGATGAGATTTTCTTCAGGAACGCGAACGTCCTCAAACCGGACGGCGGCAGTCGAGCTTGCCGACAACCCCATCTTGGGCATCTCTTTTCCAACACTCACGCCTTTCCAACCGGTTTCGACGATAAAAGCCCCCATAAATCCGGGCCTGGTCGGGTCGAGTTGTGCAAAAACCGTCATGCCGCCGGCATAATTGGCGTTCGTAATGTAGGTTTTTTGTCCGTTTAGCAGATAGTGGGCGCCGTTTGAGCCGGCAAGGGCAGTTGTTTTAATGTGCTTGGCGTCGGAGCCGACGCTCGGTTCGGTCAGTGCGTAGGCAAAAATCATTTCGCCGGATGCCGCCCGGGGCAGAAATCGTTGCTTCTGGTCTTCGTTGCCGAAAATCTGGACCGCTTTTACGCCTATGGAGAGGTGGGCAAGGAAGGTGATTGCAATCGATATGTCGAGCTTGACCATCACCTCGACCACATCGAGGTATTCCTGCAGGTTAAGCCCCTGGCCCCCGTGGGAGGTTGCGATGCTCAGGCCGAAAAACCCGCCTTCCCGCATCGACTGCAGCAGGCCGGCGGGAAGAGCGCCTTTGGCTTCCAACTCGCCGGGCGGGTAATCTTTCAGAATCTCCCGGTACCGCTCGACAATTCGGTCCACCCTGGTCTGGTCCACTGCCTGTGGGCTAACGCGCAACATGTTCGGGTCGAAGTCTCCGGTGTAGATTTTATCCATCAGCATGGGGAGCCCAGCGTCCTCGTCTTAGGGGCTTTCTATTAAATTAAGCAATCACTTCGTCAAGCTTCGGCGGGCGCCACCCGGAAATGGCGCCACACGAGCGCGGAAGACCGACCGCTAACTTCTATGGGCCGCTTTGGGCGCGAGCCGGGAGGCCGTCGTCCCCGGCGTTTTGTTCGGGCGCAGTGAAACGAAGCGACCCCTCGGTGTCGAGCACGTTGTAGACCTTTCCGTCGCGGAAAGTGACTGCGGCAAAATTGAACGACCAGCGGTTTCCGTGAACGCCGGTTGGTGTTCCCTGGACTACGAGGACTTCGTCGGGTGTGGAACCGATTGTGAAGGAAGTTGGTGGATTTTCCCCGCCGGATAAGGCCGAAGGGACGAGAATAATCTTCAGGTTTCCGAAATAGTTGTCATATTCAGCCAGCCGCCCGTTTTTGAAAACAAGCTCGGAAAAGCCGTAAAACCACCTGTCTCCTTCGACCCGCGTGGGAGTTCCGTGTACGAACAAAACCTCGTCCGCAGTCGAGCCGATCGTGATGTGCCCGCGCGCCGCCCAGTCCGGGGATATTTCCGGCAGCATCCGCACGCGAAGCGACCCGTCGAAGTTATTGAATTTCGCTACTCGCCCGTTTTTGAATTGTATCTCCGAGAGGCCGTAAGTCCATGTCTGGCCATGGACCCGGTCAGGGGGGCCCTGTATATCGAGCACCTCGGAGATCGTCGATCCTAACGTAAAAGAACTGTTGGGGGGCGCTGAGCGCAGGAGCGGCAGAGGCTCTGGAGGAAGATCCGGCACGGCGGGGCTGAGAAGTCCCTCGGATGATTCCGGGGCCGGCGGTTGCGCGGACTGCCCTGCCTCCTGAGTTTCCTCTCCGGTTGGGTTCCGGGCAACGTGGAGGGGTTCCGTATCGATAACTGTATCGTAAAAAAAAGACTGAAACTGTACCAAAATGAAAACAAGCGATGCAAAAAGCAAAATGGGCAAAATAATCTTTGCGCCGGAAAAAGGCCTGATTGCAATCGCCGGGCGGAACCTGGACGAGGCCGGTCGAGGATGTGATTTCGGCCGTGGCGTGGCGTCACGGTCCGGCCCTCGACTCGCGGTCCCGGTCGTAGTTGCGTCGGCCCGTGGAGGTTGTTGCCGGTTCCGGGAAATTCGCCTGTAAGCCTCGTCTATTTCCCTGAATTTTTTCTCGGCAAGGGCCTGTATTTCGTAAGGCTGTGACTGGTGGCGGTCCGGATGCCATTTCTTGACAAGTGATAAATAAGCCAGCCTGACTTCGGAGAACTTCGCGCCGGGTTCGAGTCCGAGTATGCGGAAATCGGCCTCTGAAGGGGTGTCGGGAGCCATGGTCCGGAATTCCATTAAAAAAATTATGAGCAATCTTCGCAATTCCGCATCGCAAAATAGTTGATAACTGTATATCATTCAAGCGGCAAAGGACGATTTTTTAGTTTCACTCAAGGTGTGGATCTGCTGTAAGTTGCAAATGAGGAGATGTCTGCGGCGTTCCGACAGAACGCGGGATGGCGGCCGGCCGTCGAAATCGCGGTGATGAGTCCGGCCCGAGCAGTATTTGGAAGCGTAACCGTGGGAGAACGGCCCGATATGGTCTCTGAAAATGCTTAAGGGACTCGGTTCCGTGGGCCGATTATACTAAAGGTGGAAAAACCGTATGCTCATACTGACCAGAAAAACGGGTGAGTCCATTCTGATCGGTGACGATATAGAAGTCACTATAACCTCGATCGATCAGAACAAAGTGAGAATTGGCATTCAGAGCCCAGCGCACATTCCCATCTACAGGGAAGAACTTTATAAGAAAATCCAGAAGGAAAACCGGGCCGCGGCTCAAATTGGCAAGGAGGAGTTTGAAAGTCTGCTGGACATGTACGCCGGTCAGCAAGGTGGTCCTCCGGACGGGGAATAGTTCCTTTGGGATATAATTCGAGAGGTTTTCATGCAGGTTGATACGAGCCGTTTTGGAGTAATCGAGGTCGGGGAAAAAGAACTGATAAATTTCCCTTGGGGGATTCCAGGTTTTGAAGAGCTTAAGGGCTATGTTCTTTTGGAATATAAAAACGGTCCTTTCCAATGGCTCCAGTCGGTGGAGGAGCCTGCCGTGGCCTTTGTGGTCTGCCCCCCTGATTTTCTTGGCCTGGAGTATGGGACACCGGATGAGAAACAGAGGCTGATTAAACTTGAAAACGCCGACGATCTTGTCGTCTTGAATATAGTTTCTTTCGATCGGGAAAAACGCAGCATACGTTTCCATGTAAAAAGTCCGCTTCTGTTCAATGTTGCCGATAGAATCGGCTATCAGTGGACAATGGAAACAGAGGAACTCAAGCATTACCTCAAAATGCCGGTTAGCCCCACTCCGCAGGAAGGTTGATTCATGGTTGCGCCTTCCTGTGCCGGGCATTGGATATGAGAGCAAAAATGAGAAGGAAAAACATTGTCTGCCCGGATTTCGTCCCGGGCGGATTCTCGGTTGCAAGCTATAACATCCATAAATACGTCGGCATCGACGGCGTATTCGCCCCTGAACGGATCGCCAGGGTGATCGGGGAACTGGGAGCGGATATCGTGGGGCTCCAGGAAATCGATTCATCTTTTTACAGAAAAGGAAACCTGGGCGGTCAATTGTTGGAAAAAGCGGGCCTGGAGCTGGTTCTTGGGCCGACTCGGCGAAACCGTTACGGTCACTATGGCAATGCCCTGCTGACCTCATATGACGTAAAAGACGTACGGCGGATAGATTTAAGCGTGTTCGGCAGGTCTCCCAGGGGAGCGCTGGATGTCGATTTGTTGGTAAAAGGGGAGACCATTCGGGTGATAGTTGCGCATCTGGGGCTGGGCCTCCAGGAACGGCGCAAACAGATCAGGCGCCTTATGGACATCTTCTGCTCCGAGCGGGACCGGTTGGAAATAATGCTCGGGGATTTCAACGAATGGGTCCCGTTCGGGAGTCCGTTGTGCCGTGTGCACAATTTTTTTGGAAAATCGCCTACCCTGAGGACTTACCCTTCGCTGATGCCCGTCTTGCCGCTTGACAGAATTTGGATTCGTCCGATGGATGCGCTGGCAAGCATATCGACGCACAAGACGCCGCTCAGTCGAAAAGCTTCGGACCATTTACCGGTTAAGGCCCTGGTGATCCCCGTAGGCAAGAACGGCAATGACTGTCTTTGCGGGTGATCGCGCGATTTTCAGAGGTCTTTTTCGGCAATAACGAGCCGCAATGCCCCCAGGAAATAATCCTTTGTCGTGACGATCTTTAGCGGGAAGGCTTCGAGGAAGCGTTCGATTCCACCCATCCGGGTGAATCGGACGAAATTTGCGAAATGCTCCGTGCCCGCGACTCTTTCCAGAAGCCCCAAAAACCCCCGGGCGAGGGCGAACTTAGTATTGTGCGCGGCCGTATAATCGAAGACGATCAGTTTTCCGTTCGGGGCCAACACCCTCAATAATTCAGCCACGACCCCGATGCTCGTGTCAAAAGGCATTTCATGCAGAGCGAGGCTGATGCTCGCACAGTTGAAGGCCTCGGGTTCAAAGGGCAGGTTTACGGCGTTTCCAAGGACGTACGAAACAGTAGGTGGACTTTTGCGACGCGCCACCGCCAGCATCGCGCCGGAGAGGTCTACGCCCGTGACGTCCAATCCCGCCCGCGACAGCATTATCGCCTGCTCTCCGGTACCGCAGGCAACCTCCAATACCCGGCAGCAGCCTCCGATCTTCGCCGCCATGCTGATGGCTTTTCGGACGGCCCTGAGAAACGGACCGACCAGGCAATCGTAAAATGGTGCAATCAGGCCGTAAAACTCCATTTTATTGCGGGCATCGATGCTTTGTTCGAAACTCCTCATTTGGGGCCCTGAATTTACAGGTTAACGTTTGAATCTACCGTCTTTCACCGGGATTAATTTTAAGAACTGTGCGCAAAGATTTCATATTCTTCACCCTTCGCCCTGCGCTCCCTCGTTTTTCCCTCTTCCCTCTTCACTCCACGGAAGGTAGTATTGACGAACCTTCCGCCGCCTGTGCGGCCGCGGATCTTATGTTCTGAAACGGACCCACATTATACGATGCCTTACACACGAACCTTTCTTGCCATGGCTGCGGCCAACCTCTTATGCCTTGCCAGCTACGGGACCTTTTTCCTCTTTCCCATCTTTATTACCGACCACAACGGAGACCAGGTTGACATCGGCATCATAATGGGGGCTTTCGCCCTTGCCTCGGTGCTGTGCCGCCCATGGATCTCGGATATGATAGACAAAATCGGCAGGAAAAGAAGCTATGCGACGGGCTCTCTCATAATGACCCTGCTGCCGCTCCTATACCTGTTCTTCAAGGGCGCCCTGGATGGCTTTTACCTTCCCCTGATCCTGGTGCGGGTGATCCACGGAGTCGGCTTCGCGATCTGTATAACCGCCGCTTTCACCTATATCGCGGACATAATCCCACACGATCGGCTGAATAGAGGGCTTGGGATTTTTGGAATATCCGGGCTTGTGGGGAGCGCTGTCGGTCCGGTGATAGCAGAGATTATCGTTCGCAGGGCCGGGTTCGACCTACTGTTCATCGTTGCCTCCGCATTGTCCGGTATCGCCCTGATAATACAGCATCCTCTGAAAGAGACCTTCGTTCACGTGATGAAGACCACCGAGTCTTCTTTTTTCCTCGTCCTTCAGAAGAAGCGGATTTTCATGATAGCCGTCATAGCCTTGCTCTTCGGGATCGGACTGGCCGCTGTAAACGGCTTTGTATCGCCATACGCAAATGAAAAGCGGATTGCGTTCATATCGGTCTATTATACCGCCTATTCCGCCGCGGCGATCTTCACGAGGGTTTTCTGGGGAGATTTCGTCGACCGGCTGGGCGAATCGAAAATTATTCCCTATTCGCTTTCACTGGTGGGCGGGGGCTTGCTGTTGCTCGTGTTCATGAAAGGAGTGCTCCTGCTCCTTTTGTCCGGATTGATGACCGGATGCGGCCACGGGTGGCTCTATCCGGCTTTGATCGCCTGCGCGATCCGGGGCGAGCCCCAGTCCGTGAGGGGAAAAATAACGGGGTCGTTCACCGGCAGTATAGATGCCGGCGCGTTCATCGGATCCATATTGCTGGGCTACGTGGGCGAGCTGGCGGGCTTCCAGACGCTATTCCTTACAGCAGGCGCAATGGTCCTGTGCGCCATCTTTATCTTCAGGCGTGAGACCGCATTGGAGACCACCTCATCTTAAGGGGTCTTCACGGGCTTTATCGGCCTTCCCCGCGAATTTGACAAAGTGAAGAGTGAAGCGTGATAAGCAGTCAGTGAGCAGGAAAGGCGCTTTTTCAGTGCGCTCTTCACCCTGCGCCGGCGGCTGAAAAGAGGGCGATCAGCACTCCTGCCAGGCTCTCCCCGGCGATCAGCCCGGATGCTGCGGGTATGATATGTTCCCGCATGCGCGTCCTGCGAACAATCATGGCTATGAGCGCCCCCAGAAAAATGGAAAAGGTGTTCCAGAAGGGGATTACGAAGGCAAGGCCAAAGCCCATGGCTGAAGGAAGGAAAGGCAGGATTCGCCGCGGCGCCGTTCGATCCAGCACCGACAAAAACACACCGGCGCATGCCCCAACGGCGAGGGCGATTCTTGCCGAATCATGCAGGCTGGATATGCCGTTGGCGAGAAGTTCGGCAACTCCTTTCCACACTTGAGCGCTCGGGGCGGGGAACTTATCGCCGCCGAGAACTTCCGGCGTGGGGACCAGAAGGTAGAAAGCAGGCACGATCACCGCCGCGCCGGCAAAAACGCCGAGAAACTGCGCTATGAATTGCTTCCGGGGATTTGCGCCCAGAAGGTATCCCGACTTCAAATCGGTAAGAAGGTCGGCCGAGGAAGCCGCCGCTCCAGCCGTTACGCCCGCGGTCATCAGGTTTGCCGCTATATTCGAAGGGGCGATGATTCCATAGGAGAGTTGAGTGATTTTCCCCATCGCGCCGATCGGGGTGATGTCGGTTTCTCCAGTCGCGCGGCAGGCCACGATGGACAGGAAAAACGCCATCATGACGCAAAGTGCGCTCATCCACCACGAAATCGAAAACGCGAATGCCTGGACCAGAACTATCCCTATGCCGCAAAAGGCTATGCCGCCCAAAAACCAGCTCCCCGGCGTCTCGATTTGTTCCATTTTCATCGGATCGGAGTCAGGCGCATCCATCCGTGCGATCTTCGTTCGCCTCCGAAACAGCCGGCCCGTGCCTGCAATCGCTCTCAAAACCGTCTTCCACTGGAAACAGAAAGTGAGCAGACCAGAAGTGACCATCAGGGCAGTCCCGCCCCACAGGCTCCACGAGACAATATTCTTGTACCCCGTCCCCGGTATTATCCCCTTTTCATAGATCCAGGGAGCGATAAGAAAGTAGTTCAGAATGCCCCCGGCAAGCATGCTCCAGGCCACCTTCATCCCAATTATCGCTCCGGCCGCCATCATTATGGCGCTTAGCTCGAAGGAAATTGTCCAGGACGCAAGACTTTGTCCGGCGAGCCTGCCTGGAAAATCGATCATCCCCGGAAGCCTCAGCCGGCCGGGCCACCATGAGAGGGTGTTTTCTCTCAGAAATGCCGTCGAACCTCCGATAGCGGCTGCAATCCCAAGGCTTTTCGCCTTCCTGGAAGCCTCCTCCCCTTCCGCGTAAAGCGAACGCAGGGTCTGGGCGGCTGCAATCCCACTCGGGAATGGGAGCTGTTCCGCATTTATCATCTGCCTTTTCATCGGAATGGCCAGGAAAACACCAAGCATCGCGACCAGGGTCGTCCATGCCATCAATGTCCAGAAAGGCATATGGTGGCCCTGGATGAGAAGCAGGGCGCTTACCGCGCTGACCATTGCGCTGCCGGTTGAGTAGCCGGCTGAACTGGCGGCGGACTGCATGCAGTTGTTTTCGAGGATCGAGAGGTTGGAGCCGAGAAGGCCCATGCGTCTTAAGCCGGCTCCAAGGGTGAAGGAAAGAACGCATGCGGTTATGGCTACACCGAGTCCCCAGCCGGTTTTCAACCCCACGAAAAGGTTCGAAAGGCTCATGACCGCGCCCAGCAAACACCCCATCAGGACCGCCCTCGTGGTGAGCTGAGGCAAATCACCGCGATATACGTTCCTGAACCAGTCAAGTTCCGTATCGAACAGGGGTTTCCCATCCGGGTCCATGGCTGTGCAGTCCTCGGGAAGGTGATGCCTGCATCAAATCAAGGGTTGCTCCGCGCCTTTGCGGCAGACTCTTCGGATAAAATATTCAGAAAATGAGAAAGTGGATGATCCGGAGGTCCCAGCAGGGGAACCATGAAGTGTTCGTTCGAACTTTGGATCAGGTTCACCTTCCCTGCGTACAAAGAAGCCGGCCAGGTCCAATCGGCTTTTATTCCATCTCCGGCCAGCCGGTCCGCAAGTTCGTACGTGTTCTTCTCGGTTCCCCTGGTATAGAGCACCACAAACGATCGGTGTCCGGCCCCGTCAATTATCCATTTTTCGAATTTCTCAAGGTCCTCGTACAGCGCATCGATCAGAAAAACGCCCCTGATGCGGCGGCCCTCGCCTCCCCGGTCCAGGACGTAGGCGGCCGCCTTGTACCCTCCGCTGAAAGCCGAGATCAAAACAGGCGCGGCCCGAAGCGCGGGCCGATATTGTTCGCCGATCCTGCGGTCGAGAATCGCGGCCGCCTCAGCCATGAAGGTGCCGAAGGCATTCTGTCCGAAAAATTTGCCCGGACTGGAATCGGCGGCGTTTTTTGCCAGTTGAGGCATTATGAGTATTACGTTTTTCCCTGACGCGTCCACCTGTTCGGAGATTTTATAATCACGTTCGGTTTTGGTTATATCGCTTTCCAGGCCATGAAAAAAAACCAGCAACATAAAGGGTTTTTCCGGGCTGAAATGGGGCGGAATATGAAAAAATACACTGCTGTCATCGTAGTGTTCCGCCTCCGGAAAACGCGCGCCGTAACGATTGGTGTGGGACCGTATCCCCGTGTTGGGGTCTATCGCGTCAAAGAAACACTTCCCGGTATCGTCATATGGCCCGTCATAAGGGAAAGGCGCGGAAGCCGGATGTTCGACAAAGCTCAGGCCTTCCCCGCGCTCATCCTGTGTGCCGCAGGCATGGGATGGTAAGAGGCAAAGCATGAGAATTAGGAAAATAGACGAAATCATGGTACGGCTCCGGCCGCGCTTTTCCGGAACTGGAAATTGAGAAAAGATGGAATCGCAACCAGGTAGAGGGCCGCACAGATGACCAGGAGGTAAAAAAAGCCCCAGTTTACTGCGATAACGGGGACCAATACGGAGCCGGCTACCGAAAAAGATCCGTTTATGCCCCACGCCCACACAAAGAAATGTTCGCGCCCGGTCTTTGACAGGACGGTCATGCCCACGGCGAAAGGGAAACCGAGCAGGAAGGCGACCGGGAAGAGGAGCGCCAGGCAAAACAGCGCCCTGTACGCGTAAGGCCAGGCCCCGGCAATGTTCAGCAGGGGACCCAGGGCGAAGGCGTAAAAAATCAGAATGGCGGCTATCGCGGCGCAAAAGCCGGGCACGACTCTTCCGGCGCGGTGGACAAGCCTGCCCGAAAAATAGCTGCCCACGCCTGAGAACAGCAGCATGCCGGTTACCAGGACGGCAAATGAAACCGAGGGGTTGCCCAGGCAACCGATGCATTGGCTGATATAACCGATCTCTACCGCTATGTAGCCGATGCCGAGACAGATAAAATACAATATTATGCCCGGTTTGCCGGGCTCCCTGGAGAAGATGGCGCGCCGGCCGAAAAGAAGCGGAATGGCCAGAAGGAACGAACCAAAAAAGCAGGAGAGCAGCAGCGTGGCCCAAAGCAGCAGATATCCCCATTCGTCGCAGATCGAATCCAGCCTCTGGATTATCGTGGAGATCTCCCAGTGCTTTGTGTAACCGGCAAAATAGGGACGGTCGTTCGTCAGAGGCTCGAAATCGAATACGTACGTTGACCGCACGGCGCCGTAATCTCCACGGAAAATACAGCCGAGCACCGCCCGGTACAAGTCCGTCATCGACAATCCGGCAGCATCGCTGTCGTCCTGCCCTTCAAAAAAACTCATCCTGTATCGGTTCAGAAGCTTTTCCAGATCGGTCTGCTTGAAATCGGCGCCCGGGTAATACACGGGTTCGAAACTCATGCGCCTGCAGTATTCTATCAGGGTCGCGGTCTGATCGGCGCTAAAGCCGTCCTTCTTGTACAGGATCGTAAACGTGGAAAGGTAATTGTGGGCGGCAAAGAAACGGTTTTCAGCTCCTTTCGGGTTGGATTTACGCGCCGCGCCCGCAAGAGTGGCAGCAAGCTTCAGTGTGGATTTGGGCGGTTCTTCCCTGTTCCATACGGTTATGGAGAAAATGCCGTCGTCTCGAAGCGCCTTGATGCAGTCTGAAAAGGTCTCCGCCGTATAGGTGAATTTTTCCTGGATCGATGAGCCTCCCGGCATGGAAAGTCCGGTCGAATCGGCCAGGCTGAGGTCGATCAGATCGAACTGCCTGCCGGCATGACCGACGTATATACTGCCGTCGGTTTCGATCAGGCGCACCTTTGAATTTTCGAGAATTCGTCCGGTAAAATCACGAACGAAGGGGACCTCGCGTACCGCCTGCAGGATGAGCGGGTTGCCTTCGGCGACCGTCACTTCCCTGGCCCCCATACTTAACGCCAAACCGGTCGATATCCCTCCGCCGAACTGGACCACCAGGACTTCGGGATCGGTCTTGAGCAGAAACGGCATGGACATGGGAAGAAAATGAAAATAATCGAGATATTTTCCTTTCATGTCCCGCATGACGCCCATTGGGCCGTCCCCGTCTATGTACATCCCCAGAAAAGCGTTGCGGGGCATTTCCTCCAGGTATTCCATCGCATTGTCGCTCAAGCCCGGAGCAAAATGGAAATACGAGCTCGAGTAGATCTCGCACAGGCCGAAGGGGCTGGCCAGCAGGCCTACTCTTCGTGAATCCGGAAATTGCCGCGCATAGCTGACAGCCTTGTATGGAGAGACTTTGACCTGGTCCATCCACAGTGAACACGATATTGCAAGCAGCGCGGAAAGCGCCGCCAAAACACAGGCTCCTCGCTTTTTTCCCGGTCCGAAACCAAACCATAAAAAGGCGCCGCAGATCCAAAGGGCGAGCGGAACCATGAGCAGCTTTCCGGGCATCAGGCCGTACATGCCCAGCAGAATAGCAACGCCGCCAAGGGCCGATCCGGTCATGTTGGCGAAATAGGCCGTTCCGAAGTCGTCTTTTTTGAGCAGAAAAATCAGGCCGAGAAACATTGCTCCAAGCAGGAACGGAAGAAGATAGATAAGGAAATAGGAGCCGAGCAGGTACTTCTGGGAAGGATCTGAAATAAGAAAAATGGGGTTGAATTCCACTCCCTGGGCAAGTCCGTTGCACACGGCCATGGCCGGTCCCATCGCAAGGAGCGAAATTTTCACCCAGAGGAGCAGTCTTTTTTGGAAAAAATCTTTTAGAATGCAGAGAACGGTGGAGAATACACCGAACCCCAGCATGACGATACTGATGACCATGGAGCCGAAATGAGACCAGCCCGCGCAGGCGAATACCCGCATAACGAAAAGTTCGTATGCCAGAACGGACCCCGAGATTAACGCCAGGGCAATGTATTGCGAGGTGTACCGAACCGACGACCCGTTTTGCACTTCAATCACGCTTCCCTTCCCTCTCCCCTGCTCTCTGCTCACCGCTCACTGTTCACTTAAAATGAGTCCCGCCTTCCTTATTGGTAAACGGAACGAAAGCCTCCTTTTTCCTCCCGTGGTATATGTCTTCCCTGGAAACAACGATATTGCCCTTATCGTCCTGGTTTTTTGAAACCTTCAGGATGACCTGGGCCCCGGGCGGTCCGACGGGAATTACCATCACGCCGCCAAGCTTCAACTGCTTCAAAAGAGGCGGGGGGATATGGTCGATTCCGCACGTGACGATGATTTTGTCGAACGGAGCAAATTCCTCCCATCCGTAATATCCATCGTCCGCTTTCCTCTTTATGTTCGCATACTCGGGATAGCCCGAACCCGCGAGCTGTTCGTATATTCCATCGGTCTCCTTTTGCAGCGGGGCGATGATCTCGATGGTGTAGATCTTATCGGTGAGATAGGAGAGCATTGCGGATTGGTAGCCGGACCCGGTGCCGATCTCCAGTACCTTGTCTCCCGGCTGCATGTCCAGGGCGGAAGTCATTCTGCCCACCAGGTGAGGGCCTGAGATCGTAACGCCGTAGCGAATATCGAGATATGCGTGATCGTACGCCCTTGACAGGTTCCACGAACGGCAGAATTTTTCGCGCGGAGTCAGAAGAAAAGCCCTGATTTCACTGTCCCGCACCAGGTCCTTGTTGTTTATCATGACTATGGCCCTGCTGTAGCGTTGCTGCAGATATTTTTCCTCTTCGTTTTTTCTGCAGGCATTCATCGACGCCTCGAACTCCTTCGAACTCTTCCAACTGATTTCCGGACACGGCGCTTTGGCCTCCACCGAAGCCTTCGCCGGGTCTTCCTCGCCCGTGAGCGCAAATGCCGAGGCAAACACACTGCAGCAAAAAATCATTAAAACGCAGAATAAAAAATGGGCTGTGAATCCCGCCCGGACGTCTGATGCCATGACCAACAACCTTGTTTTGCGCTCGTTTGCTTTCATTCGGTTTTCTCCGCAACAAATCCGGGATCGGGTTGGAAAAGTTATTAGGCAAAATTACTTCTTTTAATTGATATGTGTTCTACCACGCAAACGGAATGATTCCCTCCGCAAAAATCTCCGGACTCTGCCAGGCGTACACGCGCAAACGTCCTGTCCGTCGGACGCTCGGCGCCGGGTTTGTTTCCGTGCATTGCACGGTCCGGTAATTGCTGCTTCATGGGTTGGAATCGCAGGGGAAGTTACCACCAAAGATCCAGTTAGACAACAGTGCCGTAGCTTTCTGATCGATTCGTGCGGTAAATCGCGGATGTCCCGAGTTGGAGATGAGTAATGCCCCCGCACAAGTCGCGGCATTGGGGCTCGGAGGAGTTGCCCCCTACGACATGGGCAAAAGCTCCGACCTGCATCGCACTTTCCAGTTAGCTTTTCCTATCGACCTCTAGTAAAATCCATAAAGAGAAGGAGGAGGGCCATGTCAGAGATAGCGAAAAAGAAGGCCGTTTACAACGATCTTTACAGTATTCCGGAACATACGACCGGAGAAATCATCAACGGCGAACTAATCGTCACACCGCGACCGTCACCAAAGCACGTATACACTACTTCAACCCTGGGTATGAAAGTCGGATCTCGATATCAATTTGGCGAAGGAGGCGGTCCCGGGGGCTGGGTCATCCTTGTCGAACCGGAGGTCAGGCTGGGAGAGAACATTGTAGTTCCCGATCTGGCCGGATGGAAAAAAGAGCGGTACCCAAAGGCGGTAGAGACAAATTGGATCTCCATCCCTCCCGATTGGGCTTGTGAGGTGCTTTCGCCCGGTACTATGCGCACGGATAAGATCAATAAGATGCCTCTTTACGGCCGACATGACGTTGGACATATCTGGCTCATCGATCCCGTTGCTAAAACTCTGGAAGTTTTCCGCCTGGAATCGGGCAGATGGGTGGTGGTAGCTGTTTACGCGGAGGACGACAGGGTGCGTATAGAGCCTTTTCACGAAATAGAAATCAATCTCAATGATATCTGGCAGGAGGGATAATGTAACCGCTGGATTTTAAGAGTTATATGGCATTAACGGCCAACCCGGTGTGGTTGGCTTTTACCGGAAGCTGTTGGAGGAGGATAAGTTATGATCAAATCCGTAACGCTGCTTATGGCAATTTTCGTAATATTCGTCCCTTTGGCTTCCTGGGGGGCAAGTGACGGGGCCATGAAGCTGCGCGCCCTCAACGGGCTTAGCGAATTCGTTCCACCGGATACTTTTTTGAACGGAAATTTCATTGCCGATGAAATCCAGCCGCAATACATTTTCGGAAAAGTCAAAGATTTTCGGAAATCGCGGCATTGTCCGACGGCCTGGCTCATCGAAGATGGCCAAAGAGACCGGATAAAAAACAGGCAGGACCTGTCCGCTCCGTTTGAGTACACACTCTATCTTGAAGAAGACTGCCCCGGGAAGGTGATTTATTACGTTTTTGT
>Ga0326728_10008779_pt1 | contig 24814 bp, 23 predicted proteins | sample MB3enrmetagenome_FD_207602 | JGI IMG/M metagenome (GOLD analysis project Ga0326728, IMG submission 207602) | Lab enriched peat soil microbial communities from McLean, Ithaca, NY, United States - MB31MN | ecosystem: Environmental > Terrestrial > Soil > Wetlands > Peat | place: USA: New York... | reverse complement strand
GTTCGCTAACCCGGCGGCAATTTCGATCCGGTCGCGGCCTTTGATCCCGATTTGCACCGGCAGGCGGGTGAGCTTGCCGTCCCGGACAACCCAAACTGCGGTTCCTGCAACCGCCGAAGCCGGAACCAAGAGCGCGTCTTGATTCTCCAAAGTCACGATATTGGTCTCGGCCGTCATGCCGATCATTAAGGCTGTGTCGGCCGGCAGCTCGACGCGGACGCGATAGCTGCGAGCGATGGGATCGCCCTTTGGGGTAATCTCAATCACCGTGCCGGTGAAGACCCGGGACGGGAAAGCGTCGGATCGGATGAGGACCCTCTGCCCAACCTTCACGAGAGGGATGTCCTCCTCGTCGACATCGGCCGAGATGCGCAAGGGAACACCCGCCCTGGCCAGATAAAACACCGGCTGATTGATGGGGATGTAGTCGCCAACCTCGCCGTCGCGCCGGATGATCTGGCCGTCCGAAGGCGTTCTAAGCTGCATGAAGGTCAACAGTTCGCCCGCACGCCGGGCCGCTTGGCGCGCCGCATCGAATTCGGATCGGGCCTGATCGAACTTCTCTCTCGTTGCCCATCCTTGATTGAGGAGCGCGCCTGCGCGTTCGAACTGCTGCCCGGCGTATTTCGCCCTGGCTTCAAGCTCGCCAACCGAAGCGCGCAGGTCGTTGTCGTCAAGACGTGCCAGAACATCGCCCGCTTTAACAGTTTGCCCCTCGTCGGCCTTCAATTCGAGAATGCGGCCGGCAACTTGCGGCGCCACGCGTATGGTTACCGAGGCCTCCACCGTTCCGGTCGCGTAGACAGCTTGAATGGCAGGCCCGCGCACAGCCTGCACGACGGTCACGGTTCGCGGGAGCGAAGCCTGCCAGGCCCCGGCCAGCACTGCGGCCACAAGCGCGAGCATCATGGCCGGCCGAAGCAGGCTGCGCCGGCGCGGCCTACTTGCGACGGGAGCGTCCTGCTTCATAACGGCCTCAAGAAAGTCTGGAAAACATGCCGAGGCTTATGATCGTCGAATGTTGCTTAAGCCGCCGCTCTTCTTAGAACGCATGCATGGCGCTATTTAGACTTAAGCTTGCGTGCCGGCGCGCCAAAAGGGAAGGACAATTTATCAAAGCCGCGCTATTTTATCGCCAAAAGCGAGAGACTAGGGAGGGACCCATGCAGGGCGAAATGATGAATTTGCCGCTAAACGTGTCGTCGATTTTGCGGCATGCAGAAACAGTTTACGGCAATAACGAAATCGTCAGCCGGCTCCCTGAAGGCGGCATTTGGCGCTACACCTATTCCGCGGCAGCGACCCGCGCCCGCCGCCTTGCCAATGCACTCATCCGGCTCGGCGTGCGGCATCAAGACCGGGTGGGAACGCTCGCTTGGAATACCCACCGGCATTACGAGCTTTATTACGCCGTCTCGGGGAGCGGCGCGATCATACACACGGTCAACCCCAGGCTGTTTCCCGAGCAAATCGTCTACATTATCAACCATGCCGGCGATACGGTCCTTTTCTTCGACATCACGTTCCTGCCGCTCGTCGAAAAGATCGCGCCGGAGCTTACAAGCGTGCAGCACTTCGTGGTGCTTGTCGACGCCGCGCACATGCCGCAATCGAAGCTGCCTCTTACTTGCTATGAAGAGTTGATCGCTGCGGAAAGCGAGAGCTTCGATTGGCCTGTGCTTCATGAAAGCCTTGCCTGCGCGCTGTGTTACACGTCCGGTACCACTGGACATCCGAAGGGCGTCCTGTACAGCCACCGCTCCACGGTCATTCACGCCATGTCCTCCATGGCCGCCGATGCGCTTGGCGTAACGAGCCAGGGCGCGATCTTGCCAGTCGTACCCATGTTCCATGTGAATGCATGGGGCATACCCTATTCAGCGACGATGACGGGCGCGAAGCTTGTCCTGCCCGCGGGGCAGCTCGACGGTGCCTCGCTTTACGAGCTCATGACGGAGGAGAAGGTTACCCTCTCGCTGGGCGTGCCCACAGTCTGGCTCGGCCTCCTGCATTATTGCGATAAGGAAAACCTGCGGCTCGACCATCTGGAACGCACGGTCATCGGCGGTTCGGCCTGCCCTGAAGCGATGATCCGCCAATTTCAGGAGAAGCACGGCGTGTTCGTGATCCACGCCTGGGGCATGACGGAAACCTCGCCACTCGGCACGGTGAACAGCATGACCGCGCATATGGCCAGTTTGCCGCTGGAGGAGCGGTACAAGATTCAGGCGAAGCAAGGCCGCCCGATGTTTGGCATCGAGCTGAAGATCATCGGCCCGGATGGCAAGGATCTTCCCCGCGATGGCAAGGCCTTCGGCCGGCTGTTGGTGCGCGGGCCTTGGGTTGCAAGCGGCTATTACAAGCACGAGGATCGAAGCACGTGGGTCGACGGCTGGTTCGATACCGGCGACGTTGCGACCATCGACGAAACCGGCACGCTCAATATCGTCGACCGCTCGAAGGACGTGATCAAATCGGGCGGCGAGTGGATCAGCTCGGTGGAGATCGAAAACATCGGTATTGGACATCCCGCCGTGGCGGAGTGCGCGGTCATTGGCGTGCCGCATCCGAAGTGGGACGAACGGCCCGTGCTCCTCGTGGTCAAGAAGGAAGGCCATGAGGTAACAAAGGCCGAGCTCTTGGCTTTCCTCGAAGGCAAAGTTGCCAAATGGTGGCTGCCCGACGACGTGGTCTTCGTGCAGTCGCTGCCTCACACTGCGACAGGCAAACTCTTAAAGCGTCAGCTCCGGGATGAGTTCAGCAACATCCTTGCGCAACAGATTGCTGCGGCATCCTAGGCGGCAGCGTCACCCCGAATCCGGCTGAGCCGTTCACATCCGTCATTGCGAGGGCACCGCGCGCAAGCGATCCAGAAGCTGCAAACGCAAGCGTAAACAGCAAGCTGCACTGGATCGCCACGGCGGCTTTGCCGCCTCGCGATGACGGATCTCGAATCGCCGCCGGAAGCGCTCAGCCGGATTTGGTATCATCCAACAAGGATTGACAGGCAATAGGCGGACACGAGCAGCATGAGGATCGCAGTCACGGCGACCTCTGCTTGCACCCCGCCGGTTGCGCGCGAGGCGGGCTCGTCGATGATGCGCCCGGTGCGCGAAAAACGCCAATAGCCCAAGCCGAGCAGAAGGACGCCGGTGAGCATGAAGGCTAGGCCCTCGTAACGGCCGATCGGTCCGCTGAGCCGGTCCATTCTGATTTTGTTTTCTATTTCCGCCGGGGCATTCGCGGCAAGCGCCCTGATGAAGAGATTGAACTTTTCGATAACGAAGCCGAAAGCGATGACCGCGATGCCGGTCCGCACCCAGGCGAGAAAAGTGCGCTCGTTGGCGGCGTGCTCTGTGAAGTTTCGGATCATGGATCGTCCCTCCTGCGGCGCGGCAAAAATAATGCCGGCGCGCCCCATAGCGGCGCCGGCATATCGAATATAAGCGCCGGAGAGGAACTAGCCTACGTGCTTAATGATGAAACGGAAAACGTCGCCGTCCTTGGTCGATTCGACGAGTTCGTTCCCAGTAGTGCGGCAGAACGAAGCCATATCGGCCACGGAGCCGGGATCGGTCGCAAGCACTTCAAGAGTGCCGCCGCGAGGAACCTCGTTAAGCATTTTCTTGGTTTTTAGGATGGGCAACGGACAATTCAGCCCCTTCGCATCCAGCATTTTGTCAGCCATGAATTCCTCCCTCACGCGAGTAGTTGCCGTCTTGGTTCTATGCGCGTCCGCGCTTAGATGTAGAGATTGACGTCCGATTTGAGTGCGTTCTCCATATAGGTCGCAGCGCCGCCAAGTACGGGCCCCTTGATCATGTCTTCCATCTTGTATTCGAAGAGGTCCATGGTCATCTGGCACGCGATCATCTTGACGTCTGCTTCGAGCGCCATCTCGCGAAGTTCCTCGATGGAGGCAACGCCCTTCTTTTTGATCATGTTCTTCATCATGCCCGTCGCCATGGAGTCGATGCCCGGAATTGCGGAGATCCAATTGGGCATGGCCATGTGCATCCCCATCATCGGCATTTTCATTGCGGGGTTGCCGAGGGTGGAAATCTTCAGATCCAGTTTTTTCAGAAGCAGGGGCAGGCCGTAGAAAGTGAAGAACATCGTGGTGTCGACGCCCATGGCCGCTGCCGTGGTCGCAAGAATGAATGGGGGATAAGCCCAGTCTAGGGTACCTTTGGTGACGATGATCGTCATCGTCTTCTGATTGGATGCACCGTTACCTTCAGCCATGACTGGTTCCTTCCCCTGCACTTCGGTGAACACCTAGTGAACACATTCGAATATCTCTATTTATCGGGCTCATGTCAACATCCGCATGATTTATTGCAGCAAGAAGCCGGCATGAGCACGGCGGCATTCTGGCAGGAAGCCGCCGTTAAAAAAAGCGGATATTTAGGTGACGCGCTTCAGCTTACCGATACCCATCATTTGCATGGCCCATTTTTCATAGAGCGGCTCGCTCTCGCCACGGCGCATTTTGCGGAGGAAATAGCTTTCGAAGGCGATCTTCGCTCTGTGCACCCACTTGCCCTCGGATGACCAGTTCACGTTCCGGGGCGGGATCTGGGGCTGTGCAACGAAGGCGATGCCGCCGTCGCCGAAATCGGCAAGGCAGACTGCGTTCCAGGTTGCTTCATGGCTCGGCTCTTTACCCCGAAGTATCTGGCCGATGTTGAGGGCCGTAGCCGTCACCATGGATTCGATCATAAACCCGGTCTTCGGCACGCCGCAGGGAACAGGCGTCGGTCCCATCGGCGGGATGGCGATGCAAACACCGACGGAGAAGACGTTCTTGTGAGTGGGGTTGCGCTGGTGCTTATCGACCAGGATGAACCCGCGCGGATTGACGAGTCCGTCGACGCCGCGCACAGCCGCGATGCCGCGGAAGGCTGGAAGCATCATCGAGAAGCCGAAGGGCATTTCATGGGTCTTGGCGACAGACCCGTCTTCGGCCACTTCTTCCACCGTCAATTTGCCGGGCTCGGCTTTCTTCAGGCGCGCGTTGCAGATCCACTTGATGTGCTTGTCGCGCATTCCACTCTCGAGGATGCCTTTCGTATCGCCCACGCCGTCAAGGCCGAGATGGCCGATGTAAGGCTCGGCTGTCACGAAAGTCATCGGCACTTTGTCGCGAATCTTTCTGCGCCGCAGCTCGGTGTCGAGGATGAACGTATATTCGTAAGCGGGGCCGAAGCAGGACGCGCCTTGCACCGCGCCCGTTATGATCGGTCCGGGCTTTTTGCAAAACTCCTCGAAGGCGGCCGCGGCCGTCGATGCGTGATCGACGTGGCAAATCGACTGCGTATGGCCGCCATGCGGGCCAAGCCCTTCGATCTCGTCGAAGGCAAGCTCAGGGCCTGTGGCAATGATCAGAAAGTCATAATCGATGGCAGAGCCATCCTCAAGCTCAAGCCGGCTCTCGGCTGCGTGCACGCGTTTTGCCGCGACGGCTTTGAAGTTGATCCCGCGCTTAGCGAAGGTGCGTGTGAGGTCGATCTCGACATCGGAGCGCTTACGCCAGTTCACCGCAACCCACGGATTGGAAGGGACGAAATGGTATTTCGCTTCCTTCGTGACGACGGTGAGCTTATCGCCTCTGCGCAGCTGATCGCGCATTTCATAGGCCATGATAACGCCGCTCAACCCGGCGCCCAGCACGACGACGTGTGCCATACTCTATCTCTCTCCTCAGGTTTCCTCTGCGCATTCAGAATCGGTGTCCTGCGCGCTTGCTTTTTGATATTCACACATTCTGATCCAAAAATGCGAGCTTGAAAATGATCTTATTGGCTAAGCCCCAGCCCGCGGCTCGATGTGCTGTTCATACCGGCGATTTAAAACTGAGTTGCGGCGAATTTACAACAGGGGGGACGTTCTCGTCCGGCTCTCGGGGTTGAAGCGGGCAAAGCTTATCGCGTAACGTGACAACCGTTCCGATTATGATTATGGCCGGGCCATGCAGGCGGGCCTTGTCAGCCAAGCCGGCAATAGACTCAATGGTTCCTGTGACAACTCGCTGGTTCGGGCGTGTCCCGTTATCGACGATGGCGGCAGGCATGCGAGGGTCCGCCCCATGCGCGATAAACTCTTCCATTAAACTTGGCAGTTGGCCGAGGCCCATAAAAATTGCGACAGTTTGCCGCGGCTGAATGAGAGCGTTCCAAGCGAGGCTGAGCTTGCCGGTTTTGGCATGGCCGGTGACGAAAACGCACGCTTGAGCGTGATCGCGATGAGTGAGGGGTATCCCCGCATAGGCCGCGCAGCCCGTGGCGGCAGTGATGCCGGGAACGACCTGAACCGGGATGCCCGCTTCGGCAAGCGCTTCGATCTCTTCGCCGCCGCGGCCGAACATAAAAGGATCCCCGCCCTTCAGCCGGAGCACGCGCTTGCCCTCTTTTGCAAGCTTCACGAGCTGCGCTGTGATCGCCTCCTGCGGCACGATGTGATCGTCGGGAAGCTTGCCGACGTAAATGTGCTCCGCTTCACGGCGGACGAGGTTGAGGATCCCATGGGGTAGAAGACGGTCGTAGAGCACCACATCCGCACGCTGCATCAGACGTAGGGCGCGGAACGTGAGAAGATCGGGATCTCCGGGCCCCGCCCCCACAAGATAAACCTCGCCCAGAAGCGGGCGCGTTTCATCGCCGGCGGCGGCAAGCGCGCGCTCGAGTTCCCGCCTCGCTTCCTCCTCGTGGCCGGCCAGGAAGCGGTCGGCGACAGGGCCTTCCAGGACCCTTTCCCAAAAGCGCCGCCGTAACGCGGTATTGCCGATACTCTTGCTGAGGCGCTCGCGATATGCGCCGGCAAAGGCGACGAGACGCCCGTAAGCAGCCGGGATCGTGCTCTCAAGCCGCGCGCGGATCATCCTTGCGAAGACCGGCGAGACCCCGCCAGTGGATATGGCGATGACGAGAGGATCGCGATCGACGATGGAAGGCATGACGAAGTCGCATAAATCGGGAGAGTCGGCGACATTGATTGGGATACCGGCTTGGCGTGCGAGCCCGTAAACAGCACGGTCCGCCGCCGCGCCGCCGGTTGCGCAGAAAACCAAGGCACAGCCCTGGAGTCCGGCAAGCGTGGGATCGTCTTGAACGTGCTCGAAGCCATCTTGCCCGGCGATTGCCCGGAAATCGTCGCTTAGTGCCGCGGCGAAAACGCGGACTTTGGCACCGGCTCTCAGTGCAAGCTCCGCCCTGCGCGCCGCGACGGTGCCTCCGCCGGCAACGGCGACGGATTTACCTTTGATTTGAAAAAAAACCGGAAGCTGCTCCACGGCTGGTCCTTATTGTTCGCGCTCTGTTTCGCGTTCGCCCCAAAGTCTCATAACTTTTGCCCAGGCTAGCGCAGTCTTAGGGTCTACATCGAGAACGGTGATGCGCCTGCCTTCCCTTATCGTTACCCGCAGGAGCCGCATCCCGCTTTCGAACCGCACCTCATCCAAACGGACCTCGCGTCCAAAAGGCGCGCTAAGCGTTTCGAGGCGCTCTTTTACTTCCTCTGCCATCGCTTCGCCCCGTTACCGGCCGGTGCCGATGACCGAGGTAAAGGCGGTCTCCAAGCGGTCCTGCCACCTGCGCGGCGTATCTGGATATTCGGGCTTGAGATCGAAAGACAAGTGGATCTCACCTCGACGGGCTGCCTCCTTTACGAGCTCTTCAAGCTCTTCGAAAGTGGTCACCTCTGGATGGGAAATGATGAGTTCGCTAATCTGGACCATGTATTTTTCCTTGGCACAGCGGATCGTGCGATTTGAGCGCGGCCGCGGGCTACGAGCCCAAACGGTCGTGGTAGCGCACGCGGTAAAGAAGCCGTCCTTCCGGCGCGCCCTCATTGTCGAAGCCTGACCGGTTGTGAAGGACGTTATTGCATACGATGCCTTCACCGGGGGTCATCTTATAGGAAATAATGAGAGGATCGTTCTCGAGGATCTCCTCCAGAGCTTCCAGCGCCCGGCGCGTTGTCCCGTCCTGCCGCCAAGACACGTTACGTTTGCGTGCCGTATATCTCATGATGAGAGCGTTCCGGACCGGATCGATAAAGAACACCGGGCCCGTATTGTCAGGCCGGTAGCGGCCGTGCGCCTCCTCCCCCGGAGGAATTGTCATAGCCTCCGGATGCATGAGAGCCTCGATAAAGGCCGGATCGCGGTCGCGCAGGCGGATGTAAGCGATGTCGTGATCGAGAAGGCCGTTGACGCCGCCTTGCGCGGCATCCCTCACACAATGCAGCACCATGGCCTGAACGCAGCGCGAAGGGCCGTGATAATTATAGTAGCCATCGGTATGCCAGCTAATGGGGCGGTTGGAATAGGGAATGTAGCCAGCCCGGCCGCCTGTGCCTGCGACCTCGATTGCGACGATGCCGTCCGCCGCGCCGGAGCGGTGATCCTCTATTTGCCGGAGGTTGAGGGTGGCCGCGAGCGCCCGCAACGCGGGCCGGGTCCGGACGGGATCGGTGCCCAGCGGGCCGCTATCGTATAGCGCCATATTTGCCCTGCGGCAAAGAGTCGTAAGGGCCGTTAATTCATCAGGGGATGGCGAAGCAAGGTCGCGTATCGGAACACGCAACTCTCCGGCAGCTCTGGGATAGCCCGCGAGCTTCGCAGAGCGCCACACGGCATAGCTTTCGTCGTCCTTTAGGCTGAAGGGCCCCGCGGCGGGCGAGGTTACATCAGCTTGCCCTTCCCCAGGCAGCGGATTGAACATGCTGCACATTTGTTTTCCTGTCCCAACCCGAGGCGACATTTCATTCCAATCCGCCTCGCATATTAATACGAAAAGACCATCTTATTCACAAATATGAATATTGTCATTAGTCGACTTGCATGCTAGCGTGTCAGAAATCCGGCCGATCATAGGCCGTTTTGAAACAAGAAACCAACGCCAACGATGGGGAGCGGCATATGTACGCTCGCCTAGCCGGGGCAGGAAACGTTAAGACTGCGGGTCGATCTATCTATTACAGATTCTGCAGTAAAAATTGAGGAGGCTTCATGGCGAGTGACGACGTAACGAAGACGGCGCAGAATGACTGCGGTGCCTCCGGCGCATGCAGTTGCGGTCAGCCCAGCAAGCATGCGACGCCGTTGCTCGATGAATTGGAGTCCGGCCCTTGGCCGAGCTTTGTGACCGGGCTTAAGCGCCTGCGCGATAACGAAGGCGCGCCTTACGCTCCGATGATGAACGACCTGCTCGGGCAGCTCGAGCACTCCTATGAGGAACGGCTCGGCTTCTGGAAGGGCGGCACGGTTTCGGTCCTCGGTTATGGCGGCGGCATCATTCCGCGCTTCTCCGAGGTCGCTGCCAAGTTTCCGGCATCGAAAGAATTCCACACGCTGCGCGTGATGCCGCCGGCGGGCTACCATTACACCACCGAGCTCCTCCGCAAGTTTTGCGATGTCTGGGAAAAACACGGATCTGGCCTTATCGCCCTCCACGGCCAGAGCGGCGACATCATGTTCCAGGGCTGCACGACCGAGAACACGCAGAAGGCGTTCGACGAGCTGAACGAGATGGGCTTCGATCTCGGCGGCGCTGGCCCCGCGATGCGCACCTCGATGAGTTGTGTGGGACACGCGCGCTGCGAGAAGTCTTGCTACGACGAGGTTAAGGCTCATCGCACGGTGCTCAATGAATTCCTCGATGAGATGCACCGGCCAGCTCTGCCCTATAAGTTCAAGTTCAAGTTTTCGGGCTGCCCCAACGACTGCGTTAACGCCATTCACCGTGCGGATTTTGCCCTGATCGGCACCTGGCGCGACGATATGAAAGTCAACCAGGCGGAAGTGAAAGCTTACGTTGCGTCCCACGGCCGTAAATACACCATCGACAGCGTTATTGCGATGTGCCCGACGAGGGCCCTGAGCCTCAATGACGACGATACGATCGAGGTCGACAACAAGTCCTGCGTGCGCTGCATGCACTGCATGAACGTCATGACGAAGGCGCTCTCGCCTGGCGACGATCGCGGTGCATCGATCCTGATCGGCGGCAAGCGCGCGCTCAAGGTCGGCGACATGATGGGCATCATGATGGTCCCGTTCATCAAACTGGATACGGATGAGGACTACGAAAAGCTGGTCGAGTTCGCCCGCAATCTCATCGACTTCTTCGCTGAGAACGCTTTGGAGCACGAGCGTATTGGCGAGTGTATCGACCGGATCGGCTTGCCGGCCTTCCTCGAGGCCATAGGCATCAATCCCGATCCGAACATGGTGAACCACCCGCGCACGTCTTGCTACGTTCGAACCGACGACTTCACGCAGGAAGCCGAGAAGTATTTCGAGCGCAAGGCCAAAGAAGCCGGGCTGACTGTGGCGGCCGAGTAGTTTGAGCGGGATGGGAGACGGCGGCACTCCTCCCAAGAGCTGTCATCCCATCCCGCTCTCCCCGGCCTTTCTCAAATTTATTCTGCGGAGAATTTAACGATGAGCACTGCTGCAACACCGCGCCGCGCAATTGAATCCGGCGTACCGGATCCGTTCCCCCTTATGCATCCAATCATGAGGAAGAACTACGGCAATTGGGCTTGGCATGACCGCATGCGGCCCGGCGTTCTTCATCACGTTGCCAAGAACGGCGACGAAATCTGGACGGTGCGCGCCGGTACGCCGCGTCAGATGGACGTCTTCACCATTCGCAAGCTTTGCGACATCGCCGACCATTTCGCCGAGGGCCATGTGCGCTTCACGACGCGCAGCAACATCGAGTTCATGGTCAGCGCCAAGGACAAGGTCAAGCCGCTCGTCGATAAGCTGACCGCGGAAGGTTTCCCTGTCGGCGGCACTGGAAACTCGGTGTCGATGATCTCCCACACCCAAGGGTGGCTTCACTGCGATATCCCGGGCACCGACGCTTCTGGCGTCGTGAAGAGCTTGATGGATATGATGTACGAGGAGTTCATCAAGGAGGAGATGCCGAACCGCGTGCGCATCACCACCTCCTGCTGCCAGATCAACTGCGGCGGCCAAGGCGATATCTCGATCAACGTCCAGTACACCAAGCCGCCAAAGATCAATCACGATCTGGTCTCGAGGGTTTGCGAGCGCCCGGCGGTTGTCGCACGTTGCCCCGTCGCCGCGATTCGTCCCGCGATGGTCAACGGCAAGCCCTCGCTTGAAGTGGACGAGCAGAAATGCGTGTGCTGCGGCGCCTGCTATCCGCCCTGCCCGCCCATGCAGATCAATGGCGCCGACTCCACGAGGATCGCCGTCTGGGTTGGCGGAAAGCACTCCAACGCCCGCTCGAAGCCCGCATTCCACAAGCTTGTCGTGGCGAACCTTCCGAACAACGCGCCCCGCTGGCCGGAGGTCGCCGAAGTGGTTCGCAAGATCCTCTATGCTTATAAGGACAATGCGAAGGACTGGGAGCGCATGGGCGAATGGATCGAGCGTATTGGCTGGCCGCGTTTCTTCGAGCTGACCGGCTTCGCGTTCACGAAGCATCACCTCGATACGTGGACGGGTGCGCGCAAGACCATGAACATGTCGGCACACGTGCATTTCTAAATTTGGAGAGAGGGAGCCGTGCAGCTAGCAATTGTCGTAAATGAAGGGCCGTATACCCATCAGGCGTCCGATACGGCCTATCAATTCACGAAAGCCGCGCTGGAGAAGGGGCACGGGATCACCCGCGTCTTCTTCTACCACGACGGTGTCAATAACGGCACGCGCCTCACGGTGCCGCCGACGGACGACCGGAACTTGCAGAAGCTGTGGAGCGAACTTGGCGAGCAGCACAAGCTCGACCTCGTCGTCTGCGTGGCGGCGGCTCAGCGGCGCGGAATCCTCGATGCGGACGAGGCCAGACGGCACGGCAAGGATGTGAACAACATCGCGCCGGGCTTCCGCATCTCGGGGCTCGGGCAGCTGATCGAGGCCGGCATTCAGGCCGATAGGCTTGTGGTCTTCGGGGACTAAGGAGGGAAGGCCAGATGGCAAAGAAGTTTCTTTATATCAACCGGAAGGCGCCTTACGGCACGATCTATGCCCTCGAATCCCTCGAAGTCGTGCTGATCGGCGCCGCTTTCGAGCAGGATGTGAGCCTGGCTTTCATCGACGATGGGGTCTTTCAGCTCATGGCCGGTCAGGACACGGCGGCCGCGGGCTTCAAGAACTTCTCGCGCACCTATAAGGCGCTCGGCGACTATGAGGTCCGCAAGCTCTATGTCGAGCGCGAATCGCTCGAGGAGCGGGGCCTGAAGCTCGAAGACTTGATGCCCATTACCTATGAAGACGAAAACGAGGACTACGCTGAAAAGCCCTCGATCCATGTTGTCGGACGCAACGAGCTCGCGAGCATCATCGCCGGGCAAGACGTCGTCCTAAGCTTTTAACCCGATGGAGTTTTGAAGCCATGTCCACCCTTCATACGGTGAACAAATCTCCCTTCGAGAGGAACGCGCTACATAGCTGCCTCGGGCATCTGTGCGCAGGCGATGCCGTTCTCATGATCGAGGACGGGGTTTTCGGGGCTCGCAAGGGGTCTTCCGCCGCGCCTATGGTGCAAGCTGCGCTACAAACTGCTAAAGTTTATGCGCTCGCGCCGGATCTGTCCGCGCGGGGAATCAAGCCCGGGGATCTGATCGACGGGGTTCAACCTGTCGACTATGGCGGCTTCGTGGACCTCGTCACGCTGCACGGACGCACGGCAGCGTGGCTTTGACGGAACAAAACTTCTTAACATGACGGAGTGAATAGCATGACCATGCAGTATAAGGTTGGCAGCATCGTTGCAGACCATGACGAGGAGGGTTATCTCACCGACATCCACGTATGGAATAAGGAACTCGCCGAGCTGATCGCCAAAGCCGAGAACATCAACATGACCCCCGAGCATTGGGAAGTCGTGGAGTTTCTTCGCGAATACTACGACGAATATCAGATCGCGCCTGCCATCCGTATCCTCGTGAAAGAGATGAAGAAGAAGTTCGGCGCGGAAAAAGGCGACCAGAAGCATCTTTACGAGCTGTTCCCGTACGGTCCAGCAAAGCAAGCCTGCAAAATCGCCGGCCTGCCCAAGCCGACAGGCTGCGTCTAAGTCCGGGCCTGCTTACAAAACAGGAAACGTCAATCACCGGGCGTCACAAGACTCGGGATATAGGGATGGTTTGCCGTGCAAACGACGATTTACGCGGTCGTGTTTTATCTGGCGTCAGCCGTGTTGTTCGGCGGCCTAGCGCTGCGCATCTTGCAGTACGCGAGGACGCCCGTTCCTTTGAAAATCCCGACGACGCCCGCGCCGTTGACGCGCGCGGGGGCCGCATTGCGCGTCCTTCGCGAAGTGACGGTCTTCGAGAGCCTCTTTAAAGCGAACAAGTGGATTTGGCTGTTCGGCTGGGCGTTCCATGCCGCCCTGGTTCTCGTTTTATTCCGGCATCTGCGCTACTTCATGCAGCCCGTTTGGGAGCCCGTCACGCTGGTACAGCCTTTAGGCATCTATGCAGGTTTTGCCATGGTGGCCGCGTTGTTCGCCCTCTGGGTGCGGCGCGTCGCCATGGCTCGCATGCGATACATAAGCGATGGTCTCGATCACCTGCTTTTGTTTTTGCTTCTGGCTATCGGTGCAAGCGGACTTGCCATGAATTTCGTGGCACGGACCGACATCGTGGCTCTTAAAGGCTTCTTCCTCGGGCTTATGGCCTTCGACTGGCAGCCGCTACCGGCCGACCCGATCCTGCTGACGCATCTGGGGCTGGTTGCCGCGCTGATGATGGTCTTCCCCTTCTCGAAGCTTTTGCACGCTCCGGGCGTGTTCTTCAGCCCTTCGCGCAATCAAGCGGATAACTCGCGCGAGCGGCGTCACGCTCCGGTCCGCGCCCTGGCAAGCAAGGCATAGGGAGGCGCGTCATGGATCACACGGACTCTTTGGAACTCGAAGGGCACGCCGAACTTGCCGACCCGCTGGAAATCCCAGCGCTCGCATGCGGCGCGATGGCGCAAAGCAAACCCTACCTTGCACAGCCCGCGCATCAAAAGCCGCTCGGCTTTCCGGGCGAGCTCGTCGAGAACTGGCAAGAGAAGGCAATTCTCAAGCTAGGCGATCTCGTCAAGAATAACCGCGCGCTGCGCTTTTATCTCGACGGCTGCGTACGTTGCGGCGCCTGCACCGACAAATGCCACTATTTCCTAGGCACCGGCGATCCCAACAATATGCCAGTGGCCCGCCAAAACCTTCTGCGCAAGGTTTACCGGCGCTATTACACCTTTTTGGGCAAAACGGTTCCAGGGCTTGTCGGTGCTGAGGACCTCACCCGCGAGGTGCTCGACGAGTGGTACAGCTATTTCCATCAGTGCTCGCAGTGCCGGCGCTGCTCGGTTTACTGCCCCTTCGGCATCGACACCGCCGAAATCTCCATGGCCGCGCGCGAGATCATGGACACGATCGGCATGGGGCAGAAATACTCCAACGAGATTATCGGCAAGGTCTTCAATATCGGCAACAATCTCGGGCTTCCGCCCAAGGCGCTGAAAGCCACGCTTGCAGGGCTTGAGGAAGAGATCGAGGAAGAAACCGGGGTGCCCGTGCGCCTGCCGCTCGATGAGGAAGGCGCAGAAATCCTGCTTGTTACGCCGAGCGCCGACTTTTTCGCCTCACCGCACATGGAAGGCCTTATCGGCTACGCTAAGGTTCTGCACGAGGCCGGTGTGTCCTGGACGTTCAGCTCGCATGCGTCCGAAGCCGCCAATTTCGGCATGTTCATCGGCTCTTACGAGAACATGCAAAAAATCTCGCAACGGATCGCCAAGGCCGCGCGCGACCTCAAGGTCAAGCGGCTCGTTTTCGGCGAATGCGGCCATGCCTGGCGCGTTGCCTACAGCTTCCTCAACACGCTCGCAGGGCCGTTCGATTTTCTCGACCCGCGCTATCCAGTGCCGCAGCACATCTGCGAGTTTACCTACGATCTCATCCAAAAGGGCAAGCTCCGCCTCGATAAGTCGAAGAACGATCATATCCGGCTGACCTTCCACGATAGCTGCAATGTCGCGCGCGCTTCGCGCATGGGAAATATGCCGGGCGGCCAATTCGAGATCCCGCGCGCAGTCCTTCGCGCCTCGTGCAACTATTTCTTCGATATGGATCCGGAGACGATCCGCGAGGAGACGCTCTGCTGCGGCGGAGGCGGGGGCCTTTTGACCGACGAGTTGATGGACCTGCGGACAAAGGGCGCATCCCCCCGGATGAAGGCCTTGAAGGCGGTAGCCGAGGAGCACGGCGTCACGCATATGGCCGCGATCTGCGCGATCTGCAAAGCGCAGTTTTCGAAGGTGCTACCGAAATTCGGCTTCGACATGGAAACCATCGTCAGCGTGCATCAGATGGTCTCGAACGCCATCGTGCTGACAGGGTCGAAGCAAGAAGAAGAATGGAATGAAAACGCTGGCCGGGCCGCACCGGCACAAGGCGCACAAATCTGAGGAGGACGGGCGATGGATGATATGACGGCCCCTAAGGAGCACACGTTCCGCCGGTTCAAAAAAGGCGAAAGCATGTGGAATTTCCCGGACTTGTCCGGGAAAATCTTTCAGGCCGACCGCTCCTATAAATGCCCAACCTACGTTCACCGCACGCCGCCGTGCCAGGGGAGCTGCCCGTCCGGGCACGATATCCGCGGCTGGCTGGCCATCGCGCGCGGCATGGACAAGCCGCCCGTCGCGGGCATGACTTGGCAGGAATACGCCTTCGATCGCATGATGCAGGCTAATCCCTTCCCGTCGGTCATGGGCCGCGTCTGCCCTGCGCCGTGCGAGGATGGCTGCAACCGCAACGAGGTCGACGAGTTCGTCGGTATCAACGGCGTCGAGCAATATGTCGGCGATTGGGCCATCGAGCACAAACTTGCCGCCCCCGCTGCCGGCCCGGACACGGGCAAGAAAGTGGCGGTGATTGGCGGCGGCCCTGCCGGACTTGCCGCAGCCTATTTCCTCCGCCGCAACGGGCATGCTGTGACCTTGTTCGAGGCACACGATAAGCTCGGCGGGATGATGCGCTTCGGCATTCCGGGGTACCGCACGCCGCGCGACAAGCTCGATGCCGAAATCGGCCGCATTCTGGGCCTCGGCGTCGAGGTGAAGCTCAATACGAAAGTGGGCCGCGATATCAGCGTGGACCAGCTGGAAGCCGGCTTCGACGCGATCTTTTGGGCCGTCGGCGCGCAGAAGGGCCGCGGACTGCCTGTACCCGGCTGGGGCGCAGAAAATTGCCTGACCGGCATCGAGTTCCTCGATGTGTTCAACCGGGGCTGGGTGTACTCGACCGCAAAACGCATCGTCGTCGTGGGCGGCGGCGATACCTCCATCGACGTTGCCTCCGTCGCCCGCCGCTTGGGTCACGTCACCCATCAGTCGCAGCACGATCTGCCGGACATGCAGAACCTCGGCTATACCGCTCACGACGTGGCGGGGGCGATGCGACGCGAAGGTGTGCAGGCGGTGCTGACCTCGCTTTTCCCGATGGCTCAGATGACGGCTGCCGAGCGCGAGCGCGAGGATGCGGTACGCGAAGGCATCGATATCAAGGGCCGGGTCATGCCTCTGGAAATCATGCTCGATGCCCAAGGACGCGCGGTCTCCGTTAAAATGTGCGAATGCACGATGAAAGGGATGACGCCGGTTCCGGTGCCGGGCACCGAGTTCCATATCGGCTGCGACATGGTCATCTCGGCCATCGGCCAGATGGCCGATCTGGCTGAAGGGCTCGAGCGGCTCGACAACGGCAAGAGTGCGATCGCCGTCGACGCCGTTTACAAGGTCAGGGGCACCGCAAAGCACTTCGCCGGCGGCGATGCCGTGCGCCCGCACCTCCTTACTACCGCCATCGGTCAGGCGCGCGTTGCAGCCGAGACGATAACCCACTTTCTGGCAGGCAATCCGCAGGACAAGCGGCCAAAAGTCGACGTGCATCACTTCAATCTGCTCGAAGAGCTACACGCCCGTAATCTCGATCCCCAACCCTACGATCATCAGCAGAAGCGCGGCACATCCGCAGAGAAGTTCGCTGTCCACAATTACGAGGATCGCTCGACGGCGCAAGTTATCCCCCATACCGCACTGTTCAAAGGCCACTTCGCCAATGTTCCGCGCAACAGGCGTTCGGAGCGCCATGTGTCCGCTTCGGAGGTCATGGGCGATTTCAACGAGCGCATCGTTGCCTTCACCGAGGAGCAGGCGAAAGCGGAGGGCGTTCGCTGCATGAGCTGCGGAATGTGCTTCGAATGCGACGCTTGCCTCATCTATTGCCCGCAAAAGGCAATCGACCGCGTGCCCAAAAAAGAGCGCGCAGTCGGGCGCTATGTCGTCACCGACTACGCGAAATGCATTGGCTGCCACATTTGCCAGGATGTTTGCCCCACAGGCTACATCCAAATGGGCCTTGGGGAGTAAGACGCCGATGGTACGGGCCCTCATCGCGGCTCTGCTGCTTGGCGTGTCAATCGCAGGCGCACACGTGCCTGCGGCTTTCGCGCAAAGCCAGACTGGAGCGCAGAACGATCTCGTTCCGCACCCGCCCAAGGGCCGGGGCGAGCACTGTGTTGCCGATACCGCGTTCATGCGGCGGTATCATATGACGATGTTGAAGCATCAGCGGGACGAGACCGTGCATGAGGGCGTGCGCGGCAAGTCCTTCAGCATTGGGGGCTGCGTTAGCTGCCATGCCGTAAATGGGGCCGATGGGTTGCCTGTCAGCTATGAGGACCCCAAGCACTTCTGCCGGAGCTGCCACGAATATGCGGCGGTTTCGATCGATTGTTTCGAGTGCCATGCTTCGCGGCCCGGGCCGAAGCCCCAAGACGCAAGTGCTGAGTCCGGCGCACCGGGCTCCACAGCCTTGGCAAACTATCTGCAGGAGAGCCATCCATGACCGAAGGATGCTCAGGCGCGAATGGCAGCTGCCAGTGTAAGACCGGCGGCCACCGCGAAAACGCAGCCTTGCAAAGCCGGCGCAGCTTACTCCTAAGCACCGCCGCGCTCGCGACGCTACTTGCGCCCGGTGTAACGCTCTACGCCTTTGGCGGCGAGGCGGCGGCGGCAAACCCAACGCCGCCGGTTTCGTCCAAGGTTCGCTGGGGCCTTCTGATCGACGCCAGCAAGTGCGAGGAAAGCTGCGCGGCCTGCGTCGAGGCTTGTTCCAGCGCTTACGGATGGAAGAGCACCGGCCATCCCGGCACCGATCCGCAATGGATCCGCAAAGTCAGCGCGAAAGATCCGAAAAGCGGCGCCAGCTTCTCTGTGCCGGTCATGTGCCAGCACTGCGCCAATCCGCCTTGCGTCGACGTTTGCCCAACGGGGGCCTCGTTCAAGCGAGCTGATGGTATCGTCCTGGTTGACCGTCATATTTGCATCGGCTGCCGCTACTGCATGATGGCTTGCCCCTACAAAGCGCGCTCCTTCGTGCACGAACCTGTGACGGATCAGAAACCGAACGCACCGCGCGGCAAAGGCACCGTGGAGTCCTGCACCTTATGCGCCCACCGCATCGATGCGGGCGGCGTTCCGCATTGCGTCGAGGCATGCAAGAAGGCGGGCCGCGAGGCTATCTTGTTCGGCGACCTTAACGATCCATCGAGCGAGATCGCCAAGCGCATCGCCACCTACCGTACAGCCCGCATCCGCGAGGATTTGGGCTGCGACACTGGGGTTTATTACACGAATATCTAGCAAACAGGCGAAGCGGCTGCCCGGCAGGCCCGGCGCGCGGAGATGGGAATGGCGAAGGTCGAATATCGCAAGTGCACAGAGCACAGCTTTTTTTTCTCGGGCCTGCTTGGCCTGCATGTTCTTGTCATCGCGGCCGGACTGGGCGCCGCGCTCTACATGGAGCACTACGGCCATATCGTAACCGGCATGTCGAACCAGATCGTGTGGGGAACGCCGCATGTGTTCGCCGTCTTTTTGATCGTCGCCGCCTCAGGAGCGCTGAACGTTGCCTCCTTCTCGTCGGTGTTCAACCGGCTTGCTTATAAGCCCTATGCGCGCCTCTCGGGTCTCCTCGCTATAGCCCTGTTAGCGGGCGGCCTAGCCGTGCTGGTGCTCGATCTTGGGCGTCCCGAGCGGCTAACCGTGGCGATGACAACCTATAATTTCAAATCGATCTTCGCCTGGAACATCTACCTTTACACCGGCTTCATGGGCATCGTTGCCGCCTATCTCTTCGTCATGATGGACCGCCAGCTCCAGCGCTCGAGCCTGCCCACCAGGGTCATGGGCGGAATTGCGTTCTTCTGGCGCTTTGCGCTGACCACAGGCACAGGCTCGATCTTCGGATTTCTCATTGCGCGCGACGCCTATTCAGCAGCCGTGATGGCGCCATTGTTCATTGCCGCCTCGTTTCTCTACGGCCTGGCCTTCACAGTGCTCGTGCTCTTGATGATGAGCCGGGAGGAAAGGCGGTCGCTTATCGACGACGATATGCTTAGGAAGTTCCGAGGGCTGTTCATCCTATTTTCGCTCGCGGTGCTTTATCTGACGGCTTTGCATCACCTCACGAAGCTCTACGCAGCAGAATATCGCGGCGTTGAAGCTTTTCTGCTCCGGGACGGCGGGATCTATACGGCTGTTTTTTGGCTGGGGCACATCGGAGCGGGCAATCTCCTGCCATTAGCGATTCTTCTGATTTGGGGAAGCGGGCGCCATGCTTGGCATGCGATTGCAGTGGCTGCGGTCCTTTTCCTTATTGGAGGGGTTGCGCATATGTACGCGACCATCATTGGCGGGCAGGCCTTCCCTCTCAGGCTATTTCCTGGCATGGAAGTGACAAGCTCATTCCAAGACGGCGCTGTGGCCGGGTATTGGCCCTCGATTCCAGAGATCCTGCTCGGGGTGAGCGGGATTTCGATCGCCATGCTGATAACCGGATTTGGATTGAAGCTTCTGCCGTTCCTGCCGCGGCAGGCGGGCGGGAGCCCCTTACAAGCTACCTAGGAGTCTAACGTTTATGATGCCATCTCCTCACCCCTTCGCGCGGTTCGTCCAAATCCTCGGCCGCGGCAAATCGCTGACGCGGGCGTTGACGGTGGAAGAAGCGCAGGAAGCCATGGGCATGATCCTTGCCGGCAAGGTTCTGCCGGAGCAGCTCGGCGCGTTCTTAATGCTGCTTCGGGTGAAGGAGGAAAGCCCCGAGGAAATCGCCGGTTTCGTCCGCGCTGCACGCGAGGCCATGGCGCTTCCTTCGCCTCTGCCGCAGCCCGATCTCGATTGGTCCTCTTACGCCGGCAAGCGCAGGCAGCTGCCCTGGTTTATCCTCGCCGCCGCGCTTCTCGCGCGCAACGGCGTTAGCGTCTTCATGCACGGCACAGAGGGCCATACGCCGGGCCGGGTCTATACGCGCGAAGTTCTCGCCCGTCTCGGTTTTCCAATCGCGTCGAGCTTCGGCGAAGCGGCCGCGCATCTAGGCCAACGCAACTTCGCCTACCTGCCTCTCGAGCATATCAGCGCGGAGCTGGCGCGCCTCATCAACCTGCGCCCTATCCTGGGGCTCCGCTCGCCGGTCCACACCGTATCGCGCATGCTCAATCCCTTCGCCGCCCCTGTGATGCTGCAAGGCATCTTTCATCCCGGCTATATGGCGATCCACCAAGGAGCCGCGCTTTTGCTCGGGCAGCCGCACATGGCGGTTTTCCGCGGCGAAGGCGGCGAGATCGAACGGCGTCCCAACAAACCCTGCGAGGTGCTGACGGTCCACCAAGGTGCGGCGGCCGAGGAACGCTGGCCCGCCCTTCTTCCGGAGCCGCGTCAACCCGCCGAGGACGACATGGACCTCGGCCGCTTGCTGGCGCTTTGGCGCGGCGATGCCACGGACGAATATGGCGAGGCGGCGATTTGGGGCACGCTTGCCATTGCGCTCAAGGCGCTGGGCCGCGCCGATAACCAGGAAGATGCGCAGATCCTCGCGCAGAATCTGTGGGCGGATCGCGACCGGACCAGCCTGGACGCAGCGGCATGAGCCAATGATACGGCATCCGGCTGTACGAAGGTGAGCCGTGAAGCGAACGAGTGAAAATGTTATCCCTCGTCTTTTCCTGTCGGCCGCACACAAGTCCTCGGGAAAGACCACCGTCTCTATCGGCATCGCCGCAGCGCTCGCGGCTCGCGGCCTTGCGGTTCAAACGTTCAAGAAGGGGCCGGACTATATCGATCCCATGTGGCTTGCGCGTGCGAGCGGCCGGCCCTGCTTCAATCTCGACTTCAACGCCCAAACGCACGCCGAAATCGCGGCAAGCGTCGCATCGCGCACCGCCGGCGCCGCTATCGCACTGATAGAGGGCAACAAGGGCCTGCACGACGGCGTCGACATAGAGGGCAGCGACTCGAGCGCAGCGCTGGCGAAGCTTTTGGCTGCCCCTGTTATTCTTGTGATCGATACGCTCGGCATGACGCGCGGCGTAGCCCCCCTCGTTCTGGGCTATCAAGCCTTCACCTCAGGGATTGAAATCGCGGGCATCATCCTGAATAAGGTTGGAGCCGCGCGTCAGGAGGATAAACTCCGCCAGGCCATCGAACGGTACACGGACATACCGGTACTTGGCGCGCTTCCGCGTACCGGCGATTTTGCAATCGAGGAGCGGCATCTCGGATTGATGACCCCGATGGAAACGCCCGGCCCCCGCGCCGCGATCGAACGGCTGCGCCGGGCGGTTGAAAGCGGCATTGATCTCGACCGGCTTCTCGCCGCTTCGGCCTCCGCCCCTCCTTTGTCTTACCGCGCCGCAGCTCCACAGACCCCCGCCCGGCAGGATGTCCGCATCGCGGTTGCGCGCGACAACGCCTTCGGCTTTTATTATACCGACGACATCGAAGCGTTCGAGCGCCTAGGCGCCAAGCTATGCTTCTTCGATGCGCTGGCGGATAGCCGGCTTCCCGATGCAGACGGCCTTTTCATCGGCGGCGGGTTTCCTGAAACGCAAGCGGCGCAGCTGCAGGCGAACGCTTCTCTGAGGGCGGACATCGCGCACAAAATCCGGTGCGGGCTGCCAACCTATGCCGAGTGCGGCGGCATGATGTATCTCGCCCGCTCCATTCGCTGGCGGGATGCCTCATACGAAATGGCTGGCGTCATCCCAGCCAGTGCCGTGATGCATGCAAGGCCGCAGGGCCGGGGACTTGCGGTTCTTGAGGAAACGGGCAGCGCCCCATGGCCGGTGATTGCGGGGGCTACGGGGCCGGCCAGAATTCCCGCGCACGAATTTCATTACGCAAGCCTCGAAAACCTCGATCCGTCCTTGCGCTACGCTTACAAGGTCTTGCGCGGCACAGGCATATCGGACGGCCGCGATGGCATCGTGCTCGGCAATCTTCTGGCAAGTTTCAGTCATTTGCGGGCGACCGGGGATAACCCTTGGGTGGCTCGCTTTCTGCACTTCGTCCGCGCGCAGCGCGCCGGCGCCCGCCAAGCCGCATAATACCAGCGGATATTAATGGCGACCCTTGGTGTAAGATAATTGCAAAGCACGCAGAGGCCGGCAAAGCTTCAATGACCGGACCTGTCCCTTTCAGCGAGCGAGTGCAAGACAGTGCTGACTCTAGGCGGCGCGCAGATCCTTTCCCTCGGTCCCTCCCGCGTGGAGATCGGGCTCTGCCGCGGTTACCGGCTTACGCTCTTTTTTCTGGATAGCCATCTCGTCCGCGCGCTTATCGTCCCGCCCCAAGGGTTGCGCTGCCATCGCACTTGGTCGCTTTCGCCGGAATTGGCGGGAAACGACCCTATCGACGGCCGCGGCAGGCTCGATCTGACCGGCTTTCCCGGCAGCGAGAGCCTTTCCATCGAAGAGACCGGAGCCGCGATCGCTATCGAAACCGCGCTGGTCAAAGTCGAGTTGCGTCGCTCCCCGCTTGCGCTCGCCTGGTTCTTCAGGCCAAGCGCGGAAGCAGAATTCGCGCCTGTCTTGCAAGACCGGCAAACCCAGGCCTATTGCTACGAGCGCGGCGGATCAGGCTTTGCGCATTACTTGGTACGCGAGCCAGGCGAGCATTATTACGGCTTCGGCGAGAAAAGCGGCGATGCGAACAAGGCAGGGCGCCGCTTGCGCATGCGCACTGCTGACGCGCTCGGGTACGATGCGCAGACAACCGATCCGCTTTACAAGCACATCCCCTTTTACCTCACCGTTCGCCCGGACCTTGGCGGGCGCACCGTGGGGCTGTTCTACGATAATCTCGCGCACGCCGCGTTCGATCTCGGCCAGGAAATCGATGCCTATCACGGGCCTTACCGGAGCTTCAAGGCGTCGGGCGGCGATTTCGATCTCTATGTGATTTTCGGGCCCGCGCTGCGCGATGCCGTGGCGCGATACACAGCGCTTACCGGCCGGATGGCATTCCCGCCCAGATGGTCTTTAAGCTATTCGGGCTCGGCGATGCAGTATACGGAGGCGCCGGACGCCGTGGAGCGTCTCGGCGCGTTCCTCACCCGGCTTGACGAGCATAAGATTCCGTGCCGCTCGTTTCATCTCTCCTCGGGATACACGAAGCAGGCCGGGCGCCGGAATGTCTTCACATGGGACAAGAGCCGCTTTCCCGATCCCGCCAAGCTCGCGCGCCGCTTCGCCGATGCCGGTGTCCAGCTCATTGCCAACGTCAAACCGGCGATGATGACGGATCACCCGCGGTTCGGCGAAGTGGAAGCCTTCCGGGGGTTCGTGCGCGATAGCGAGGACGAAAGCCGTCCGCATATGGCGCGATTCTGGGGCGGCGAGGCGGCGTATCTCGATTTCACCAATCCGCAAACCACGGCTTGGTGGGCGCGCGAGGTGAAGGCACAGCTTCTCGATTACGGCATCGCTTCGACTTGGAACGACAATAACGAGTTCGAAATCTGGGATGACGCCGCCCGCGTGAGCCTTAACGGGCGCGGAGGGGCGATGGCCTGCCTGCGGCCAGTGCAGACCGGGCTGATGCTGCGTGCCTCATCGCTCGCACAGCGCGAGCATGCGCCGCTCAAGCGTCCCTTCCTTGTCTCGCGCTCTGGCGGCCCAGGCATGCAGCGCTACGCTCAGACCTGGACCGGAGATAATGTGACGAGCTGGCAAACGCTACGCTACAACCTGCGCATGGGGCACGGGCTCAGCCTATCGGGGATTTTCAACTTCGGCCACGATGTGGGCGGCTTCGCCGGGCCCCGGCCCGAGCCCGAGCTTTTTCTGCGCTGGATCGAGCAAGGTATCTATTGGCCGCGCTTCTCGATCCATTCGTGGAAGGACGATGGCGGCGCCAACGAGCCCTGGATGTATCCGGAGATCCTCGGGCCCGTGCGTGAGGCGCTCAATTGGCGCGAGCGGCTTATACCGCTGCTGTACACACTGTTGTGGCGCGCTCATGTTCATCACGAGCCGGTCTTGCGCCCGCTGTTCTACGATTTTCCCAAACAGGCCGGAAGCTATGAAGAGCACGGCGCGTTCATGCTGGGCCGCGATCTGCTGGCCGCCCCTGTTGTGGAGCGGGGTGCCATGAGCCGGAGCGTTTGGCTACCGCAAACCGAAGGCGGCTGGTATTGCGTGCGGACTGGCGGCCGCTATCCCGGCGGCCAAGCCGAGGTGCCAGCGCCGCCCGGTGCCGCGCCTGCGTTCATGCGCGCGGGTTCCATCCTGCCCCTTGGACCATCCCCGTCTTGGACGCAGGGGCCGCTCACTTTGCGGCTGTTCCCGATGCCGGGCGGAAAGACGCAGCTCGAACTTTTCGACGACGATGGCGAAAGCCTCGCCGATCGCGCTAGCCCGTCCTGTCTTCTGCATGTTGCGGTGGAGTGGAGCGATGCGCGACCCCCTCACCCCGCCCTCTCCCCAAGGGGAGAGGGAGAAGAGGCTG
>Ga0326728_10008776_pt1 | contig 24820 bp, 26 predicted proteins | sample MB3enrmetagenome_FD_207602 | JGI IMG/M metagenome (GOLD analysis project Ga0326728, IMG submission 207602) | Lab enriched peat soil microbial communities from McLean, Ithaca, NY, United States - MB31MN | ecosystem: Environmental > Terrestrial > Soil > Wetlands > Peat | place: USA: New York... | reverse complement strand
CTGTAGCGGGGGGGGGGGGGTACAGAATCCCAGTCCCTTCAGCCGTGCGCTGCGCTCCTTCGCTCCGGCTGGCCGCTCCAATTTGGTGCCAAAGAAGGCTTTTAATGAAACTCTATTCCACTGAAAAAAGCGAGGAACCTGCTGCGGGTTTTCCGGACCTATCTATCAATCTTGCCTTTTCTTGCTTCTTTGACTTCTTAATTCTTAATCCTTAATTTTCTTCTAATACCTGTCCACCGGGTCGAACAAGTTCCCGCCGCCGAACAGCGATCCCGGACGGTTGCTGTCCGATCCCAGGCCAAAACGCGGGAAGGCCTTGAGCGAAAAAGTGAGGGCGACGGTGAAGTCGGTTGGCTGCGCCGGCCCCTCGGTGATGCGAAACAACAAGGCCGCCGTCCAACTGCGCAGGTCGCGGTAGATGGAATACACTTGCTGCTGCATGCCGCCGTACTGGGCTTCATACTGCTCGGCAATGTGGGCGCCCCAGTTTTCATTCATCCGATAATAAAAGCTGGCGGTGATGAGATTATGGCCGGGAAGATTTTCTCCGGCGTAGGTCTGAAATTCCGGATCATTGTTAATCAGGTAGCGGTAACTGAGGGCCAGACTCCAGGCGGTGGACGGTTGCACGACCATGTTCTCGATGGCTTCGCGCCAGCGATTGCTGACCATGTCATAGCGGGTCGAGGATGAGAAGGTCAGCCAGGAGCGGGGGCGAAATTCCAAATCCGAGTAAAAATCGCCGAAGGGATGGTTGGTGCCGGGGTGCAGGTTCCAATCCGTGTAGAGCGCCCAATTGACGAGGTCCTGGACGCCAGGGTCGCGTTTGGTTTGCAATTTGTTGCGCAGCATCAAACGCACCACATTCATGCTGCCAATGGAGTCAATGTCATTGTAATCGGGAAACTCAATGGGCAGCAAACGCAGGCTCGGGGACTGGTAATCAAATTGCGGGACCTGGCCGGGGGAGCGCGTGGGTGCCGGCACATAGGCATAGTCAATCTCCGGCTCGATGATATGGCGCAATTCATGCACGTCCAGGAAGCTGCTTTCCGCGCCCTCGTAAACTCGGGACGCCTTGGTGGAAACATCCACGCCGGTATTGAAGATGGCGCGCAACTGTTGGTTGGTGTGGATTTGCGGACCGTCCACGTCGCTGTAATACGTCAGGCGCCCGCCGACGTCCGGCGTGACGTTGAGCCATCCAAAAAATGTTTCGGGCAGGGTGAATTGATGGAAGGTGTCAATGCGCCCGGCCGAGTAATCAGACGGCGGGGCATTGGTGGTTCTAAAAAACATGCTGTTGGGATTCGGGGTGTAATTGGTCAGGAAGTAAAGCGAGTTGGTGCTGGAAAAAGCGCGCTTGAACCAGCCCGCCGAACTTTCGCTTTCATAATAGACGGGCGTATCGCCCACTTCCTGGCGCAGGCCGGATAGTTTGACATCCGGCAGGCGTTCCACTGTTTCAAAGAAATCCACCAAACGCGGTTGGACCATGGCGTTTAAAGTGTAATTGGGCCACAGTTGGCTGGCCTCGGCAAAGGAAGCCGGTTCCACATTGGTCAGGTACTCGCCCTCAAAAAAATCGCGCAGGACCAGCGGATCGCTCTGATAACTGGCCACCACCTTGGCCGTCAAATTCGTGGCGGGGTGGACTTCATAATAAAAAGACGCGCGCTGGCGGTTTTCGCTCAGGTCCGGCGCATTCAACCCATCGGTGTTCGGATGCTGGTCGTTGGCGTAGTAATAGCGGAAGGCGGCTTCGCCCCAGTTGCCCATGTGGAAGTTGAGGTCCGGCCCGGTGGCGACACCGCGCGCCTCGCGCACGTCGAAGTGCAAAGTCCCGTCCAACATGCCGTTGCCGTACCAATTATACGCGCTCAACCAGTAAGGGCCGAAATAACTGCTGTAACCCGGGTCGAATTCCCAATTGTTCGGATGCTGTCCCAGGGTGCGTTTGTAATAGGGGAAATAAAAGACGGGGGTCTTTCCCCAATAGAGGGTGGCTTGATGGGCCTCAAAATACTGCCCCACCGCGATGGTAATGCGCCTGGCGCGAATCCTGTAACCCGGCCGGGCATAATCGTCCGTGGTAATATTCGCATTGGTCGCGGTATAGACATTATTGCTGCCCCCGATCAGGTGGGCGCCCGAGAGGGTGAAAGGCTCCTGCAGGGACTTGAACGTGTTGGCGCGAACGTCGCCGGTCTTGAAATTGTAAACAAAATTGGTGCCGCGCCAGATATGGCCGTGGTCCAAAATCGTCACATCCCCCTCCGCCACCACTTCTCCCGTCAGATCATTTTCCGCCGCCCTGTCCGCCGCGACCATGGCCGTCTCATTGCTGACGAGGACGCCGTTGCTGAAATAATTGGTGTTGCCGATGGCTTGGTACGCGCTGTTGGGGTTCAGGCCGTGAATGACCGGCGGCGCGCTTTGCTGTGCTTGACAGACAAAGGCCAGGACGGGGAGCAGGAAAATCGCGCTCAGCGGACGCCGTTCTTTCATTAATCGCGCACAGCTAAACAAAAGGCGGAGAAACTGCCAAGGGAGATTTGCGGGCCGTTGAGTTTATTTTTCCCGGAATTCGACCTCGGTGAAGCCCAATTGATGGAGCAAAGCCGTCAATTCGACCCTGGCCTGCGCGGTGGCATCGGTCAAAATTCCATTTTGGGAGGCGGCCCGGCGCAAATCCTCCACCGCCTGGATGCGGGCGTTTTGCTCCAAATCCTTGTCAAAAACGCGCAACAGGCCGGTGGACCGTTCCACGATTTCCGAGTGGCGGTCGTCCAGATAAACGTCGGTAATGCGGGGTGGCGGCAGGGCCACGCGGATTTTTTTATCCGCAATCCGGATGTCGCCCGCCTGGAGCGCGCGCAAGTCAACGCCAGCCTTGACCACGCCATGAGCAACCAGCAGGACGCGATTGTCCCCGTACCATTTGGCATCCTCATAGACGACGACCTTTTCCAGGACATATTTGACTGTGACGAGTTGGCTGAGGTTTTGCACCCGAGTGAGGAGAGTGGCGGAATTGAAAGCCGAGGCGCCCCCCGACGGCAACCAGCGGAGGGCGACAAAGCCGAGGAACAAACCCAGGGCAAAAATCATGGCCAGGGCGGCCAAAGCCAGCGCCGCTTTCTTCAACATACCCGCCAGTGTAGAGCGTTGCCGGCGCGCGCAAAAGAGAAAAGCCGGGGCGCGAATTCGTGGGGGCGCATCCGACTTTTTGGACACTGGTCAGCGCCGCTTGAGGGCAAACCTCGATCTGCACGGAAAATGTCCAATAACGAAATCCTAATGACTAATCAATGCCCAAATAACACAATGACGAAATTTCGTCATTCGAGCTTCGTCATTAATGGGTCATTCGTGCTTGGACATTCGTCATTTTCCATCATTCATCATTCTTTTTTGGCCTGGCTGCGGCAAGCCGTTATCTCTCCTTGACAATGGGGTTGCCAAAAACCGGGATTCGCCTCGAGGCGATGGCAGTTTGCTTTTGCTGTCAGCCGGCGATAAGGTTTCGATATTACTATGAGTGTCCTGATTGTCGGCTCCACGGCCCTGGATTCGATTAAAACTCCGCGGGGGCAGCATCCGCGCCTGCTGGGGGGATCGGCCAGTTACGCGGCGGTCGCGGCCAGCTTCTTTGCGCCGGTGAAAATGGTCGGGGTGGTCGGGGAGGACTTTCCCAAATCCTGCCTGCGCCTCTACCGGAAACATCAAATTGATCTGGAAGGATTGCAGATGGTGGCGGGCAAGACGTTCCATTGGTCGGGCGAATATGAAACCAATATGAACAACCGGCGCACGCTCAAGACGGAATTGGGGGTGTTCGAGACTTTTACGCCGCGTTTGCCCGTGTCTTACCAGGAGAGCGCGTATGTTTTGCTGGCCAATATTGCGCCGGCCTTGCAGCACCTTGTTTTGGATCAGATGCGGCGGCCGCGATTTGTGGTGGCCGACACCATGGATTTGTGGCTGAACATCGCGTTGCCGGATTTATTGAAGTTGCTGCGGCGGCTGGATGGCTTTGTCCTCAATGAAAGCGAGGCGCGACAGTTGACGCAGGAGCATAACCTGGTTCGCGCCGCAAAAAAGATCCACCGCATGGGGCCTGATTACGTCATCATCAAAAAAGGCGAGCACGGCGCCATTCTTTCGGCGCGCAACAAACTGTTCGTCGCCCCCGCCTTTCCCCTGGAGCATGTGGTGGACCCGACGGGGGCGGGGGATTGTTTTGTGGGCGGCATGATGGGCTGGTTGGCGGCGGCGGGAGGCCCGGTTGACGCCCATCTTCGGCGGGCGATTTTATATGGAAGTGTCTTGGCATCATACTGTTGCGAAGGATTTGGGTTGAAAGCGCTGACCCGGGTGACGCCGGCGGCGATTGAAAGGCGGGTCAAAGAGCTTGAAACCTTGACCCGGTTCTGAACGTCCTGATGTTAAGATCCATCCTGATGGCGCCGATATACAGACAGATAACAGCGATATTTGACTTGCATTTATGCCAAAATTTGGTTTATTGTCAGCGGTGTCTGGCCGGGCTGTGCCCGCGCTGAAAGTTACTTGAAGCGTACATGAACATGTTCCAACCCGTGAGGGCCTCTTGAGTCGCCCTTTCTCTCCCCGTACTTTTTCGTCGCCTGCCTCGTTCACGCGTGTCAACGGGAAAATCCGCGCCCGTGAGGTGCGCGTCATCGACTTGGACAAGAAGCAATTGGGGGTTTTGTCGCTGGGCGAAGCCATCAATTTGGCGCGAAACAAAGGGGTGGACCTGGTGGAAATTGCGCCCAACGCCACGCCGCCGGTGTGTCGCTTGGTGGATTTTGGCAAGTATCGCTACGAACAGGCCAAGCAGGAAAAGGAAGCGCGCAAACATCAGCATGCCAACAAGGTCAAGGAAGTGCAGCTCAGTCCGAATATTGACCCGCACGACTTCGCCGTGAAATTGCAGCACGCCATCAACTTTCTTTGCGAGGATATGAAGGTGAAAATCACGCTGCGTTTCCGGGGCCGCGAGATGGCCCACAAGGAGTTTGGTTTTCAGCAGGTGGAAAAATTCATCGCCAGCCTGACCCTCTTCGGCCATCCCGATGCTCCGGCCAAGCTCGTCGGCAAGGGCATCAACGTCATGCTCAGTCCCTTGCCCCGGGCCAAGCGGGCCAGGAATCCGCGCCAAGCCGAGCGCGATGCGGAATTGGCGGCCGAGCGTGAGGCGGGAGGCGCGAACGGTTTCGAGACCCCTGACCCACCGCAGGAAAGCGAAGAGAAGGCGGAGGAATTTGCCGGCAACGGCGACGGCGCGGACGATGGCACCCCCAAGCCCGGCGCCTAAGGCGCGTCCGGCGCGCGTCATCTTCGTTTAAAAATGCTGATGAACAGATCCTGGATCGGCGGACGATTCAGCGCGTCCCTGCCCCAATCATACTCCGAATCGGGCTTAACGATGACCAACCCGGCTGGTTCATAAAAGTCCCGGGTAAATTGGGGCATCCAAGTCATCACGGCAGTGCCCGCGGCGCGCTGAAAATCGGCCCGCAAGTCCCAGGAAGCGGGAATTTTGACGAAGACCAGATATTCGGGCCGGGCTTCTTCAATTTGCCGGATCATGTCACGTTGCATTTCCCCGGCATAGGGCTGAGGTTCAATCATGTCATACATATAAATGTAGCCGGTCGCCGAATGGCGCCCCGCGGAGAACAGCAGCTCCGGCTCGGAGCCAAGGACGGCAATGCGGGCGTCGGGCGGTGAATGTTCGCGCAGGTGGCGGCCGATTTCCCGGCATTCCAAAAAGGGATTTGCGCGATAGATCTTCTTGCACACCTGGTCCGGACCGAGCGCAAAAAATATCGCGCGATGATGGAACACGGCCAGCATCCACATTGAGACGAACAGACCGGCGGGCAACGCAGCCCAGGCAGCGTCCGGGGTCCTGGCCCGGGCCCAGTGCATGGCAACGCTGACCGCCTGCCCGGCAAACAAGCACAGCGCCGGCAGCAGCATGACGAAATAATGCGTCGAAAAATTATTCGAAAGACAGACGGCCACGCCTGAGAAGATTAAAAAGCCCGCCAGCCAAAATTTCTTGCGCGGTTCGCCTTTGACCAGGGCAAGCGAGGCCATCCCCAGGCCGGCAACGAGCCAAAATAAACCGTCGGACGTGAAGGACAAAGACCGCAGGAATCTGCCCAAATTCAGCCGGCCGATGGACCAGGGAATCTCAGCAGCGTGTATCCTGGCATAGACAATGGTCCAAAACCAAAACCTCTTAAAAACTCCCGCTTGCCAAAGAATCACAGCCGTCAAAGCCAGCGGCGCGGCCAGACCAATCGAAAACAAGGCAATCCTGCGGCAATGAATGCGCCACTGCTCTCTTTCCCGCGCGCCCCTGGCCACGAGCAGGCAAAATCCGAACAACCCGAAAAAAGCTCCCGGTTGCTTCATCAAGCAAGCCATGCCCAGCAAAAAGCCGCTGCAAAAGAACAGGACGGGCTTTCCGGAATCCTCCCCCCGCAACAACAGCAGCAGGCCGGCCAGGGCCGCCGCGACCACGAAATGGGTTGCGTGCGCCGCCGTCCCCAGCACGACCGGACTCGTTGAGAGAAAAGCATACGAGGCGGCGGCCGCGACGGCGCCGGGCACGTCCAGAAAACGCCGGGCCAGACGGTAGAGCAGCCAGATGCCCGCGATGTTCACCAGCAGCAAACCGAAGTGAATTCCCGAGGCGCTTTGGCCAAACAAGAACATTAACACAGCATAGGCCGCATAAATCCCCGGAAACTTCATATTGTAAAAGAGTTTGTACGGAGGAATGCCTTGGAGGATCAATTGGCCGGCATAGGCGAATTCCCCTTCATCGCGTTCCAACGGCGTGGCCAATAATCGAAGGCGGACGAAGACAACAAAGAGAACAGCCAGCAGCAACAACGCCATTGGCAAATTAAGCCTGGGATTCTTCATGGCAAAGTCACGGAGATGCAACCGTGTCGCGGAACGAGGAACCGGCCTCATAGCAATTGAGTTGCGCTTGAAGGGTCGCAACCATTGCGGCGTTGTCCTGGCGGGTGGCCAATTGCAAGGCGCGCCGGGCGGTCGCAACAGCTTGATTAAACTGTCCCGCTTCGGCGTAACCGGCCGCCAATGTGGCGGCCATCATCGGATCGTCGCCGCGGGCAAGCTGGTCTGTTTGCCGGGCCAATTCAATCGCTTTGGGTCCATTGCGCAGGGAAGGGTTGGGCGAGGTCGCCAGCCGCCAGGCGATGCCAGCGAGGGTTTTTCGAGCTTCCACAAAACCGGGCTGGATGGCCAACGCTTTTTGCAACTCAAGAATCGCTTCATCCACATGCGCTTTCTGGAGCAGGGCCTGGCCCAGCTTGTTGTGGGCTGCGGCAACTTCAGGCTGGAGGGCCAGCGATTTTTGGAACTGAATGATGGCTTCGTCCACCCGCCCTTTTTGAAGGAGGGCGTTGCCCAGATTGTAATGAGCCTGGGCATGGTCAGGATGAATTTCCAGCGCCTTCCGCAAATGAGTGATCGCCTCATCGCTGCGCCCTTTCTGGAGGAGGCAGTAGCCAAGATTGTTTTGGGCATCGGCATTGTCGGGACGGATGGCCACCTCCTTTTGGAACTGAAGCATGGCCTGGTCCCTTTGTCCTTTTTGGAGCAATGCGACGCCGAGATTATAATAAGCTTGGTCTTCGTCAGGATGAAGTTTCAGCGCCTCTTGGAACTGAAGGATGGCCTGGTCCACCTGCCCTTTTCCAAGAAGGGCTTCGGCAAGATTGCGATGGGCTTTGGCAATGTCAGGCCGGAGGGCCACCGCTTCCTGGAACTGAAGGATGGCTTGGTCCACCTGCCCTTTTCGAAGGAGGGCGTCGCCAAGATTACGATGGGCTTCGGCAAAGTCAGGCCGGAGGGCCAGCGCCTTTTGGAACTGTAGGATGGCCTGATTGACTTGTCCTTTTTTATCAAGAGCCGCGCCCAGATTGTTCCAGGCCTCGGCAATGTCAGGCTGGATCGCCAGCGACCTTCGGAACAGAACGATGGCTTGGTCCACCTGCCCTCTTTCATAAAGCATGGCGCCAAGGTAGTTGTGAGCCAGCCAGCAGTCAGGATTCCGGTCAATCGTTGTCCGCCAGAGTGTTTCCATGTCGGCGTACATCCGGCTTTGCCGCCAAGTCAACAGGCATAGAGCCGCCAGCAACATCGCGCAAAACGCCCTTTCCCAAACAAGCCTCCGCTCTCTGAATCCACGGAAGAGGGTGTGGATTCCAACGCTGGCCAGCGCGATGGGTCCGAGGCAGGCCAGATATTGGTAGTGATCCGCCACGAACGAATACAGAAACGTGTAAAGCATAATGAATCCCAGCACCGGGCTTAACGTCACCGCAAAATACACCGCCGCCACCTCCACGCTCCGCCCCGCCCAGCGCCGCGCCCGCCAAATCACCACGCCCAGCGCCGCCGTCGCCAGCACCCAACCGTACGCGAGCGGATCAGAGGCCGAAATCGTCCAGCGCGGATAACTGAACGTCAGATTCGCCGGCCAGAGCAGCTTGCCCGCATAAAACCACAACGCCCGGCTCGCAATCAGCACCCGCTCCATCAGCCCGATGTCGAACATTTTGCCCTGCGTGCCTTGATGGTGGCGCTCCCACCAGACCGTCACCAGCCCCATGCCGATGCCCATCGCCACAAACGGCGCGACCTGCGCCAGCCGCCTCCAGTTGATGGGCATTTTTTCCAGCCATAGAATCAAAAGCAGCGCCGCCGGCAAGGTGCAGGCCGTCGTCTTGGCCAAAAGCGCCAGTGCGTAAAAAACCAGCGCCAGCACGTAAAATCGCCACGGGCGCTTGCTTTGGTCGTGGATGAATTTGATCCACGCCAAAAGCGTGAGCAAAAAGAAAAAACCCATCAGCACGTTCTTGCGCTCCGTGATCCACGCGACCGATTCCACCTGCGCCGGATGCAGCGCGAAGATCGCCGCCGCCAGCCACGCGCCGGGCACGCGCAGCCGCGTCAGCATCTGCCACACCAACAGGGCATTGGCGGCGTGGAGCAGGAGGTTGACCAAATGGTAGCCAGCCGGATTGAGTCCCCAGAGTCTGCGCTCCATGTAAAACGTGGTAAAAGTCAGCGGAAAATACTGCGAGGGCGAATCGAGCGAAAACCAAATTCGCCGCAAGCCATCCGGCGCGGTCAACAATCGGTTCTCCGTCACATACGCGGCGTCGTCCCAGATGAATCCCGCATGCCATGCCGGCCCATAGGCAATCAAAGTGACAACCACCAGGAACAATCCCCACAGCCAGCCCCGGAGGCGTGAGGAGAATAAAAATTCCGTACCCGGTTTGGTCAGCTTCATAAGACGTCACGACGAGGCACTCCGACCACTTTTCATCGCGCATTTTCAATTGTCAATTGTGCATTGACCGCCTCTTTTTCTCTCAGTTTGAAAGGGAGTTTTGAATTTCTCAAGGGCAATCTGCCCCGAAAAAAAACAGTGAAATTTTCGACATTTTGTCCGTTAAACAGTCACAACATATTGTCAAACAGGCACTTAAAGCAAAGGCTGAAGGCTGAAGGCTAAATGCTGAAGTTGAAACCGGCGGCCAAAAGGCCAGACCCATCGTGCGCGAAGAAGGGCAAGAAGGGCAGGATTGATACATAGGTCTGAAAAATCGGTAACACGGTAACCCAGAAAGGTTTACGCGTACGACCTGGACACGCCTGCCAAGCGCTCCGTGGCCCTGCGGCTGGTGGAGCAAGGCTGGAGCGCCCTGGGTCAAACCGCCCTCAGCGTGCAGGTGTTGCAGGAAATGCAGGTCAATCTTGAAAAGCGCGGCGTGGCGGAGGCCGAGGCGGCCCGGATCATCCGCGACTACGCCCCATGGCCCGTCGTGGACAACTCCCTGAAAATCCTTTTGAGCGCGGTGGACGAGCAGACCCGGTGGGGGCTGTCCCTCTGGGATGCGCTCATTTTGGCGGCGGCGCGCGCGTCGGGCGCCAGCGAGATTTTCAGCGAAGATTTCAATCATGGCCAGGACTACGGTGGCATTCGGGCCATCAACCCGTTCCGATGAACCGTCAGGCAGAAAGACACAGCGCGGCAAGCCGCAGCCAAAGATGAATTGCCGCAAAAGATCACAAGGAGCACAAAGAAAATAAACAGTATAAGCTCTTATCTATGTGTTCTTTGCGTTCCTTTGCGGCAAAAATCTTGTTGGAATTGCATGATTCATCCCTATTGCAGTGCGATGGCCGCGAAGGGGCGCGAAAACCGCAAAGCAAAAAATCGGCGCCATAAATCGCTTCGCATTAGCGGCGGGAGTGTGGTAACATTCTTTCATGTCAGACAACGGAACCAAGGTATTGGACGAATTGCTTGAGCCGGTGGCTCGCGCCTTCTCGCGTGAGGTCGCGCAAGCGCTGATGAACATCCGCGCCAACGATGCCACCCGGGCGCAGATTGCCGAGTTGGCGGAAAAATGCAACGAAGGCCGGCTCACACCCACCGAGCGTGAGGACTATGAGAGCTACGTGCAGGCGATGGATTTGATCTCGGTTCTCCAGGCCAAGGCACGGATTTGGCTCGCAAGCCGCCACGCGACTTGATGCATGCGGCTTTACGCAGGTTGGTGGAGGAGCGGGCTGGCCGGCGATGCGAATACTGTCTGCTTCATCACGATTTCCAGCCTGTGACGCCTTTCCACGTCGAACACATTGTTGCCCGACAGCACGGCGGGGAGGATTCACCCGATAATCTTGCGCTCGCCTGTCATCGCTGCAATCTCCACAAGGGTCCAAACCTGAGCGGCATTGACCCGAAAACAAGCGAACTGACGCGCTTGTTCAATCCCCGGCAAGACAAGTGGACGGAGCATTTTGCATTGCGCGAGGCCCGGATAATTGGCCTGACCTCCATTGGTCGCACAACGGTTGAGCTTTTGCGAATGAATACTCCTGATCGCGTTGAACTGCGGGGCGATTTGTTTGCAGCCGGGCTGTGGGAGTAGTACCTGTCAAAGATTTCAATCATGGCCAGGACTATACGGCAGGAAACAACCCTGACGCTAAAGTGGATTGCGCAACGCCTGCACATGGGCCGATGGGAATATGCGAGGCGACTATTCCATGAAACACGGAAAGGCAAAAGGGCATCAAGTTACGTACTGACCCCTGATGACCTCCGAATCCCCTGTTGATCTTGCCATTCCGCCATCATACTTTACATTTGGTCCGACTACTTGTATAGTTCACTGGCATGATTGCAAGACCCTTCTGGCTGCAGAGGATTGAAGCTGCCTGGCGCGATGTTCCGATCGCATGGCTGTGCGGCGTCCGCCGCGTTGGCAAGACCACTTTGGCCGAGAGCCTCGGCGCGGATCGGATTCTTTACGTCAATTGCGACCTGCCTGCCGTGGAGGACATGGTGCGCGATCCGCAGGTGTTCTTTCGTGGCTGCTCGAAGCCCGTTATGGTCTTCGACGAAATTCACCAATTGCGCGATCCCACCCGGCTGTTGAAAATCGGCGCCGATGTTTTTCCACACTTGAGAATACTGGCCACGGGTTCTTCCACCCTCGCGGCGAGCAAGAAGTTCCGCGACACCTTAACGGGTCGCAAGCGCCTGGTGCATCTGACGCCGGTGTTGTGGGATGAACTGGCGGCCTTCGGCAGCACCCTGCAAAAGCGCCTGTTTCACGGAGGTCTGCCGCCCGCGCTGTTGGCGGAATCCAAAAAGCCGGCATTTTACCGCGAGTGGATGGATTTTTTTTTCGCGCGCGACATCCAGCGTCTCTTTGCCTTCCGGGACATGAATCGTTTTAACGCACTCTTTGAGTATCTGTTGGGACAGAGCGGTGGACAGTTCGAGGTGACGAAAACGGCAAGGGCACTTGGCATTACGCGGCCCACGGTTGAGAGTCATATCAGCGCCTTGGAGATGACACATGCCATTGCCCTGGTCAGGCCCTTCCACGGCGGCGGACAGCGCGAGTTGGTAAAGCAGCCGAAGATGTACGCCTTCGATACCGGCTTCGTCAGTTACGCCCGCGGCTGGAATCCATTGCGGCCGGAGGATTATGGCATTCTGTGGGAACACTTGGTCCTGGAACACTTGCAAGCCCAGTTCCCTGACACGCCCGCGCGCTACTGGCGCGACAAGCAAGGCCACGAAGTGGATTTTATCCTGTCCCATCGCCGCGACGAAGTGGACGCCATCGAATGCAAATGGAACAGCGATTCATTTGACAGCACCGCCCTTGAGATCTTCCGCCAGTTTCACCCCAATGGCCGCAACTTTCTCGTGACCCCGTCGGCAACGCCGGCCTACCTCAAGCGATTCGGCGAACTGGAAGCAAAGGTTTGCACGCCCGGCGACCTTTGCCCGTCGCCGTCAACCAGTTTAAAAAGTGAGAACTGACACTTGCATGACACTTGCATGACAGTTGCATCGGTCGTATTTGGGAACTTGCAAATACGCCATGGCCGCGCCATACTAATGCCATGAAAACGACAATTGAACTCGACGCCTCCAACCGGATCGTGCTTTCGCGGGAACTGCGGCGGGCGGCCGGGATTCCCCGGAGGCAAAAACTTATGGTCTCCGCGACGCCGGGGCGCATCGTCTTGGAAATGGAGGCCAACGCTTCCGGCCGCATCATCAAACGCGGCAAACTCAAGGTCTGGACGGGCGCCGTTCCGGCCACACCGATTGAGGAGGCTGTTGCGCAACCACGCCACTACACCCGATGACCTTCCTTGATACCGGGATCATGGTGGGGGCGGTCTTAAAATCGCACCCTGAACACGCGGTCTGCCTGGCGGCGTTTGAAGATTCCGTGCGGCCGTTCACGAACGCCCAGGCGATGGCGGAAACGTTCGCCACACTCACCGGCTTTTACCAGGTGCCGACGGACGCTGCGACCGAGTTGACTTTAAGTTTGCGGGATTCGGTCGTGGTGGAGGCATTGGCGTTGGCGGACTACGAAACGGCAATTCGGGAGGCGCGCAGCCGGGGGGTCATGGGCGGGGGAATTTACGATTCCCTGCATGCGACATTTGCCCGCCGCAAAAAGGCGGTCCAGATCGTGACGCGCAACCCGTCAGACTTTCAGCATGTGGCGCCGGACATTGAAATTCTGACACCTTAAGACGTCAGCGTTTACCTGGCGCTTACGTTCAACAGATAATTGAGCCTGGATGGGCCGTCTTCGCCGCTCACACTTCTGTCAGCCAACTTCTGGCGAATCACATTCCTCATGCTGTCTTTCGTGCAAGGACAGCCTCGTTTAAACTGTCCTTTCTGCAAGGACACTATTGGACCATTTCGTCACTTATTCAAGGACACAACTGTCCTTTGTTTAAGGACACAATTTGGCGCACGACATCCGGGAACAAACAATCGGCGCAGACGGCGTTGGAATGATCGCAGAAGTCGCGCACGATTTGCAGCAGGCCTTGCTGGCGCGCGGCGGACTTGGCGCTCCCCGGCGGTTGCCGTCCCAGCAAACGCCGCCGCGCCAGGCGCAACAGGCTGTTGTCCTGCGCGGGCGGCCAGGCCAGAAAGCGCTCCTCGGCCAATTGGGTCAGATGCGGGTTCTTCCCGGCCCGCGCCCGGGTCCAAAACCAGGGCAGGATGACGTTGATGGCCAAATCGGTGGCTCGGGATTCGCCCAGCAAAGGCTGCGGCTTGGCCAGGCGCGGCGACTGGAAACTCCAGTGCCGGGACCAGAAATCATCCTGCGGCGGTTGCAGGCAGGAGAGCAGGGATTGCGGCAGCGGGACGCCCGCCGGCCCGGTCGTAAACCATTCCTCAAGCCGGGCCGGAAAGTTCTTCCAAGCCAGCCAATGGGCGGCCAAAGCCAGGCGGCGTTGCGGTTGGTTGGCCGGACGAAGCCCGTTCAGGCGCCAGAGTGTTTTGGGCAGAACGACTTCCTGAAAGTTGTCGCTCTCGCGCCACCAGTGGTCCCACAAAGTTTGAAGATACTCATGGTGGCGGCTCTTTTCGTGGGACGCTTCCAGAAAACCGCTCACGCCGAATAATCGCGCCTGCCAGGCGGGGAGGGAATCGCCGACGTCGCCCAAACGCGGCAGCAACTCGGCGACGCGCTGCATGGGCCAGATGTTCTGCTTGTAGCCCAGAGCGCGAAAGAGACCTTCCCAAAGCGCCTGTTCCCAGCCGGCTTGGCGGGCGCGGATTTCCAGTTCGAGCGCCTTGCGTTGGAAACGGACGAGAGCGGCTTGCTGCAAAAGCCCGCCCGATTGTTGCTGGGTCAACTGTGCCAGCGGAGCGGAACAAGCGCCCTGCAAGGCCTCGGGCCAGCCGGCGGCGATGGCGCTGCCCGCCCAGCTTTGCATCTCAGTCAACGGCGTATCGACAAACTTTTCCAGGGCCAGCGTCGGAAGCGGATTGGACGCATCCGGCGCGGCGCTCCAGACCACATGCAAAATGACATTGGCAAAAGCCGGATTGCGATGGTGCTGATGGGCCTGCCAATTCTGCCGCTCCCAATCAATTTCAACGTCACCCGAGCGCGCCTCCTCCCGGCCGATCTGGAGGACCGCGCCGCGAAAATCGGGGCCGGCCTCATGATTCCAAAAACCCGGATGGAGCACGCGCAAGGACCGGCCATCGAGCGTTTGCAATTGGTCGCGCTGGAGCCGCTGGTGATGCCAGACCGTTTGCAGGAGGCGTTCGGGCGGATGGGGGCCGCCGCGGTCGCGCAAAAGGAGGCGCGATTCATTTTGCGCGCGCCATTGCGCATAAAAACCTGGAGGGAGACCGGGCACGGTCAAAGGTTTTCGGGCGGGCGCCCGGCAAAGTCAAGAGGCGATTTTGCCCTTGCCTTGGCGGGCGGTTTGTGCTAGCATTGATAGCAGAACTGGAATGGATCAGATATGCCACAACTCATTGTCAGACAAATCGAAGAAAAGGTCGTCAAGAAGCTGAAACAACAAGCGGGCGCGCACGGGGTTTCGATGGAGGAGGAACACCGGCGCATCCTGCGGGAATCGCTGCTCGGGAAGGCGGGCCAGCGGACGTCGTTCAAGGAAGCCCTGCTGGCCATGCCCAACGTTGGCAAGGATGCGGATTTCGAGCGCGGTCCGCAGCTTGAACGGTCGATTGAGCTATGAGTGGTTGGCTGCTTGACACCAACGTTCTGAGCGAGCTGCGAAAGGAGCAACGTTGTGACGCCGGAGTGCGGCAATGGTTTGAAGAAAGCGCCGAGGAGGAACTGTTCATCAGCGTGCTGGTGCTGGGAGAAATCCGCCAGGGGATCGAGCGGATTCGCCTGCGCGACGCGGTGCAAGCGCGGGCGTTGGAGAAGTGGCTGGTGTGGGTTGCCGCCGAATTTGCCGACCGGCTGTTGCCTGTGGACGAGAAGGTGGCGGACCAATGGGGAAGATTGGGTTTGCAGCAGCCGGTTCCGATCCTCGACGCTTTTCTGGCCGCGACGGCGCTGGTCCACGGCTTGACAGTGGTCAGCCGGGACGAAGAGGGCTTCCGCAACACCGGTGTGCTGGTAGTCAATCCGTTTTCAAAATCCAAACCCAAAAGCGGCTGACCGGGCACGTTGAATGGTTTTCGGGCGGGCAGCCGCCAAAGTCAAGAGGCGATTCTTTGCCGTTCGGGCCACCCAAGCCTGAAAAGGAATGGCTTCAGGTTGGCTGTCCGTTTTCGTTAATCTCAGCAAGCCCCAATCAGGGGGGGTTGGGGGGATTAGGCTGCCTGGTTTGCGTCGTGCCGACTGTGGCGTCGGGAAAAGGCACCAAGCTTTGTGGCGGCGAGTTGGTCCTGATAGGTGTGGATGCCGCCTCTTTTTCATGCACAGTTGAGCAGGCGGGGAGCGACACAAGGGCGGCGGCGGCAAGGCATGCGATAATGAGTTTCTTCATAAATTTTTGTCCATATTGTTGCTTTACGACGCGAAATTACGCCATCGGTTGGTCATATGCAATGGGGTGTAACCCTATGCTGTGCGCATCGCCCTCGCTTTGGAGAATTCTTGGCGGGTCCAGGCTCATGGAATATCATTCGTGCTTGGACATTGGCCAATCTTTTCCTATAATCTGGTTCTCATGCAACGCGATACGATTACTGTTGAACGGCTTTATACCGGCGAAGCCCGGAGCCTCCAATTAAAATTGGTGGCCGGGGCCAGCGGCCTCAAACGCATCATCCGCGAACCCACGGTCAACCGGCCGGGGCTGGTCCTGGCCGGGTTCACCCGGTATTTTGCCAGCAAACGTTTGCAGGTCATTGGCAATGCCGAAACGTGGTTCTTGAAGACGTTGTCCCCCGCCGAACGCGCCAAGCGTTATGCCAATTTGTTTTCCTTCAAAATTCCCGCGGTCGTTTTTTCGCGCGATTTGCAGCCGGACAAGGCCTTTCTGCGCGCCGCCGAAGTGGCGCAGGTGCCGATTTTCATCACGCCGATGATTACGATGAAGTTCATCAACCTGGCCACCCTGGCCCTGGAAATGTTGTTCGCCCCGCGCAGCACGGAACTGGGCAGCATGGTGGATATTCTGGGGGTCGGCGTCATTATCCGCGGCGAGAGCGGCATCGGCAAAAGTGAAAGCGTCCTGGCCCTGATCGAGCGCGGCTACAGTTTGGTGTCCGACGACATCACGCGCGTGACGCTGCTGGACGGGCGGGAAATCATCGGCACCAGCGCCGAGGTGACCCGGAATCACATGGAAGTGCGCGGCATTGGCATCATCAATGTCGCTTCGATGTTTGGGGTCAGGAGCATTCGCAGCCAGAAGGGGGTGGATTTGGTCATTACGTTGAAGGCCTGGGACGAGGTGCGGGACGTGGAACGGCTGGGCATGGAACAGGAGTATGTGAAGATCCTGGGGATCGATGTCCCGCACATCATCATCCCGGTGCGGCCCGGGCGCGACCTGGCCCGGTTGATCGAGGTGGCCGCTTTTCAAATCAAGTTGAAATCTTCCGGCCAGAACCCGGCCAGGGAACTGAACGACCGGCTGATTGCGCAAATGGCCGGCAACATTCAGTGATAATTCATTGGAACAAGTTCCTGGCAAAGTCCAACATGACAGGCCATGAGTAGCGCGAAGAAACCCGGCGGCAAGCACGCCCTGCGGCGGGAATTTGTTGTGATCAACAAATTGGGGATCCATGCCCGGCCGGCCGCCATGTTTGTCAAAATCGCCAACCGCTTTGCCTGCACCATCCTGGTGGAAAAGGACGGCGAAACAGTCAACGGCAAAAGCATCATGGGGTTGATGATGCTGGCCGCCGGCCCCGGCAGCAAACTGGAGGTCCACTGCGAAGGGGAGGATTGCCAGGAAGCGCTGGCCGAACTGGAGAGCCTGATCAAACGCAAATTCGACGAAGAATAGGTCCCGACCATGGCTGGAGATTTCGACATTAAATATGTGGCGCACCTGGCGCGCATCGCCCTGACGGACGACGAGGAGGAAAAATTCGGCGCCCAACTTTCCAACATCCTCGGCTACATGGAGAAGCTCAATCAACTGGATGTCAGCGGCATCGAACCGACGGCCCACGCCGTGCCCCTGGTCAACGTGTTTCGTGCCGATGAGGTGCGCCCTTCCCTGCCCAACGCGGAGGCTCTGCGCAACGCGCCGGCCAGCGCCAACGGGCTTTTCATGGTCCCGAAGATCGTGGAGTGACCCCAAGCCATGTTGAACCAACTGACCATTTCCCAATTGGCGGCCAAGCTGGGCCGCCGCGAGGTTTCCGCGCGCGAAGTGATGCAGGCCTGCCTGGATCAAATCCAGAAGGTTGATGGCCGGATACATGCTTTCATCAGTTACGATGCCGCCGATGCCCTGGCGCAGGCCGACGCCGCCGATCAAGCCCTCGCGCGCGGGGCGACGCAAAAACCGCTGCTGGGCGTGCCCGTCGCCATCAAGGATGTGATTGCCGTGCGCGGCCAGCCGCTGAATTGCGGGTCAAAAATACTCGGCCGGTTCGTTGCCCCCTACAGCGCCACCGTGATTGAGAAATTGCAGGAAGCGGGGGCGATCATCTTTGGGCGCTTGAACATGGATGAGTTTGCCATGGGCAGTTCCACCGAGAATTCGGCCTTCGGGGTGACGCGCAATCCGTGGGACATCTCGCGCATCCCGGGCGGTTCCTCCGGCGGTTCGGCGGCGGCTGTGGCGGCGGATGAATGCATCGCCGCGCTTGGGTCCGATACCGGCGGCTCCATTCGCCAGCCCGCGGCCTTGTGCGGCTGCGTGGGATTCAAACCCACCTATGGCCGCGTCTCCCGCTATGGCCTGGTGGCTTTTGCCTCGTCGCTCGATCAAATCGGCTCGTTTGCCAAAGACGTGCGCGACACGGCCATCGTCCTGGGAGCCATTAGCGGACAAGACCCGCGCGATTCCACCAGCGTCCCGCGGCCCGTGCCGGATTACGCGGCCGCGCTGGATGGCCGGATCAAGGGGCTGAAGCTCGGTCTGGCCAGGGAATACATGATCGGCGGATTGGATGCGGAAGTGGGCGCGGCGGTGCAGGCGGCAGTCAAACAATTTGAAAAACTCGGCGCGGAAATCGTGGAAATTTCACTGCCCCACACCGATTACGCCGTGGCGGCCTATTACATTGTGGCCACCGCCGAAGCCAGCGCCAACCTGGCCCGGTTCGATGGCATCCGTTACGGGCTGCGCGTGGAGGGGGCCGATCCGATTGATCTCTACTGCAAAACGCGCGGGGCCGGTTTCGGCGCGGAAGTCAAGCGCCGCATCATCCTGGGCGCTTACGTCCTGAGCAGTGGTTATTACGACGCCTACTACCTGCGCGCCCAGAAAGTGCGAACGCTCATCCGGCAGGATTTCCTCAACGCCTTCGCCCAAGTGGATGCCGTGATCACTCCGACCAGCCCGACGCCGGCCTTTAAAATCGGCGAAAAGGCGGACGACCCGTTGCAGATGTATCTCTCGGACATTTTTACGATTTCCTGCAATCTGGCGGGGATATGCGGCGTCAGCCTTCCCTGCGGTTTCACCCGGGACCCCAAACTGCCCATTGGCCTGCAATTGCTCGGCAAGCCGTTCGGTGAGGAGACCCTTTTGAAACTCGCCCATGCTTACGAGCAGAGCACGCTTTGGCACAAGGAAAGGGCGGGCGGACCATGAGCGAACCCCTGGCCCTCCTTCACTACTCAAACCTGATGCCGGGCGGCCAATTGGCCAACCGGCTGCAAGACCTGGGTTATCGCGTCCAGATGCTCGCGGACATGGCGGCCCTGGCCGAGACATGTCAACACGAAAAACCGCTGGTGGTCGTGGCCGAAATTTTGCCGGGCGGCCCCGCCTGCGCCTCCATCGCCCAACTGAGGAAGGACCCCGCCACGCGGCATATTCCGGTGCTGGGCTGGTCGGCTCCTCACGACGTATCGCTAGATGTCCAAGCCTTGGAGGCCGGCATCTCGTTGCTGGTTGGCAACGCCGTCATTGCCGAACATTTGCCGCGATTGTTGGACCAGGTATTGCAAGTGGAGTAAGCCATGACGAATCTGCCTGTCATCAAATTGGACCGCGGCCTTCACGCGCTGCATCTCTTTTACCGCGTGGACCGGGAACGCTGGGCGCAGCCGGCGCAGTGCCTTGCCCGCTTGGAGACACTCTGCGCCGCCAATGCCCAGCCGTCCCATCCCCGTTTGACCACCTACGCCACGATTGGCGGCAAGGCCGATCTGGCCTTCTTCCTCCTTGCGGCTGAATTGGCCCGGCTGGCCCAGATGCACCGCGATTTGGAGGCTTGTTTTCCCCCCGGCGCGTTGGTGCGCGTTTTTTCCTACCTGAGCGTGACGGAGTTGAGCGAATACATGCCGACGGAGGAGGAAAATCGCCGGACGCTGATCGAAGAGGAAAAGCTGGACCCCGAAAGCGAGGCGTTCAAGCAGCGCCTGGGCGAGTTGCGGGAGCGCATAAAACAGCACGAGCATTACCGCCTTTACCCGGAGATGCCCGATTGGGAAATCATGGGCTTTTATCCCATGAGCAAGAGACGCGCCGCGACGGACAACTGGTATGCGCTCGATTTTGCGACGCGCCGAAAATTAATGAACGGGCACGCGCGGGTCGGCCGCAAATATGCCGGGCGCGTTTCGCAATTGATCACCGGTTCAACCGGGCTGGACGATTGGGAATGGGGCGTCACGCTCATGGCCCATCAACTCGATGCGCTCAAGGAAATCGTTTATGAAATGCGCTTCGACGAGGTTAGCGCGCGCTATGCGGATTTTGGCCCGTTCTTTGTCAACATGCGATTGCGCCCGCCGGAGTTGTGGGCGCACCTGCGGCTTTAGCATCAGCGCGCCATGGAAGGGAGCGAAAGTTTGACAGTTAACCATCCCCAGAGTAGGCTTGAGCCATGACAGAAGTCATGATGAATCTGCCGGAGAAGGCTTCGCTGGCGCTTAAGGTGCCGACCGAAGCATTGGGCAAAGAACTGCTTCTCGCGGCCGCCGTCAAGCTTTACGAGCTTGGCAGGCTCTCTTCAGGCGCTGCTGCGGAACTGGCAGGCATGCCAAAGCCCCTTTTTCTGGCCAAGCTCGCTGATTATGGGGTCTGCACATTTGACCTGAAGAAAGAAGAACTGCAACGGGAGATGAAGCTTGGCTGACGTCATCGTCAATACTTCGCCGCTCCAATACTTGCACCAAGTTGGGCAGCTTGATCTTTTTCCAAAACTGTTTGGGCGAATAATTGTTCCTGAAGCTGTTGTCGCGGAACTTGCCGCAGGCCGTAGGCTTGGCGTCTCGCTCCCCGAACCGGAGTCTCTTAAATGGGTTGATCTTCGTAGTCCGGCCAGCCCTATCGGAGGACTGCTCTCATGGGATCTGGGAGCGGGCGAATCAGCGGTGTTGTCGCTTGCATTGGAGCATCCCGGATCGTGGGTCGTCATGGACGACAAATTGGCGCGGCAGGCAACCGTTCATTTGAATCTCCCATTGCTCGGCACGGCAGGAATTTTGCTCCGCGCCAAACGTGCGGGGCATCTCGACAAGATCGGCTCCGTACTGATGCAATTGACCGCCTTGGGATTCCGGCTCACACCAGAGACGACGCGAAACATTCTCGATCTCGCTGGGGAATAAATTGCGGCAGGTCAAGATCACACAGCAATGAAACGGAGACCTGGGTGGGTCGCGTCAGGGTTTGATTTCCACGCTCTGGAACAGGGCTTCGAGGCTGTTGAGCGGCGCGTCTTTTTTGGGCGCGGGATCGAGAAGCTGACGCAGATAGTCAACCGCGTCCGGAATAGACCTGACTGAACGCGGCAGCGTTGCCCCGCAGGCGTTGGCGTGGCCGCCGCCTTGCAGTTTTTCGGCAATTTTCAAAGCTTCGCCGTTGCGGCTGCGCAAGCTCACCACCACCGTGTTGTTCGCCTTGCGAAAAAGGGTCAGGAGCACCGGGTAGGGCGTGGCCTGTTTTTCCAGGAGTTGGTGGACGATTAAATTGTTGTTGCCCACCACGGTGTCCACAAAACCCACCGTCGGGCTGATGGCGACCACGTTGGCCTTGCTCCAGGCGAAACCCAGCGGATCTTCGACGCGCCGTTTCACGGCCATGACCTCCAGCAACGGATGGTCCAGCAACCGTTCCAGTTGGCCCTCGATCAGCGCGTGCAAATTCCAGAATCCATACGTCTTGACCAGGTTGGCGAAATCGTTGGCCAGCGCAAAATCAGGGTCATCCTCCAGAAACAAATCCGCCACGTTGTTGAAGTGGACCAGGCGATCCAAAGGCGGCGAGCCAAGCCCGTGTTCCTGGCACAGTTGGTAGCAGAGCAATCCGGCGGATTTGGTGACATCATGAATGAAATGCGCGCACTTGGGCTGGACCTCGGTGGCATGATGATCAATCAGCAGCCAATCCGCCTTGTCCAGACGCGGCTCGAAACCCAAATCGCAGACCCAGGCGGATTTTTCGCGCGGTTCCCGGAGTCTCCAATTGTTGTAATGGTAGGATTCCAGGCGGATGTCGGCGTTGAAAATCTTCCGGGCCAGCCGCTGCAAAAGCAACCCCGAGACGAAGCCGTCCAGGTCGCTTTCATGCGTCAAAATGACTTCCGGCCGGGGCAAAGTATCCATGCCCATAAACTATAATGTCGCGACGTGGCTGGCCAGAAGAAATCCAGGTTATGTTTTCTGAAAGAGCACAATCCGGTTGGTGTTGGTGCCTTTGTTATTATTATCGACGCCCCAGCAGTTGGCGGTTTTGGTGAATTTCTGGTCGTTGATGAGGATGAGCAGCGGCTTCAGGCCGGCGTCCAGTCCGCATAGCACAACCGTCTCCTCCAACTTGATTGTTCCCGCGCGGACTTCGCCCACTTCAAAGGCCACATGCCCGCCGGGCCGCAGCACCCGCCGCAGCTCCCCGAATACGGCCGTCATTTCGGACTGCCATTCCGCCAGTTTTTTCGGGACGGTCAGGCGGACTGATTTTGGGTCAATGCCCAGAAACCAGCAGCGCAGCCAATTGTCGCCGGCGTAATCCACCACGTCGAGGAACGGCGGCGAAGTCACAACCAGCGCGACCGAATCGGAGGGAATTTGGGGCGTGGCCCGCGCGGCTTGATTTAAGAGCAGCGCTTTTGCCACCACGGCCCCCAATGCGCCGCGCATCGCCGCGTCGCAATCCCCAAGCAGGTTGCGGCTCTTCTTCAAAATCAATTCCGGCACATGGCGGCGGGGGGGAGTTTGCTGGCGGTCGGCATTGATCTTGCGCTGCGATTTGACTGAAACGGCCTGGTTCGGCGGCAGCGTATAGACGGAAAAAAATCCGGGGGAATGGCCGGTCAGCCGGTTCAGGGCCACGAGGCAAATCCATCGGTCAACCGCATCCTGCTCCCCGGCCAGCAGATATTTTTTCAGGGCGGCGATTTCCCGCAACGTTTCGGGATGATAAAAGACCAGCAACTCTTCCGGCAGCTCATCGTGATCGCGAAAATTGATTTCCGCCAGCCGCGCGCGGATTTCTTCAAGACCCGGGGGGCTGAACCGGGGGCGGAGCAAACGCAGGCTCAGTGGATTGACATCGCAACCGAAAGGAATCCGGCCCAAGAGGGCCGCTTCCAACGGCGTCGTGCCGCGGCCCATGAACGGATCATAGACGACCTCGCCGGGCCGGGTCAGGCGCTCGATGAAAAATCGCGGCAATTGCGGCTTGAAGCAGGCGCGGTACGAAATCTCATGCAAGCGGCTGGCGGCGCGCTGTTTGGAAGTCCAGAACTCGTTGACATAAGTCGGAACGGTTATGCTCTCACCGCTAGACATGTGCGCCTCCGTGTTTACCAAGCGGGTTTCAGCGCCGAACTCCCTGAAATCGTTCAACTGCTGGGCCAGTGGTGGTGCCATCAAGCTCGTCTCATCTGTCTGCGAAGAAAAAAAATCAAACTCAAGATTGTCTTTAACCCCCTTCATACAAGCGCCTCAATAAGATTCAGGGCTTTGTCACGCGAAATCTTCGTCCCGGTACCAAGACTCCCAGCTCCATACCATTTCTCAACCGCCTCCTTGGGGACCATCCAGCATGGCACGTTTGGGAACTCCTCTATGTCACTGAGAATGTATCCCTTTATCTGGTTCAGTTTGCGAAAAAAGCCTGACTTGTCAAATGAACGCCCAGAACCGACCATGTAGCTCGGACAGAAATAGACCCCGCTCGATGTGATGTTCCTTGCTTCCCATTTGTCGCCTTGGCCGTCCACTAGGTCGAACGACGCCCCTTCGCTCGGAGCAAGCTGGAAGCCAAGCTCAGTTTTCAGGCGACGCTCAATGATGAATGCAACTCTTCGGCCATCGGTGAAATATTCCTGAACGCTGGACAAATCAATCTTCAGAGCGGACGACAGTTCTCCAGCATCCCAAATCAGCCATCGGAAGGGTTTCATTTAGACGCCTTTGGTTGTCGGAACGTAAAGTTTCTGTGTACCGCTTGCGCCAAGAGGCGCTGAGAGACAGACGCCTCCATCCTCACGTTCACTGGCGTTGTCGGTTCAAGGAAGTCGAGCCTGGCGCTTTGGAGTTCCAGTCGACCACCGTGATCGACGTAGCTCGCAGTCACCACAAGATGATGGAGCGGTGGCTTGAACTTGCACCTTAATTTCTCTGAAGAGCTCGTCAGAACGATGCGGTTAGAATCCTTGGGGTTAAAATGACTCGTAGCCTTGATTTCGCAGACGAACAGGAGATTGGTGCTGACTTCTCTGAGCTGCTTATCTGGATACCCAGGACCTGAGCAGTCCTCAATTCGGAACCCTCTTAAGTGGAGATTCATGTGGGTTGAGAAGAATTCCGCGACTTTATTACCGATGGCCTGATTTGTAGTTTCTGGCGCAACTGACAAGAACGTAGTTTCGAACGAAGACGCCTGAAACGCAGCCCCAAATACATCAGCGATATTCTGAACGTCGTTGGGGTTCCAAATCGCGATCAGCGGAACCACTGGCTTCTGCTCCCAAACTGCCAAGTCGTTGTAGTAGTCGTAAAAATTGCTCATCCTGCCTTCCATCTTCTCCCCCAGCCCGCAGCCCGGCAAGCAAAACAGGGTTCTTCGCTTTTTTCGGTGAAATGGATTTGCCCCGCGCAAAGGAGAGCGTACCTCCAAACCTGACGGTCGCGGTGATGGGTGGTCAAAAATCGCCAGAAAGGTCATATTGATAGATAGAGGTCCGGAAAGTCGGCAACACGGCAACGAATTAAGGTTTTTGTTGCGCGAGCCTTGGACGCAGGACAACAGAGGGACGGAATCGAGCCGCAACAAAAGCCGTGTTGAACTGAATCCGGTGTGGGCTGACCGATTG
>Ga0326728_10008774_pt1 | contig 24824 bp, 16 predicted proteins | sample MB3enrmetagenome_FD_207602 | JGI IMG/M metagenome (GOLD analysis project Ga0326728, IMG submission 207602) | Lab enriched peat soil microbial communities from McLean, Ithaca, NY, United States - MB31MN | ecosystem: Environmental > Terrestrial > Soil > Wetlands > Peat | place: USA: New York... | reverse complement strand
GAGACATCGACGCCCTCTGGAAGGAAATCGGAGAATTGCTCAATAGCGTCTCCCCAAGCGAATGTACAAACTACTTAGCCTCGTGCGGATATGTAAGCACTTAAATCAAAACCGCTCTAATTAGCCGGCTCGTCCGCGGCTTTTCTTCCTTGCGGCAAGAGAGTCTTGCGCGGATTCTCTGAGCAGAATTTGGGCGACAGTGCAGCGCAATTCGCAGGTATTTTTTGCCACCCGGTTGGTGTCGCCGTACTCGGCCCATGCATCGCTCGCGCAACCTCCGCCGCACGGACCCTCGATTGGACAACCCTGGCACTCTTCGATCGTACTTACAATTCGTCCCACCAGCTTCAGGTAGTCAGGATGGGAGAAACACTCGCTGAGGTTGGCGACACGGCCGATGGGCAGTGGAATCGCATAGCATGGGAAGACGATTCCATCAGGATTCACGCAGATTTCATCGCCATTGGCGTAACAGTTTCCCTCGGCGCGGGGAATTTTACCCATAACCCGGAATGCCATCCACGATCCCAACACGGGAACTCCCAGGGCTTTTCCGTGTCGCCGGGCGGCCGCGATGGCCTGGATCTGTTTGGAGATATCGGCCTCGTACACGCTGCCTCCTTTGGGGACGAGGCGCATCGGCCCGACTCCAATATCCCGCACCCCCAGTTTCTTGGCGAGTTCGATGGCTTGCAGGATGCGATCGACATTGGCGCGGTGCAAGGTCATGTCGAGGTGGACCTCAACTTCCGCGCGCCGCAGCTTTTCGATTCCCGCTATCACGCCGCGGAAAGTACCCTTCCCGTTGGGGTATCTTCGGAATTGATCGTGAATCTCCTCTTCGCCGTCCAGGCTGACCATGGTGGTCACGTTGTGCGCCTTCAAAAAGGCGGCAACTTCCGGTGTGATGAGTGACCCGTTTGTTGTAAGGAAGTAGTCAAGAACCGGGCGATTCTGCTGGTTCGCGGTGTATTCGATGACCTGCCGGTAAATCCGCCAGTCCAAAAGAGGTTCACCGCCGAAGAATCGTATCTGGGCTCGGCGGTGGCCGTGCCGGCGCACCAGGGACAGAAACTTGTCAGCCGTAAGCTTCGCGACTTCCCAGGAAAAGTGCGCCTTGGGCCGGATCAGATGGGTCTGCGCAATTTGATCGATCTGGGAAACGGAGCAATAGCTGCAGGCGAAGTTACAATAGGCCGTGAAGTAGCGCAGAACCTTAACCAGAGAGCCGTCGGCCGCGCTCTTCACCCTTTTCTGCGCCAGGCGTCGCAGCACGGCTCGCTCATCCACGCCTTCTTCCTGGAGAAAACCCAGCGCTTGCAGGTCGTCAATGTTTTTCGCTGATGCTCCCAGCTTTTTGCGAATAGCCGTCGCGTAGGCCGGAGACGCGAAGGCATCGAGAATCTTCAAGGCCTCGGGGATTGCGGAAAAAGGATTCCCGTAAAGGGAGTGGTAGATAACCACCCGCCGTGCGGATTGCAGCGGCAGCACCCGAAGGTAACGCGAACGAACCAGACGCGTGGGCGCCTTCCTCATGTATTTCCATCCCCCTTGGGGCTAAGGTCAACGGCGGGACGATTGTGGATATCCCGGCCCTCGGCGCAAATCCCCGCTCCTATAGCATCTGTCGTGACATCATGCGGGAGAACAAACCGTCCCGCGCCGCCAACTCCGCGAAGGTTCCCTCCTCCGCCACTCTGCCGTGCTCGATCACATAGATGCGGTCTGCGTTTCGAATGGTACTCAGCCGGTGGGCGATGACGATGCGCGTCACCTTGAGCCGCTCCAGGCTCTGGCTTACGATCGCCTGCGCGTGGTTGTCCAGCGCGCTGGTGGCCTCATCAAACAGCAGAATGCGGGGCCGAAACACCAACGCGCGGGCAATCAGCAGCCGCTGCCGTTGTCCCACGGAGACATTGCTGGCGCCCTCGCTGATGAACGTGTGCATGCCCATGGGGAGGGCGCGTATGTCGTCCGCAATGCCCGCCTGCCGTGCTGCTTCCCAAGCCTGGTCGAGCGTTATGGCGGCGCCTGCCGCGATGTTTTCGAAGATGTGGCCGGACAGGAGATTGCTGTTCTGGAGCACCACTCCAAGCTGGCGGCGCACCGCCAGCACGTCAAGTCCATTCAGATCCTGGCCGTCGTAGTAGATGGTGCCGGAGGTGGGCTTCTCGAACCCCAGCAGCAACCTCACCAGTGTCGATTTTCCGCTGCCGGACGGACCGACAATCGCCACGAATTCGCCGGGATTGGCCTGGAAGCTGAGATCCTCGAGCGTCAAGGGGCCGGAATTGTGGTAGCGGAACGTCACCCGCGTCATCGCCACCTTGCCCTGAAGAGGTCCGGGATCGGACTTCGTCGCATCCATCTCCGGCTCCGCCGCCAGGATGGGCTCCGAGCGCTCCCACAGGCTGAGGTCGCCGAGGGCCTCAATAACCGTATTGCTCAAAAAGGTCAGGGAACCGATGAAGACGCCGAAGGCGGCACTAAAGGCCAGAAAGTAACCGGGTGTGAGCCCGGCCGTCCCCGGGGTATTCGTTTGAAACAGCAAGTTGCCGGCAACGAAAAAGACCGAAGCCGTGGCGAGCGTGGGAATGGTCTGGTTCAGCGAAACGTTGAAGTCCTGCAGTCTCTGGACGGAAAAATTCAGTTTCTGCTGCTCGCTGTATTTCCTGCCCCAATAAGCGAAGGCGAATCGCTCCATCCCGGAAACGCGCAGCTTGGAGATGCCGTGGATCAACTGAATGGTCAGCCCCAGGATGCGCCCTTCCCAGCGCTGCAACAGGCGTAGCCGGCGCAGCGTGGCAAATCCCGAAGCCTGGGTTGCGGCGACGATAAGAACGCCGGCCACGAGCCCGATCAGCGCCAGGGGCGGGCTGTAATAGAACATCAGCCCCAGGTTCAAAAGCGAGGCGAAGCTGCTGAAAATCGCCCGCAGGCTGGTGGTGCTGAGATGCTGAAAAATCGTGCTGATGGCCAGTGCCCGCGAGGAAAGATCCCCCGTCGAGTATTGCCGCAAGAACGAAGGCCGGAGCTTAAGCAGGCGGTCCCAGACGGCCGCCTGGGTGACGGAATTCGACCGCGTACTGATACGAGTGGTGGCGAAGACCTCCGCCAGATCGAACAGCGATTTACCGAAGGCGGCCGCAAGCAGGCCCAGGCCCATTTGCCAAAGGAGCGACCGATTGGCATCCGGAATGGCGGAGTCGATCAGGGTCGAGGTGGCAATTGGCGTGAACATTGCCAACAGCGTGCCGACCAGCGCTGTCACCAGCAGGACCACCAGCTCACGACGGGCGCCCTTCAGACTGAATACGATGACGTCGTATGCCCGGTGAATCTTATCCGGGAAGGGGCGATAGGCGACATATCCGAAAGGCTGCAACGTCGCGGCGACGCTATGGTCGACCTCCATTCGCGCCCCGGTGGCGGGATCGAGCAGGGTGTGCCGCAGGGGCCCTGCGGACAGCAGCGCCACCGGCTCCCCGTCCTCCAGCTTGAATGCCAGGATCGGCCCGCAATCTTTTTTCCACCACTCTCCGGCCAGGATGACCTTGCGAATGCGAAAATGAGAGTTACGAGCGGTGGCGCGGATGGCCTCCTCGGCGCCGCAATGAGGATCGAGATTCTTGGGAGCGATCACCTCGATACCCGATGCCTGGCCCAGCGCCCGAAGCGCGGTCAAGAGCGGGGAGCCTCCCGGCGGCAGAGGTTTTCCGTGATCCGATTGCGCCGCCGCCGCGAGGTCGACGAGCGCGTCTCGCGTCGCCCGCTGGAGTTGCTCCTCCCGGGCCCTCAAGCTGGCTGCCCGCTGCCGGATATCGCTCTGCTCCAGCGCCTCAATGTTGCGGATGAATTCCCCATGCAGGGCATTTAGTTGCTGATGCAGGGAACCAGGTTCCCGCGGATCAGGGGTCGGCAACGAGGTCAAGGCTTCCACTACGGAACCGATTTTGTGCGACCAGTCACCGACGAACTTCGCTGCTTGCGTCTCGTGCCGGACCCAGTCCTCCGCCAGATCCTGAAAACGCATCTTGATCAGTTCCGTGTCTTCCAAAGAAACGGCCAGCAGAGTTCTGCTTGCTTCACCGCCGGGGGCGACGCCAAATAAGGCATCGGTGGAAAAGACAGTGAAAAGATGGCGGCGGCTTCCCGTCTGCCCGCCGGCATCACTCTGGACCGCAAAAAGGGCCATCGACCCGGACGCCACCACCCACACGCTGTCCGGATCGCTCAGGGTGAACGAATTATTCCCCGCCAGCTTCAGGTGTTCGCCCCGGAGACCCTTGTGCAGTCCCTCGTTCAAGACGCCTTCTCCTCCACCAAGGCTTCCCCTTCCACACTGATCAGGGCGGCATACGCGCCCCGCATCGCCATGAGTTGCTGGTGCGTCCCACGTTCCGCGACTTTTCCAGCGCGCAGCACAATGATCTCGTCGCAATCCCGGATGGTGCTCAGCCGGTGGGCAACAATGACGCACGAGCAGCCCCGGCGCCGGAGGTTTTGGTCAATCAGCCGCTCCGTCTCGGCATCCAGGGCACTGGTCGCCTCGTCCAGAACCAGGATGGAAGGGTTGTTCACCAGTGCCCGTGCAATTTCCAGTCGTTGGCGCTGGCCGCCGCTCAGATTGCGGGCGCCTTCCTCCAACTGCGCGTCGTAGCCGCCCGGCAGAAAGATAATGTCGTCGTGAATGCACGCGTCTTTGCAAGCCTGCACAAGATCATGCTCGGGCACGGCGGAGCACCAGAGTGAGAGGTTGTCGCGCACCGACCCCTCGAATAGAAATATCTCCTGTTCCACCATGGCCACCGAAGTGGTCAAAAGGGGGCGCGGTATGGCCGACCGGGGCTTGCCATCGAAGAGAACCTCGCCCTTCCAGGGGTCATACAGCCCGCAAATCATCTTGGCGATGGTGGATTTTCCCGAGCCGCTCGGCCCCACGAAGGCCACGCGCTGTCCCGGCGCGATGCGCAGGTCGAGATTCGCAATGAGCGGCGGCGCAACCGGGTTGTAGCCGAAGGTCAATTGGCGTAACTCCACCTGACCTTGCAGGCGGACAGTGCCATCCAACTCCGCACGTTCTTCGGTTGCCTCCCGCGCGGCGGGATCTTCCTTTTCGTGCAAGACGTCGTCCAGACGGTTTAGGTCCCCGCGCAATTGCTGCATCATGCTCCCCAGCCCGAGGAGGCTGTTAAGCGGCTGCTGAAAGCTCTGCATCAGGCTCTGGAAAGCCACCAGCATTCCGATGCTAAAGTAGCCGCTCATGACTTGCATCCCGCCCAAGATCAAGATGAGCGCCGAGGTCAGGGCGGAGAGGAGGGTGGGCAGAACTCCCAGCGTCTGGCTGGTCATGAACAAGTCCTGCTGGGCGTTAATGGCTTTGGCATAGCAACCGGCCCAGCGCGCGAAGAAATCAGATTCCAGCCCGGAAGCTTTGAGCGTCTCGATCCCCTGCAAACCCGCGATCGCCAGCCCCTTGACTTTGCCGTAATCCTGCAACATGCGCATATTCGCATCGATCCGGCGCCGCGAGATCCATTGCAGAGCCACCAGGTTGATGGCGGCGGAGGCGATGCCGATGGAGGCCAGAACCGGGTCATAGCAATACATGACGATCGCGTAGAAAAGGATCATGAAGAGGTCGATCACGGTTGTCGCCAGGCGCCCGGAGAGCACCGCGGCCACCCCGTCGTTGATGTTCACCCGGCTGGCGATCTCACCGGCGTAGCGCTGCGAGTAAAAATTAATGGGCAGACGCAAGACCCGCCACAGGAACCGGCTCGACATCACCACCGCCAGCTTGATCTTGAGGGCGCGCAGGAATTTCAACTGCCAAGCGGTCAGCGCACCCCTCAGCAGCGCCGTCAGGGCCATCCCCAGAATCAGCGGCAGGAACCAATCGCGCATGCCTTGCACGAGGACGTTATCGACAAAAATTTGGCTGAACACCGGGACCGCGAGGCCCGGCAATACCAGCAGGAACCCCAGCAGGACGCAAAAGAGAAAAGTAGGGAAAGAGCCCTTCAGCCGGTTGTAAAGTCCGGGCAGCACGCTCGGTTTGCGCCCGCCCTTCGTAAAGCTTTCGCCGGGCTGCAGGTAAAACACCAGTCCGGTATAGGATTCGTCAAATTCCTGGGTCGAGACCAACCGCGGACCGGCGGCGGGATCGTTCAGATAGACACAGTCCTTACCGATCCCCTCCACCACCAGGAAATGGTTGAAGTTCCAATAGACGATGTACGGGCAGGCAATGTCGGCGAGGTCCGCGACCTCCACCGAATAAGCATTAGCCTCCAGACCGTACCCTTGCGCCGCCTTGAGGATATGAGCGGCCTGACTCCCATCTCTCGAGACTCCGCACGCGCGCCGGAGCTCCGCCAGCGGAACGTTCCGGCCGAAATAACCCAGCATGATTCCCAAAGCCGCCGCCCCGCATTCGACGGCTTCCATCTGGAGGATCGTTGGCGTACGGACGCGCCCGCTCCAGAACTTCCCGATGATGGGCAAGGACCTAATAGATGCCACTCATCCCCCTCATAAATGGAAGGATGTAAGTAACCGGAGATCTCATTTCCAGGGTCACCCGGGCATTAGTAGTTGTGCCCGCCGTGACGGGCAGTTGCGGACCCTTCGAAGATGACCATCGGTAACCGCTGTATGCGGAAGCATCCTCAAGCAAATCCGCTACCACTTCGATTTGAGGCTCATCCTTTAACAGTTGCCCTGCCATCTCGGTGTTGCCCAGGATCAGCGTCGCGCCTTCTTTAGTAACCGGAAATGCGGATACGGACGTGACGGTCCCCAGAATCCCGCCGAATCTCTCGCGCTTCACCGTCTCCGGCGTGACTTGAATCTTCATCCCCGGTTTGATCCGCTTGCCGTCGCGCACCGGAAAGTAGCTGACGCTGACCAGCTTGCCCGTTGACTCCTGGACCTCAATCGAAGCGAGGCGAGCCCCTGGATTCACGATCTGTCCCACGTTGGCGGCGATTTCCACAATCCGGCCGAAATGTCCGCAGACGATTTTCGTATTTTCTTCGATTTGGACCTCATAGAGCGCGATGTTCTTGCGGAGTTCCATCATCTGGTTTTTCCGGCCTGTGGACGCTTCGAGAAGAGTGCGCGTGAGCTCCGCTTCCTTGGTGTCAAGTTGTTTGATCTGACTTTCGATTTCACTGAGTTGCGTATGGAGACTCGAGGTTAGGGCCTGGTTATCGTAATACTCTCTTTCCGCCTGCAGCAGTTCGGAAGAGACCTTGGGAACCAGACCCTCGGCCACCGCCTCACGCAGGCCCTCCCGGCGCTTCTTCAAGACGGGCTCAAGCATTTGCGCGTTTTTGATGCTTTCTTCACGGTTGGCGATTTGCATCAACAGGTACTTCTTCTGTGACTCCACATCCCGCGCTTCCAATCGTATCTGCTCTTCTTGCAAAGCGCTTTTCTCACGGTCCTGAGACTCGAGTTCCGCCAGCCTCATGTGGTCTTCCTGCAGTTGATTGCGGATCTCGGCCTGGTCAATCAAGCCCAGGACATCGCCTTGGCGCACCGTGTCTCCCACTTGCAGGCTGAAATTCACCAGCCTCCCGGCGGCGGGAGATTGAATCTCCACGATTTTGCGCGGGCGAACAATGACGCCCTGGCCCGTTACGGTGGTCGGTAGCTGGCCCCAAATGCACCAGGCCACGACCAACATCATCATCGCCAGCATGGTGCCCAGCAACAGCCAGTCGTGCGGGGAAACAATCTGGATGAGCTGGTCCAACCGCTCGGGTGAGGACATTCTCTCGAGCGCTTCTTTCCGGAATAGGCTCTGCTTTTCCGCTGCCACGGTTGTTCACCCTCGCTGTCCATCGATTTTGCCGCCCATCCTGTGCGGAAGGCTTTAGTGACCTCTTAATCTCCTGAGCATCCAATCGAACCGCGCCCCGGCCATGGTCAAGGTCTCGAGCACCATGGGATCAATTTCATCCCCCCGATCAATGGTCGGGGAATCGGCCGAAGCTTTTCCATAGCCTAAGCGAGCCACAGTGTTGCGCAGGCGATTGGCCAGGAAAACGGCGAGCGACCGATAGAAGCGTGCGGCGAACGATGGGTCTCCCAGCCGTTCGGTCAGGGAAGTTCGGGGAATCGCCAGAACCATGGAATCCTCCAGGGCGACGACGCTGGCGGAAGGCGGGCGAGAGTCGACGAAGGACATCTCGCCGACGATTTCCCCCGCCCTCAACTGGGCGATATCCTTACCTCCCAGCGCGGAAGCCCGGACCGCAAAAGCGCCATCGACGACTATGAATACGAAGTCGATATTCTGGCCCTCTTCGATCAAGGTGGTTTTCGCCGGAATCCTCTGTCGTTTCCCGGTGGCGATCATCCAATCGATGTCGCTGTCATCCAGCATGCCCAATATGAAAAGTGCTTTTCGCATGGTTCGGCTCCGCACTGATGCTCGAGACTGGACTGGCGATTTTCGATAGGTCCTGGGGGGCCGGATAAAGGGCGTAACACCCAATGGAGGGGAAGGCAGTGGCGCACCTTCGGGGTTTCCCGCTCCATTACATGGGTAATCTCGCACCCCTGGTCGGCGCCCTGACCATTCCAGGTTCTACAGCACCTGCTATTATCACCAGTGATGCCGCACTATCAAGCTAATTCTGTGCCGCCTGAGTTCTGTGGAACGTGACGATTGCCCAAACGCGGATTGTGCCCGATACGCCATCCTAGGATACCAAAGCGGAGCATCCACTATGCTCCTCCGCAAATCCCCTTCGTACAATCTTGCTTCACGCCCATGCCCAAGCGCCCACACTCTTAGCGGGGCTGTATAAAGGCCCCGGACAGGTTAAGTTAGGGCTTATGAGGAGCAGCGCGAAGGAAGTGACACAGCCACTCCTGGCTGTGTGCGCACAGGCAAGAGTGCCTGTGCCCGAATTCCGTCTCCCGTGCCCCGAATCCCTACCGCACCCGAGTTAAGCGTAGCGTCTTAATTTCCCACGGCTTCATGTGGAACTTAATAGTGGTTCCTTCCCCCACCGGTCCTACGTTGACATCTTCCAGCAGGGTAGTTTCGGTGGCGCGGACCTTGCGCGCAAGTTCAATGGTCACGTCGCCCTCGCGGCCTTCAATTTCTACGAAGCGCGCGATGGCATCCGTATCATAGAAACCCTCCATCTGTTTCAGCGCGTACAGAACCACGTGGTCGCAATCCGTTTTGATGAAGGAGTGGGCGTCAGGCAAGCCGCCCTTCTTTCCGGCCCACTGTTCTTGCGGGCTGGCGTGTTCGGGTTCCTGCAAGCTCAGCAGCGGTGAGTTGAATGCCAGGGCCTGGAATTGCACCTTGCCCTCGCGCCAACCTCCGTGGTGGGGATAAATGGAGTAGCCGAAAGTGTGTTCGCCCTCATCGGCGCGCGGGTCAGGTCCCCAGGGTCCGCGAACCACCGAAAGGTGAATGGTGTTATCCTTCGCAAAATATCCATTGCGGCCGTTGTTGATGATCGCCACGCCGTAGTCGGAGTTCGAAATATCCACCCATTTTCCCATCACGGCTTCCTCGCCGGTCTGGTCGCGCTCGATGACGCCGTAGGGGATTTCCGCCGAGACTTTGCTGGACTCGACGCCGACGGGGAAGCCCGCCTTGAGGAACGTGGCCCGCTCGTACCAGTCCAAGGTCATGGCCACATCCACGCGCGGCAGGCCCGCGATCAGGCTGATGTCCTGAGTGAACTCGGAGTCGCGGAAGCGGCGGACCACGCGCAGGGTGGCGCGCACCGGTCCCTGCTCGGTGATTTCCACGCGGGCCACCTTATCGATTTCCCATTTCTTGCCGGTGAAGCCCACATCCCAGGCCGGTCCCGCATATTCTTTGGAGGTCTTGCGGGCCTGCTCCGCCGTATCTTCCCAGGCGGTCAGGAAATTCCCTTCCCCATGGAACGCTTCGTGATTATTCGTCTTGTCATACAGCCGCGCGATGTTACCCGTTTCAGGATTAATCTCGATGCGGAGAAACTCGTTTTCCAGATAGGGCCGCGGTTTCGATCCCACGTGCAGGGATGAAGCCGTTGGCTTGGAATTGCCGGTGTCCGCAACCAGCCGGTAAAGTTTCAACCCCATCTGCGGAACCTTTTCCGCAACGAAGGCCACGGTGGCCGTCTCGCGCGCCCCCGCCTTCGCCGGCGCTTTCAGAATCTGCACCGGAACTTTTTCATCACCGAACACGGCCGCCATTCGTGACGGCAGCGAAAAGGCAGAAACCTCGGCGGTTACCAGGTCGGTGCGATCCCACGACTGCGGGTTGTAGACGACCAACGGCACGCCCTCACCCTGGGTATTGAGCTGGAGCCCCAGGTTTTGCAGCGAGAAATTCAGCGCCCGGTTGCCGCGCTCGAAAATTTCCTGGTACTGACGCGCGGCATCGGCGTAAATGGGGCCGATGCCTGAGCCCGCCGCCAGATCGTGGGCCTGGTCGAGCAACGCCAGCTTCCATGCTTCGCTGATGTCGCGGACGGGATAGTAGTCGCGATAACCGAAGAACACCGCAAGCTCCGACATCTTTTCGGCGTTAAAAAGAAGCTGCTCTGACTGCCGGTTGTGCCGCTTCATGTCCACCTGAGTGGTGTAGCAACCGGGGAAAACCGGGTTCATCTCGTTCTCGTACACCGAAAAGTCTTTCTTCTCGGTCAGTAAGATGTCGATGTAATCCGCCACGTTGGTGGGCTTCACGCGCATATCATCCGGCGAGGCGTTCAGCTTGGCGATGCCCGCTATATCACTCGGATTAGGACCGCCGCCATGGTCGCCCATGCCGTAAAGCACCAGAATGTTTTTCACTCCGGCGCGATCGGCGTTGCGCATTCCCAGTACGGTGGTGTGTTGGTGATCCATCGTTTGCGTATATTCGCCGGGGGTCGTATAACCCAGCACGCGGCTTCCGTCCAAACCCTGCCACCAGATGATGGGTGGGCGGGTTTTATCGTGGGGACGATTGAACAAGTAGAGCTCAATGCCGGCTTTGTGCGCAATTTGCGGCATGGTGACGGGATGGCCGAAGACGTCCGGCTGCCAGGCCATGCGGATGTAGTGGCCGAATTTTTCCCGGCTGTACTTCTGCCCATAGAGGAATTGCCGCACCAGCGATTCGCCGTCGCTGATGTTTTCATCCATCTGCACCCAACCCGAGGTGACGGGAATGAAATTACCGGTCCGGGCCTTCTCCTGAAGCCCCTTGAAGAGGTCCGGGTAGAAGTGCTCCATCGAGTCGAGAACCACGGCCTGGTCCTGCGAAAAAGTGTAGTCCGGAAATTGGTCCATCAACTTTAGCTGGTTGCTGAAGGTGTTGTACATGATGTCGTGAATGGACTCTTCCCAGCGCCATAGCCACGCCATGTCCATGTGGGCGTAACCTACCACGTGGGCGGTGTAGTCTTTGGGATTGGACGTCGTTGGCGTCGGCGCTTGCGCACGCGTGATAGAAACCAGACACGCCGCTAAAAAGACGGTGACAATGAGCTTGCGCACAGTTGTTCCTCCTGACATGGTTTTATGCTCCCGGGTACTTCTTGGGCGCCCCGCTGATGGCCGGATGGGGTTTTCACCGCCCCACCGCAGGTGAATATATACGCTCCCCTGGCTGGTGGCAATGCCTTCAGGGAAAAACGAGCGATGCCGGATTGCGCCCTGATGCCGGATCGCGTAGAGCTCTGCGAATCTATAACCACGAATCCACGGCGAAGCAAGCCGAACGTGCCATGGCCGTCCCGGCCATGGTCGGGCACGGGCGGGACGCCCGTGGCACAAAATCAATCCGGGAAGGATCCTTACCTAGGCAGAAGGGACGCGGAATCCGCATCCAGATAAACCGCCGCGGCGGGATGAGTGCGCACGATCGAACTGGGGCACGCCTCCGTGATCGGCCCGGTGAGGGCATTCTTGACGGCCTCAGCCTTACGCAGATCGGGAACGGTGCAGATCAAGTGCTCGGCGCGTAGCAGTTCCGGGCAGGTGAGGGTCAGAGCTTCTTTGGGCATGGCCTCAATGGTCGGAAAGTGCCCCTCGCCCACTTGCTGCATGCGACAACGTTCATCCATGGTCACGCGCTTGACCGCCAGGGGATCGTGAAAATTCGCCACACCGGGGTCGTTGAAAGCGATGTGCCCGTTTTCTCCAAAACCGATAAAGCAAATGTCGATCGGGGCCGCATGGAGCAGCGCGGCGTAACGCTCGCACTCCTGAGCCAAATCCGTTGCGGTCCCCTTCAGATAATGAACCTTCGCCGGATGCACGATGTCCACCAGATAGGTCTTGAGCCAACGGTGGAAGCTGGCGGGATGCTCCTCCGACATTCCCACGTACTCATCCATATGGAAAACCTCAATCCGGCTCCAGTCGAGGCTGGGCGCCCCGACCAGCGCGCGGATCAGGTCGAGTTGGGAATTTCCTGTTCCCACAATGATGCGCGCGGACCCGTGCGTGCTGAGCGCGCTTCGCAAAATGGACGCTGCTTCGTGGGCGGCAGCCTCACTGGTTTCCAGCTTGGAGGGGTAAACGTAAACACGCGCCTTATCAACTTGGAATTCACGGAGTGATGGTTTCTGCATAATCCTACCTTCTTTCTCGATGTGAAATTGGCGCTAGGCCGGAGCAACCTCTGCGGACCGCGCCGCGGGAAAATCTCGATCGGGAAGCAGCCAGAAAATCATTGCTATCGCCAACGGGTGCATCAGCCCGGCCAGAAGAAAAATCGGCTGATAGGAAAAATGCGTCACCACGTAACCGGTGCAGAGCGTCGCGATGATCCCGCTGATGGCTCCACCCATGCCGGAAAATCCCGCCCCCGTCGCCACTTCGTTCCGGTGGAACAAGTCCGCCGGCAAGGTCATGAGATTGGAGATCCATAGCGCGTGGCCGAACAGCACCAAGGATACCGCGATAATGGCCAAGCCTGCCGTGGGTACGCGAGGGGCAAGAATCGCCGCCGGCAGGAAGCACGCCCCCACCAACATGGCCGCCTTGCGTGCCCGCGCCAGGGTCCAACCCGCGCGCATCAGGCGTCCGGAAAGCCATCCACCCAGGATGTATCCGCCGCCGGCAAAGAAGAACGGTATCCAGGCGTACTTGCCTACCAACGCGATATCGAATCCCCTTGCCTTTTCCAGATAGCGCGGAAGCCAAAACAGAATGAAATAGACGACGGGATCCGTGAGAAAGCGCGCCAGAATCAGCATCAAGCATGGGCGCGAACGGAGAAGGCGGAGGGTGTTGCGCTTACTCTTGAGGGCCTCCGCCGCCGACTCCACCGGGGGGTCTTCCAAGCTGTTTTCTTTACGAGCGGCAAACCAGCGAGGGGAACCCGAAGGGGGGTTGATAATCAGCCACATGACGAGCCAGACAAAACCCAGACCGCCGGTAAAGAAGAACGCCGACCGCCAGCCGTAATGAACCGTCAGGAGGGCCGCCACCGGTGCTCCCAGAGCCGCGCCCAATGACGATCCGGCGTTGAAGATACCGACTGCCGCCGCGCGCTCGTGGGGAGGAAACCACTCGTGCGCGGTTTTGACCCCTGCCGGAAAGTTCCCAGGCTCGGCAAGCCCCAGGCCGCATTGGGTTGCCATCAACGACCACTTTCCCAGCGCCAATCCGCTCAGCACCTGGGCGGCGGACCACACCGACACAAACAGCGCAAACCCTCGTCGCGTCCCCAGGCGATCCACTACATACCCCGAGCCCGCGTACATCACTGCGTAGGCGCCCAGGAAAACCCCAACAACCAGCGCGTAGTCCCACTCCGTCATGCTGAACTCGCGCAGCACATTCCCCACCACCACAGAAAGCGTCAGGCGCGCGGTGTAATTGATAAGGGTGGAGAAGAACAGCATCCCGGCAATCAGCCACGGCAGCTTGGGAATTTTGATCACGCCTTCTCACCCATCAACTGCGCAATCAGTATCGCCCCACGCGGCAAATGGAAGGGATCCTTAACGGGGAGCGCAATCACTTCCGAACTGGGTTTGCCTTCGCGCGTGAGGCGCTGATACCACTCCCCGCAATTCGGCATGGGGAAATGCGACCACGCCCAATCGGCCACTTTCTTGTACCACGCGAGGCACCAATCCTGCCCCGTCAATTCGTATGCCAGGAGCGTCGCGTACAGGGCTTCCACGTGCGGCCACCAGAGCTTCTTTTGCGAGTGCGGTAGAAACGGCTCGCCGCCCGCGATGTCGCGCGACAAAAACAGGCCACCAAACTCTTCGTCCCAGGCGAGTTCAAGATGCCAGCGGATGACCTCCACCGCGCGCGCGATCAAATCCTGGGCACGGCGATGCCGGGCCACGTGCAGCACAAACCACATCGACTCGATAGCGTGCCCCGGCATTACAAACGTCCCGGCGGGCGGTGGAAGCTCCTGGAAATCGCGGGTCAGAAATTCCAGCAGCACCTTCCGCTCCGGCCGCACAAAATGCTTCATGATCCGGTCCGCGTAGTCCATCGCCAAGTCTTCGAGCTTATCGTCCCCCACGGTTTGCGCCAGCTCATGGGCAACTTCCGTCATGATCATCGGCACACCGTGATTTTTCCATTCCGCGGGCATGGGATAGGGCATGGTTTCGTTGAAGTCGGGCTCTTCGATGCGGCGGACCACGCGCTCAAACGACTGGCGCGCCACAGAAAGGGCCAACTCATCCCGCGAGGCGCGGTAGTACTCACTGAGCCCGTAGATGGCAAAGCAATCGGCATAGATGCTGACGGCGCCTTCCAGCACGCGACCTTCGCGGTCGGTGTGATAAACCCAGCGCCCGCCATCGTCGCGTCCATGCGCCAGGAGGAAACGCACGGAGTTCCGCGCGGCATCGAGAAATTCCGGCCGCGGCTCAATGCGGTTGTAAAGCGCCGCGAACGTCCAAACCGATCGCGCCTGCGACCAGATGAATTTATCGCCGCTCAGCACCTGGCCATCGTCGCTCATGCAGGAGAGCACGCCGCCGTGCTCGCGATCGATGCCCCGCTCAAGCCAGAACGGCACAATGCCGTCCAGCAAGAGGCTTCGATACTGGGCGCAAAGCTTTTTCTTTTCTTCGGCTGGTAATCCCATCTTATCGGGGCCACCTTTTCCCCATTGTAGGGGCAACCCTGGTGGTTGCCCGAGGGCGGCCACGCGGGCCGCCCCTACGTGACCAACCTCACCATTTCGAGTCAACGTCCGGCGAAAGAATATCGGCGAGGGCGCGGCCCGTGAGGCTGGTGGCGGTATTGAAAGAGTTGGCCTTCTTCCCACCATCCGCCCCACGATTCAGCAGGCCGTACGATTTGGCCTTCCCGGGATCCAGAACGAAGGCATCAAAGCGCTGTACAGCCTGCGCAATTCTCGGGTCGTGGTTGACGTGCCCGTAGTACCAAATCAAATAATCGACGACTCCCGGCGCGCGCGTCCGATCCCAACTGGTCTGCGCCAGTTTTGACCAGGTGCCATCCGGGAGCTGAGTCTTCAGCAGGAACTCAATGTTGGGCTGCACGGCCTTTTCAATCCAGGCGCGCCATTGCCGCTGGTCACAGTGAAGATCGAAAGCCAGGATGCCCTCGCCCACGTATCCCGCCGTCCCGTAGGTCATGTCTTCCCAAAGTTGGTAATCATTTTTCGGGTCGCCGCGCTTGTCCCAGTCGGCTTTCTCCCAGGCGAGGATGTAAGGAATGTTGCCATCCGCGCGCATGGTGCTGAGGACCCACTTCAGCGCGTGGTAGGCGGTTTCACGATATTCATTCTTGCCGGTCACGTGATAAAGCCAGGTGAATATCTCCCCACCGGTCAGAGCGGAAGACAGCGTGTATTGGTCGGGGATGGGCTTGGTCATCGTGTCGCCTTCGACGTGCTCCCACCCGGTCCCGAAGGCGCCGTTGGGATGAATCATGCCGTTCTTCTGGATGGAATCGGCGTAGCGGAGAATGGCATCGAGGAATTTCTTCTGGCGCTCCGGGCCCGCATGCTTGTAAAGCGCGATGAAGAGCCCCAGCGCGCTCCCCGTATCCGCCAGGAAAACCGTCCCATACCCGGTGGCCCAGAAACCGTTGGACATTTGCTTGCCCAGCAGGTAGTCGCTGTAAGCAAGGGCCGTCGCCAAGTAGCGCTGGTCACCCAGAATTTCGTACCCATCCACCAAAGTTCGCATGTAATAACCACCCACATAAATCGTGGGCACGGTGGCCTTCTCCGCCACGATGTAGTTACACGTCTGTTTCAGCAGGGCGCGCGTCTCCGTACACCCTGCGTCAATGCAAAAAGGGTCGTCCTGTTGGGCGCGCGTTTTCTCAAACAAGTTGGGACAGAAGAGAAATAGACTTACCGTAATAAAGGCACAGAAACACCGTCTTCGGAACATAGCCGCTGCCTCCCTCGAGCCAACCAAATGTTGGCAGCATAACTTACCACGCTGCGCGTCTCTGATGTCTTACCTTTTGCTGATGGCGGCCCGGCAGGGGCATGGACGCGATGAAACCGCTTGCGTAGTCTCGAAGCGCGACGCAAGATGAATGCTCCTTTTTTCCAAGGATATGGCCATGCAACGAATCAACCTGTTCCTCGCTTTTATCCTGTCATTTGTTTCAGCGCTCGCGGCCTTCGGCCTGCCACCAGAGCAGCCCCGCGGCTCTTCTATCGTCGTTAGCAAGCGCGGCGACGAGGTGCGTCTTCAGACGCCCGGCCTGGCCCGCACTCTGCGCATTACCAAGAGCGGCGTGGCGTCCACAAGCCTCAAAGCAGGCGGGACGGAATTACTGGCCGGACCCAGTCACGAATTCCGCCTGCAATTCCAATTCGCCTCACCGATCCGCAAACCGCAAGGGTTGAAGCCCGGCGAGGGAGGGGTGATCAACTCCACGGCGCAATTTCGCAACAGCGGAACCGACACGCTCGACGTGGCCATCACCGGCGGCGCCATCGATGAAGGCGTGCGCTGGATCAATCCGGTTACCGTTCAGGGCGACACGAGCGGCGGAACCTTGGAGCCATTCGCGGCCACCGTAGCGCCACCGAAGGATGGAGTGACGCGCCTCGCGCTGCGTGCCGGACCGGCTGCGCAGGGGCCGCTGGCGGGCGTTTCCGTAACGCTGATTTATGAGGTCTATGCCGGCTTTCCGGTGGTTCGCAAGTGGATGGAAATCCGCAACGGCAGCGAGAGCTGGATGAAGATTGACCACCTGCGGATCGACGACGTGGACGTGGCGGCGCCCTTCGACCTGCGCACGCCGCTGACCCCGGTGGAGCGCGGCGCGGGCTCCAGCCTGGTGGGGATGACGAATCACGAGGCTTCCGTGGGAGTAATTGCGGCAAGCGAAGTCCCCTCCGCCCTGCGCCACATCGCTGACAGCGGCGCGATGGGCTATACCGACGAGCTTTTCGAATGGGTGCTGGGGCCGGGCGAAAGCTTCACCTCGGAGCCGGTTTTCTTTTTCGGCATTTCCGGCAAGACGCAAATACTCCCCTCGGGGGTTTCGACGCCGCTCGACCGCGCGGTGGAAGGTCCTCTGCAACTTTTCTTGCGCGAGCGTCTCGGTATCGCCGCCCGCGCCGCGAATCGGACTGCGCCGACATGGGTTACATGGTCCAATTTCAAAGGCAACATCGATGACCCCATCACTCGCCGGCAGGCGGACCTTGCCGCGCAAGCGGGCTTCCACACGCTCGCCTTCGACGATGGCTGGCAGAAAGGCAGGCTCGGCACGGAAATTGACACGCGGAAATTTCCCGACTTTGCCGCGACCGCCGAGTATGTGCGCTCGAAAGGATTGCGACTCGGATTGTGGGTTTCCTGCTTCCGCGACCCCGATTCGAAAGACTTGGCGGAGCTGCCCAACGCCGCCAGCCGCCCGGCGATTCAACGGCTCGGCGGCCTGGGCATGAGCTATGCCAGCTCCTGGCGCGAGTACTATGCCCACGACCTCGCCGGCCTCGCGCACAGCTACGGCGTGACCTACTTCAAGCAGGACTTCACCAACATCCGCTTTGGAGACGCCGCCGAAGAACATGAGAGCCGCACGCGCAAGGAGTCGCTGCTGCGCGGCTTGCGCGGACTCCTGGAATCACAGGATCTGGTTCGCCGCGAAGCGCCGTCGGTCACCACTGAGCTGACTCATGAAATCTATTGGGGCACGCCGGGCGTTCCCTGCGACCTCGCCGCCGTCGAACACGCCGACCTCTACCACACTCCGCCCAATGATTATTCCGGGGACGGCAATAGCAATTTGGTTTGGTCACCATCGCAGAAATACGACACTGAGAAACTGCGCCAGGGTCTAATTGACGGCGCCTACCACGCGCGCCAGCGGTTCTATGCGCTGCGCGGCCTGCCCCTGGAAACCATCGAGTATTATGCGGCGGCCACCTTCAACGGCGGCGGCAGCCTTACACCGGAGATTCAGGACCGCCAGATCGCCAGTTGGCTGATGGGGGCGCCACAAACCTTCGCCGGCGACCTCAATTCCCTCACGCCGGAAAATATCCGCCGCTATCGCGAGCGCTTTCAAACGCTGGCGCGGCTGGAATCCACATACGGGATTTACGAACACTTCGAGTTTAGTGGAATTCCGGCGCCCACCGACGTGGACTGGCACTGGTGGGGCAAACTGAACGAGAAGGGAGGAGGCGCGGTAGTTGTGCTGCGCGGCAGCGGCGGCGACGATTCCCGCCAGATCGCGATCCCCTGGGTCATCCCCGGCCGGCGCTACAACCTCAAGGCTCTCTTTGCCGGAAAGGACTTGGGGACCTTCACCGGCCGCGATTTGATCAAGGGCAAGCTAAGACTGGAACTTCCCCATTACGGCCAGGAGATGATCGAACTCTCCGCGACGCAGTAAGCTTGTTGCACGGTGAGCTCGCGGGATCAGGATAACGGCTGGTCAGGATTTGGTAGCGCTACCGGGAATCGAACCCGGGTTTTCAGATTGAGAATCTGACGTCCTAACCCCTAGACGATAGCGCCACAGATGCCATTCATTCTTCTAACACCCGCTCGCGGAGATTGTCAAGGCGCGGGGAAAATCAGTACTTGGTGGTGGACGCAAAATTGAATTCGCGGATCTTGGCTGCTGGCACGACCATTTCAAATGATTCTTCCCCGGCCGTGCGTTGGGGCGGGCTCATCATTTCCACCTGCCCAAGCATATCCACCAGGCTCTGATTGAAGCGCAGGTTTCTGACCCCCTGCTTCACCTGTCCGTCTTCGATCCAGAACGTCCCGTCGCGCGTCATGCCCGTCAGGATTTTCTTGTATGGATCCACTTCGCGAATGTACCAGAAGCGGGTCACCAGCAAACCGCGCTCCGTAGACTTAATCATATCGTCCACGCTCGAGCGGTCGCCGTCCATGACAATATTAAGGGGAGCTTCCGCATACTCATTGGGCAGCGGCAATCCGTGGCCGGTGGGCTGCGCGCCCACCTTGTGCGCGGTCTGGCGCGAGTAGACCAGATTTTTCACTTCACCTTTGTCGACCAGGGGCACGCGCTGGCGGGGAATTCCCTCTCCGTCAAAGGGCGCGCCGGTCTGCAAAGGATGGAAAACGTCGTCGCGGAAGTTGATGTTCTCACCGAACACTTTCTGGCCCACGCGCCCGGTCAAACAACTGCGCTGTTCGTGCACCGCCAGTCCGCTGAAATCCAGAATCATGAAGCCCAACAGGTCGAGCATCGCGGAAGGCTCCAGGATTACCGTATAGCGGCCGGGATCAACCTCACGCGGCTCGCGGCTGGCCAGGGCTTTCTGCGCGGCGCGCTCCGCCAGCTCCGGCGGCTCCAGCTCCAACCAGTTGGGCGCCGTCTTCTTCGCCCAGCCGGAACTGGAATCGCTCATCATAGTCACGGAAAACTCCGACATGGTTTCTTCGTGAAAGGCTTTCATGCCGCGCGAATTGAAAAGCGCGAAAGCCGAGGCGCCGATCGAGAATATTCCCGCCGCCGTCAGCCCGTCCTTCTCCGCACGTTCCACCACCTTGGCCACCATCTCCGCGCGCGTCTGCGGCGTCAGTTGCGCGGTGGCGCTGTAAAACCGATCGAGGGCACGATAGGTCTGCGGCCCCGGCATGGGGAGCAAACTGGGGTCGGACGGCTGCAGCCGCGCCAGCACCAGAGCGTCCTCGCAAAGCTGGCGGATGGAGGCTTCGTCAAACTTGTTGGTGGCGGCCCGCGCCATGCGCCCTTCGCTGACCACCCGGACCGAAAGCGACGCCGTCTCCTCCGCCACGTTTTGATGAATCGTGTTGTTGGCGAAGCGGGTGAGGGCGTAGGAGGTGGAGGAGATCGTCGCCTCCGTCTCCTCAGCCGTGGAGTATTTAAGAACTTTGTCGAATAATTCGTCCGCGCGTTGTCGGGTCAGGTTCATGGGGTCATCGAGTCATAGAATCATTGATTCATCGGGTCATTTGAATTGCCGATTGTCGATTGCCGATTTTCGATTCCTGCAATCAACAGGCGAGCCGGTGATGGCCTTCCGCGGCAACTGCCAAGTGCTTGAATGAATCAATGAACCAATGATTCAATGACCCGATGCCTCAACGGTTCAATGACTCAATGAATAAATGAATCAATCTGGATACGCCACTCCCACCTGCACTTTGCGGAAGCGCGCCGGCGCGGCTCCATGCCCCGTTCCCATGGTCTGCATCGGCTGCCCTTTGCCGCAATTGGGAGTGCCCCACAGCGTCCAGTATTCGGGGCCGCAAATGGCGTCGCAGGAATTCCAAAAATCAGTGGTGATGCCGCCGTAGCTGGGATTTTTCAGCATCCGGGTCTTCTTTCCGCCGCGAATCTCCCAGCCGATTTCGGTGCCAAACTGGAAATTGTAGCGCCGGTCGTCGATTGACCAGCTCCGGTTGGTCTCCATATAGATGCCGTCGTCGGTGTCGGCGATCAGGTCTTCGGGTTTCCAGGTTCCGGGGAGAATACTCACGTTGGTCATACGGATCAGCGGAATCCGGTTCCAACTCTCCGCGCGCATCGCTCCGCTGGACCGTTGCAGGCCGACGGCCGAAGCGGTCTCCCGCGAGCTGAGGTAACCCACGAACAAGCCGTCCTTGATGATGGGCGTGCACTGGGCGGGAACGCCTTCGTCGTCGTAGGCAAAAGTGCCGAGGCCGGGGCCGTGTGCGGGCGTGGCGTCGGCAACGACGTTGACGATATCGGAACCGTATTTGAGCGCGCCCAGTTTTTCCAACGCCAGGAAACTCATTCCGGCGAAGTTGGCCTCCGTGCCCAGCACGCGGTCCAGTTCAATGGGATGGCCGATGGATTCGTGAACCTGCAGGCCCAATTGCGAGCTGTCGAGAATGATGTCCTTTGCGCCGGCGGGGCATTGATCGGCCTTGAGCAGCGCCACAGACTCCTCGGCAACGCGCGGCGCGTTCTCCAGCAACTTCAGCTCTTCCACGAGTTCATAACCCTTGGTTTGATATTGCCCGCCGAATGAATTCGGATAGGAGCGGCGCTGAATTTCATTGCCGGCAAAGGAAGTGGCTACGTATCCAGCACCCGTCTGGGTTTTCAACTGATAAATTTCCGAGCCCAGGCTGGAAAGGAAGAGTTGTTCGATACGGCGAAAATCCATGGCGGCTTCGGCCAGGGTCACACCCGGCACCCGGCGCAACTCCGCGTCGATCTTGAGCATGAGTTCCAAGCACGAAGACACGGGAATGGAAAACGGATCGATCCGGCAGGGCGCCGCCCAGTGGTCCGAGATTTTTTCTTCCGGAACCAGGTGGACGTCATGTTTCTTGGTCAGGGCGCTGGCGAGTGCGATCTCCACGGCCAAGGCCGCGGCCCGATCCACATCCGCGTGGGTCAGCGTATCGGTGGCGGCAAAACCCCACCCGCCCCCGGCAATGACGCGGATGCCCAGTCCCAGGGACTGCGATTCCCTTACCTGGGAAATTTGCCCATTTCTAGTGGAGAGATAGCGCTGGCGGGTGTCGAGCACCCTCACTTCGGCGTATGTGGCGCCGCGCGCAACAGCGGTGTCCAACGCCCACGTCGCGAATTGTTTCATAGTTAGCTATCAGCTCTCAGTTATCAGCTTTCAGCTACACGTAGCGCCGGACTTAAGCCCGGCATGCCGCCCCGGGGGGACCCGCTATCAGCTATCATTTTCAGGCACCGGCTTCCGGCCAGAGTGTTAGCTGAAAGCTGATTACTGATAGCTGAAAGCTGTATTGCTACGTCCCTTCCGACCAGGAGGTAAGATATTCCTCCTGCTCGCGGGTCAGCTTATCAATATTGATGCCCAAAGATTGCAGCTTGAGCCGCGCCACATTTTGATCGATGTCCGCCGGCACCGGATAAACCTTGGCTTCGAGTTTCTTGGCGTTCTTCACGATGTGCTCAACGCACAGGGCCTGGTCAGCGAAGCTCATGTCCATGACCACGGCGGGATGGCCTTCCGCCGCCGCCAGATTAATCAGGCGGCCCTCGCCCAACACGTAAATCTTCCGCCCGTCGCGCATCGTGTACTCCTCCACAAATTCGCGCGTCTGGCGCTTGCTCAGCGAGAGCTTTTCGAGAGCGGGCAGATCGATTTCCACGTTGAAGTGGCCGGAATTCGCCACCACCGCGCCATCTTTCATCAGGCGGAAATGCTCGGCGGCCACTACGGATTTGTCGCCGGTAACGGTGATGAAAATATCTCCGACCTTGGCGGCTTCGGCCAGCGGCATGACGCGGAATCCGTCCATCACCGCTTCCAGAGCGCGCGTGGGATTGACTTCGGTGATGATCACATCCGAGCCCAAGCCTTTGGCGCGGCTCGCCACGCCACGCCCGCACCAGCCGTATCCGCACACCACCACGTGCAGGCCGGCAAAAAGCAGGTTGGTGGCGCGAAGAATTCCGTCGATGGTGGATTGCCCGGTGCCATAACGGTTGTCGAACAGATGCTTGGTGTCCGCGTCGTTCACGGCGACGATGGGGTACTTCAACATGCCGTCCTTGGCCATGCTGCGCAGGCGAATGACGCCCGTGGTGGTCTCTTCCGTGCCGCCGATGACTCCCGGCACCAACTCCTGGCGCTTGGTCAGGATCATGGTGACCAGGTCCGCACCGTCATCCATGGTGATCTGCGGCTTGTGGTCGAGCGCGGAAACGATGTGGGAATAATACGTCGCCTTGTCTTCGCCCTTGATGGCGTAAGTCGGAATCTTGTAATCCTTCACCAGCGAAGCCGCCACATCATCTTGGGTGCTCAGGGGGTTGGAAGCGCACACCACCACATCCGCGCCGCCGTCACGCAGGGTGATAGCCAGGTTCGCGGTCTCGGTGGTCACGTGCAGGCAGGCGGAAATCCGCACGCCGTCCAGCGGACGCTCCTTGATGAAACGCTTGCGGATGAGTTGGAGCACGGGCATCCACTGATTGGCCCACTCGATTCGCAACTTCCCTTTCGCCGCCAGGCCCGCGTCTTTAACATCGCCAGCTTGTTTTTTGGTGGAAGCCATTTAGAGCCCCGCCTCCTTCATCAGGATTGCGGCCTTGTCGGTTTTCTCCCAGGAAAATTCGGGGTCGGGACGGCCAAAGTGTCCATAAGCCGCGGTCTTCTTGTAAATGGGACGCAGCAGGTCGAGCGACTCAATAATCCCCCGCGGGGTCAGCTTGAAGTGCTTGCGAACGAGACTCTCGAGCTGACCCTGGTCGATGCGGCCCGTGCCAAAGGTGTCAACCATGACGGAGACCGGGTCGGCGACCCCGATGGCGTAAGCAAGCTGCACTTCCGCGCGGTCGGCGATGCCCGCCGCCACAATGTTCTTGGCAATGTAGCGCGCCATGTAAGTGGCGGAGCGGTCGACCTTCGTGGGATCCTTGCCGGAAAAGCATCCGCCGCCGTGGTGGGCGCTGCCGCCGTAAGTGTCCACGATGATCTTGCGCCCGGTGAGGCCGGAGTCGCCCACCGGCCCGCCCGTCACAAAGCGTCCAGTGGGATTGATGTGGTACTTGGTTTTGGCGTCCAGCATATGCGCCGGAATCACCGGCCGGATGACGCACTCCATCACCCCTTCGCGCAGCGTTTCGTTGCTGACGCTCGCCGCGTGCTGAGTGGAAACCACCACCGCATCCACGCGTACGGGCTCTGAGCCGTGGTACTCAACGGTGACTTGCGATTTGCCGTCCGGCCGCACGAAATCCAGAATTCCCTTGCGCCGCACTTCCGCCAGGCGCAGGCAGAGCTTGTGCGCGGTCATGATGGGAAACGGCATCAGTTCGTCGGTCTCGTTGCACGCATATCCAAACATCAGCCCCTGGTCACCTGCGCCACCTGGGTTCACGCCCTGGCTGATATCAGGACTCTGGCGGGTTAGGTTTATGGTGATTTCAAAATTGTCCGCCGTAAAGCCGCCGTTTGGATCCGTGTAGCCAATACCCTCCACGGTGTCACGAACCAACTTCACAATGTCAGGCTGGGCGGACGTGGTGATTTCACCCGCCACATAGACGGAGCGGTCCTTCACCATCGACTCGCAGGCCACCCGCCCGCGCGGATCGGCGGCGAGGACAGCGTCAAGAACCGCGTCGGATATTTGATCGCAAATTTTGTCGGGATGTCCTTCGGTTACAGACTCAGAGGTAAACAAATACGGGTGCTTCGGCTCGCTCAATCAGAGCCTCCTTCTTCTTCTCAATGAAAGATGGCAATGTCGACACAAACATCCAACCTAGCACACGCTAAACAAAAGTGTCAACGCTTTCGAACCCATGGGGCGCACGACATAGAAGTTGCACAATTCGCGGGAGGAGCGACAAAGGTGGTTGCGCTTCTTGCCCTGACAGCGTATAATACTGTCAGAGAGGAGAACCTTCATGTCTCACCC
>Ga0326728_10008765_pt1 | contig 24848 bp, 20 predicted proteins | sample MB3enrmetagenome_FD_207602 | JGI IMG/M metagenome (GOLD analysis project Ga0326728, IMG submission 207602) | Lab enriched peat soil microbial communities from McLean, Ithaca, NY, United States - MB31MN | ecosystem: Environmental > Terrestrial > Soil > Wetlands > Peat | place: USA: New York... | reverse complement strand
ATGGCCTGCGTGACCCCGCCGATCCGGAAGGGCAGCCCTTGCACATTAAACTCCGTCTCGACACGCGTGTAGATGCCCACGGGAAACCGTTCGTTGGTACGAATGCGGCAGCCGCCCAGGCTGAGGTTCACAATGCGACCGTGCAGCGCCGAGCGGACGTTGATGAGCAGGATTTGAGCCGAGTCGTCCAGATCGTGGCGTAATTGCGAGCGGCGTTCGCGCTTTGTCGGCTTTGCGTGCGGCACGCTCGCCGTCCCCCCTCCAGTGGGTCGCGGCAATGCCCCGGGCTGCTCCGCGATTGCGGGCTGCTCGGCTTGCTTCGGCAATACAACGGGCTCCTTCGCCATTGCCAGCGCCTCGGCCTGCTGCCGGCCCTGGTCCTCGGCCTGTTCCGAGGCAATCCTCTCGGCGGCCCTGCGCATGGCGTCAAGCATCTCGGCGGCCGCAAGCTGACCGGCCAGCCTTTCGGCAGCCAGCTTGTCGGCGGCTAGCTTCTCCGCGGCTAGCTTCTCCGCGGCAAGCACCTCGGCGGCAAGCACCTCGGCCGCAAGCTTCTCGGCGGCTTCCCTCACCGCCTTGGCGCGTTCCGCCTCCACCTCTCCAAGCACTTCGGCCAGTTCCTGCAGGCGCCGGGAAGACATGGCTCCAAAGCGGAGGCCTGCCTGATTGCGGCCATCCGTCCATTGCACCACTCCGCTGAGCCGGAAGGCTATTCCATTGACCTTGAAACTGACTTCGACACGGGCATGGATGGGGGCGGGAAACCGCTCCCTGGTTCGTACCTTGCACCCTCCATCGCTCAAATCCACCACCCGGCATTGCACCGGCGCGTTGCGACTCACCACCAGCAGCGAGGCTTCTTGGTCCACGGCGTGGCGGGGCCGTCTGCGGTGCTCAACAGGCTGCGCCGCGACACTCTCCGCCTTTTCTTCCAATTCCATGGCCCCTACCGCCCGGACTCTTGGGACAATCAACCTCCCTGTGCCGCCTTCCAGAGGGCCGTGAGCCCAAATTGAATGTCTTAGCGGCCTTGCAAACGGTCATATTCGTACACGTCGCTGGTGGTTCCCAGCGACTCGTTATAGAGGCTGATCGCGCCGGTCAACAGCTTAAGTTCCTCGCTGAACTGATGAATCGCCTGCAATTGACTGGCCGAGGCGGGAATTTCGAATTGGGAAGTCTTCATGAATTTCTGGTAACCCCGGTCAACCAGACGCGCCACTTCCCCGTTCAAAAGCGCTCCCGGACGCTCCGCAAAGGCAGCCGGCGCGGCCCCGGCCTCGCTCCCGGAATGGGCCTCGCCCGCAGTCAGAACCGCCCCGGCTCCATACTTGCTCACCAGCACGCCCCCTGCGACCCCAGAGTACGGTTGCACATCGAACGAATGGGCGCGCAGTATCTCCAGCGTCTGATCGAAGTTCGGATTGCGGAATTTTCGGGTCATATTCGCTTTCCAATCTGCGAGGATGATGAAATAGGAATCGGCTGAATCTTGCCGAACTCCAATCTCTCATCCCCAATCTCGCACATCGGGAACCCAGGCTGCAATTGCCCATGGACATGAACAGGAAACCCGCGATACCCGGCTCTTCCCTGGCCCAGCGCATCGGCTCCACGCCGCTCATCCGGATCGAGGGGCCGGTCCGCGGCCTCCAGGGAATCACCCTCCTCGGCAAGGCGGAATGGGCCAACCCCGGCGGAAGCGTCAAGGACCGCGCCGCCGCTTCCATGGTTCAGGACGCGCGCACGCGCGGGCTGTTGGGGCCCGGCAAGACCCTGCTCGACGCCACCAGCGGCAATACCGGCATCGCCTTCGCCATGCTGGGCGCGGCGCTGGGTTTTCCCGTCCTGCTGGCCATGCCCTCCAATGTCTCCCCGGAGCGCAAGCGGATCCTCCACGCCTTCGGCGCCAGTATGGAATGGACCGATGCGGATCTGGGCTCGGATGGAGCCATTCAGCGCGCCCGCGAATTGGCCGGCAACGATCCGGCCCGTTTTTGCTATGTGGACCAGTACTCGAACGACGCCAATTGGCTGGCCCACTACCGCACCACCGGTCCCGAGATCTGGGAGCAGACTGGCGGCCAGGTCACCCACTTTGTGGCCGGTCTGGGGACCAGCGGCACTTTCATGGGAACGACCCGGAGGCTCAAGGAATTCAACCCCGCCATCCAGGCCATCAGCTTCCAACCCGACTCGCCGTTCCACGGCCTGGAAGGGATGAAGCACATGGGCTCGTCCATCGTCCCGGCCATCTACGACCCGCACCTGGCCGATCGCTCGCTGCAGATTGAAACCGAGGCAGCCTACGAGATGGCAAGGCGACTGGCCCGTGACGAGGGACTCCTGGTAGGCATCTCGGCCGCCGCGGCTGTCGTAGCCAGCACCAGGATTTCCCGCGAGGAAGCAGCCGCCGGCCGCCAGGCGTTCATTGTGGCCGTGCTCCCCGACGCGGCCGACAAATACCTGAGCGAACGATTCTGGGAGGAGGATGGATGGGCATACTCCATATGAACCGCGCTGTCTACGACGCCCTCCGCGCGCATGGGGAAGAGACGTATCCCCACGAGTGCTGCGGCGCGCTGCTGGGCCGCTCCACGCCGGACGGATGGCAGGTGGAGGCCGCCGTGCGGGCTGGCAATACCCGCACCGACTCGGCCCATAACCGCTACCACATCGCCCCCGCCGAACTGGTCAAGATCGAGCGCGAGGCCCGCCGCCAGGGCTTGTCGATCGCGGGTTTCTACCACTCCCACCCCGACCATCCCGCGCAATGGTCTCCCACCGATTTTGCCGAGGCCCACTGGCTGGGTTCGAGCTATGTCATCACTTCCGTCGCCCAGGGCAAAGCCACCGTCACCAACTCCTTCCTGCTCGCCGGCGTCGCTGAGGAAGACAAGCGATTCGAGCAGGAAGCCATCCAGGTGGAGGATGAAATCGTCGGCCATCGCGACAACTGAATCGGCTTGGTCCGCAACTGAATCTATACTCTACTGGCGAGGAACCCTGCACATGACCATCTTCATCCCCACACCCTTGCGCACCTATGCGGGCGGCCAGGACGCCGTCGAAGTCGGCGCGGCCACCGTCGCCCAGGCGCTCGAATCGCTCATCCAGGCCCATCCCGACTTGCGCAAACACCTGTTCAACGCCGAGGGCAAGCTGCGTGCCTTTGTTAACCTGTACTTGAACGACGAGGATGTGCGCTACCTCCCCGCGAAAGAGGCTTCGCCCGTCACCGCGGCCGACACCCTCTCCATCGTCCCCTCGATCGCCGGGGGTTCGCCACCCAGGCGGAGGCGCCTCTGGCGGAACCAGCCGCCCAGGCAGATGCCCGCGGCGAATCGAGTATGACTCGTTCACTTTTCACTTGTTCACTCGTTCACTCGCACACTGTTCGCCGACCAAAGAGAATTGGATCCATGCCGACCATCTCCGAAGCAACCGCGCTGCCCGAACTGACCACCGACGATCTCTCCCGCTACTCGCGCCACCTGATCCTGCCCGAGGTGGGCATGGAGGGCCAGCAAAAGCTGAAGGCCGCGCGCGTGCTCTGCGTCGGGACCGGCGGGCTTGGCTCGCCCCTGGCTCTCTACCTCGCAGCGGCCGGCATCGGCACTCTCGGCTTGGTCGATTTCGATGTCGTCGACGCCTCCAACCTTCAGCGCCAGATCATCCACTCCACCAAGGACATCGGCCGCAAGAAGCTGGACTCGGCCGAGGAGAAACTGGTCGCGCTCAACCCGGCCATCCGCATCGTCAAGCACGACACCATGCTCTCCAGCGCCAACGCCCTCGAAATCATCCGGGACTACGACATCGTCGCCGACGGCACCGACAACTTCCCTACCCGCTATCTGGTCAACGACGCCTGCGTTCTGCTGGGCAAGCCCAACGCCTACGGCTCCATCTTCCGCTTTGAGGGCCAGGCCAGCGTCTTCGCCACCCAAGCCGGACCCTGCTACCGCTGCCTCTACCCCGAGCCGCCCCCGCCGGGCCTCGTCCCCAGTTGCGCCGAGGGCGGAGTGCTGGGCATTCTCCCCGGCCTGGTCGGCGTCATTCAGGCCACCGAGGTCATCAAGCTTATCCTCGGCAAAGGCGATTCGCTGATCGGCCGTCTCTTGCTGATCGACGCCCTCAACATGCGCTTCCGCGAGCTTAAGCTGCGCAAGAACCCTGAATGCCCGGTCTGCGGCATCCACCCCACCGTCACCCAGCTCATCGATTACCAGCAGTTCTGCGGCATCGTCCCGGAGGCCCCGCCAATGACCAGTGAAGGCATGATCGTGCACAACGGAGTTCCCCAGCTCACCGTGAAGGAGCTCAAGCGCCGCATCGATGCCGGCGAGGACCTCTACATCCTCGATGTGCGCGAACCCTACGAGTACCAGATCGCCCAGATCGGCGGAAAACTGATTCCGCAGAACGACGTGCCCAATCGCCTGGCCGAGATTCCCCGCGACCGCGAGGTCATCGTCCACTGCCGCTCCGGCGCTCGCTCGCAGCGCATCGCCGAGTTGCTCAAGCAGGCCGGCTACCCCAGCGTCGTCAACCTTGCCGGCGGCATCCTAGCCTGGAGCGACGAGATCGACCCCAAGGTGCAAAAGTACTGACACGGAGCGATTGGCGGCATGAATGCGAATCTCGAAATCCCGGCACTGCCCGCCCGCAGCATCGTGCTCGATCCTCCCTTGAGCGATGAGGAGTTCGAGCGGCTGTGCGAAAGATCCGAATTCGCGCTTCTTGAGCGAACCAAGGAAGGAACGATCGTCGTGAACGCTCCGGCGGGAGGCATGACCAGCGACGGCAACAGTGAGATCAATCGGCAACTCCGGACCTGGTGGAAGCAGCACCGGCGAGGACGTGTCTTCGATTCGAGCTCCGGATTCTTTTTGCCCGATGGCTCCATGCTCAGTCCCGATGCGGCTTACGCCTCAGCTGACCAACTTAGCGGGCTCACGCGCGACGATTTGGCTCATTTCCCGCGCCTGGGGCCAGCCTTCGTCGTCGAATTGCGGTCGCCCACCGACAGCCTGCCCAAGTACGCAAGCAAGATGGAAGCCTGGATTGCAAACGGCGTCCAACTCGGCTGGCTGGTAGACCCTTACGCTAGGGAGGTTCATGTCTACGAACCAAACGCCGCGCCCCGCATTGAGACAAGATCACATGTAGCCGGCTCCGGCCCGGTCGAGGGGTTCGTCCTCGATCTCGAAGAGATATGGCGGTGCTTCGAGTAGTTAATCTCGACAAAGGAAGAGAATGTTCCGCGAGATACCGGAGGCGATGCTGGATCGGATGCGCGAGTTGGAGCGCATCGATTCCTGCGATCGCGCCGATGGTACGCCTCGACTGAAGCGGTTGCGTCAGATTCCGCCAGAAGTAGGCAGATTCGTCGCCATCCTGGCGGCTGCCGCGCCTGCCGGCCGCTGCATCGAGATCGGAACCAGCGCGGGCTACTCCACTCTGTGGCTTGCTCTGGCCTGCCGGGCTACGGGCAGGAAGATTACCACTTGCGAGATATTGCCCGGGAAGGCCGAACTGGCGCGCCAAACCTTCGATGCGACGGGTGTCTGGGATGTGGCCGAGCTCGTCTGCGGCGACGCCTTGGATCACTTGCCGGATTGGACGGACATCGCCTTTTGCTTTCTCGACGCAGAGAAGGAAATCTACGGCCGTTGTTACGAGACAGTCGTGCCGGCCATGGTTGCGGGCGGCATTCTCGTCGCGGATAACGCCATCAATTATCGGGATATCTTGCAACCCATGCTCGATCGCGCGCTCAACGACCCAAGAGTCGACGCGCTGATTGTCCCCATTGGCAGCGGGGAGTTGGTTTGCAGGAAAAAGTAAGAGCATTCGGGCAGCCACAGGCTCATTGATGGCAAGCAGACCATGCCCCGGAGAATTCAATGTTGACAGGGAAACACATACGTCTCGAACCGCTTGACCACAGCCACGCCGAAGGCTTGGCCGCCGCCTCGGCCGTTGAGCCGTCCCTCTACCGATGGAGCCTTGTTCCGCAGGGAGTTCCCGAGTCTGCAAAGTACATCGAAACCGCGCTCGCCTCGCGCCAGGCAGGCACTGCCGTGCCGTTTGCGATCATTCGCCTCGAGGACGGCGCGATCATCGGGTCTACGCGTTTCTTCGACTTGGAGCGATGGCCGTGGCCGCAGTGCCATGCCCGGCATGGGCGAAAACACCCTGACGCCTGCGAGATCGGCTACACCTGGCTGACCCGCCCGGCCACCCGCACCGCCGCCAACACAGAAGCCAAATTCCTCCTGCTGACACACGCCTTCGAAGCGTGGCAGGTGCTCCGAGTATGCCTGCACACGGACGCGCGCAATCTCCGCTCACGGGGCGCAATCGAACGCATCGGGGGAAAGTTCGAGGGAATTCTGCGCGCGCACCGGATGGCCGCCGATTACATCGCCCGCGACTCGGCGCGCTTCTCGATCGTCGCTGCGGAATGGCCGGAAGTGAAGCTGCGACTGACTTCGCTCCTGAGCCGGGAGTAATCGCCTACTCGCGCATGGTTGAACGAAAAAGGCGCCCCGGGCGAAGGTGCGTCTCAGTGCGCAATCTCCACCGGCCCCGGCCGCCACAGTTCGCCGTTCTTGCCGTCTTCGTCCACCTTGTCAAAGGTCATCTTGGGGCCGGAGTGGCCGCGCCAAAAACCCTTTGAATCCAATTGGGCTTTCTCTCGCAGCGCGGCAGTCGCGGACGCTTGGCGTTCAAATGGAATTCCCGGCAAGCGACGCAATCGCCATGCCTCGGACATTTTCGCTTGGGGCAGGTGCAGAGAATCGGCAACTCGTTCATCATCGCGCCCTAGTGCGCCAGTTCCACGGGCCCCGGCCTTGTCTCCCCGCCCCTGCCGCTCTCCTCCAGCTTGCCGAAGATCATCTTCCCGCTGGCGGTCTGCAGCACGCTGGTCACCGAGATCTCGACCGGCTTGCCGATCAACCTGCGCGCGTGGTCCACCACCACCATGGTCCCGTCGTCCAGGTAGCCGACCCCCTGGTTGTACTCCTTGCCCTCCTTGAGAATGAGCACATTCATCTTCTCGCCGGGCAGCACCACGGGCTTGAGCGCGTTGGCCAGGTCGTTGATGTTCAGCACTTCGACGTGATGCAGGTGGGCCACCTTGTTCAGGTTGAAGTCGTTGGTCACCACCTTGGCCTCCCACTTCTTGGCCAGTTCCAGCAGCTTCAAGTCCACCTCGCGGATCGAAGGAAAGTCGTCGGGAACGATCTGCACCTGGATGTTGGCGTTCGACTGCATCCGCTGCAGCATGTCCAGCCCGCGGCGGCCTCTCTGCCGTTTGGAACCGTCGGTGGAGTCGGCCACAATCTGCAACTCCTTCAGCACAAACTCGGGCACCACCATCATGCCGTCGATGAAGCCGGCCTCGGCGATATCGGCGATGCGTCCGTCGATGATGACGCTGGTGTCCAGCACCTTGGCGTTGCGTCTCGTCGGCTTCTCGCCACTGAAGAGCGTGCCCAGGGCAGCCGGGTTGAGCAGGTCGCCCTTGTTGGCCCCCACCAGCAGGCCCACATAGGTCATTAGGAGCAGCACAAAGATCTGCAGCACGGCCGAGGTGCCGCCACTGACGGGAGCGCTGCGCAGCACCAGGCAGAACAGCGCCGCCCCAAAGATGCCCAGCACGCTGCCGGCCACCGCGCCGATCAGCCGCCGCAGGGTAAGCGCCCGCACCCGCAGCTCAAAAACAATGACAGCGCAGGCCGCCACCGCGCCCGCACCCGCACTCACCCATCCTGTCAGCCCGAAGGGATGAAGAAAATAGCAGACCCCGGCCAGAAGGGCCACAAAAAGAACACGCAGAAGAATCAGATCCATAAAAAGCCAACTCCGGCTGGCAGGCAGAAGAGGCCTCCAGACAGGCTACAAGTGGCGAGTATCCCCCTTGTCCCAAGAGGTCGTCAAGAGCAGAAGCCTAGGCCAGGGCCGACGCATCAGGTGGCGGACCGGCAAACGCGAGGTTCGTGGGGCGCCCGGAGGCGGCTTGAGGCCGGCGATGCAGCTTCGCCGGCCGGTGAAGACCCGCGGCCTGCTCGGCAGCGCGGGGAGCAAGTGGCTCTACGGTCCACCTGGAGACACGCCGATTCCTTAGCCGCCCTTAGCCGCGCAAAACCGGCGCGGGGAGGATCCGCCGATACGCCAACCGCAGCCGCTTCCATGTGGCCATGGGCAGCCATAGCAGATCAACTCCCAAAGCACACCCCAGTTGAACCCCTACCAAGGCCATACCATTAGCGCTTCCCCCAGTGGATAAGTGTACTTGCAATACCTCGTGGATGTGCTTTGGTTAAGGCATGACAATAGAACAGGCAATCGGAAAGGCGGTGGAGAAAGGCGGCTATAGCCACCGCGGCGCCAAGGATTGGTCGACTTTCTGGGCTCACCCACATGTGCCACGGCTAGGCGACTTTCCCCGCAGTCACTTCTGCGCGGCTCTCCTCGACTCCTGCTCCGTCAGATTGTTGAAGGTCGCGCGGAACTGGTCCGACTCCTGCTGTTTTCCCAGGCGCTGCAACAACCGGGCGAGGTTGTAGTAGGCGGGCGTGAATTGAGCATCCAGCTCGATGGTCCGCCGCAACTCTTTCTCCGCCTCTTCATCCCGGTGGAGACGCAACAGGTTCATCCCCAGCTCGTAATGCGCCCGCGCCGAGTTAGCGTCGAGCCGTACCGCCTCGCGGAAATGCGGTTCGGCGGCAGCCTGATCGCCGGTCCTCGCGATTGCCTGGCCCAGCTGAATCGGAAGGTCGGCAGTGGGGTGGGGCACTGTCCGGTTCACCGCCGTTCCGATCTCGATGATCTTGCGGGCCTCGTCGTCCCGCCCCAGGCTCTGCAGGCAGAACGCGAGCTCGACATAGGCGCGCACATAGCGCGGATCGATACCAATAGCGCGCGTGAAAGCCTGACTCGCCTGCTGTAGATCCCCGATGCGCACTTCCAGGCGCCCCAGCAAATAGGGGTAATCGGGATTGGAAGGATTGCCCTCGATGAGCTTAGACAGTTGGGCACGAGACTCAAGCGATTTGCCAACGAAGCCTTGCGCAATGGCGAGCGTCAGCCGGTCGGCGTCGGACAGCGGCTTGATCTTGTCAGCACGTTCGAGCGCCGCGTCGCAGTCCTTGAGCTGCCTTTCGAGATAGGCGATCCGTCCCCACATGACGAGCAGGGGGAACGAGTCGGGGTGCTCGGTCAGTGACCGGTCGATCACCGCTTTTTCCGCTGCGTAACTGTGCTTCCGAATGGCCGCATCGAGCTCTTGGCGTTGCGCATCGCTGAGCGGCGCATCGCCGGCCCCGATGTCGATCTGCCGCTCGGGCGCACGGACCGGTGCGGGCGGATTCACCGCCTGGGCCGAAAGCGCAACGCGCAGGATCAGGAACGCCGCACCCGCCAAACGCGCCGGTTTCCAAATCATCGCTTCTCCGTGATCGGCAGAAGGTCGTTGGCGCGGATGGGTCCTGGCACCACCTGCTTGATTCCGGATGGCCAGTCGACCTCGATCCGGTCCACCCGTGCCGCCTCTCCCAGGCCAAAGTAGAGCGGCAAGGAACTCTGCGACAGGTAGCCAGACTTGCCGTCGTGGAATTTCATGTAAGTCCGGCCGCCCGCCGTCAAGCGCACGGTTGCGCCCAAGCCGTCGCGATTCGACACCGTGCCGATCAGCTTTATCTTCAGCCAGTGGATCTGGCGGCGCTCCGAGAGATTGCTGATGAGAACCTGGGGCCGCGAGTTGAAGTCGTTAGTGACAATATCGAGATCGCCGTCATTGTCCAGGTCGAAGATCGCGGCTGACCGGCTCGCCAGGGCCGACATGACCGTGATTTTTCCGGTTTGTCCGGCGCAAGGCTTGGCGTAATAGTCCGGCGCGTCCTTGGGAAGCTTCGAACAGTCCAGCTCAAACCAGGGCGTGTGGGTCTGCCCCCCCTTGCGGGGCTCGACGCCCAGGATGAATTCCGCGTCGAGGAACTTCTGGCCGCGATTGTTGAGCAGCAGAGAATTGATGCCGTAGCGGTACGGGAAGTTCATACCGGCGGCGATGAAGATGTCGTCCCAACCGTCGGCATTCAGATCGCCGACGCTGGGCCCCCAGGGCCAGTAGGTCTCCACGCCCATGCGATCGGAGACTTCCTCGAACTTGCCGTCGCCGAGATTGTGGTAGAGGGCGTTGCCGAAGATGAAGCTGCTTCGCGGACCCATCAGGAGATCCTCGCTGGCCGGGTGCTGCGCCTTCTTCTTCTCGTCGGCCGGTCCGATGTTCTCCCACATGTCGGAATGCATGTCGGTGACGAACAGGTCCATGCGGCCGTCGTTGTCGTAGTCGAAGAACTTGATGCCCATGGCGCCCCAAGGCGTCTGCGGGAAGTAGCGCTTGGTTGCTTCGGTGAACTTTCCTTCGTGGTTCTCGTAAAAGTGACTCGCGCCCTGCATGTTGAGCACGAACACTTGCGGCCAGCCGTCGCCATTCAGATCCGTGAAGGACGCATCGCCACTCCAGCCGACCGGGCGGAAGCCAGCTTCGGCCGACACGTCGCGAAACTTGTTGTGTCCCAGGTTCTTGTACAGCACCGGGAACTCGTAGCGCTCGGGAAACATGTGGCCAAAGAACGCATCGGCATAGGCAATGTGTTGCCCCTGCGCGCCGATGTGCTCGCCGGTATACTGGCCAACGTTGCAGACCAGCAGGTCGAGGAGCCCATCGCGGTTGTAGTCGAAGAAGAAAGCGCCCGAGGAGTGCGCGTTGCCCTCGATGCCGGACTCGCGGGTGATGTCCGTGAAGTGGCCGTGCCCGTCGTTGTGGAACAGGATATTGCCGCCGCGGACGGTGGTCACGAACAGGTCGGGCGCGCCGTCATTGTCGATGTCGGCAAAGGCGGCGGAAACGCAAATCCGCCCGGGAACGCCTACGCCCGCCTCGGCCGTGATGTTCTTGAACTTGCCCCCGCCCAGGTTCTTCCATAGCTCGTTTCCGCCGGTGGGGCTGACAAAGTAGATATCGTATAGGCCGTCGCCATCGATGTCGGCCACGGCGATTCCGGTCCCATGATCGTAGTGGCTGGGTTTGTAGTCGCTGGTGGCGTCGTCGACGACGTGGTTGACGAAGGTGATCCCGCTCTCGGCGGTGCGGTCCACAAACCGGAAATCGTAGAAGACCTTGAACTGATCCAGTGTTTTCAACTGCTGCTGTTTGCGTTCGGCCAGCATCGCGACGGCGTCGTGGTCCGGGTAGCGGACCTGTGGCGTGGTCATCGACGCAGGTCCTTGGGCACATACCCCTCTCTTCGTGAGCATCGCCCCACCAGCCGCCGCAATCGAGCGGCCCAGAAAGCTCCGCCTATTCATCGCAATTCACCTCAAGAGCGGTGGCCGCGATCGATACGACTCCGGCGAACCGGGTTGGAATGGCACTCATGTCAACGACCTCCTCGGTTTTTCATTTGCTCATAGGCGGCGCTTTCGCGCTCCGCCTCTTTCATCCTTCCCTGCCGGCGGTAGAGCGCGGCCAGCCGCGCATGCGCGGTGGCCGCCTCCTCGCCGTCCTTGTCGATGCGAATCAACATGGTCAAGGCAGCCTCGGCGCGCGTTGGATCGTTCGCGGCAAGCGCCGCCTGGCCCAAGGCGAGCAAGATCCGCGGCTGTTCCGGGCGGAGCTTGTCGGCCGCGGCCAATTGCTCCAGCGCGCCCCCGGCATCGCCCGTCTCGAGCAACGCGGAGCCCAGGCGATAGGCCGGCTCCGCGCTTGCCGGCTGCAGTTCGCATTCCACGCGATACTGCGCGATGGCCGCCGGCCAGTTGCCGTCCGCGCCGAACAAGTTACCGAGCGCAAGATGAACGCCGGGCGTGTAGGGGTTGAGCCGCGCCGCGGCGGCGTATTCTTGCCTGGCTTCGTGCAGGCGCCCGTCCGCGGAGAGCCGTTCGGCCGCCACCTGATGTGCCCGGGCCGAGCCCGGATTCGATTGCAGAAGCTTCTCGAACGCCTGTTGAGACGCCAACTCCGAGGCACGGCTAAAGGCGCGGAGCAACTCCGGGTCGTCCGGCTTGCCAGCCAGCGCCTTCTGCAGGCTGACAACATCGGCGGACGGTGAGCTGCCGGCCTCCGATGGGCTGAGGTTCTGACTGGCGAACTCGGGCTTGATCCGGATCAATTGATCGTGCGTTCGCTTGGAAGCCAGCGCCGTCGCGCTCCCGAAATAGTAAAGCAGGTCGGGATCGGTTGGCTTTGCCTCCAGCGCGGCCTCGAGCGCCACGATCGCGCTGCCGAGCCTCCCAGTCCGGTAATAGGCGACCCCGAGCAGATCGGGCGCGCTGGTCTGTTCGAGATGAGGCAGCGCCCCATCCGCGTCGCCGAGAACGAGCAGCGCGACTCCTAAGGTGCGCTGAGTGCCCAACAGGTTCGGCTTGATCTTCAAGGCCTCTTCCAGCTCCGGGATGGAGGCGCGGTAGTCACCTTTCAGGAAGTAAGCATTGCCGAGGTTCGCGTGACCGGCTGCCGAGGCCGGCTCGAGCTCGGTCACTTTGCGAAACTCCCGAATGGCGTCGTCCAGACGGCCCTGTTCCTGCGCCTCGGCGCCGGCTCGCGCATGGTCAATCATCTCGGGAGTTATGGCCTGCGAGAGGAGCAAGCATGCGCACAATAGCGACGTTGCCATGGCATCTCCTCCCAAGCTTCCCGGACTAAGCCGGCTGAGCTTTCACCGCTAGAACTGCTAGAGAAGTATAACGCGCAATTGGGTGGGAGCCCGCACAAACAGTAGTGCGCCGGTTTGGATTTCCCCACAGAGTCGTTTGCAGCCCCGCATTTTGCGGCCGACTTTTGGGTGCGCAAGCCCTTGGTTTCAGTCAGTACGCTAGGCGTCGCAAATCCTACCCTTTGTGAGACTTTTCGCCTCTTTAAGCCGGACAACCACTACATTTGCCATGTGATAAACTCCTTGGCCATGGAAGAGTCCCGGCGGAGAAGACTCGCCACAGTGCCCATCGCAAATTGTGCGAACCCTTGATGCCAGACACGACAACCGATCCACTCCGCTATTGGGAGCAACCGCATTAAGCTACGTGGCGAGCAGGCCGGCTCTCCGCGTCGCCGTAGATTTCGCTGCCGGCGATCCAATTGAGACGTAATTGCAGGAGGAACTCAACCATGGATCCTGTATCACGCTGCAGCATCTGCGGCAGAGAATTGGTTTGGGTCAGGTATTACGGTCGTGGCGCTAAAGTGCACGAATGTCCGAGATGTGGGGACGGCTCCGGTAACATTCGCGCGTCTGCATATCCGTCGGCCCAGACGTCATCGCGTTCGGCCTCGACGCCACGCCGGTGGAAATGCAAGTGCGGCACGATTGTATCCGGGGCCGAGTTGTGTCCTAGCTGTTCCGCATTGCGACGTGAAGTACGTAGTGGCTTTTGGAAGCGTTTTTTCTCCGTTGGCTCCAGCAAGTCGCGAGACTCAGATTCTAAGAAATCGCCACAGGTCAGCGAAGAAATGCAGAGAATCATAAAGGGGTTGGATGGGCACGCCCGGAGCAACGAACATGCAACTGAGAGGGTGTACGGGCCGAGGTGGCAGTCAAAGGCGATCCTTCTCATTTTGGGCAGCTTGATGGATGTGATCGCGCTCTTTGGGTGGTTCCTCCTAATCTTTGGAGACCTCGACAGGGATGTGCGCTCAATTGTGCTCGTATTCACAGTTTTGTTTTCCCTTCTTGGCCTCTTTCAGCTTTATGTGCTGTTCCACGTAAGAGTTATCTTGACCCCGGATTTTGTCATCGTGCGCGATCTCATCGAGCGACGGGTCCGGCGATCAGAGGTCAGCGCCTTTGAGGTGATTCAACACCCCGTTGGCGAGGCCTTTAGACTCCATTGCGGTCCGGGCGGAAATAAAAGGATGAACGTCCCAGCCCACAAATTCGATTCAGAGTGGTTCGCCTGGCTCAATACAGTGAAGTGTCTGAACCCGGGCGCACGTACAGGGTTTTTCTCGAAAACGACGCTTCTTGCCATCGGGGCGGGTAGTGGGGATACCTCAGCAGACGAGCAACTCATTACCCGTATAATCAGGGCGTTTAATTACCTTTACTCAATCAACGTCCAGCCGGGAGATTTCAGTGTCAAGTTTGGGGGCAGGGATGATATTCCCAACTCTTTTGTGCTCACGGTCAAAGTTCCGACCCCCGCAACCCAACAGGTCGGTCCACTCGGTGCGACATTGGGTGAAGAAATGGCGGCAGCGCTTGAGGAGTTGCTTCGTCGTAACGGTCTCCGGTGAGAGTCGGTGTCGTGTTTCACAAAGGACCCTTTTTGACACACGCCTGGGCGCAAGCCTGTAGAAACCCAGACTGACCCGCTGCCTGCACAAACTAATGCTGCGGCGGCGGCGCGGGTTGCGCGGCGCGCATCCGCTCCAGCGCCGCTGCGGCGGCGGTGTCGGCCGGATTGAGCGCATGCGCGCGTTCGAGCACGGGCAACGCCGCGGCATCGTCACCGGAAGCGTGCAGCGCCGCGGCCAAAAGATTGAGCGTGTCGAAGTAGCCGGGATTCAAGGCGGCCGCTTTCTTCAGCGCCGGAACCGCCTCCCCATAACGCTTTAACAGGCACAAGCTGCGTCCCAGATTGTGCCAGGCATCGAACGACTGCGGATCGAGCTCTGCTGCAGCGCGCAACGGGCCGAGAGCCTCGTCGTAGGCGCCGTGGGAGGCGTACAACTCTCCCAGCCACAACATGCGGCGCGCATCGTGCGCATCGGCGATGCGCTCGCACACCGCCCGCGCCCGCTCGATCGGCTGCGAGCGCAGGGCCTCCATGCAGGCGTGACCCGTTTCCTCGACGAAACGCCTGGTCTGCTGCGCCTGGCGATACAAATCGAACTCGCGATCGCCGTCCGCCGTGCGGTCCGCAAGCATATAGACCCGGCCCAGGCGGTAATGCACTTCGGGATCGGCAGGATTGTCGCGGGCCGCCTGTTCCAGCGCCCGCAGCGCCAGGGCCTGCTGGCCGGCCGACAAATACGCCACTCCGAGGTAGAAGGACGCCTTGGGCAAGGCCGGGTTCGCCGTCAAGGGCTTGAGCCGGCGAATGGCCTCTTCGAATTTGTAGGCGCGGATATCCAATTGCGCGAGATAGTAGCTCAGACCCGGCTGCTCGCCCAGCCGCTCGATCTCCATTTCAAACTGCGCGCGCGAGTCCTGGTCGCGCTCCTGGGCAAAAAGGCAAGTGGCATACTCGATGCGAATCGCGTCGTTCGCAGGATCCAGGGCCAGGGAGCGCTCATATTCCTCTGCCGCTTCCTCGTAGCGCCGCTCCTGCATCAGTCGCGCCGCCGCGCCGGCATGGGCCGTCGCGGCGGACCGATCCTGCGGAGATTGCGCGGGCGCGAGGAGGCCGGCGAGCACCAGCACGGCAAGCAGTCGGCTGAGTGGAGGCATCAACGCCCTCCGTTTGCGCCGGCGAATGTTTCGGCCTTTACAATTCCTTCGCCTTCCCGAACTGTAACCACTCTGTCGGCGGCGATACCGCCGATCTTTTCTTTCGCGCCACTGGGCCAGCGGATCTCCAGATCGGCCGTTAACGCCGATCCAAGTCCAAAATGGAGACGGCGGTCGTTTACCGACAGGTAGCTGCTTTGCGCACTCAGAGCCTGGGCCTGACGCCGACCGCCGTAGGTGGCGATGACCGTAGCGCCAATCGCGCTGCGATTGGATTTCACGCCGACCAGTTTGACTTTCAGCCAGTGTCCGCCCCCAACCACATCGTTTCGGAGCAACGAAGGCGGCTCATTGACGTTCATGATGAGAATGTCGACGTCGCCGTCGTTGTCGAAGTCGCCGAAGGCGACACCGCGGCTGCAATGAGCCTCTTGGATTGCCGGCCCGGCAAGATCCAGCAGTTGCTCGAACTTGCCGCCGCCCAGATTGCGGAACAGGACGCGCGGCGTCTTGAATGGGTGATCGGCGCGGGCCCGCTCAATCTCCGGATAGACGCCGCCCGTGGCCCAAAAGAGGTCCGGCAGGCCGTCGTTGTCGAAGTCCTGAATTCCGGCGCCCCAACTCACATAGCGCGTCTCCACGCCCAGGCCCGCGCGCATGGCGACATCCTCGAACCCGCCAGGCCCGAGGTTGCGGTAGAGCCCGACGGTATCCTCGCTGAAGTGGGTCTTGAGAAAACCGAGCGCGCCGCTGTTTTCAAAGTCGCCCACGGCCAGGCCCATGCCCGCCTGCTCTTTGCCGTCCTCGTTGAGCGCCGCGCCAAGCTCCACGCCGCGCTCCACCAGACGGCCGTCGCGCTGGTTGCGGAACAGCAGGCTGGGCGTGGAATCGGAGGCCACGTGGATGTCGGGCCAACCGGACCCTTCATAGTCCACCGCAACCGCCGTCAGACCGTAGCCTGGCGCGGCAAGGTCAACGCCTGCCGACTTGGTCACCTCGGTGAAGGTGCCGTCGCCGTTGTTGCGGTAGAGCTGGCAGTGCTCCGGAGGCAAACCGCGCGGGCCGAAATAGACGGGCACCCCCAGGTAGTTACAGTCGGGGTTCTTCCCGGTTGGCGGCACGGACTCGAAGTCGAACCACAGGTAGTGCGAGACGAAGAGATCCAGCAGTCCGTCGCGGTTGTAGTCAACCCACGTACAGCCCGTGCCCCACCTCGGTTCCGGGTTCAGGAGACCGGCGCGCCGGGTGATATCGCCGAACGTGCCATCGCCGTTGTTGCGGTACAGAATGTTCTGACCCCACTGGGTGATGAAGATGTCGTCGAAGCCGTCGTTGTCGAAGTCTCCGACCGTCACGCCGTAGCCCCATCCCTGGTGCGTCAGGCCGGCTTCCCGCGTGACGTCGGTGAACGTGCCGTCGCGGTTGTTCCTGTAAAGCCGGTTCGTGCTTTCTGCGACCGGCGCTCCGCGGCGGGTTCCGGACAGCGCGAAGATGTCGAGCCATCCGTCATTGTCATAGTCCAGAAATGCGATTCCGCACCCCATCGACTCGACAATGTAGTCAACATGACCGGGCGAACCGGAGATGACTGGATGACGAAGCCCCGCTGCAACGCCAACATCGTGGAACGTCGCGTGAAACGGCCGGCCGGAAGGCGCACCCCGCCGTTGCGGGGCGATGCCGCGCGATGCCATGCCGACAGGCGCTTGCGCCCGGGCAATTGCGGCGAACCCCGCGAAGAGAATGAGCAGGTCACGGCGGTTCATGAGCATGGAGGTCCGGACGGCAGATGCCAACCTTCAGGTTGAATTGTACCCCCGCTGGCGGACATTCCCATACCAGGAAGCCCCTCTGTCAGACGTCCGCGCCGGCAGTGGATCTTCGTGTCGATAGCCGCTGGCCTCCGCGGTCGCCTGACGGATCTTCCTGCCGCACGGACGCGGGATCGCTCACGTCCGGGCGGGAGCTTGTTTTGCGGCGCAGCCAAGCTACCGCGAGTTCTACTTCTTGGCCGCGGCGGGCGCCGCTTTGAGCGCCTCGACGTCGATGGGCGCGGGTTTCAACGTCCACGCGCTTCCAAGGTCGGTCATCGGGGTGTTCTTCGGGAAGAAGTAGCTCGCCATACTGGCAAGCGAAATCGGGACCACGGTAAGAGTCTTGTCCGGCCGCGGATCGAGATACGCTTGCGCCATGAGTCGCAGGAACTGGGCTGCAGTCAGGTGCAGCGACCCCACGTCGATCGCCGCAGGGACAGCATTTGAGGGGATGGTCTTCCATTCCGTATCGGCAAGCTTGGGAGCCAGCGCCGACGCCGTTTCGAGAATGGCGGAGACGGGCACGGTGCCATTTCGAGGTCCTTCGCCGTCGGGAAGGGTGAGCGGGCCATACATCGGCGTGAGCTGAACGGATGCGGGGAACGAGCCGGACCGGTGGAAGCCTGCCAGAGCCTGAGCGAGGAGATTGAAGCTCTCCGCGAGCGTAAAGAACCGGGAACCGCTGCGGCCGAACTCGGGGGGACGCATGGTGAGCACGCTGAATTGCTGGTTCAGGTTCGTGGCCAGTTCCTTGAGTTGCGCGCCGGTTACCTCCGCAGCGGGGGAAAGCATTAGTTTCGGCAGTTCGCGGACCGAGACGAAGCGGCTGCCCGGATTGGCGGGCAGGAACTCGTCCAGGAGCCATTTCAGCACCGCCTCGTCCTTCTGGTAGCCGGCCTCGATTTCGCCCTGCGTGACCAAGGCGTGAATCGTGAGGGGGATGCTGGGGCTGTCGGGATGGTAGTAGAGCCACTCAAGCGGGTCGACGACGACCGAGCCATCCGCGCGCTTTGTCAGATACCGCTTGTAGGGGGCTATCTCCAGCTTAACCACGCGAACGTGGCTGCGATCCAGCTTCGCGAAAAACTTCTGCAGAGCCTCCGTGCCTTCATCGGTGGAGTGGGGCTGGTTGTCGGTGAAGCTGGTGTCGGAGATACGCAGCACGTTGTCTCGCCAGAAGACCTCGGGCGCCTCGATCGGCTCAGGGCACATGGCGCGGCTGAACCTGTCTGCGGAGATGGCAAAGGCTTCGATGCCGCGTCGCGGATCGCGACCGGGAATGCCAGTCATCAGCGCCGCCGGGGCGAACTTGCTGACTTCGTGAGTCGCCGGTGAGTCGTCGCCGAGGGTGGTGACCACGCCGGTGACGAACGCCACGTCGCCGAACACTTCGGTCGTGCGCTTCAACCCTCCGCTCAGATTCGGCACTGGCAAGCCCGTGATCGGATTCTTGTAATCGACCAGGAAGCGTTCGGCTGCCTCGCTGAACGCGGTCCACCGCTCTTCCGGAGTATTGGCCTCCAAGAGGCTGGGCTTGGGGCGGTATAGATAGGAGGGCTCGTCCTCTCCGGTATAACCAATGTCGACAAGGTCGCGGCCGGCCGACTCTTTCAGACGGTCCACCAGGTGCATGCCTGGGTTCTCCTCGGCCAGTAGCTGACTGACCGTGCCGGAGAACTGGAACAGCGCGGAGAGGCCCGACTGCGGATGCCGGTCGCGGAACTTCTGGAGCATCGGGAGGAGACGCTGGATCCGCTCGTCGGTAGTGTGCTGGTGGCTGTGATCGTAGAAGCGCGTATAAAGCAGGATCAGAACCGGCTGCTGCGCCGCCGCCGGCGCGCTCGCCGGCGCCGCCGCAGGAGCAGCAGCCTTTGCGGGAGCGGGAGCCTGAGCGGCCCGGACAGACGCCGCGACTGAGACGAGAAATACTAGAAACACCGAAGGGAGAAGACCCAGCGAAACTCGTGAAGGCATAAGAATCAATTCAGTCCTCCTACACAAGAAGAGTGCCGACGGTTTCACCCACCGGCACTCCTCGAAGGCCAAGATTCAACAAGGTACTGTACGCTCGATCCTAAACGCCCCGCGAGCGGTGCGCCTAGTGAGTAAGGACGACATCTATGATTTCGCCGCGGCTCGACGTGAGCCTGCCCGAGAGGTTGGAACCGCTCCAGGTGAACGAACCGCTCCCCGCAGTGCCCACGACTAACTTGACGGAACTGCCCGAGACGCTGCCGGATGGGATCTTGACGATGGGACCATTGCCAAATTTGATGGTTCCGGTTACAGACGAGCCTGCCTGAAGCAAGGTCATCTGCACTGTGACCGGCACCGAACCGTATTTGGGGTCCTCTTTGCCACCCTTGCCTTTCCAGATCCCCGAGAGATCCGCCGCCGCAAGGTAAGGCGTGAGAGTCAGCAATAGAACGATGATTAGCTTCTTCATTCCTCAGCTCCTGATTCGATGAGATCTTGGATTGGACGACACGCTCCGGAACTCCACCAGCGCCGGAGCGTGCCACTCGCGATTCCCCTTTAACGGCCTTTCGGCAAGGTCACCGCTAGGGTCACGTTGCCCTGGCAGGTCTCGGCATCGCTGGCGGTAGCCGGCGCTACGCGATAGTAGTACGTGGTCCCTCCCACAACGGCGGTGTCCGGGAAGTGCAACGTTCCGCCCGCTGGGTTGGATACCTGGACAGCCGGGATGAACGGACTGGAAGCCGCCCCTGCGATCTGTATGAACGGAGTGAAGCTCGCACTCGTACTCCGGTAGATGTTGTAGTGGTCGATCGCGAACTGCGTCGAGGTGTTCGTGTCGGTCCAGTAGAGCTGGATGTTGCCCGGCACTCCCGGCGTCGGGGCCTTGGCATTCGCCCCGAGAGTCTGGACGCAGTGCGTGCACACCTCGTCGGTGGGCTGGTGAATGGTAGTCTGCGCCGAGGCTACGCTTGACAGGCCGGCCGCCAAGTGGGCGGACGGGAAGGCAAGGTTATCGTTGTTGGTGACCTGCAGGCAGACGTTAAAGCTCCTCCCAAAGTCAGCCGGGTTGTCAAAGGCGCTCGTGGCGTCCACCTGAGCTGTGTTGGCGCTGTTGAACGAGCCGGCGCAAGCATAGTCCCAGTCGTAGGCAACGATGGTGCTGGGCGGCGCGCCCGGCGTGCCATCGGTCTTGCCCTGATCGGGGTTGGTGGACTTGGAACCGTCGAGAAGGAACGGTTTGTAGATCAGCACGCCCGGTGCTACCTTGCCAACCGTAGTATTCGGGCAGAAGTTATAGGGTCCGCCGGCGTTGGCGTTGGGTGGATTCGGCGGGGCGGAAATGACAACGCTGCCGGTCACGTCGGCCATGAGACCCGCGCTATCGGTCACCCGCAGGCGCACCGGGTAGTTGTACGGCAAGCTCTGGCCGGCGGGCAACTTGAAGGGCACGTTGATGCTGGAGCAGGACGTCTTGTTAAAGCAGGCGGCATTGCCGGGCCCGATCGTGAAGTTGGTGCCGCCCGTGCCGTCCACGTCCCATTGCCAAGTCTTGAGAGTGTTGGCCGGATTCTGGTCGACCGAGCAGCCGCCGTCGAGCGTCACCGGTCCACCCGAGGCCACATGGCTTGGGCTGCTCGTGAAGCAAGCCACCGGAACCGCGTTGGTGACGGTCTTGTTGAGCATCGTGATTGCGATGCCGGTTTCGAGGTAATACTGGTTGCTAACATAGTTGTGACCCCACCAGGAGCCGTCCGCATTCTGTGTCGAAACCAGGGTGCGCGCTACGCCATCGGTAGGATCGGTCCCGCCATAGGCAGAGCTCTGGGCCCCGTACCAATCGAGCGGCGGGTAGCAGGGGCCTGCTCCGGTCCCCGGCGTCCCTATTGGTACCGGCGAGAGGCAGGTGCCGGGATCGTCCAAGGACCGCAGAAGCGTGATTGGGGAGTTGCCCAGGCCGCCCTGTGTGCCTGGGGCGGGAACGCTGTTATCGTGCAGCAGCATCGCCTTGGTGAAGGAAAACAACCCGTAGTAGTAACCCTTGATCGCGGTTCCGGCACCGTCGCTAGCAGGCGTGCCGAAGTCATCGCGAATGAAAGTTTCCGCGCTGTCCCAGAGCTGGTGACCTCCGGGCGAGGTCGTGCCGCGCCCCAGGCCGTTCAGCGCCAGTTGCACCAGCCCGGAGGGCGTGTCGGCGTACGGGCCCCAAAGCGGAGAGTTGCTCGTGTAGCCGAAATAGCCGTTGGGAGTTGGCGGCGCGGTGTTCTCGGTGAAAGAGCTGTCGAGCCATGCCTGGTCCGCGGTCAGGGTCTCCTGGGGAATCGTGGCGCCGATCAGCTTGCTGCGGCGCGCGGGGATGAGCCCGATGGCCGCCCACTGGCTGACGGAGTTGTCGCCCGTCTCCTCCTGGCAGGTGTAGTGCCAGCCGCCCCCGGCGTAAATGGTCCCCCAACCGTTGTCGTAGCTGGGCGCCTGGCAGTATGCGTAAGCGTCCGCCATATCCTTGACGGCGTCCTGATAGGTATAAAGGCCGCTCGGACCCGATCCCAAACCAGCGGCCTGGTTGCCGAGCAGCGTGCCTGCCGGGACCGCCGTGGTCTTTTCCAACGAGGCGACGATGGCGTCCATCTGCATGCCGGTCTGATAATTCACATCACCGCCGTTGTGCTCCACCGCGATGCCGTTGCCGTTGGAATCGGGGTCAAACGTACCAAAGAAAACGTCGTCGACCGACGAAGGGATGCCAAAGGCCGTGGCTTGATCGAAGACGCCCGCCAGACAGAGCGCCACGTCCGCCGAATATGGGTTGGGCAAGGTGCTGGTCTCGAGGTAACCGCTGTTTTCGAAGGCGACGCAGTCCTGCGCATCCACGCCCGTGCCGCCAGCCGAGCACGAGTCGGCTTCCGTTCCGTCACACCTATACCAATTGCCGATGGGCGCGCCGTAGCCGGACGTCGTTCGCCGCATGTACTTGTGCAGATACCACAAGCCATTGTCGATGGCGTTGTTCACCTCGATGGGGAGGTTGGGCGGAGGAGCATAGAGTTGGGTCGTGTAGCAGGCGCCTGCAGTCACGCTGAGCGGGCAGGTAGCGGCGACCGGAGCGACCGTATGGTTGGTGTTATCGGTCGCATTCAGTACCGCCACCCTGACCGTACCCAAGACGCCCGTATAGGTGTGCGTACACTCAATGTCGTACTGGTTGGCCAGGGTGACAGAGCCGGTGCAGTGCGCTCCGCCATCGCCGGGATCCCAATCGTAACTAATGGAGTCGGTGCCGACCTTCGTCCCCGTGATGGTGCCCTTCAAAGTTACCGGGTTGCCGCTCCAACTGGTGTGTGGGGCGGTCGGGACGTAGGGGAAAGAAGCGAAAGCAGCCTGGGATGGCACCGTCAACGCGATCGGAGTCTGAGCGATAGCATACTGTCCGGCTTGCAGCAGAGCGGGCAAAGCCACCAGTGCCGCAATACGCAGGCGAGAAGAGATCTTATTCATTTGAGCCAATCTCCCTTACTGTGAACAAGATGGAACCTTTGGTTAAGCCGCGCGCGGTTCGCTATCGAGCCGCGCATAGCCGCCTCAACATCAGCACACTCAGGCCGCCGAGACCACTCAAAACCAGAGTCGAAGGCTCGGGGATTATCGGCGCCGGCGGACCCGAATTGCTCAGCTCGCCGTCCAGGTAGATCGAATCTCCCACGTCGGTGTTGGTCTGCTGGATGTAAAAGCCGCTCGCGGGAGCACTCGTGGAAACCAAGAACGTCAGCGTCTCGGGTTGGGCGCCCACGTTGATACCCCCCATCGAGAGGGCGAAGGAAACATCGCAGCACTCGTTGGGAGGGCCCGAAGGGACCCCGACATTGTTCGTGTTCGCCAGTGCGTTGGTGGCGAAATCGTTAAAGATGTTGCTCGAGTTGGGATCGTCCGCCTCATAGGTCCAGCCCGACGGCGAGTTGTGGGTCGTGGCGGAATCGTCGAACGATCCGTACGATGCATAATCCAGGTCGTAGTCGGCATAGAACGACGCATACCCGCTGAAGCCCGGGTTGAGCGTGATGACGACGCTGCCGAGGTTGTTTGTCGCCGGGGACAGCGTCGTGTCGAATCCGGCCATGTTGATACTGGCGAGACCGCTGACTCCGCCCCCTCCGGCCCCATTGCAGGCCGTGGCGGTGTCACCGTTCACGTTCACGCACCAGTCGCTCAAAGCGGTCGAGCCCGCCACTGCCACCTGGCTCAGCGCCAGGAGAGCCAGCAAGCCCAAAAACGCATACCTCGCAAGATGTTGCTCGGTCCTCATGAGTTCTCCCCTCTATCTGCCGGGCCTTGAGAGCCGGGCCTTGAGACTCAGACAATTAGCTGGGTTCGCCAATTACGATCACCATGCAATTCGATGACCACGTTTTGTGCATCCGTTTCCCTTTAAAATCAGCGATTTATTGCAGCAAGGGTTCTCCACTTGCAAAGTTTTGCGCAGGGAAGTGGAGAGGACTTTCCCTTTTTGGAACTTCGACCGGGGCAATCGCGGGAACGAATTCTGTTGCAACGGGTTCCAGTTTCCCCGCGCCGGAAACGCTGCAATTCGATGAACGCGTTTGGTGCATCCGTTTCCCCGTAAAATGAGCGATTTACTGTAGCAGGGGTTCTAAACCCGGAAAGGTTTGCGCAGGAAGTTTTGCGCAGGGAAGTGGAAATGTCAACCCCTCTCCCGCGAATTTTCGGTGGAAAACGTCAGAAATCGTTGAATCGACACCAAATAGGTTCTTGCCGTTTCCGGGCCGATCTCAGCCGTTCATTCGCGCAACCTGTCACTATGAAAGCCGTAAACGAAACCCATCCTCAGAGGGCTGAACCTACCTCTCCGAACGCGTTTCGGGGGAGAAGGGCCCTTTCTGCTAGGCTCCAGAGGCCCATCTCCCACCAAAAACCCCGCTTTCCTTCTCTCCAATGGCTCCCTTTTGTTCCGCCCCAGTAGTTTCCAATCAAGACGCTCAGTCCTTGACACCATGGACGATGTGGGTGCAACCTGAACTTTCAAACCCGCTCCGCTTGACGCCTCCCTGTCAGCCCAAGCATTGAACCCAAGCATTGAAGTAGATGCCTGGCGAGGAGAAGGATGCATCCGGATATTCTCTGAAACCTCGGTTAGCCCGGAACCGGTGCGCTAACCGAGAGCTATATACGAGGTCTTCTATGAGCCGGAGAACGGCAATCAATACTATTTGTCTAGTCTCATTTCTGCTTCTTGCGATTTTCCAAACCCTCCCGGCGCAGGTAACCGCAGGCGCCATCTCTGGGCGCGTTTTCGATTCTGCTGGAAGGCTGATCCCCGAGGCTCAGATCACGGTCGTAAATGCGCAAAATGCCGCGGTTCGGACCACGGTGGCCGACGCAAACGGAAGCTATTCGCTGATTGGTCTCCCACCGGCTGTCTACAAAATTTCTGTCAACGCGCGGGGGTTCGCGGAGATGACGCGTCCCGCCGTGTCGCTGCCAGTAGACACAGCCTTGAGCCTCGACTTTCATCTCGCGGTGGGAGGTCCGCAGACGCTCATCGAAGTGACCGCTCCAGTGGTTTCTCTTCAAACCGAAGGTG
>Ga0326728_10008763_pt1 | contig 24850 bp, 27 predicted proteins | sample MB3enrmetagenome_FD_207602 | JGI IMG/M metagenome (GOLD analysis project Ga0326728, IMG submission 207602) | Lab enriched peat soil microbial communities from McLean, Ithaca, NY, United States - MB31MN | ecosystem: Environmental > Terrestrial > Soil > Wetlands > Peat | place: USA: New York... | reverse complement strand
AGATTGTGAGTCAGTTGAAGTGGCAACTGATGGGCCTTCTGGGCGCCGTGGCGATTCTTATCTGGGTAGCTATCAGATTCATCCGAAAACTGCGGCGCATTTATTCGACCCAGGCTGCAAAGGCGACTTCGTAGGCCCTCACATCCAGTCCCGGTTATCCGCTCTTCGTTTTTCGGGAGGGCATTGGGTCTGTCCAGTCGCACTCGGGGCAACGTCTTCTTCACGGCGCCGCGCAGGCTCCAGCAGCCGGCCGCGGGCTTGCCGTTGCGCCGCCCCGGAGCCCTACCTCTCGCAGTTGCATTGCGATCGTCCAGCCGCGCCGGAGCGCATACTCCCGCATGGCGCGATTCTGCATGGGCAGGGTCTGCCGACCGTTGGTGGACACTCGAGCGTACAGGCCGGCACGAAGCATTTTCGAGGGCTTCCGCCGCCGGCCAAAAACCCTTCCGGATTCAGACTTGCGAGAGGGCCGTTTTACGGGCATCTGAGCGTGCCGATTGCAGCACCGAGCGGGCCGTATTCCATCCATCCCGGAAGTTGGGTCCGGCCGGCGCCGACCCCTTCGAATGTTCCAACGTCAGGCGCGCCCGGCGCCCCGAGATTCGGGAATCGGCGTGCAGAGCGACAGGAGAGTGTTCCACTCCGAGGTCCAATTCGTGGGCTGTTTTGACTTGGGCGGTGGTTTCGTTAGATTCGCGGCCACGTGCCGATCATGCTCATTTCGGCGGATAGCCGATATTCTGGATGAACCGGTTGTAGTCCGGATCCTCCCGGATCCCGTCCATCCAGGGTTCCGATCGCAGCAAGATCTGGCAATCGCACCGCTCGTTCTCTCCCTGGCGCAACAGTTGCACCGCTTTGCCGCGTTCGCCGAGGGCCAGATGCACCCCCGCGACCTCGTAGGCGCAAACGTAGCGCGACCTCGCCTTTTTGTCGAGCATATCCGCCAGTCTTTTCGCCTCCGCGGTATTGCCGGCGGCTGCCTGGGCCATGGCCAGGAACGTGGTGACGGTCACGTGCTGGTCCAGACGATAAGCGTCTTGCGCGGCTTTGACGGCCTCCCGAGGCTGGCCGTTCAGCATGTAAGCCATCCCCAGCCACGCATAGCCGTAGGCAAAATCGGGATAGAGCGAGATGGCACGGCGGCATTCGGCGATGGCGCGCTTATATTGCCTCGCAACGATCAGGGTGTTCAGGAAATCGGAATAGATCGGGTAGGAAACCGGGTCCAGTTGGTGTGCCAGCCCGGCCTCCGCAATGGCTTGGTCGTGCATGGAGAGGGTCATGAAATAGCCGCCGTACCAGTCGTGGGCGTCGGCCGAATTGGGGTTCAACTCCAAGGCATGCTTGAGTTCGCGCTCGGCGCCGGTCCAGTCCCAATCGAAGCGCATCATCACGGCGGCCATCGCAGTGTCGGCCTCCGCCAGCGTGTCGTTCGAAAGCTCGATGGCCCTTTGCGCATGCTCGCGGGATTTGGGCATGACGTCCTTGGGTTTCTCAAAGTCGGGAGTGAGCGCGCCATAGGCCAGGGCCAGTGCCGCTTCCGCCGGAGCGTAGGAGCGGTCGTGCGCCAGCGCCTGCTCGAACAAGCCGATGGCTTTGCGAATCCCCTCTTCGGTACCGGCATCCATCGACGCCCGGCCTCGGAGGTAGAGGTCGAGAACCGCAGGGTCCACCGGATGCCGCTCGGCGAGTTGCCCGCGTTCCTGCGGCGTCAGCGAGACCTCGATCTGACCGGCAATCGAGCGGGCCACGTCGGCCTGGAGGTCGAGCACGTCGCGAACATCGCGATCGAAGCTCTGCTGCCATAAATCTTCCTCGTTGGCGCCGACTCGAATCAGGCGGGCGGAGATTCGTACGCGGTCGCCGACGCGCTGGACCGTGCCCTCCACCACTGCGTCGACGCCCAACTCCCTGGCGATTGTGGGAAGACCCTTGTGCACATTCTTGTATTGCATGGCGGAGGTGCGGGAGATGATGCGCCATCCGTGAATCCTCATCATGGCGTCAATCAGCTCAGCGGTCATCCCGTCGGTGAAGTAGTCCTCGGCACCGGCGGAAATCGTCTCCAGCGGTAGGACCGCGATGGAGCGGATGGGGGCCGCGCCGGAACGAGTCTTCCAAAAAACGCCGCCTGCGATTCCAGCCAGCGCCAGTGCGGCCGCAACCGGCCAGAGCCACCGAGCAATCCTTTTCGGAGGCGGCTTCCGCTTTTCTGTTGTGGCCGAATGGTGCTGGATCCGCTTCAAATCCTGCCGCATCTCCGCGACGGTCTGATAGCGCAAGGCGCGGTCTTTTTCGGTGGCCTTGGCGACAACGCGTTCCAAATCCGCGGAGACCGAGGGAGCCAAAGCGCGGACCGGCGGAAGCGGCTGGTGCAGAATCGCGTCGAACTGGGCCGCCGGGGTTTTCCCGCGGAAGGCACGCACGCCGGTCAGCATTTCAAACAGCACCGCGCCGAAGGAGAAAATGTCGCTACGGGCGTCGAGCGGCTCGCCGCGGGCCTGCTCCGGAGACATGTAGGCCACCGTGCCCACCGCCGTGCCCGGCATGGTGAGCGCGGCCTCGGCGAGCGTGACGGTCTCGTCTTGCGAATTCGCCGGCGAGCATCCAGGGGTAAATTTGGCCAGGCCGAAGTCCATTATCTTTACCTGGCCATCACTGGTCAGGAAGATGTTCGCCGGCTTGATGTCGCGATGCACGATCCCTTTGGCATGCGCGGTCTCCAGTCCGGCGGCGGCGAGGAGCGCGATTTCCACGGCGTCCGCGGGCGCCAGGGGATGACCGCCAATCCGCTCCTGAAGCGTCCCACCTTCCAGGAGTTCCATGGCGATATAGCGGATGCCGTCTTGTTCACCCACGTCGTGAATGGTGCAGATGTTGGGGTGGTTCAGCGCAGCGATAGTCCGCGCCTCGTGCTCGAAGCGCTCACCGAAGCCGCCGAGCGCCGTCTTGATGGCCACGTGCCGGCCCAGCCGGGAGTCGCGAGCTTTGTAAACTTCACCCATGCCGCCCGCGCCGATAGCCGCGAGGATTTCATAAGGGCCAAGTTTGGAACCCGGAAACAGCGACATACGGTCTGGTCAATTGTACTCCAAGCAAAGGTCTGCATCCCGAATAACGCCCAACCGCCGAGGTGAACGACGCTCGGGTGCGCCTGAGGCGGATCACTCTCCGTGAAACGCCGTCCACGGAAGATTGGCTGAGCGCGCGCAATGCTCGACCGGACGTGAAGTCCCCTAGCCGCGGATTTAACCGGCCACCGGAAACTGACCCGATGTTCTGGGACATCGCTCCTTTGGCCCCTTGGTGCAAGTTTCCGGAAAGGAGCAGGGCACGCATCGGGGCCGATTCAGAGTCCGACCCATTGCGGAGTTGGCTGTGCCCGCCGGGCTGCGAAGCCGGCGTTCGCTACCAATATGATGCGCGGGCTGTCTCCGGAGTTGTCATGGAAGTTGGCGATACCCACCGATCGGAGCGCCCGATACGGCATTGGCGACGCTCCTGGTGTACCGGCGCCTTACGCCGGCATCCGGGACGAATGATTTCCCAGCGCCGCGCGGTTGGGTATGGGTGCGATGCATCGTTCGGGGCTGTCCAGTCCGATAAATACCAGGTGGATCTCATAGCCGCGGAATTTGGCTTGGCGGATCAGGTCCAGCCCGCGGCGGCTGGAAAGCGTAGTCTCGACCGCAAAACCGGCTGCCCGATGGAGATAGTCCGCCGTTCGCGAAGCCGTTAATGGCTTGGTCATACGTTCGTTGCCCGCTCACGAATGTGAGGGTATTGAGGACCGCAGATTTGGCTTGTTCGAGATCCGACGGTGCAAGGACCCGCTCCGGCGTTCTCTTGTTTCGAGATTTCGACATGAGCGACGGACTCCTGGGCCGTCGCCCCCAGGATCTGCGATCGGCGCTAAAATGGTTGTCGAGATGGATCGTGTGCCTTCACAACGTGTCCAAGATCCGCCTAATCTGGTCCGGGCGGGCTCCTTCTCGCTGGATCGACTTTTGAGCCACATCGACCCCGGAACGGCGGAGGAATGCGAAGACTTCGTACGCCTCATCTATGACCAGCGTCACATTGACCTCTCCTCCGATCGCAACGGCAAGACTGGTCGTTGATACAGACGTCGCCAGCTTTGTTTTCAAGTGGCATCCCGAATTCGCGCCAGCCTACGTTGCCATTATGCGCGGCTCCGAGTTGGTCGTCTCATTCATGACTCTGGCCGAGATGCGCCAAGGCGCGCTGGAGGCGAACTGGGGGCGGCGCAAGCGCGACATACTGGAGGCGTACTTGGCCGACTTCTCAGTGCTTCATTCCGACAGCCTGCTGTGCTCTACGTGGGCCGCGGTACGGAATGAGAGCACGCGCAAGGGACGTCAGATGGGTTGCGCCGACGCATGGATTGCGGCTACGGCGCTGGCTCTGTCGGTCCCGCTGGTGACGAACAATCCCAAGGACTACCGCCACGTGGACAGGCTACAGCTTGTTTCGACCCCGGCCTGACAGCCGTCAGATCGCGAAAAACCGGATCGCTCTCGCAGATCACTCTCCGAAAGTCGCGCAGCGTTTACCGATTCCTGGCGAGAACAGTCCTTGCCGCCACCGATCGGCTACGAGGTCCCCAAGCGGCGTTCTGGGACATTACTGCTCTGGCCCCTCGGCGCAAGTATCCGGAAAGGAGCAGGGCACGCATCGGGGCCGATTCAGGGTCCGACTCATTCCGGAGTTGGCTGTGCCCGCCACACTACGAAACCGGCGTTCGCCACCAGGATGAGGCGCGGGCTGTCTCCGGAGTTGTCATGGAAGTTGGCGATACCCACCGATCGGAGCGCCCGATACGGCATTGGCGACGCTCCTGGCGTACCGGCGCCTTACGCCGGCGTCCGGGACGAATGATCTCCCAGCGGCGCGCGGTCGGGTATGCGTGTGATGCACGGCCAAGTGCATGCTCGTCGTTCTGCATGACGCACCACACAAGGTCCGTGACCGCCCGGTACGACTGCGAAACCACTAGCCTCGATGTCTCACAGGGAATAGAGCGGAGATTCCCGGACGGGGCGAAAACCACGGGGACAGACGGAACTGTCCACGCGGCGTCGGGCAACACACTGTTTCGTGGAACGTCCCTGCGCGCCTTGGGACAGTTTCGTCAGTCCCCAGGTTTTCGCAGATCTTCGCACCCACGAAGTGTCACCCCCGTGAGATTTCCGGACCAATTGGCGACGGGCCGGATTCGAGGACTGTTCCAAAATGCGGTCCTATTTGCGACGTACCCGGTTGCGGCTTGCCTGGATGTGGGGTAGCCTTCGGAGAAGAGGAAAGGCAAGAGCAATGGCAGACAATAAAACCAAGCCGACCGAACTAAGCGCCGCGGCGTTTATCGATGCGATCACGGACGAGACCCGGCGCGCGGACGCCAAGGCGCTGGTCAAGTTGATGCAGAGCGCGACCGGCGAAAAGCCGAAGATGTGGGGGCCCTCGATCGTCGGCTTCGGCAGCTACCACTATACGTACGAGAGCGGGCGCGAGGGCGATATGCCGCTGGCCGGTTTCTCGCCGCGCAAGGCCGCAACCGTGCTCTATGGGCTGATGGGGTCCGGCGAGTCCGAGGCGTTGGCCGGTAAGCTGGGCAAGTACACCAGCGGCAAGGGTTGTCTCTACATCAAGAAGCTCGCGGATGTGGATCAGAAAGTGTTGGAAGCGCTGGTGGCGAAATCCGTCGCCGCCAAGCGAGCGAAGCGCGCGGCCGGGTGAGTTTCTTTCGGGCATCGGGAACGCAGCGGTCCAGTAATGGACCAACTACACGGCTGGCTGGAGATGCAGTTTGCCGAGTGGGGCCGGCACGCCGCCTTAGGGCTCGAACGACAAGAAGCGGACGGAATCGCGTCCGTCGACGCCAGCTATACTCCATTTGATAATGCGGTGAACATGGCATCGAGACAATCCATCCAACTTGGCCAGGTGCAGGAGACGCTGCTGGTTCCGCTGTACGGCCGCGCGCTCGACTCGCTCAAGAAGCGTCCGATCCTGAAAGATCCGAAGGCCGTCGAAATGGTCCAATGCATCGATTGGGACTTCCGAAGATTCAACCAAAGGCGGCGGGTGGTGGCGGCCGCCGTGCGGACCGCGATGTTCGACGAGTGGGTCAAGGGTTTTCTTAGCCGCCATCCGGAGGGCACCGTGGTGGAGATCGGCGCCGGACTCAACACCCGCTTCGAACGGCTCGACAATGGCACCGTGCACTGGTTCGACCTCGATCTTCCGGATACCGTAGAACTGCGGCGGAAGTTTTTCACCGATAGCGGGCGGCGCGCGACTCTGGCCGCATCGGTTCTCGATCCAGGTTGGATGGCCGCGGTGCGCCGGAGCCCCGGACCGCATTGCTTCGTCGCGGAGGCGGTATTCATCTACCTGACAGAGCCGGAGGTCAAGGCGGCGCTGGCACAGATCGCAGCCAACTTCCCGGGCGCAAGCATCGCCTTCGACACAGCCACCCTCACAGCGATACGCCATGAGAACAAGGACCACGCGCGCCGCAAACTGGCCGGCCGTTTCGCATGGGCATGCGAAGACCCGAGGGAGATTGAGCGCTGGAAGATCGGATTGCGCCTGGTGGAATCCCGCACCCTGGGGGACGTCCCCGATTCTTTGAGGTCACGCCTTTCCTGGCCGATGCGAGCCGCCTTTCGCGTCATTGCCAAGTTGTTTCCGGAGACCGCGAAAGCTTACCGGCTCAATCTGTTCGCTGGGCAGCCGGAAGCCTGACCGGCGGCGTTTTGGGAGGGATCGGCATCTTCCGGCCGGATGGGCGCGGGCGCTCGGCGAGGCTACATCGCGAAAGTGGAATGGGGCGCACACGCCCCGTCCGCGGGCGCTGCCCATGTGGCACATGCCTATTGCGCCAGACGCGTTTTTCGCATAGAATCCTGCATGCGACCCCAAGAAGGCGCCTATAGGGAGGAGACAACAAAGATGAAGTTCATTTCAGGAATCGTGCTCGGCGTGGTGCTCACCGCCGGGCTCAGTATGTTTGCGCAAAACGAACGCGCCATGCATCCGCGCATTGCCGCGGCCATCGAGGCACTCAGGGACGCCAAAGCCTACATGGAATCGGCCCCGCACGATTTTGGCGGCCATAAAGCGGCTGCCATTCATGCTTCCGACGAGGCCATCCGCCAACTGAACTTCGCGCTGGCCTACCGGGAAAGGCGGTAGCCGCAGGGCTGTCCAGCGGTTCGCCCGCCCGTCGGCCCGACGATCGCAGCCATTGGTCGCGTCTTCGGGCGGGCCGGGAGCAACCGACTATATACCGCTTCTTCGAACCGCGATCCTGCCTGGAGACGGCGCGGATGCGCTGTATCTCTGCCTTCGTCTAAATGGGAATGGCCAGGATCAGGGTGCGGTGTGCCGGCGGAGGGTGCGCCGGATATCCAGGCCGACGAAGGATTGCACGCCCAGCGAGACGCGATTGATGCCGCAGTCCGCCCAGGCGCGCGCGGTTTCCGCCGCGATCGATCCCGGCGCGGGTAGACGGTTTCCCGAAGCGATGGCCGCGGATCTCCGCGAGCAGGGGTACGGCCCCGCCAGATTTGCGCCGCTAGTTCTTCTTGGCGGGGGCGGGCGGCGGCGGTTCGCTGGAGGGCGGCAAAATGCCCTTGATCCGCATGTAGGTGACCAGGTTGCCGTAGTGCTCCATGGTGTGGGCGGTGTTGAAATCCATGGCGCCCAGCTTGGTGATCTTCATACCGAAGATGACGACTATATCGGCGGCGTTGGCGTCGGTCATTTTAGCGTAGGCGCCGTCACAATAGGCGAAGGCCTCTTTCAGCGCGGGCACGATCTGGGCCTTGGTCTTCCGAGTATTCTCAATGTCCTTCGAGACGCTCTTCCCTTCGGCGACCGCGCCGCAGAATTCGTACTGGCCATCGGCGATGTGGGCGAACAACTGCGCGACGGTGCGCACTTCTTTTGTCGGCTGGAAGGACCACATGTCGTCGGGGATCTTGTCGGCGGAACGAAGAATGTCGTTCTTGGAAACGGCATAGATTTTCTTTGAAACGGTGACAAGCGGATTCGCCGGAGTGTCCTGGGCGGACGCCACGGCGGCAAACAAAACCACGGCAGTGAAGAGCTTCATAACGGATGTCCTTTCGATCGGGGTTGAATCATTATTGCATTTCGGCAGGTGGTCCGGCGGGCGGCCGCGGGGCCGATTTGTGCGGGAGTGCACTCGGTTTTAAAGAAGACCCGATTGACTGTGCCAAGGTATCCGCGAATCCAGGTCTTCGACCGCGCGGTTCGGTGCGATTGCGAAACCGCTCACTAACCCGACTTTCTCGCACGGGACAAGCGGAGCCGCTCGGACGGGCCGAAAACAGTGGGGACAGACGGCGATGGCTTTTTCCGGCAATATTCTCTTGATAAGATGGTCGCGGTCACGAGCGGGTATCGAAGAAGGAGCGGCGTGTTGTTCAAACTACTGATCGTCGCCGGGTGGGCGTTCTTCGCTTTCGACGCCGTGCTGGCGATCGTGGCGATCGTCTCCCGCAATATGGGCGACGACGCGGCCGGCCGCGGTGTGGCAACTACCTTCGGACTGATCGGCCTCGCATTCGTGCTGGGCGGCGGAACCGCCTTGTATTTCAGCATGCGCGCGCATTCGTGGCTGGGCGCCATCGGCTCCATGGTTCCGCTGGGAGTTCCTTTCCTGCTTTTCTTCGGCGCCGACGTGGAATCCTACGTCCACGAGATGCGCGCGAGGTGGGAAGACCGCAAGGTGGGCCGCTATCCCGAACCGGCGCAGAGGGAACTGGCCAAGGCCATCGAGGCCGGCGATTTTGAGGCGATGCGAAAGATCCTGGCCACCCATCCCAATTTGAAGGGCCGCGATGAAGCCGGCTACGATCTGCTCTCATTCGCCGTCATGGAGACATGCCTCGCCGGCCGCCCGGATGAAGACAACCTGAAGAGTGTCGAAGGGGTGCGCCTGCTGCTCGAATCCGGAATGGCCCCGAATGAATCCAGAAACCCGGACGGCAGCTCCACATTCATAAGCGCGGCCTACAGTGTGTCCCAGCCGGGTATCGATGGCAATGCCGCTAACCCGGCCGGCGCGGAGGTGGTTCGCCTGTTTCTAGAGCATGGCGCCGATCCCAACGCTGTGTGGGAGAACCAACCCCTGATCTTCTCCGTATGGAGTAACCTGGATAGCGTCCGCGCGTTGCTGGACCACGGCGCCGACAGCGACAAGCGCGACGCCGCCGGCGATACGCCTCTGCTGTTCTACCTCTGGAATGGCCGGTGGGATGCAGCCTTGCTCCTGCTGGAACGCGGAGCGGACATCGACGTTCAGAATAATGCCGGCACGACGCCCGAGATCGGCATGGCCAACGGCAAACGGATAGCGGAAGAGATTTATCAGAAGCCGTTGCCCGACAGCTTCCACAAAGTCAAAGCCGCCCTGGAGCGCCGCGGGGCATCGGAACGGCGCTAGCGGAAGCGCGCGAAAGACTCGTCAAATGCCAGGTCCCGAATATCAACGATTCATCGAAAGCATGAAAATCGGCTTCGACCAGTGGCACGACGGAACCGGTTACGACCTCGAAGCGCTCGCCGGGATGACGCCCGAGGACCGCGCCGCGGCGGAAGCCGTTTTGGTGGCGCATCTGGCCGGTCCCGGCGATTGGCGCGACGTAGAAGCGCTGGCCACCCTGGCAACACCGGGCGCCATGGCGGCGCTGAAGGTGGCGGCAAAGCACGGCAGTCCGGAGGTTCGCAACCGCGCTTTGGAGGTTCTGGCCCAGGCCGAGCCGCAACCCGGCGTGGAGTTGGAAGACGATATCGTGCGCGCGGTGGAACGCGGCGCGCTCGACCTGGCGCAGAGCCACCCCACGCCCCGGGTCAAGCGCGCGGTCCTCGACTGCGCCCGCCTGGCCGACCCTACCACAAGGGTACACGCCGCCGCGCTGCTGATGTACCTGTGCGGGAAAGCCGACGAACCGTTCGACTGGAACCAGCGGCCCTTTTTTCTACGATTCGCCAGCGAGGACAATCGGGAACTGCGCGCCGCGTGGACGGAACTGCGCGCTCGCACGGGCATGTGAGCCCGCGCGCGGCGTTCAATAGATGCGTCCGACCCCTTTTCGCCGCTTATCCCACCAGTTCCGGTACCCGCCTCTTCGAACCGCGATCCTGCTTCGAGACGGCGCGGATGCGCTGCATCTCTTCGGTGGTCTGCATGGGAATGGAAAACCGCTTCTCGATTTTTTCGCGGAAGGTCGGGCCGGAGTTGTAGGCGCAGAACGGATACACCAGGCCATCGGGCGCGGCGTAGTGAATCACGCAGCGCTTCACCCGCTCCACATCGTAGTTGTAGTGGTCCATGAAGTGCATTCCGGCCAGCATGAGGGTGCGGTAGGCGAAACCCTGCTTTTCGCTGTCGCCGCGGCCGTACCGCTTGTCGGTCATGCCCTGCAGGGTCTGCAGGAACTTGGTGAAGGTCAGGTCCTTGGGAGCCTTTTCCGCGTGGAAGAACTTGCGCAGGTTGTTCCAGGCTTCGATCTTGGTGAAGAACTGCAGGCGGCGCGCCGGCCTTGCGGGCCAGCTCGTCCATCTCGCGCAGCATCGGTCCCACATCCACGAACTGGGTGACCGGGGTGGCTTTGCGGTCCTGGTCCACGAACAGGTAGGTGCCGATGGAGCAGTGCGGATGGCAGCTCAGGGGGGTGGTTTCGTCGCCGCACAGCGCGCTCAACAGCTTGGAGAACGGCGTCACGCAGGAGAACGGGAACCTGTCCTGGTACGGATCGCAGATGCCGGTCTGCTGTCCCACGGCATGCGCGAAATCGAGGATCTCCGCCAGCAGCACTTCGTGGTGGCGCGCGTACAGGTCGCGATTGGAACGGGCGCCAGGCGTCCCCGGTCTTTCCGCGGTTCTCGCCCCGTCAATTCAGCCGCGAACCGGAGTGGCGGCGATTCGCCAACGGAGAGGACGAGAACGACCGCAAGGGCGCCGGTGGTTCCGATTGTTTTTTTTGGGGGCCGCGGCCGGCGCGCCCGTTTCCGAGTGCCCCGTGGAACGGCCGGGGGCGCCTGGGAAGCTCCCTATATAGGGGACCCGCGGCACGGCTGTTTCCGAGTGGCGCGTGATCCACCCGGAGAAGTCGGTCCGGATGCTCCAATCAATGGGATGGCGACCACACGTCAAGGTGGACATGACGTTCGGATTATGGGAAGCTCCGGCCAGTGGCGGCTCCTGCGCGTGGAGTGCTAAAGATAAACGGTGTACGCTATTGGACATGATGCGGGTATCCGTAATGCCTGTTCTCCGGTGGTCGCGGGCGACATGTGCTGCAGTTATCTCAGTCGCAATACTCTCGTTGACCGTGACGGCTTCGCCTCAATACAGGACCTCGGCCCGGTCGTTCAAACCGGATGAACCGGCAGGCTGCACAGTGGTCGGATTCGAATCGCTAATGGACTGCACCACGAAAGGTGCGTTCATCCACGCTTCGGCAGAAATCCTTGAAGAAATTCAGGGCCGGCTTGAGGCATACCACCGGACTGGGTCAGGCTCATTCAAGGCTGTGGGTTACGACCCAGCGACGATTCTTGCCCTCAAAGTGTTTCAAGGAGACCACGGGCTCGCGGTCACGGGTGAGCTTGATCAGAAGACGCTAGAAGCCCTTCATGTAAAATGTCCAACGTGTGGGTTATCGAGGGCCACACTTGACGCGTTTATCGCGGGAACGCGCATTCCCGATTTTCAGACGCGACACTACGCTGTCCGGGCGCTTTGGCAGCTCGGTGCTGATGCGGTCCCGGCAATCCCCGCCCTGATGGACGTTCTAGGTGACGAAAGGAATAATGACGAATACCCGAAGATAATACTGTTAATCAATGGCCAGTCTGCCTCCAGCATCGGCGATTTAGCAGAGCAAGCTTTGCGAAAGTTAATCCCGGTGTCGAACGGGCTAGGATTTGACCGGGCTTCCCAGGCGCTGCTTAGTCCGAGGCCTGATTTGTCTCGCGGGTCGACTCCTTCTCAATTGGAAGAACTGACGAAACTGAAGCGGCTAGCAGGAATTTTGCCCCGTTATGGGAGCGGAGCTATGCGGATGCTGCTCACGCTGATTGACTCCGAGTTTGAGCCAGTGGAAGAAATCCGCGTGGCGAGTACGTGGGCTCTCCGTGACTTCGGTAAAGACGGTACCGGTGCGCTGTGCGACGTTCTCAGGAAACATATGAACGCACCCCCAAGCGAAACTCTCAGGGCCACCGTTACGGTTCTCCTGCAACCTTTTAACACTCGGAATGATCGCTACCTGCTGCAGGATCAAGGCGGGCCATTGGACCAAGAGCAAGCTAGGCGAAGAGCGTGCGGTGCCGACCGGTAGCGTACCAAGTCAACACCCTTATCCATCCCATCCAGCATCATCACACCCTGAAAGAAGCCGCCCGCAACCGTTCAAACAGCGTCACATAAGGGACGTTATGCGACGCGCGACTCGGCTCGCCACTTTCCCCGCGTAACGCGCTCGCCGCGGAAGTGGAGTCTAGCCGGCTCCGAGTGGATCGTCGCCCACTCGGAAACCGCCCCTGGCCGGTGCCCGGGAGCCCCACGTCCGTCAACTTGGACGGGTCTCTAAGAATCTCGAATCCCGGTACTTCGAGAGTCGCGCGAAAACGTGGGATGGAGGAGGAAAACGGCAGGATTCCTGCCAGAGACTTCAGTAAGTCTCACCCTTTCCATTACTTACGGTATTCATTTTGGCAGGGTCGCCTGCCAACGCCGATGCGTTAGATCGGCAGCAGCCGAATGCGGTGCCGGAGCGAATCCACGGTAACCAGGGCGCCGGCTTCGAGGTGTGGTGCAGCGGTCCGAATCGCGCGGAGCACGGCGTCGCCGATGGCGGACGGGAGGACGTCTTGGGAGCGGACCTGAATTACGCTCGGACGGCTCGCTCGCAAGGCCGCGAGAAGTATCCCGAAATCCAGATCGTGCGTGAAAACGACCCAGCCGTGGGCCGCGGCAAAGTCGAGAATCTCGCTATCGGGCGCTTCCGGCCGGCCGACTATCGACCAATGAACCGCACCGAAACCCTGGCCGGTCAGGAACGGAGCCCAAAGCGGGCTCAGGTTCATGTCGATCAGGAACTTCATGCGGCCGGCAGCGGCACTTCGATTTCTTCGACGCGCCACGCGGCATACGCCAGAGCCTGCCGGATGTCCTCTTCCTCAAGATACGGATAGGCCGCCAGAATCTCGCTGAATGCGTGACCCGCCGCAACCAGTCCCACGATCGTACCTACGGTCACGCGCATTCCGCGCAAGCAGGGTTTGCCTCCCATGACGTCGGGCCTTCGCGTGATACGGTCCAAGTCGCCCATATAGCTCACTCTATTGTAGGCGGAAACACGCCCTCGCGCGAGCCCGATGTCGCTATGGCTAAGCTGGCGAGAAACGCGCCAAGCACGGATGTGCGTCGGCAGTCGCCGCTATCCCACCAGTTCCGGAACGCGCTTCTTCGATCCGCGATCCTGCCTGGAGATGGCGCGAATTCGCTGCATCTCTTCCTTGGTCTGCATGGGAATGGAAAACCGCTTCTCGATCTTTTCGCGGAAGGTCGGGCCGGAGTTGTAGGCGCAGAAAGGATACACCAAGCCGTCGGGCGCGGCGTAGTGAATCACGCAGCGCTTCACGCGCTCCACGTCGTAGTTGTAGTGGTCCATGAAGTGCATGCCGGCCAGCATCAGGGTGCGGTAGGTGAAGCCCTGTTGCTCGCTGTCGCCGCGGCCGTAACGCTTGTCGGTCATGCCTTGCAGGGTTTGCAGGAACTTGGTGAAGGAAAGGTCCTTGGGGGCCTTTTCCGCGTGGAAGAACTTGCGCAGGTTGTTCCAGGCTTCGATCTTGGTGAAGAACTGGAGGCGGCGCGCGCCGGCCTTGCGGGCCAGTTCGTCCATCTCGCGCAGCATCGGTCCCACGTCCACGAACTGGGTGACCGGGGTGGCCTTGCGGTCCTGGTCCACAAACAGGTAGGTGCCTATGGAGCAGTGCGGATGGCAGCTCAGGGTGGTGGTTTCCTCGCCGCGCAGCGCGCTCAGGAGCTTGGAGAACGGCGTCACGCAGGATAGCGGGAACCAGTCTTCGTAGGGATCGCAGATGCCGGTCTGCTTTTTCACGGCATGGGCGAAATCGGACAGGGTGAATCGCTTGGCTTCCAACTCATGGCGCGCGATGCGCCCGGTGAACGCCACCGGCTGGAAGCTGATGCCGCTGGAGCATTCGATGTACTCCAGCGCCAGCCGCAGGATGTCGCCGATCTGGTGGTCGTTCACCCCCTTCACGATGGTGGGAACGTAGACGATCTTCAGCCCCGCCTTTTTGACGTTCTCGATGCACTGCAGCTTGGTCTCCCACAGCGCTTCGCCGCGGGTCTTGCGGTAAATGTCGTCGCACACGCCGTCGAACTGCAGGTAGAGGGTATGCAGGCCGGCTTCCTTGCACTGCTGGGCGAATTCGAGGTTGGCGAACTTGATGCCGTTGGTGGCCACCTGGGTGTGGGAGAAACCCATATCGCGGGCCATGCGAAGGACGTCGAGAAAGCGCGGGTAGATGGTGGGCTCGCCGCCCGAGAACTGCACGATGCGGTTGGCTACCGGGCGCTGGTTGCGCAATGTTTGCAACATCTTGCGCACGGTTTCGAAGTCCGGTTCGTAGACATACCCGGCGGCGTTGGCGTTGGCGAAGCAGACCGGGCAGGTGAGGTTGCAGCGGTTGGTCAGATCGAGGTTGGCCAGTGCGGTGTGGCTGGTGTGCAGGTTGCACAGGCCGCAGTCGGTGGGACAGGTCTTGGCATTGCCGACGGACGGGTTCGAGAGGCCGCGGTTATCGCCAAAGGACCATTCCTCCATCTTGAGGTACAGCTTGACATCGGAGAACACGATGTCGCGGAACGATCCGTGCTCCGGGCACTGCTTCTCCATCACTACTTTCCCGGCTTCTTCGAAGATCCGCGCGGCGATCAGCGTCGAGCATTCCGGGCACAAGGACTGCGTGGTCTTGGGCAGGCCTTTGACGAGGGGCCGGATGGGTGAGCCTGTATAGGTAGTTTCGGGTTGCAATACCTGAAAGTCTGCCATGATTCGACCATTCTAAGGAAACACACCCGCCGGGACCACTTTGACACACTAAAGTGCGCATTCCGGGGGCCGTATGGCGCGTTTTGGGGGGTGAACGGAACCCCCACGGCTGGGGGGATTGCGCCAGCCTGCGGTCCGGAGGCCAGTGAAGTAAGATGAAGACAGGAGATTCCACCCTCCATGACTACAGACGAACGTCCGGACCGGCTCGAAGCCATTGAGAGCATCCTGCTCCAGCTCGCCACCGCTCAACAGCGCAGCCAGGAACGCCACGAAGCATTGGCCGAGACCGTCGAACTCCTGACCCGCGACGTTCAACAAGACGCCGAGAACATCCGCGTCCTCGCGCGCAACTCCCAAATCCTCCACGACTCGATCAAGAGCCTCGAAACCATCTCAGCCGCCCACTAGCAACGAATCGACCACCTGGAAGGCCAGTATGCATCTGAAGTAAGATAAAGACAGGAGCAGCCACCCTCCATGACCATAGACGAACGCCTCGACCGGCTCACCGAACGCCACGAAGCGCTTACCCAGACCGTGGAACTCATCGCCGCCCAGCAACTCAAGAACGATGAACGCCTGGAAAAAGTGGCCATGGACATCGGCAAACTCGCCGCACTCATGGGCGAAACCGACAGGTTTATCAACCGGCTGGCCCACATCGCCGAAGCCCACGAGCAGCGAATCGACCACCTGGAAGGCCAGTAAGAGCCAAGCGCGAAGACGCGGCGGAGGAATCCCCGCGCGGCGTTCCGCATGCCGGCGGGCGGCCAGCGGAGGTTCAAAACCGTCAGCCGGGTGGCGCCGTCGAGCGGGGTGCTACCATCGCACTTATGGCCAAGTTCAAGCCGGCGAAGGGGAAGCGCAAGGCTTCGCCCGTCCCCCAGGGTGGCCTGCCGTGCGTCATCCTGGTGATTTCCGCCATGGCTCTGCTGCTGCTCTTTATTTATTTTGTGATGAAATATGCGAACGGATAACCGCCGTGCCGGGGAAATGCGCCCCGTCGAAATCGTCCCCGGCTATCTCAAAACCGCCGAAGGCTCCGCGTTGATCAAGCTGGGCAACACCCACGTTCTCTGTTCCGCCAGCGTGGAAGAATCCGTGCCCCAGTTCCTGCGCGGCACGGGCAAGGGGTGGATCACGGCGGAGTATTCCATGCTGCCGCGCGCCACCGCCAAACGAACCCCGCGCGAAGTCACCAAAGGGCGTCCCTCCGGCCGGACCCACGAAATTCAGCGCCTCATCGGGCGGGCCCTCCGCTCGGTGGTGGATCTTTCGGCCCTGGGCGAGCGCACGGTCATTCTGGATTGCGACGTCATTCAGGCCGATGGCGGGACGCGCACCGCCTCCATCACCGGCGCATTTGTGGCCCTGGCTCTGGCCGTGCGCCAGTTCCTGGAGTTCGGGGCCATCCGCAAGATGCCCCTGCGCGACTACCTGGCCGCCACCAGCGTGGGACTGGTGCACGGCGAGGCCCTGCTGGATCTCTGCTACGAGGAGGATTCGCAGGCCGACGTGGACACCAACCTGGTGATGACCGGCGGCGGGCGGTTCGTGGAAATCCAGGCCACCGCCGAACACGAGCCTTTCGACGACTCCCAGATGAACGAACTCCTCGCGCTGGGCCGCGCCGGCATCGGCCAGCTCGTGGAACTGCAGAAACAGGTGGCGCCCATTTGATCCGCCTGTATTGCGCGACCGGGAACGCCGGCAAGCTGAGGGAGTTTCAGATCGCCGCGGGCCGCGCGCCCGTCTCGATCGAACTGATGCCCGGCTTCCGCGATCTGCCGCCGGCGGTGGAGGACGGCGCCACGTTCGAGCGAAACGCCATCCGCAAGGCGCTCCACTATTCCCGCCACGTTTCCGGCCTGCTGTTCGCCGACGATTCCGGCCTGGAAGTGGACGCGTTGGGCGGCGCTCCGGGAGTCCACTCGGCGCGCTTCGCCGGTCCGCATTCGACCGACGAAGCCAACAACCGCCTGCTGCTCGAAAAGCTGCGCGGCCTTCCGGATGGAGCTTTTCCGTTCGCCGCGCGTTTCGTGTGCCGCATCGCGCTGGTGGAAGGCGACAGGGTGGTGGGCGTTTACCGCGGCAACGTGGAGGGCCTGATTCTCGATGGGCCGCGCGGCCAGGCCGGCTTCGGCTACGACCCCTTGTTCTTCCATCCGCCGTTCGGCTGCACCTTCGGCGAGGCCGATGCGGCCCGCAAGTTCGACGTCAGCCATCGCGGCCAGGCGCTGCGGGCTATGCTCGCTGCGCTCGCGGTCGACAGTTGACAGTTTACAGTTCACAGTCAAACCAGCGGCCCGCGCCACGCACTGGAGCCGGTGCGCCGACTGTCGACTGTGAACTGTAAACTGTAAACTTTTCACTTCTTCCCGTCGATTCTCCGCTTTCAGGGCATCAGGACCCGCAGCGTGAGCAGGTTCAGTCGAGGATCGCGCCGCTGATGAACCGGATCCCCGCCAACCAGCCCCTGGATGATGCGCGATTGGGCATCCATGCTGTAGGGCGGGCCGCCCGGCAGCACATGGCCGCAATTGGCCATGGCCAGCAGGGGGAAGGTGCGGTTGCCAATGGAATGCGCCTCCTCTTCCCGGTACCTGCCTACCGGCAGCGCCAGCAGGAAGGCGGACGCCAGTTTGCCCAGGTCCTGCCATTGCGCGGCCCAATCGGTGGGGATCGCCAGAGGTGCGCTATACCACTCCCCGCGGCGGAGCAGCGATTTTCCTTTCCCCAATAAAACATTTCCTGTACATTATGTTATATGGAGAGCAGCCGCGATTCGTCCATCTGGCGAAGCTTGGCCGTCGCTTTTGGGGACGGCGTGGCCTTCGGCGTGGGCGTGAAGCTTGCCCAGGGCCCCAACCGCCCGCCGGCCGGCGCTCCGCCCCTTGAATCACCGCCCGTAGCCGACCGGCTGGAGCGGATCGAGCAGCGCCTTTCCGCTGTCGAGAACGCTCCCACGCCCGCCGTTTCCCCGGCGCCGGCCCCGGCTCCCTTCGACCAGAAAGTTCTCGAGGCCGTGGTCAACGCCCTCGACGCGCGCCTCCACGAGCAGGCCGGACAGGTGGAACGCCGCATCACCGAGCTGGAGGCCAAACTCGCCATCGAGCTGAAGACCCTGGACCGCCAGGACCACTCCATCGTCACCGGATTGCAGGGCCGCATCGAAGAGGTGCACGGCCAGTACAACGAACACGTGACCGCCATGCGCGACGCCGTCGCCCAGGATATGGATATCCTGTACGCCCAGATCGCGCAATTGCGGCAGGAGTACGCCGCCGGCTCGGGCACGGCGCTGGACGATCGGATTGACGCGCGGATCGAGGCGCGGATGGCCGCCGCCGTGGCGTCCCACCTGGAAGCCCGCATCGCGACCCTGGAAGCGCATCTCCACGACCGGATTCTGGAGGCCGTGGAGCGCTCTGCGACGCAGGTTGCTTCGGCCGCAGCCGCGCGGGTGGACGAACAACTGGCTCCCGTGCATGCGGCGCTGGCCGAGAAAGACCGCGAAATCGCCGATCTGCGGCAGCGTCTGGCGGACAACGAACAGACCGTGCTCGACCTCATCCTGGCGATTGGCCAGATGTGCCGCCAGGTGGCCGAGCGCATTTCCAACCCCGAGCCCGCGCCGGTTGCCGAACCGCCTCGCAAAGAGGACTCCCCGGGCGATAGCGGACCTTCCGCCGGCGCCTCCGCGAACCCGCCCGCTGTTCAGGAGCCCACCGAGCCGCCCCCGGCCGGCGAGCCTCCGGCCGCTCCCGTGGCGGCAGCCATCACGCCGCAAAACGGCGACCACAACGGTGCCTCCCCCATCGAGCCCATGCCCATCGCGCCGGCCGAGCGCCCCAGCCGCCTGTGGCGCATCCCGCTGGTCTCGTCGTTTCTGATTTTGGCTATCGGAAGTCTGTGGGTGTTGAAGTAAGTTTACAGTTTACAGTTGACAGTTAACAGTCAACAGCAAGACCACCGGCCGCGAGTTACTACCGCGGGTCCATGGTTGCGCCAGTCATGCACCGCCGGCGGTCTTAACTGTGAACTGTAAACTGTTCACTGTAAACTGTTAACTGACAACTCCCATGCAGCTCGCCTCAGTCCACGCACACCTGCTGTCGTTCCCGTTGCCGGAGCCGCTCCGCCTGCCGTTTTGGGGTGGGGAACGGACCATCGTGAAACGCGATGCCATGTTGATCCGCGTCGCCGCGGACAACGGGCTGGTGGGGTATGCTCCGGGGCCGGGCGACGCGCGCGCGCAGCAGGCCATCGAGCGGGTGATCGCTCCGTTTCTGGTGGGGCGCACGCTGGCCGACCCCGATGCGTTGCGCGTCCGGTTTCTGGAAGGACCGGGCGCCCATCCGGCGCTGGCGCGCGTGTATTGCTGCGTCGAAATCGCGCTCTGCGACCTGGCCGCCAAGGCCCGCGGCGTGCCTGTCTCCGAACTGCTCGGCGGCCGGGTGCGCGACCGCATCCGGCTCTACGGCAGCGCGGGCATGTACATGGCGCCGGAAGGCTACGCCGCCGAAGCCGCCGCCATCGCGGGCATGGGTTTCCGGGCGTACAAGATGCGTCCCGGGCTGGGCCCCGAACGGGACCTCGAAGCCGTGCGCCTGGTGCGCGAGGCGGTCGGTCCGGGCTTCGACCTGATGGTGGACGCCCACACCTGGTGGCGCATGGGCGACCGCAGTTACAGCGCGGACACCGTGGAGCAGTTGGCCGCCGGCATGGCCGCCTACGATATTGCCTGGCTGGAAGAGCCTATGCCGCCGCACGACCACGCAGCCTACGTGCGCCTGAAGGAAAAGGACCTGGCGCCGCTGGCCGCCGGGGAGCACGAACCGAGCGAGGAGCGCTACCTCGACCTGATCGCCAGTGAGGCCGTCGACTACGTGCAAATGGACGTCTGCTGCCAGGGCGGATATGCGCTGGGCCGCCGCCTGATGGCGGAGGTCGCCCGCCACACGCTGCGTTTCGCCTTCCACAGTTGGGGCACCGCACTTGAAATAATGGCCGCCGCGCAGCTTGGCGTGTGCTGGCCCGAGTACATTGTGGAGTATCTCGAATACCCCTGCTATTCGGCGCCGGGGCGCCCCGGCATGTATCCGTTCCCTCTGGCCGGGGAAATACTCAAGGAGCCGCTGGAGATGGAGCGCGGCTACTTGGTGGCGCCGCGTGCGCCCGGTTTGGGAGTGACCGTGGACGAATCGGTGGTGGATCGCTACCCGTGGATTCCCGGGCCGTGGTCCTATTTCCGCACCGAGTCTCCGGCCGAAACGCGCGCGGTGGTGTCCGACCACAGCATTCCGTGGGAAGAGCGGTAGCGGCACTTCTCACACGGGACAAGCGGAAGTACTCGAACGGGGCGAAGACACTGGAGCGCAGGCGATTGGCCTGCCGCGCCGCGGCTCGGCCGCCCGGTACCGGTAGGCGCGCCCATCCACGTCGCGAACCATGAAACCCTTCTGTTCCAGGCGATGCAGCAAGGTCCGGACGGTGGATTCCTTGAGAGGCCGGGAAGCCGCCGCCAGAGCCTCGCGGCAATCTCCGGCGGTGGCCCCGGAGTGGGCCCGCAGGTAGTCCATGAGAAACTGTTCCAGTCCGCTGGGTCTCTTCCACGTGTCCGCTCGCAATGTGACATGCCCGCCACATCCAGTGCGAATTTCGGCGGCGCAACATTCTTCGTTCCCCGCCGAAACAGCGGATAATGGAGTTGAGGTGTTGTATGTCCCTGGAACAGGCCATTCTGGAGGCTGTCCGGGCGTTGCCGGCCGAGAAGCAGCAAGAAGTCCTGAACCACGCCGCCCGGCTACGCGGCGAATCGGCGCGGAAGCAGCCGTTCAAGAGTGTCCGGGGTCTGTGGACGGGCTTGGGCGTTTCGCTGTCCGCGGATGAGATCGACGAAAACCAGCGCGACATGTGACGCGGCTTTCCCAGGGAAGACGTCTGATGCTGTCGGCCGACCGTCGGCTATCTGCAAATGCAGCCGGCGCACTCGAGTTTGTCCGCTCAATGAGATTCCGGATTTGCCGGATCGAATTCTGACCGCCACGGCGGCGGCACTACGGGCGCCCCCTGGTCAGCCGAGACGGGAGAATCCGCGCCTCGCACGTTCAGACGATCCGGTAACGGCGCACCGGCGCTGCGGTGGCCCTGGAACGGCCAGCTTCGGTGTCGTCTCCATCCGATAAACTGGAAGTCGATGCCGCCCATTGCGCTTACCATCGCCGGCTCGGACCCCTCGGGCGGCGCGGGCATTCAGGCCGATCTCAAAACGTTCCACCAGTTCGGCGTCTATGGGGAGGCGGTGGTCACGCTGCTCACCGTGCAGAACAGCGTGCGCGTGTCGCGGGTGGAGGTGCTTTCGCCCGATCTGGTGCTGGAACAACTGGCCGCCGTGCTGGAAGACATTCCGCCGGACGCGGCCAAAACCGGCGCGCTGGGGTCGGCGGAAATGGTGGAAGCGCTGGCTGGGGTGGCCGCCGGGTTCGACTTTCCGCTGGTGGTGGACCCGGTGATGATAAGCAAGCACGGCCACGCGCTGCTAGCCGATGCCGCCACGCGAGCCGTCCGCGAACGGCTGATGCCGCTGGCCGCGCTGGTGACGCCCAACGTTCCGGAAGCCGAGGCGCTGTCGGGCGTCGCCATCCGTTCGCGCCACGATATGCGCCGCGCCGCCGCGCGCCTGCACGAAATGGGAGCGCGCGCCGTGCTCATCAAGGGCGGCCACCGGGAAGGCGATGCCACCGACCTGCTCTCCGACAGCTCCGGATTCCGCGAGTTCCCCGCGCCGCGCCTGGAAACGCGCCACACCCACGGCACCGGCTGCACCTACTCGGCCGCCATCACCGCCGGGCTGGCTTGCGGCCTCGGCCTGGGCGACGCGGTCGCAAAGGCCAAACGGTTCATCCACGAAGCCATCCGGACGGGTCCGCAATTGGGCCGCGGCTCGGGACCGGTCAACCATCATGCGGAGGCGACGTGAAGGTTTCGTATCATGGGGTATGACCAAGGTGCAACTTCGCTTCCGTCTGCTGCATCCGCTCGACGATGCGACGCTCGGGAAGCTCGCCGGCACACACACGCTCTATGGCATCTATAGGGTGGACGTCACCGCGGACGACGCCCTGACCGTGGAATACGATGCCACGCGCCTGCGCCCCGCCGAGGTGGAAGCCGCGCTGGCCGCCGCGGGAATAGCAGCCAGGTAAGCCATCAGCCATCAGCCTTCAGCCATCAGCTTTTCCGTGCGGGGTGGATGTCCAGGCACACGCTTCGCGTCGAAGCACAGCCGGCGCCGGGGGGCGCAAGGGTTTTAGCTGAAGGCTGATGGCTATTTCTTTACAAACAACGAGATCGCCATCGCGAATCCCACCGCGACCACGATGCGGCGGACGGCGGTGCGGCCCAGTTTGCGCGCGGCACCAGCGGCGAAATAGCCGCCCGAAATAGCGGCCACGGCCATCAGCACCACATAGGGCCAGTACACCATGCGGTTGCAGATGAAGTACAGCGACGCGATTCCGTTGACGCTGCCGCCCAGCACCACCTTCAGGCTGTTCATTTCGTGGATGTCCTGCAGCCCCATGATGCTCAGGGCCGCCAGCATCAGGATGCCGATGCCGGCGCCGAAATACCCGCCATACAATCCCACGGCGAGCTGGAAAAGCATGCCGCCGGCAAACCAGGCGGTGGATTGGTGTTTGGCCGCTTCGGCCGTGCCCAGGGCGCGCTGCACCGGTTCCTGCACCAGGAACAGCAGGGTGGCGAAGAGGATGAGAAACGGCACCAGGCGGTCGAAAACCCCGGACGGAGTGAGATGCAGCAGCCACGCGCCGGTGAGCCCGCCCAGCAGGCTGGGGACGATCATGAGCCACAGCCGCGGCGCCACCTGCCGGGCTTCGCGGCGGTAACCCCAGGCGCTCCCCACCGTCCCGGGCCAGATGGCCACGGTGCTGGTGGCATTGGCTGTCACCGAATTCAGACCGAGCCAGATCAGCGCCGGAAAGGACACCAAGGTCCCGCCGCCGGCCACCGAATTGATGGCGCCTGCCAGGAATGCCGCTCCGAAGGCCACCGCGGCTTGGGGAAGAGTGAACGCCGGTGTCAAACTGTCAGCATAGCGCACTGATAGTTTACAGTTCACAGTTCACAGTTCACCGTGAACGCCCGCGAGCTTGGCCCTCCGGCGGGAAGCGACGAGCCCGCGGATGCCACCGGCTGCGCCGGTCTGACTGTCGACTGTAAACTGTAAACTGTAAACTGTGACCACCCGCCGCAGTTGCATGGGCGCGATCGCCTGCCTGGCCGGAACGTTGGCGGCCTGCCAGCCCAAGGCGGAGCTGCCGCCCAACTTGTTCGCCGAAACCGCCGCGGGCGGCTGGCGGCGCGTGTCGGCGCGGGAACTGGCGGTTTCGGAATCGCCGGACCCGGTGCCGCGAACCTCGGTGGAACGCCTGGTGGCGGCGTCCTACGATGGACCCGGCAAGCTGGACGCGCGGGTCTATGCGCTGTCGTCGGCAGGCGAGGCGTTGGAGTTGACCGAGCGCTGGCGGCCATCGGCCGATACGGTGTTCTTCAACCGCGGCCGGCTGTTCGTGGTGGTCAAGTGGCAATCCGCGGACCGGAAATTGCTACAGGAATTCGTCGCAGAATTGGAGAAACGCCTCGCGGGCGCGGGCGCCGGCCGGAAGTGAGGGCCGGGTGTGGCTTCCGGGAGACAGGTGCTGCTTCCGGGCAACGTCCCATTAAGGGCTTGCGGGTGCGTATCATGGAGTTTATGTCCATTTGGTATTTCCGTGGCAGGGTCCTCGCGGCGGCGGTGGTGTGTTGCGCCGGCGCCTGGGCCCAGCAGTATACGATTTCGACGGTGGCGGGACTCGGCTCCAACCCCGGGTATGCGGAAGGCGATGCGCTGACCGTGGCGCAGTTCAATTCGCCGGGCGGTATTGCGCTGGATTCCTCGGGGAGGCTGTACATTGCCGATTCCCTGAATCACCGCATTCGCATGCTGAGCGGAGGGGTGGTTTCCACGGTGGCCGGCAACGGTCTGGCCGGCTACGAGGGCGACGGGTTGTCCGCCACCAGCCTCTATACCAAGCTGAACTTCCCGGAAGGCGTGGCGGTGGACTCCGGAGGGAACCTGTACATCGCCGATACGGGCAACAACGTGATCCGCATGGTGAACCCCACGGGGCAGATCACCACGGTGGCCGGCACTGGCACACTCGGGTCCACAGGCGATACCGGGGTGGCTACCTTGGCTGAACTGAAGCACCCGGCGGCGGTCGCGGTGGATTCCAGCAACAACATTTATATCGCCGACACCGGCAACAACGAGATCCGCGAGGTGATCGGGGGCAATATCATTTGCCTCCTGAGCTGCGGGGTCACGGGCGGCTTTCTCAACGATCCCGACGGCGTGGCGGTGGATTCTCTTGGCAATCTGTACATCGCCGACACGGGGAATCATCGCATCCTCAAGTATTCCGGCGGCACATTGACAGTCATTGCAGGCACCGGGATTCTCGGCTTTTCGGGCGACGGCGGTCCGGGAATCGACGCGCAGCTCGACAATCCGCAGGGGCTGACGGTGGATTCGGCCGGCATGTTGTACATCGCCGACTCCTTCAACGGGCGCGTGCGCAAGATCTTGCCGAACGGCACGATCGTCACCATCGGGGGCAACGGCACGGTCGGGTTCG
>Ga0326728_10008762_pt1 | contig 24850 bp, 30 predicted proteins | sample MB3enrmetagenome_FD_207602 | JGI IMG/M metagenome (GOLD analysis project Ga0326728, IMG submission 207602) | Lab enriched peat soil microbial communities from McLean, Ithaca, NY, United States - MB31MN | ecosystem: Environmental > Terrestrial > Soil > Wetlands > Peat | place: USA: New York... | reverse complement strand
GCGACTTCGGGGCCATGGTGTCTTTCACTTTGCGGGCGGGAGAAGCTGCCGCGCTCGAGGTCGCAGCGGGGACGCGGCTGTTCGCCTTGGCCGAGTCGCTCGGGGCCGTCGAGTCGCTCATCGAGCTGCCTGCGAGGATGACGCACTCCTCGGTCGCCGGCTCCGAGCTCGAGGTCGATCCCTCGCTCATCCGGCTGTCGGTGGGCCTGGAAGACGTCGCCGACCTCCTGGAGGATCTCGACGGCGCCCTCGCCCTGGCGAATTGAGCCTCCTCGGAACCCCGCGTGCGCGTCCGACAGCCCGGCTGCTCCGGTCGGGCTCACGGGGCCGGCGGCGACGCAGGCCCGGCTCAGCGCTGCCGTGACAGGTATGTCAGCAGGTCGGAGCGGGTGAGGATGCCGACCGGATGGCCCTGGTCGAGGGCAAGCACCGCCGGGCTTTCGTGCAGCGCGGCGGCCACTTGATCGATCGTCTCGCCTGTGCCCACCGTCGGTAAGGGCGGGTCCATCAGCGAGGAAACCGGTAGCTCGATCGTGGTGGGGTCGCGCAGCACCTGTTCCAGCAACGCCCGATCGGTCACCGAACCCACGACTTCGGCGAGCGACAAGGGCGGCTCGGCCTTCACGACCGGCATTTGCGAGACTTCGTACTCCCGCAGGACGGCGATGGCGGCACGCACCGTCTCGTCCGGGTGGACGTGGATCAGGGGTGGCAGCGCGCTGGTCTTTGTCGCGAGCACCTTGCCGACTGTAGGGCCTGACGCTTGCAGGAACCCGTGGTCGGCCATCCAGGCGTCGTTGTACAGCTTGGAGAGATACCCCCGGCCCGAATCGGGCAGCAGTACCACGACCACCGCGTCGGGACCGAGCTCACGCCCCACCTCGAGCGCAGCCCAGATCACCGTCCCACAGGAGCCGCCAACGTGCAGCCCCTCTTCTCGAGTAACGCGACGTGCCATGGCAAACGAGTCGGCGTCGGAAACGGCGATCACGCGATCGACCACGCTCGGATCGTAGGTGGCCGGCCAGAAGTCTTCACCGATGCCCTCGACCAGGTAGGGTCGACCGCCACCTCCGGAGTACACCGACCCAACCGGGTCGGCACCAATCACCTGGATGGCCGGGTTCTGCTCCTTCAGATAGCGCCCGGTCCCACTGATCGTTCCCCCGGTGCCGACGCTGGCCACGAAGTGGGTGACCCGCTGCGCTGTCTGACGCCATATCTCCGGCCCGGTCGAACGGTAGTGAGAGGCCGGGTTCTCCGGATTGCGGTACTGGTTGGGCTGGAACGCCTTCGGCGTCGAGGCTGTGAGCTTGTCGGCGACCGAGTAGTACGACTCGGGGTGCTCCGGAGCCACAGCTGTCGGGCATATGACGACTTCTGCCCCATAGGCGCGTAGCAGCTGTATCTTCTCCGCTGCAATCTTGTCGGGCATTGTGAAGATGCAGCGGTAGCCGCGCTGGGCGGCCACGATAGCCAGGCCCACGCCTGTGTTTCCCGACGTCGGCTCGACGATCGTGCCTCCGGACACGAGCAGGCCATCTCGCTCCGCCGCCGCGACCATCGCCAGCGCTGGGCGGTCCTTTACGCTCCCACCAGGGTTGAGGTACTCGAGCTTGGCCAGCAGGTGGCAGCTGAGCGCCCGGCCTGTTCGGTGAAGCGCCAGCAGCGGCGTGTTGCCAATCAGGTCGAGGATGCTTTCGGTCGTCTCCATCGGCGGTCCCGGGTCGTTCGCCGGTTGGACCTCGATGCCAGGCGGCGCCACTACTGACGGGTCGGTGGCGATCAGCACGACCGGGATCCCTGTGTTGTGGATGCTCGAGGCGACGGCCACGGCCTCGGTTCCCCCGTAGACGGCGACGAGCCTCGGGATCCGGGCGCGGAGCTCGCCGAGCGTCGCCGGTTGCACCTCTGCGGCCGGGAGGCGTACGACGCGCCTTGCCCGCGCGATGAACCGGTAGGGTGGTTCGGCCGGGGGGACAATAACGAGTATGTCGATGTTAGCAATGGACATAGTAGGCATTAATGATGGCACATTTGCATGACGATAGAACAGGTGTCCCCGAGATGTCGGCCGGGGACGGGCGCGAACCAAAGATGGGCCCGGACAACGAGTGGTCACAAGACGTGGCGTCCGGATGAACGGCGATGTGCGACTACCGGCCGGACGACAAGGCGACTGGGAGGCGCGTCGCGTTTCGTCTTTCCAGGTGTTTCTGACAGGAAGACGGGCTACGTCCAACGTTGGTCGTGAGCGGAAGGGCTACCACTCCGCCCCAATGCGCACCCTGACGGTGACCAGCCCGAAAATCTTTTGGTGGCGGGGGAAGGATTTGAACCTTCGACCTTCGGGTTATGAGTCATCTCCGAGGCTTCTCTGGGGCCTGTTCGAGTCGGCTCGAGTAGGCCTGAATGATGGCTCTACCTGGACTTTCTTCGCGGCACCACGAGAGGGCAGGCACGATCAATTAGCGGCTCGCGAGACAAAAGTAGGGCAAAAGTAGGGATGGATTTCAAGCCACGAACGCATGGATTTCTCTGTGTCCGACCTTCGGGTCCAACCCACACTGCATGGACTTCTTCCGGCCCGACCTTCCACACGCCATGGATTTCTCTGTGTCCGACCTTCGGGTCCCAACCCACACTGCATGGATAGCTTTCGGCCCGACCTTCGGGTCCAACCCACACTGCATGCCTCGCCACTGAGGTACCGAATGCATCCTTTCTGCGCCGCGTGCGCCAAGTTCGGCGCCCGTAATGGGAATTCGGTTTGTAGCTCGGTCCTGTTAGGCGTCGGCCAACACACGAGGAGCACTTCGTCGGACGTTCGCGGAGAGGTTGTAGGGAAAGAGTAGGGACGCCTCTCGGCTCAGGAACCTGGCGGTCGAATTTTGAATTATCCCGTGTTAGCTGGGCTCTTCTGGACGCCGGCCACCATGTCAGGAGCGCTCCATCGGACGTTCACGGAGAGGTTGTAGGGAAGAGTAGGGATGCCGTTCGGCTCATTGTTCTGGCTATCGAATTTCGGGTTCCCCTGAAATCGCCCATCGCGGACGTCCAGCCACGAGACGGTCAGAGTCGACATTAGGTGATAATGAGAGAATCGAATTCGCGTTCTCAGCCTGGGAACGAGTTTCCCCTTATATTTGGCGGGTGTCAGCGAACTGCGGCGGACGAGTCGAGCAGCTCAGAGGAGTTGTCCGGACAACTGCGAACTCCGGCGGATGAAGGCGAATGTGCCAAATTCGGCCCATGGCGAGAGGTGAAAGTGACCTTGCCGAGCGCCGTTGTCGGCGCACTCGAGAACGCCGCCGCCGTGCTTGGCGTCTCGCTCGAAACGCTTCTCGTGCAGATTATTACACGAGGTCACGACCGCTCAAGGGATGAGCGCCCGAAGCCAGATGACTGAAGTCCATCACGGTCGCCCCTTCGCGCCTGCTCAAGCGCAGCTCTCAATCCGTCGATGGAATCTGTCGAACCTCGGAGGCGGACATGAGCAGGATCGACGAAGACCCGACTCACCAGGTAGCAGTGAAGCTACGGCAACGCCTCGGCACGGACTCTGTCTACGTCGAGGAGGCCGACGGGCGTGTAATCGGACGGTTCGATCTCCACACTGGCAAGCGCGTGATCATGCTGGCCGCTCGCGCCGCGCTCTTCGAGCGCCCATTGCCGATTGGTTGAGTGCGCAGCGGGACGCTGGCGACGCCGCGAGCCCTGTCGGTGACCGAGACTTCGGGGGCCACCAACGGACGCCTTTGCCATCCCAGGCGCATCGCACGAGTGCGACAGGTGGTTCGTCTGGTCCAAGAACCGGTGCCAACCACCCGTGGAATCCGACGTGCACCTTCAAGGTTGCCTTGTAGGGTTCGCCCGCAGGCCACAAAGACAGCGCGCACTGCCTTCTAGAACGCCCGGGCGATCGAGCTACTGCAGAGTACGGGTCCGTCGACCAACTGCCTGACCTGTGCAAGGTCTCCCTCCGCCAGGGCCGATAGGGCATCCACCTGTCACCTCACTACCAAGCGATCGATCTCTAGCTGGCAGCGGATTCATCGTCCTTGCTCCTCGTACACTGAAAGCCACCAATCAAGATGAGGGTCGTCACGCGGCGGGACGTAATTCGCCCGACGCTGGATCGTTCGTATCGCTTCCCGGACCTGAATCTGTATGGCGTTGGAATTGTCGGCCCACCGCCGCATCAGTTGGCTCGTTCTGACAACCTCGATTGAAGACGATTGGCTCTCGGCTAGTCGCACGGCCTTCCGGTCGTCGGTGGCGACGCCCAGCCGCCGATGAATCGCGACAGCTATGGTTGCCGCTTCACCGTCATCGATACTGCGCGCTAATTCGACGAAACTGACCGTCTCGATCTCCGTAAGCGTCACAAGCGAGACGCCTCGGTCGGCGAGCACACTATCGTCGATCAGCTCGCGCACACCCAACGGATCGACCGGTTCCAGCCAAAGTGTTTCAGACGCGGCCACAGAGGTCATGATGAAACGCACACATGACGCACCGGCGAGCTCGTCCAGAGAGACACCAGATGCGATGAGGTTGAGCGCCACGCATGCATCTAGCAGAAGGTCTTCCATAGCGAGGCTTGTGTTCGCAAGTCAGCCGATCGCGACGTCCGCACCTTCGAGGTACCCGAGCTTCTCTTCCGAGACCGCGCCGGTTTCGTCCATGCCGATGCGATGCGAAAGCTGTTGAGCGAGCCCTCGGGCGGTCGTTCGGTCGGTTCGGAGGAATCGTGCGAACTGTCCCTCGGAGATGTCTCCTTCCAGATAGGCCTCGACGGCCATGTAGCGGTAACGAAGAGGCAGTAGCTCCGTGTCGGGAGGCAGTGCAGCCAGTTCGAGCATCTTGCGCGCTTCTCCCACGCGAAATCCTTGTTTGACAAGGAGATCCCAAGTGTGGGACCGAACGAGATCAAGATTCTCGAGACGCCTGACCAAAGCTTCCAACGAAACTTGAAACAGGTCCGCGAGATGGAGGAGGTCAGCAGGGGTAACTCCGTCGCGTCGTGATTGCCTGACCTCGTGGAAGCGACGCTTTACTCCACTTGCAGGAAGAAGGAAGTTCTCTGCGAACGCGTCAGCGAACCGCTCCGCGGTTGGTACCCGTTGGTACCCGTGAAGCACAGTCACCTCGGTACGTGACCGCTGGGTGAGGAAGTGTGCGTACTCATGCGTAAGCGACCAGCGTTGGCGTTCGCCGGGATGGCCAGCGTTGATGCCGATGCACGCTCCATAGGCGGCGGAAGCCACGAAGAGCCCGGCGACGCGGGAGGGGAGCGGGAGGAAGAAGATTCGGAGCCCAACGTCGCTTTCCAGCGTCTGGCGAAGATGGTGCGCGGGTGCATCGCCAAGGCCGAGACGATTGCGCTCGCCAGCAGCCAAGGTCTCGCCCGCGGCGGCGGGAGTAAGTGCGGAGATATCTATTTCTGGTGGGTATCGCTGTGGCAGTGGAGCGCCAGCTAGTCGTTCCAACTCCACGTAGTCATCGGCAAGTTCCTGGAGCAGCTCGACCGCTTCGGCCAATTGTTCATCCTGAGTCGCGCCACCCGTGCGGAGGCGAAACTGGGCGACAAAATCCTCAGCAACCGGCGCGGCCCTGAGCAGCTCGTTCAGGGGACGGTCGTAGAGGCGCGCGAGTTCGATGATCTCCTGCGGACGCACCGGGCGCTCCCCCTTTTCAATGGCTACGAGAGTGGTGCGGGCCATGCCAATGCGATCTGCAACGTCCTGTTGAGTGAGTCCGCGGGCGCGGCGCGCGGCGCGAAGTCGGTCGAACATGACGTCCGATGGCTCGACCTCGAAAGGCTGATCGGTCATAGAAGTCCTCTCTTGACAATCACGCGGCAGCCGGAAGGCTGCCCAGGTACGAGGCAACGAGCGGGCTCGGGACGGCGGCCCACTCGCTTACGTACCGCCTCAACATGTCCGTTACGGCGGATTCAGGCTGGCCTCCGAGCGCGGCGCGAAGTGACTTGACGGCACGGACCAGATCCGGGAACTCGTGGACGAGCCCAGGCCACGCGCTGGCCGAACCAGTCCCGATGGCACGTTGTAACCGAGAGGCCTGGCTCAGCATGGCGCGTAGGCAATATAGGTCCTCCGCAGTCCCTGGTGAGCTGCCAAACGCGTCGAGGCGATACCGAGACGACGGGTCAAGGTCGCTCATCCCGGCGCATACCATCGCCTGCCTCCGAAGGAGGCACGAGGTGCATCGACCACAGCTACTGGTTCGTCCTCTGTAGGAGAAGGCAGTGTCACACGACTCGGTCAACGCAACGGCGGCGTGCAGCGCGTCGGGGAGCGCTCGACACATCTCGGCCTTAGTCAGATACTGCGACCTGTTGACGATGATCAGGTGGTGATCGAGAACCTTGGAGAAGAGCCGCTGAGCGGCCTCCAAGGTCTCAGGCCGCATGGCGCGGGTTCCGTGGGCACCCGTCTGTGCAGACGTGTACGGCAGGTTGATGGCGCCTATCCCGTTTTCGTACACGTGAACGGATTCCAGTCTGGCCAAAGCTGCCAGCGTGGCCCCAAGTGCCAGGAAACCGAACCCGCGGGCGCGCTGGCTCCTCTCTATGGCGGGTGCACTCTTGAGATGCAGCTCGATCGGAACTCGCATGATCGTCGAACCGGTCCCCTGGTTGAACGAATCGAGCACATCGCGTTGGCTCTTGGCGAGCCGACTATTCGTTTCGACCGAGAGAGCGAGCGGACTCACGTCTCCGGCCACGTCCGCGGCCAGCCCGGCAAGCGAATCGAGGCCACCGCTGAACAGCGCGACGGCATCGCCGGCGGGCGCGGATTGGAACAGAAACTGAACACACTCTGCCGGCCGTGCGGCAGCCAGACGGGGAACGAACTCGATCACCCAAGCGTCATCTGTAAGAGATCGCAGGAGGGCGATCAGCTCGTCATGAAGCGCGTCGGCAGCCCACCACTGGGGCTCGCGAACGCCCATGGTGAGGTGTATGTGGCGAGACCAGGAGTCGCCAGGTTTCTTGCCCCTTGGACGGGCCTCGGCTCTGTCAATGAGATGGATCGCTGCGACCAGTTCGATGAGGTCCATGGCAGGCGCCGAAGGCGTCCGTCCAAGCAGCTCAGCAACACGCAGCTCATCGACGGTTACACCACGCGCAGTCCCCGGCCGCTCGGCGCCGGCGTTGAAGGCCCAGTGCCGCCACGGGTCATCAGACGATTGGCGCATGAAGCAGCTCCCTCGTTCCTGGCCGAGATAGGCGAGTCCGCGGGGCGTGCACTCTCCCGGTGCACCTGGTGCTGGTCATCTGGCGGGCCAACTTGTCTAACTGAACCTCTGCGAGGCACCTTTCGACATAGGGAGAAAAGTCGCCGGCCGACTGGAATACTGCAGGAACCAGGTCGGGCTCCATTGGCCCGACGCACAACTTGTCCACCATGCGCTCGAGGCCAGCTCTGACGAGGACGTCGAGCGTTGACACGCCCTCGCGACGCGGGTCGTCGGTCGCCGCGAGCGTCCAAGCGACATCAACGAAGGAGCTTCCGACCCCCGTTGCTCGCGCTGGCGCCAGTTCCGCGATGAGCGAATCCAGCGGTCCGAAGGACCCCTGCTCCCAGCAGGCCGTCACCGCCTCGGCGAGCTCCGTGACCCAATACAGCCCACCGGCGCAGCGGATCGTCCGGGCGAGTGCCTTGTCGATGGCGTCGCCAACTACTGCAGGCGGCTGTTGACCCCGAAGAGCATCCGCGACAGCGCGCCAAGCCGGGCGGAGACCGCGGGGCAAGTGGTCCAGGTCAGGCACAGCTACATGGTAACAGCTTGTGCTGACTTTGTCACGTATTAAGACTTCCACGCTCGGCAAAATGTCAGATCGGACTCGATGGGCCTCCCGAGCGAGGGTTCAGAAAGCGCGGTGGGGCGAGTGAGGAGCGTGGTGCACTTAGTGACCGTTCCCAGAAGCAGATCGTGTCTCGATCAACGCTTGCCGCCGGCCTTCTTCTTCGGCGTGATCCTGATCCCCTTCTTCGAGGTGGAGGCGGTGAACTTCTTCGGTGCCAAGATGCCCATAGTTCAACCCTCTCCTGCTGGGTTCGAGTCGAAGAGAGCGAAGAGCAGGGCCGCTGCGAGCGCACTGCCGCAGGCGATGAGCGCGTTACGTCCAGCGGTGTACAACCCCTCTTGGCGCTGGTGCGCCGCCGCGTACCGGAGGGCTTCCACGAGCAACTTCTCGTCGTCGGCGTAGAAGGGCGGGCTCATCGCCTCGACGGCCGCGGTGATCATCTGACCGTCAGGCGTGTTCAGCCACGTGCCGAGCTGGAGTGCACGGAATTCGGCGTCCTTAAGCCACGCGTCGCCGATCTCAGCAGCCGTGGGCCTTTGCTGGCCGAACCAGTGACCGGCCATCGGATCGCCGAAGTCAGCCCAGATTCCGACAGGGCGGCGTGGCCACCCGACCTGTTCGTCCAGGAACCTCGTCAACTGCTCTTGCGCCGTCACGACTTCTCCTTCACTTGCTCATCAGATAAGCGGCACCGAGGAGGGCTCCGAGGGCGCCGACGAGGATGAGCAGCTCACGCTGATCGAGGTTGGCTGACGTCTTGTCCGGCACGAGCAGACTCGACAGGCCACGTTCGCAATTCGGGCATCGGCCAGCAGCCAGAAGGTCGTACCCGGAGATCTCTCCGGTGCATCCTGGGCAACTCCCGATCTTTCGAGACGCACGAGCGGTGAAGTTGCGGAGCGCGCCAACCTCCATCCGAGCACCCTGCAGCTCACCGTCGAGGCGCGCATTGTCCGCCGTCAGGCTTGCCACGGTCTTCTCAAGCTCGACTACTGATTGATCGTCGGAGACGGCACTCAGACCGCGGTCAAGAAGGTCGACGACCGCAGACGTCAGCGTCGCACCGCGATTCCGCGCGTACTCATCCGCAGCGTCCTTGAGCTCCTTTGGGACCCGCGCATAAATCACCTCTGTCGCCATGTCAGACATGCTAGCACAATCGCTAGCAGTCCTGACAAAGGGTAAAAGAACGCACATCAGCGGTTACGACCCCGAAATGTCTCAGGCGATCCTCGGCGAGAGGCGCATCTGTTGCGGTACCTCGGACTTGCTGCGAACCACGCCGTCCTCATTGGCGGTCTTGTCCCGGGCCTTCTCGTCCTTGATCCAGGCCCCGGTCGTCCGGTACATGTGGGCACGACCGACATCGACATCCGCCTGAGCGTTGCCTTGGTCGAGGAAGACACGGCTGAGACTCCGTCACCAACCAATGACTGCTTCCCTGAATAAGGCCGCCGCGTCTTCACCTCGCGGTTCGTCGAGCATGTCGAGCCACACTCTCGCCGGGGGCGCCAACGGCAACGGGCCCTTGAACTGGCGTACCGAGCAGTCCAAGATCGCGCACGAGAACGATATTCGGACCGCTGCCTACGGGGAGACGAGTCTGCTGTCCAAGTCATTTCAGTGCGTTGACTCGGAGGTCTTACACTTGTGCTGACACTTGCCTGATCCTCTGTTTACATCTCTTGCCCAGGCTCGGTGTGCGAGAAGGTCAGAGTCACGGCCTACGACGACGTTGTCAATCAGGTTGGGACTACCCCTGCCGAGATTGAGGGAATGCTTCGGCCTCTTCTTCGGGACGTACGCTTGGTGGGCGAGCTTGACCTCGCCCTTGAAGGTGACGTCTACCTCGCGCCAAGAATGCCTGCGGGCCGTTGATCACTCGGCGTCACCAGGGCGTGGCTGCGCTGTCAACGCTCGGGCAGCGGCAGCTCTACCAGGTCGCCTTGGGCTCGCCGACTCCTTGTCGCTGTTCCACAGTCCGGACAGTCGGCACGACCGGTAGACCCGACCACCGGTTCCACCTTTCGGTCACGCGGGCGGAATCGAAGGTAGTCGATCGGCGCTCGGTCGTCGACCAACTCGCCGAACATCAACATGAAGTCCGTCGCCGCTTGCGCCGCCGCTGTGGTGTTGAAGGTGATGACACTCGGCGCGGGGACCTCATCGACGTAGCGGTTGCGTTCGTGGTCGGCCCGGCTTCGCGCCTCGTCCTGCAATCTCGACGGCGAGATCAGCCCGTTGCAGCGCAGGCATCCGAGACGGGGAAGCACCAAGCGCACGTTGGTGCGGATGTCGGTGACCGCACCCGACTCCTTCTCGGTGTCGATCCTGGTCCCCATCTGAATCCCGGGAATCAGGAACTGGTGAGTGATCGCGTTGAAGATCATCCGTGCCTGGTGCGAATCGGCCGCGAGGAAGAGGAAGTCACACTCGATCAGCTCCATGGCCGCCGTGGGTTCGATCACGTTCTCACCGATGCCGATGAAACTGATCTTGGGATTCGCTCTCTTCGCGATCCGCCGGGCCAGACGGACCTTCGGTGTGGACAGGCGGTTGGCGAGCGATGCCAGTCCCGGAACTCTTCGCAGAGGCATCATCGCGTCGATCCGCCACGCGTCAAGCCTGGGCAGGTTCGTGGGGTCCACCCGGTCCGGGTCGATGACGAGAAGCGTGCCCACGCCAATCCGCGCCAGCATCGTCACGAGCGGGAGGCCGACCCCTCCGGCGCCGATCACGCCCACCTTCAGGGCGCCGAGGAGCGCCTGGCCACGATCACCGAACCACCGCACCTGTCGGTCGTAGGTCGGATCGGCCTTGGCGGGCAGAGATAGCGGCGTCGGATAGAGCCGGACGATGTTCCGTCCGACGACAACCGTCTCTCGAATGACCCTGCGCGCTCGATCCGGTGTCCAGATGTCTCCGGCGAGGGCGTTCTCGGCCAGAACGAGGGCACCGACCGGCCGGCCGCTGATGTCGAGAAGAGCGGGATAGCCACGCTCGTGCGAGCTGTTGTCCGGATCACTGAACCCGACTTCGTAGCGCCCACCGTGGTTATGGATCGCAAGGTACGTCAGGTGCTCGTCACGGCAGTGACGGATCTTCTCGTTCACGAATGCCGCCGTGAGCATGCGATAGCCCCGGCGGCTGGGAACGAAGTCGACGCCATCCTGCGCCGTGAACAACTCACGGCCGAGAAGCCTCGTGCCGCGCTTCGTCGACACGATTCCCGCGGAGATCACTGCACCGTGCTCGTCGCTGTCACCAGGGAAGAGGTGTCCCATCAATTGCCGGTACAGGGGCTCGTCGAGGGTGAGCGTCCAGGGCTCGTTCACGGTCAGCGGCTCTTCAGGAAGTCGATGATCCGGAGCAGCTTGCAGAGTGGACTGTCCGTCTCGGCGTTGCGATGGTTCGAGCGCCGCGACACCTGGATTGCTGGCAGATCGAAGCCGGGCATGACATGACCCCGGCTCATGGCGGTGGGCAGGTTGCCGTCGGGATGACCGTTGGGTGCCGCGCCCTGGCCGACGTATCGGACCCCGGGGTCGATGAAGTGGGGATAGACGTCCGGGTCGGGGCAGGCCCACGTGATCTGGAAGCCGATCCAGGTCACGGCGGGTGCGAAGCAATCACCAATGTCGACGCCGTCGACGATGACGTACGCGCCCCCGTCACTGTCCGGCTTCACGCGCACCTCGCGGTCGGGCAGGCCCTCACGGAGGTCGGTGATCGCCTTCTCGACGGCCTCCTTCATCTACGAGTCGTCGTCGTTGTCGTTGGCGGTGAACACCGAGTGTTTCGTCACGGTGACCGTCTTGTCGTCGTCGATGGTCCGGGCCGGGTGACCCTCGTGAGCCTCCTCGGTGAGCAGGAAGTCGAGTTCGATCTCTACCCCCTGGGCGATCGCCGCTTCCTTGATCTCCAATCCCGTCACGCGGTGGGAGGGGAGGGTCACTGGCTTGTTGTTCACTGTTACCGTCACCCGCTCGTGGTGCTCGCGGTTCCCGGCCTCGTCGTCGGCCACTGCCACCTGCTCTTGTTCCATCTCCGCCTCCTCAGCGTTGTGTTGCAACTAAGCGTCAGTCTTAGTATAGCTGATGCTGGACGTCATCCGCGCACCATCGCCGCTTAGCTGATACAGTGCCGTAGTGCCAAAACGACTCTCGCATTCCAGCGAGGCTGAGGCCCCTGCCCCCGATCTTGACATTTCGGAATTGGGCCGTCTGATCCGCCAAAAGCGGTCCGACGAGGAGCTTTCCGTGCGACACGCCGCCGAGGAGGCACGGGTCAGCTTCTCCACCATCAGTCGAGTTGAAGCGGGCGCTCAACCGGACCTGTCCACGTTCACGAGCCTCTGTGCCTGGCTCGGCGTTGACCCGTCGCGCTTCTTCGCACCGACGACTCGCCGGACGCAGACACCGCTCGACGAAGCGATCGAGCACCTCGTCACCGATCCCGCCCTTACCCCCGCGGCGGCCGATCGCATCGCCTCAGTTGTCCGAGACCTCTACAGTGCCCTGGCCACGAAGGCGTCGACGCCGATGGCGAAACCGCTTGCCGTCCATCTCCGTGCCGCGTCCGTCATGCGGCCAGGTGTCCCAGAGCGTCTCGCCTCCGTGCTCAGAGACATGCAAGAGGCTCTGGACCATCTGCCACCCGCATGACGCTACGAAGAGGATTCCGCACCGAGGCTGAGCGCATCGCCACCTCCATCCGTAGTGAACTCGGCATCGGTCCAGCCGACAAGTTGCCGCTCGACGACGCCGCCAAGTCGTATGGCGTGCGCGTCGTCTCGGCGGCCGATTTGATCGACATTGATCGCCTCGCAGAGTTGGAACGAATCCAGGCGTTCGCGTTCTCCGCATGTACCTTCGACGTCGACGGCGACGCCGTCATCGTCTTCAATCCCTTGCGGTCCGAGCCACGACGCCAGAGCGATGTGGCACACGAGCTGTCACATCTGATCCTCAAACACGAGCTGAGCGAAATCCGCGAAGTAGCGGGACTGCCCTTCCGCACGTGTCGCTCGGATCAGGAGGAAGAGGCGACAACACTGGGAGGAGCACTGCTTCTCCCGCGCCCGTTGCTCCTTCGCGCCATCTCGCGTGGCATGGGCTACGACGACATCGCCCGGAAGTACGAAGTGACGCCGGAGATGGCACGGTTCCGGGTCAACACCACCGGGGCAGCACGCCAGATCGACCGTGCCCGCGCACGGTCGTAACAAGCGCCTTTATTCAGCCTGCGTGTCTGTGGCCTCAGCAGCGCGGAGCTGTGTGTACGTCTCGTGCATCACCGCGTCCTCGATCATCTTCGCGAGATCGGGTTTCGATGTCAGCAGGTCGTACAGCCGGCGATTGCGTTCTTCCTGGTCGAGAACGGCACCCTTGAAGCGAGGCCCGAACTCAAGCGCGTAGTGCTCCTCCGTGTTCGCCTGGGCGAAGGTCTTCAGGTCCTCGTTTTCCATCAGGGTGAGCTTGATCTTCTCGACCTCCAACCGATCACGCTCGTCGAGGTCGGCGCCGAAGGTCTGATTAATGGCCTCGATGACCGTCCCAAGACGATCGAAGAGCGTTTCCGCCTGACCCCTGCCACCTCCGTCGCCAATGAACACCTTCGAGGGTGTGATCCCCTCGGGTTCGAGCGGGATGTCGGCGGTCCCGGAGTCTTCCAGCCGAAGGTGAGTCAGGACAACGTCCTCGCCCAGGTCCAAGCCGCCCGAGGCCGGATCGCGAAGTAGCGCGCGCAGCGCCTTGACATAGACATAGAGCTGTTCAAGGGTCGGATCGGTGAAGGGCATCACCTGACTCAGAAAGGCATAGGCCCGCACGAACTGGTCGACCGCGTCCTTGAACTCGATCCTGGTGCTGTCATCGAGGCCGTCAACTCGCACGACCGCTGGATCGAGATTCGCATGGATCATCCGCAGACTCCGCTTCGCGGAGTCAACGCCGAAGTACGCCTCTGAAGCAGCAGCCACCTCTGCCGGATCGAGGACGCCTGCCGCCAGAATCCGGGCACGCAGGTCGTACAGGACGTTCGGGTCGGTCGGCTCGATGATGACGGCCTCGTAGTACCGCTGGAACGCTTTGCGAATGTCCTCCGCATCGTTGCGGAAGTCCAGGACGAAGGTCTCATCCTTGCCGGGCGCCTTGCGATTCAGTCGGGAGAGCGTCTGAACAGCGTTCACACCCTTCAGAGGTTTGTCAACGAACATAGTGTGCAGGTACGGCTCATCGAAGCCGGTCTGAAACTTCTCGGCGACGATCAGAACCTGGTAGTCGCCCGGCTTGAACGGGTCCTCGCCCTTGAACCGCTTCGCGGTCCGTGTATCCGGGAAGTGGTTGAGGATCGACTCGGTGACCTCCTCACCGAGGTCGTCCACCAGGGAGCCAGAGAAGGCGACCAGCGCACGGATGTCGTGGTAGTGGTGCTCCGAGACATCGCGGTCGATCGCCCGCTTGTAATGAACCGCCGCGGCACGAGAGTCGGTCACGACCATCGCCTTGGCACGCCCACGCAACGCCCTCGCCGTGTGTGCGCGGTAGTGCTCCACGATGATCGCTGATTTCTGGGCGATCATCGCCGGATTCCGGCTCACGAAGCGCTTCAACTCTGTCGCAGCCTTGCGGACGTCGACCTCCTCGTCTTCGATGTCCGTCGATGCCGCCAGGCGGTAGTACGTGTGATAGGTGACGTAGTTGCGCAGCACGTCAAGGATGAACTCCTCCTCTATAGCCTGGCGCATGGTGTAGAGGTGGAATGGCTGCTTCGTGCCGCTGACCTTGTCGGGGGTCCCGAACAACTCGACGGTGCGATCTTTCGGAGTGGCGGTGAAGGCGAAGAAGCTGAGGTTGGGCTGGCGGCCACGAGCGGCGACGATCGCAGCGAGCGCGGCTTCGGCGTCGAACTCCTCACCGTTGTCGATGGCCGCCTCCGCAGCCCTGCTGCCGAGGGCCTGCTTCAAAGCCGTCGAAGCGTCTCCCGTTTGCGACGAGTGAGCCTCGTCCACGATAACGGCATAGGTCTTTGCGACCAGCTCGGCATCGGCGATCTTCTCGATGACGTACGGGAACGTTTCCAGCGTCACGGTAACGATCTGCGCGTTGCCCGTGAGCGCGTCAGCAAGCTCGGTCGACTTCGGACCGGTCTTTCCTTCGATCGTCACGATCGTGCCGGGAACGTTTTCGAATTGCTGCACCGTTGCTCGCAGTTGTTCGTCAAGGACACGCCGGTCCGTGACGACGATGATCTTTCCGAAGACTTTCTTGTCGGCGGCGTCGTGAAGCAGTGACAACCGGTGCGCGAGCCATGCGATGGAGTTCGACTTACCCGATCCCGCGGAGTGCTGGACCAGATACGTCTCGCCGGGACCCCTGGCGAGTGCATCCCCGGCAAGGCGGGTCACCGCATCCCACTGGTGGTACCGAGGGAAGACGATCCGGCGCGTGGCAGGCGTTCCCTTAGAACCCGGCTCGGCGAACGACTCAACGAAGCGTCCGAGAATGTCGAGCCAAGCGTCGTACTCCCAAATGGCCTCCCACAGGTACGCGGTTGCGTAACCGGCCGGGTTCGGGGCGTTGCCTTTGCCGCACGAAAGTTTGCCCGGCGCGCTCCCGCGATTGAACGGCAGGAATTCCGTGATCGACCCGGCCAGCCGCGTGGTCATGTATACGAGCGACGGGTCCACGGCGAAATGGACGATCGCCCGCCGCCCCAGCGCAAGATCGTTCGGGTCTCGCTCCTCCATGTACTGCTTGATGGCGTCGTCCACGGTCTGCCCGTTCAGTGGGCTCTTCACCTCGGCCGTCGCCACGAGCAAGCCGTTCACGAACAGCGCGAGGTCAACGGAGTTCCCGCTGTCCGTCGAGTAGTGGAGTTGGCGAGCGACCGTCAGTCGATTTCGGGCGTACAGGGCCGTCAGGATGGGATTGAGACCCGATGCTGGCTTGAAGTGGGCCAGCTTGAACTCCACGCCTTGGTCGTCGACGCCCTTTCGCAGCACGTGGACGGTGCCGTTCTTGTCGAGCGCAGTAACGACACGCGAGACGAACTTGGTCCGCGCCACAGCCTCGTCTCCGCCGTAACGACTCACGAGCGTGGCCCACTTCTCCGGCTGCGTGTCCGTGATAAAGGCAAAGAGCTGAGTCGTGTCGAGACCGGCATGCCGGTCGAAATCGTGTGGATCGACCTGTTGGTATCCCCCTTCACGCACTAGCGACTCGACTACGTCCGCCTCAAACTGCGCCTCTTTGACATGCGCTGGCATCAGGCGGCCCTGTCAATCGCACCAATACCGCGCGATACCCCGGCGGTCACAAGAGCTTGGCGGTGCTCTTGAAGCCGAGCAACCGCGAACTCTGACTCAGCGATTAGCCGGTCGTAGCGGTCCAGATGCACGTTCAGGTGGGCAAGGATGCGATCCTGCTCCGGCAATGGCGGCACAACCACCATCACGTTCGAAAGTGCTCCCGTGTTGAAGTGGGCCTGAAGTGCTCCGACAGAGCCGTGCGACACCTGTCGCTGAACCAGCCGCGAGTTGATAAGCAGTTCCAGGAACTTCGGACGCATCCGACCTCCGGGTCTGATGAGCAACAAGTCCACGATGTTCCCGCCCACAGCCCACTCGGGTACCACGGCTGCGGAGCCCGCGTCTCCGGTACGCACTACGACCACATCGCCGTCTCGGAGCCGGGACTTCGCGTGGTACTCGTTGGAGGTCGCGCTCATAAACACCAGATCGTCTTGATTGACACGCTCGGGCCGAATATTGAGCCCCCGTAGCACAGGCACGCCATCGTTCTCGTAGTAGTGCGATGGATTGACCACAATGCCAACCGTCACCTTGTCTACGCAGTGTTTGAGAGGCATCAATTGCCAGGTGTCCGGCAAAGCCTCCAGCCACGGAGACGCGACTGGCTCTAGCCTATCGCCTGCCCCGCCGCGTTCGATCAAACGGTCGATCTCAGCCATACGCCGGTCGACAACAAGTTGCCGCAAGCTCGTCTCCTCGTCGACCAAACGATCAATGCGATCCGTCTCCTCATCGAGCGTCAACACAATCTGGCGCTGTTCACCGATCGGTGGAAGCGTGATTCCGAGCTGCCTTATCGACTCGCGTCCCAACTCCATCTGATTCGTCGAGCCCACAGCAAGACAGGCGTTGGCCGTGTCGTAGAAGGCTTCAGTAGACAACAGGTACCAAAGGTACCGGGCTACGACTACTCGCTCGTCGGCTCTCAACACCGTCACATGGCCATCGGCTATCGCCGTCAGGTTGTCCGTGAGCGCACCTTCGGATATGCAACCGGCACGCCCCAAGGTACCCGTACCCGTCGAATTCACAACGATGTCGTGAGCCCGCAATCGTGCGTCACTGTCCAACAGCGCTTCGTCTGCCACGACGGGACGCCCGAGAGATGGGTCAATACTTCTATCGGCTCGGACGCACTTCTGACTGAACGCCACAACGCCTGTCTCCTCCTCCGTGTAGGTCGGCGCTACGCCTCGATTCACGAATGTCGTGGCATCCTTGATGCGGCACGCCGACCATCCTTCCGGAGCGACACTGGCACGATGGCCAACCACAAAGACGTTCACTTCGCGACCTGGGCGAGAAGGAGCAAAATCCGATCCTGGCTGGCCCGAATTTCTTGGTCTATCTCCTCAAGCGCTCTTGGGGCCGTGTAGGTGAAGAAGTACCTCGTAAACGGAATCTCGTATCCGATCTTCGTCTTCTCGTGATCTACCCACGCATCAGGTGCGAAGGGTAAGACCTCGCGGGCCATGAACTCCTCGATGTCGTCCCTCAAAGGGACGTTCTCGGTGTCGCGCAACTCGATGTCCGGTTGAAAGCCGTCCTTTGCCTTTACGGGAGCGGCGCCCGGATCGCGCACTAGAAATGCACTTGAGATCGCCTTCTTCACAGGGGTTGGAACCTTAGTCAACTTGGCGAAGACAGTCCGCAGCCCGGCATCGAGCTCGTTGCTATCGATGTATCTCTCACCTATCAGGCCGCAGAGCGAGTCGAGTAAACCGGAGCGCTCGGCAGTTTCGCAATCGGCCCCGCGCTGGCCAAGGCCTCGACAGCGCCAGTCGTTATCTCGTACCGAACGCGTAGTGGTCGCTCGACGGTGATCTTTCGATAGCCAAAACCCTGATTTGGCACGATCTCGGATCGCTCACCCTCTGCACAGCGCTCGTAGATTCTGGTGATCTCGGAGATATGGTCACTGAGGAGTTCATTGCGCTTGTTGCCCAAACTCTTGCGCATCTTGGCGTACATGTCACGGGCATCAATCAGTTGGACGAATCCCTGCCGCTCCGATCGCTTCCGGTTCGTGACTACCCAGACATAGGTGAAAATGCCGGTGTTATAGAAGAGCTTGTCGGGCAGTCCGACGATAGCTTCGAGCATGTCGCTTTCGAGTAGCCAGCGCCGAATCTCGCTGAATCCAGAACCAGCGTCCCCGGAGAAGAGCGGCGACCCATTGAAAACGACCGCGATGCGGCTCCCGCCATCCTCCGGTGGACGCATTTTCGAGATCATTTGCTGGAGAAACAGAATCTGTCCGTCTGTCGTGGGGGGCAGGCCCGCACCAAATCGACCGCTCCACCCCAGATTTCGGTGTTCCGCCTTGATCTTGGATTCGATGGTCTTCCAGTCCTTGCCGTATGGCGGATTGGCGAGCATGTAGTCGAACGTCTCGCCGGGGAAGGCATCCTGCGTGAACGAGTCGCCGAAGACGATCCTGCTCGCGTCTTGACCTTTGAGCATCATGTCGGAGCGACACACGGCGTAGGACTCGGGCTGCAACTCCTGACCGAACAGATGCAGTCGCGCCTTCGGATTGATCGAGCGGAGATGTTCCTCCGCGACAGACAGCATCCCGCCCGTTCCGCAGGCGGGGTCGTAGAGGGTCGAGATGCGGCCGGGGGTCAGCAAGCGGTCCTCGTCCGCGAAGATGAGGTTCACCATCAAGTGAATGACTTCGCGCGGCGTGAAGTGTTCTCCCGCCACCTCATTGGAGAGGTCGGCGGTGACCCGAACGAGTTCTTCGTAGATGTAGCCCATCTCCAAGTTGGAGACGACGCTGGGGTGCAGGTCGATAGCAGCGAAGCGCTGCACCACCATGTACAGGATCTCCGCGGTTCCCAGTTTGTCGATCTGGTTGGGCAAACCGAACTTGTCCAGGGCGTCGCGCGCGTTGGGACTGAAACCGTTGACGTAATCGTGCACGTTCTCCGTGATGTGGTGCTGATCACCCAGCAGCGTGGCGAACGTGAAGCGGGACGAGTTGTAGAAGGGATGCCCAGCCGTGTGAGCGAGGAGATCGGCAGAGGCGTCCAGGTCACCCTTGATCGTCCCCGCTTTGGCCACGACCTTGTCCTTGGTCGGCTCCAACACGCAGTCCAGGCGTCGCAACACGCAGAACGGCAGGATCACGTCCTGGTACTGGTGGCGCTTGTAGTGGTCTCGGAGGACCTCCTTCACCGACCAGATGAAGTTGACCTTCTCGCTGTGGGCTGTCACCTCACCGCCTCCGCATCCCTGCCGAACCGGTTCCAGACCCACGGCGGCTGATCCCGGACCGGTCCACTGGGGTGCGAGTGCACCGATCTGGGCCAAGTCCACCACTCACGGTGGCGGTGGGTATCTCCGGTGCTCTTGGGGTCGACCCAATCGGGGTTGCTTCCCACCTTTTTCTCACGGCGACCCATCGTAAGGGGTCAGCGGGGCGACTGCGGGTGAGGGAGCTTGGCTCTCCGGCCTAGCGCCTCTCCTGCCGGGGCAACGCGAGGCGAAGCTGTCACGGCTGCCCTTGCCCCCCTCCTCTCCCAGGACGATCCCGAGCGGGCCGATGACGAACTCATCTGCCTGGTCGGCGAGAGTACTCGCATGGCGACTGGCCGCTATGGCGCACCACCGAGTGGGTCTTCTGCGACCGCTGTGCGACGTCGGTGGACACCGACTTGATCCCCGGAAGGCCATCACTACTCCGACGACGGTGACTTCTATTGCACAGATTGCTGGCAGGACTTGTCCGATCCGGTCGAGCCGAGCGCCTGACCGGGCCTACGAGAGCGTCGACCAGAGGAGCTGGTCGAGCACCAGGCGGCTGATGCCGAGCTCTGTCGCCAGGGCGGTAGAAACCGCCAGGAGAGCGGCCGCGCCCGCTGGCACCGTGAAACCGAGTCGTTCCACCGCCTTCCGCACCCGGACGTCCGGCTTGATCGCGTCCGCACCCGACCGCATCCGGAGGTAGCGGAAGAGCGCCACGCCGATGCCCTTGACGCTGCCGACGTACGGGTCGAGAGAGGGAACGACCTCCAAGGCTTCGACGGCGCCAGCCCACGCCTCGGTGGCGTCGTCGTCATCATCTCCCAGGTCGTTGTCGACGCCGAAGCGCAGTAGGCCGTCCGCGACGCTGCGCATGGTCTCGGCCTCGCCTGTCCTGAGATGGAAGGCCGAAGAAGGGCCGATCGTGGAGAGCGCTGCCAAACTCGCTGACGCCGGTTCCGTGTCGAATATGGCAACCCAGGGGAGGACCACCAGTTCGTACTTCCTCTGCCGACTTGCCACGGCATCGAAGACCATGGCGGCCCGCCGGCCTTTGTATCTATCGGCGTACCCTTCAGCGCTCATTGCCGCGTCGGTGCCGTGCTCGTCGTAAAGGTCGTGGAGGCGCTTCAACGCGCCGGCCCAACCCGTACGCTTCGACAGGACAGCAAGCAGCGGATCGGGCATCAAGCAAGTATCACAGTCCTGGGACGGGTCGGCTGCGTCTGGTCCCGGACGTGAATCGGTCGCGCGCCAATGATCGGAGGCCAGGCTCGCTGTCACCAAACCGCCAACCCGGCCCCACAACCCGAAGATGACAAATGATGACCACGCCCAAGTGCCAATGTTCCGACCGGCGGGCGGCGCCTCCTAATCCCGTGACACCCCCCAACCGTCTGCGCCTGAGCGCTTCTCCCTGCGCGTCTCAAAGCCCCGGTCCTCCGGCAGGGATAATTTCGCGCGAAAACCGACGAACCTGAGTGAGGTACTGGATGCACCGTGATCTCGACCCTGCTCTCCCGGTCGATCCGGGCACGAACGTGAGTGCATCTAATTGTTCACGACTGCGCGAACATTGCCTCCAGCGACTTGTAGTGCCGCTTCGCCATATCGACATCGGAGACCGATGACTGTTGCCGAAGACGTATGGGATCCGTGGCAGAGCCGCGTAGATTGCTGGCAGGCAGCTGTGGCGAACATCGACGCCGTAGCGGATCTGTGTCCGGACAAGATCATGGTCTGGCGGGGAATGGTGAACGCCAGCTGGCCATTACATTCTTCGCTTTCTCGCCGGATCCTCAACCTCACCGGTCAAGCGCCCACGGAGAAAGTCCTTCGGGAGTACGAGACGGCCATCCTCAAACGAAGCCGCGAGGACTGGAGATATGACGGGCTACCGGCACTTGAGCTGCTAGCGCACCTCCAGCACTACGGAGGCCCGACGCGGTTAATCGACGTCAGCCTGAACCCGCTCGTCGCCCTCTGGTTCGCGGTCGAGGAAAAATTCGACAGGCGAGGACAGCCAAGGCCGGCCACCGACGGCAGGCTCTTCAGTTTTGCGGTGAGCGAGCGCATCTTCCTTGAAGACAAGTGGGGCGGACGCGATCTGCCTTGGAAGGACGAGAGCGCGAGTACCCAGTGGGGACTTGCGACTGCTGCGCTCAAATTCTGGGTCCCTCCCTCCTACAACGAGCGAATCGCAGCGCAGAACGCTGGCTTTCTGATCGGCGGCCTACCCATGACGTGGCCAGGTGGAAACCGGTGGAGGAAACGACCCGGTACGAACGCCGACTACTGGGACATCAAGACGATTCGCGCTGCCTCCTCGCTGTATCTAACACCCGCCAATCTGTCGCGACGCCCCTCCGCGAAGTCCCACCCTACGTACAACTTCCGCATTGCTAAGGGAGCAAAGCCGGAGATTCGCAAAACGCTCGAACAACGGTATGGCTTCCGGACTTCTTCTCTGTACCCCGACTTGTACGCCCTGGCGCAAAATGTGCTGCCATCCGCGTTGTAGTACGAGCTGCCACGTCGCGGGCGAAGCAGATGCCGGTGAAAAGAGAGCTGGACACGTCTTTACCGATGTGTAGGAGAGCCGACAAGGTCCTGTCGCGCTGAGGAACTGTCATTGCTCGATGGAAGTAGGGCAAGTCCTCACAACGCGCTGAGCGCACGCTGAGCAAGGGCTCCTGCGCGATCGCGAGAGGCTGCGTGATCGAGAGCCCGCGAGGGTAGACAGGGATGACGTCGGTCAGGGCGCGATTCCTAGTGTCGTCCTTGCCAGAAGGAGGCGTGACTGACGCCCATCCAACACTCGATCCGATGTCACTCGGTCGCCCGACTCGTGCCAGGAGCTTCTTGGTCCCACTGACAACGGTCTGTTTGCTGGCTATGGCGGAATCCATCCATCTCTGCCGCCTATCCGGGCTTGGGCGTCAAAGTGGTTCGGGGCGGACGAGTCGATGACGGCGCCCGACGGCGACGTCCATCTTCTGTTTGCGCGATGTCGTACTCGAAGGCGTCGAGGAGTTGGAATAGCTCGTCGCTTATCCACTCACGGCCCCGCCGGCGTCCGACGCGGGTAGGAACAAGCACGGCTTGCTCTTGCAACCGGTTGAGCGCCGCCCGAGCCGCGGTGGGCGTGACGTGGTAGCGGTCAGCGGCGATCTCGGCGCTCACGACCGGCTGGGCAGGCAGCCCTGCGATGATCCTGCGGGCGACGGAGTCGGTTCGGGGATTGCCTGCCCGCCGAATCAGCTCGGCCAACAAGGCGTCGATCTGCTCGGAGAGCGATCGCGCCGCGCTGGCCGAAGCTGACAACGCATCGGCGAACGCCCCGATCCAGTCATCGACGCGGCCTTCTCGGAAGTCGGTCAAGCCGGCAATGTACGAGCGCGCCGAGGCTGCCAGGACCACGCTGACGGGCGGCACGAACAGCGGCGTCAGAGCGCGGCGGCGGAGGATGACGTGGATAAGACAACGGCCAGTCCGGCCGTTGCCGTCCCCGAAGGGATGGATGGTCTCGAATTGAGCGTGGCCTATGGCGGCCTGTGCAACTGCCGGTAAGTCGTCTCGGTTCACGAACCGCACGAGATCATCGAGCAGGCCTGGCACCCGGTCCGGCGGTGGTGGCACGAACGCTGCGTCGGCAGGGCTTGCGCCTCTTCCGCCGATCCAGTTCTGATCGGTTCGGATAACGCCGGCGAAACGGGTCTCGCTCGTGCCCTCCAGCAGGACCCGGTGAATGTCGAGCAGCCCGTCCACATCGAAGTCAGCTCCTTTCGTCCCGTGGCTGATTGCCCGTTCCATCGCTGTGACGTTGTTCGCGACGGCTCGGGCAGTGCCGTCGGCGGCAAGCGGTTCGTAGGCGGCGAGTGCCACGCGCTTGTTGGAGGCGCGGAGTCCTTCGATGAACGACGAGCCGACCGCTTCCGCACGAAGCAGCGGTCCGGCGATTGCTTCGAGGTCTTGACCGATGTCAGCTGCCTGGAGTTGCACCACGAGCGCTGTGGCCTGCGCCACAGCGTCAGCGGCGCGACCGGCGAGCGGGTTGTCCCACTCGGCAATCGGATCGGGCACGTAGGCCTTGAACCGGAAGGGTCTGCGGTCCTTCCGGGCGCCGTAGCCACTCCCCTCCCACAGACAATCGACGAGTTCAGGCACGACGATCCTTTCGCTGGGACCGAACTACGAAAAGAAACTGCAGATCCTTTCGTAAGATCCATCCTTACGTAAAGTTTGACGTTACGCAAGGAACCAGAGGGATCCTTACGTAGCTAGTCATGCCCGCCTGAAGAGGCGCTGACCTGAAGCCGTGAGTTCACTAGCTGCTCTTAGGAGCTCGTCTCGCGCGGTCATGTCCTCATGTTTGCGCGCCAACGACGCAGAACAGATTTTCCAGCCTCCGCCGGCGTCATGATTAGCCTGCGCGTGAGGCAGTCTGAAGCACGAGGAAGGGGTGAGCAGCAGGATCGACCTCGGGGCACGTCTCGGACCTGCGCTGACGGCTTGCGTCGGCGTCACAACACGGGGCGTCCGGGCATCACACCTTCTGCACAGGGTGCCAGGCCGGCAACAACGCTCGGCACGGACGTTCAAGCGTTGCGATACTCACGATCGCACCGTGTTTCGCTGAACGCCGTCACTACGGTACCGGACCCCGAACCGCTTGACGACGTTCACGAGCAGCGCGTTGACGACGTACGGCTCGGACCACTTCAAGGCAGCGATCTTCCGATGATCGGCCACATGTCCGCGCGCTGTCTGCCACACCTGCCTCAACGTCTGTCCGGCCAGATTCCCTGACACGTCGTCCAGAAAGACCAGCAGAAGGTCGCGTCTCGTTTCTCACGACAGTTGGGGCTCCTCGGAATGAGCGGGTTGCACCGCTCGCGAAAGTGAGCGTTCGATGCGCAGTGGACCGCAACGTGCCCCATCCATCTGGCGTTTGCGGGCGCGCCTACGCGAGGTTTGGGGATGCGCGTTATGGGCGTGGCTGTCGCACCCGTATCCGTGTGGGCGACGCCGACCTACCCATGCGCACCGTATTGGGCGATCTGTCCACAGTGACGAAGCCGCTGGCGGAGTGCGCACCTTCCGGACCGGGACGCTTGCCGCGCCGGTGGCGCGTTCGCGCAACGGTTGCAGAGGCATGATTGGGCGATGAGCGAGACGACCATCCGCCCAGTTGCGTCTGCCGGCGAGTTGGCCCAGGCGATCGAGGTCGTCCGGTCGCAGTTCGATCCGCCGCTTGCGTCCGACGGCGTTGGCGCTGTGGATCTCTACGACAACTTTGAGAACGACAGCGGCCTTTGCCTCGTCGCTGTCAGGAGGGGTGAGCTTCTCGGCGGTGCTCTCGGGTTCCGGAGCTCGGCCACTCAGGCAATGCTTCGCGTGCTCGCGGTCAGCGCTACACAGCGCGGCGTTGGTCTCGGCCGCGCCCTCCTCGA
>Ga0326728_10008761_pt1 | contig 24856 bp, 22 predicted proteins | sample MB3enrmetagenome_FD_207602 | JGI IMG/M metagenome (GOLD analysis project Ga0326728, IMG submission 207602) | Lab enriched peat soil microbial communities from McLean, Ithaca, NY, United States - MB31MN | ecosystem: Environmental > Terrestrial > Soil > Wetlands > Peat | place: USA: New York... | reverse complement strand
TGACAAAACCCGGGCCGTCTACACCGAAACTCTGGGCAATCCCAAGCTCGACATCGCCGACATTGAGCAGCTCGCCTCGATCGCGCATGAGCACAAGCTCCCGCTGGTCATCGACAACACCTCAGCCTCGCCAGCCCTCGTCCGGCCCATCGAGTGGGGCGCCGACATTGTCGTCAACTCGGCCACTAAATTCCTCGGCGGCCATGGCACGGCCATCGGCGGCGTGATCGTCGATGCCGGCAAGTTCGACTGGGCTGCCTCGGGCCGCTTCAAGGATTTCACCGAGCCCGATCCCTCCTATCACGGCCTTCGCTACACCGAGGCCTTTGGACCGCTGTCGTTCATCCTCAAGGCGCGCGTGCAGGGGCTGCGCGACACCGGCGCGGCGCTCTCGCCCTTCAATGCATTCCTGCTCTTGCAGGGCATTGAAACGCTGCACCTCCGCATGGAGCGCCACTCGCAGAACGCCCTGGCCGTCGCCAAGCACCTCGCCGAGCATCCAGGCGTCGATTGGGTCAACTATCCCGGTCTCTCCACGAGCCCCTACTACTCGCGGACAAAAAAGTACTTGCCCAACGGCGCCGGCGCGCTCGTCACCTTTGGCATCAAGGGCGGCTACGACGCGGGCAAGAAGCTCATCAACACACTCGAGCTCTTTTCGCTGCTGGCCAACATCGGCGATGCAAAGTCGCTCGTGATTCACCCCGCCTCCACCACGCATCAGCAGTTATCGGCGGAGGAGCAGGCGGCCACGGGCGTCACGCCGGAGATGGTGCGGCTCTCTGTCGGCATTGAGGACATCCGCGACATCCTCGCCGACCTCGATCAGGCGATCGAGGCGGCCAATGGCCACAAGTTTGCCGGCTCAACCCGCGCCACTGCGGCAAAATAGGAGAGGCGACCAAGAAACCCAGAGCTGAAACCTGGACCTTGAGACTTGAAAGCTGGGACCTGAAACCCTTTTTTATGACCGATAGTTACAGCCGCAGCGGCGCTTCACCGCCCGCATCGAAGAGGGGGGCCCCCGAGGACAGGTCCACGTCCGCGGGGTCCAAGACCGTGGAGCCCACCTACGAAGGCGACTTCGTCCTGGACGGCTCCCTGCCGCTCGAGTGCGGCCGCTTCCTCATCTGTCCCACGCTGCATTACGCCGTCTACGGCCGGCTGAATGCGGCGAAGGACAATGCCGTTCTGGTTTGCCACGCGCTATCGGGCTCCGCTCTCGTCGGCTCCTGGTGGCCCGAAATCTTTGCTCCAGGCGCGGTCCTCTCGCTGGAGCACGACTTCGTCATCTGCATCAACATGCTGGGCTCCTGTTACGGCTCCACGGGGCCTGGGTCCGTCAATCCCGAAACAGGCGAAATCTACGGTCCGGACTTTCCTCTCGTCGGCGTCCGCGACAACGTTCGCGCGCAGGCGCGCCTCCTCGATTCGCTCGGTATCCGCCGCCTCCGCCTGGTCCTTGGCGGTTCCATCGGCGGCATGCAGGCGCTGGACTGGACCATCCTCCATCCCGATCGCGTCGAACGCGCGCTCATTATCGGCGTCACGCCGCTCTCCGCAATGGGGCTGGCTCTCAACCACCTTCAGCGTCAGGCTATCCAGCACGATCCGGAATGGGCCGGCGGCCGATATCTGCCGCAACGCCCTCCGCGCAGCGGGCTGGCGCTAGCCCGCAAGATCGCCATGATCAGCTACAAGTCCGCGCCCCTGTTCGACGAGCGCTTCGGCCGCAATCCCAACCGCAGCGGCGAGGATCCCTGGGCGGCAAATGGCCATGGCAGCGGCCTCATCGGCGAGCGTTTCGACATCGCCGGCTACCTCGATCTTCAGGGCGATCGATTTATCGAGCGCTTTGACGCCAACGCCTACCTTGCCATTCTGCGCGCCATGGACACTTGGGATCCGCTGCGCGGTTCCTCCTCACTGCAGGAGGCCTTTGGCCGCATCAAGGCGCGGCTCAGCTTCATCGGCATTAACTCCGACTGGCTCTTTCCCGCCGAAGATGTGCGCCGCTTTGCAGAATCCATTCGCACGGCCGGTGCTCAAGCCGACTACCGCGAAATGAAAAGTGCCCACGGTCACGACGCATTTCTCGCCGAGCAGGTCGAGCTCGTCCGCCTGCTCCAGTAGCCGATTTTCTGCCCGGAATCAGGAGACTCCTGCGCGGTCCAGCGCCATCTCCAATGTCCCCGGTTACTACCGTGCTGCGCGGTCCGCGCCGGCCCCCGCGCTTTGCTTGTCACTGGCATGGTGGCTTCTTATAATCCTCGCAAGAAGCATTGGTGGCCGTGGTATCTTTATATCCGTCGCCCCCTGACTCCGCCGCCCAGGTTGGTTGCCCGTTTGCTGGCGAAAGAGTGATTCGTGATTTCTACTTCGGCATTTCCCAGGAGCACTGCATGAACAAGTTAGTCTTTGCATCTGCGATGGCATTGGTAAGCATGAGCCTTGTTTCCACGCCAGCGTTGCGAGCTCAGGATTCCGGCCAGATCAGCCTTCCGCCGGATCAATTCAACTCCTATCAAAACGCCATGACGCAGACCGACCCTGGCCAAAAGGCTGCGGCGCTCGAAGGTTTTCTGCAGGCCTATCCGCAGAGCCCGGTGAAAACCACCGTTCTCGATAACCTGATTGACGTCTACAACCAGCTCAACCAGCCGACGAAGGCGATTGATGCCGCAACCCGCCTGCTCCAGATCGATCCCAACAACTTGAAGGCCATATTCGCCTCGGTCTACTTGAAGAAGCAACTGTGCGGCCAGAACCTTGACGCGTCCGGCGTGGCCACCGATCCGCAAACTTGCGACGATGCCGCGGTCCTTGCGCAAAAAGGCCTTACGGCTCCCAAGCCGGCCAGCATGTCTCAAGACGACTGGAACAAATTGACTTCAGCTGCCTACCCCGCCTTCCACTCCGCCATCGCGTTTGACGATGCGGTTTCAAAAAAGGACTTTGCCGGCGCCATCAAGGAATACAACGCCGAGCTGATGCTCTATTCGCCGCAGGCATGCACCCAACCGGGGCCTTGCCTTGCGGATACCTTGCAGCTTGCACAGGCCTACGCAAAGCCGAGTCCAGACAAAGATGAAGTGAAGGCCGTCTGGTTCTACGCTCGCGCCTGGGACTTCGCGCCCGCGGCATACAAGGCCCAGATCGAGCCGCAGCTCGACTATTGGTACAAGCGCTTTCACGGCACTCTCGACGGCGACGCAGCCATCACCCAGCAGATTAACGCCATTAAGACGCAGGCGCAGTCCACGCTCTTCCCGCCCGCCGGTTTCGCCATCGCGCCCGCTCCAACTCCCGCGGACTTGGCTCACCACGCCTATACCAGCGGCGATCCCAAGGCACTGAGCCTCGAAGACAAGGAATACATTCTGGCCAATGGGTCTGATGCGGACGCAACCGGCCTCTGGGCTCTGCTGAAAGGCCAGCCGACACCGGTTCCGGGCATCATCATCTCCGATCCTGCGTCGGAGCTGCACGTCACCGTCACGACTACAGCATCGGTCAAGCCCAAGGATTACATCGTCAAGCTCACGAATCCCGTCGCTTGCTCCGCGGTTCCGCCGCCGCCCTCTGAGCTCAAGGTTGCAGAGGCTCAGGCCTACATTCTGGCCAACGGCGTCAAAGCCGACACCGACGCCATGGGTGACGCGCTGACCGACACTCCGGCGCACATCCGCAAGATCGCCATCGACCCCTCGGTCGGGACGATCAATGTTGCTGTGACGCAGGACGCCAAGGACGCCCATACCGCCGACTTCACCGTCAACCTCAAGGACCCGCTTTCCTGTAAGGAAGCTCCTACCTCCGGCTCCGCGCTCGGATTACAGCCCGCGGCTGAGTTGGATGGTACCTACGACACCTACACGCACACCGCTGCCGCCGGAACAACTGCCGCGTCCGCGCAAATCGTGCTGACCGACGGATTCCTGCAGCCGGAGAAGAAGGCCGGCGCGGTGCACCACACCGCTCCAAAGCCTTCACCCGCGCACCACGCGCAATAACCGCTAGCCTCCGTTCGCCGGTGTTCAATCGGCGAACGCGGGCCGCTCAACACAAGCTTTCTGGGATGATTAAGGGCAGTCCGCTTCAGCGGACTGCCTTTTTTCTGTGATGAGGAATCGCAGCCCGGTTGGGTTTAAATCTGCAACAGTCCGACACTGCCAGCCACAGTTACGAATCGCTAGCCACTACCCACTGAACACTGACCTCTAGAAACTCTGAACTACGAACTGTGAACTGACCCCTGACCCCTGACCCCTGCCTTACTCTCCCAGCATGACCCTCTGGATTGCTGACGCGCGGCCGGTCGCCGGGTCGCAAGTCACGACGACGCCGCACATCTTGGGATTGCCCTTCGCCGCCTCAAATTTGCCCGGCATTGCGGTCAGGAATTTGTGCAGCACAAGATCTTTTTCGACGCCGATGATGCTATCGTAGGGCCCGCTCATGCCCACGTCGGTCTGGTAGGCCGTTCCATGGGGCAAAATGCGCTCATCGGCCGTGGGCACATGCGTGTGCGTGCCCAGCACCGCCGTCACGCGCCCGTCGAGATACCACCCCATCGCATTCTTTTCGCTCGTGGCCTCGGCGTGGAAATCGACCACGATCACCTTGGCGCGAACGCACCCGAGCAGGGAATCGGCGGTGCGGAACGGATCGTCGATCGCTGTCATGAACACGCGCCCCTGCAGTTGCAGCACCGCGTAGTCCACTCCGCCGGCGGTTTTTCCTTCATAGAAGCCGTAACCCGGCACGCCCGGCTGAAAATTCGCCGGCCGCAGGATCCGCCGTGCGCGGTCATGGGTGTACGGCGCAGCGGAGTTCAGATAGTCGATGAGTTCCTTCTTGTCCCAGACGTGATTGCCCGTCGTCAGCACGTCCGCGCCCAGGTCGAAGACTTCTTCGGCCAGCCCCGGTGTGACGCCGAAGCCGCCCGCAGCGTTTTCGACATTCACAATCGTCAGGTCGACCTGGTGCGCCTCCCGCACATGACCAATGTGCTCGCGCACGATCCTGCGCCCCGCGCTGCCGAAGATGTCGCCGACAAAAAGAATGTTCAATGGCGTTCGATGCTCCTGTGAAAGCGGAGTTAGCGGGGCTAGCGGAGTCAGCGGAGCTAGCTCTTCGCCTCCTGGTCTTTGATGTCTGATCTCTGATCTCTGCTCTCTGTATTTCTCATCAACGGAAACAGGATCACATCGCGTATCGACTTCGATCCGGTCAGCAGCATCACAAGTCGGTCGATCCCAATGCCTTCGCCGGCGGTCGGAGGCAGGCCGTACGCCAACGCGCGCACGTAGTCCTCATCCATTTGATGCGCTTCGTCGTCGCCCGCGGCGCGCTGGGCGAGCTGATCGTCGAAGCGCTTGTGCTGTTCGACCGGATCGTTGAGCTCGCTGAAGGCGTTGCCGATTTCGAAGCCACCGATGTAGACCTCAAAGCGCTCGACCCAGTCGGGATCGCCGGGTTTTTGCTTGGAGAGCGGCGAAACTGCGGTGGGGAACTCGTAGATGATGGTCGGCTGGATCAAATGAGTCTCTGCAACAAACTCAAAGAGTTCCGCGATCACCTTTCCGAGCGGAACATTCCTAAGGTTGAGATGAAGACCAAAGGTGAGGATAGCTTTGTGTATCCCCGCGTCTTCACCTAACGCATCGTCCAGTCGCTGCACGAGCGGTTTAAGCGATTCAAAGCTTTCAAACTCAGGCGGTGTCGGGGCATCCCCCGCGCTCTCCGGCCACCACTTGATGATCGCCTCCCGCATCGTGAGCCGTTCCCACTTACCCAGATCAATCTTGTTCCCGTTGAACTCGGTCACCGTCGTCCCGTTCACTTCCATCGCGACGAACTCGATGAGTTCCTCCGTCAAATCCATCAGGTCGTGGTAGTTCGCATATGCCTGGTAGAACTCGAGCATCGTGAACTCTGGATTGTGCTGCGTGCTCACGCCTTCGTTGCGGAAGTTGCGATTGATCTCATACACGCGGTCCAATCCGCCCACAACCAGCCGCTTCAGGTAAAGCTCCGGAGCGATGCGCAAAAACAAATCCATGTCCAATGCATTGTGGTGCGTTTTGAACGGCCGCGCCGCAGCACCGCCTGCGATCGTCTGCATCATCGGCGTCTCGACTTCGAGATAGCCCCGGCTGTCAAAGAACGTTCGCAGCGCCTTGAGCACCTTGGCGCGCTTCACGAAGACTTCGCGTGCGTCGAGGTTCGCAAACAGGTCCACATAGCGCTGCCGGTAACGCAGCTCCACGTCGGCGAGGCCGTGATACTTCTCCGGCAGCGTGAGCATGGCCTTGGCCAGAAACGTCAGTGTCTCCACATGTACCGTCAGCTCGCCGGTTCGGGTCCGGAACAAATAGCCGGTCACCCCAATGTGGTCGCCCAGGTCGAGCAGCTTGTAGAGAGCGAATCCCTGCTCCCCCACGGCATCCAGGCGCACGTAAATCTGCAGCCGCGCGCCCTCCTGCTGCAGTGTTGCGAAACCGGCCTTGCCCTGCTGGCGAATGGCCATAATGCGCCCGGCGACAGCCACCTTCTCGCGTTTGGCCTCAAGCTCTTCGCCCGTTGCCTTATCCCACTTCGCGCGCACCTCGGCCAGCGTGACCGCCGACTGGTCCTGCGCGGCTGGAAACCGGTTGGGATACGCCGACTGGCCTAGCTCCGCAATCTTCTTCAGCTTTTCCCGGCGCTCATCAAAGAGCTTGCGCTCGAATTCCGATTCGAACTCCATACTTCCATTTCCCAACTAGATCGAAGGTACAACCGCCAGTATACCGGCTCACGAATCTGCCGCTGTTCGCGTTCTTTAGCGTGACCGCTGTCACGCCGCCGTGTGACAGCACCAACTAAAGTATGACCGCGCGAATCAAATTGGCTCAGGAGATCCTCACATGAAGCGAGCGATAGCTGCAATCTTCTTCTCTATTCTGTTTGTTTTGGTCTGCCAGCTCCGTGCCACCACACTGCCGGACGCCTGTGGCGACGACAAGGTTCAGTTTGACGTGAAGACGGCAAAGAATCAGCCGGCGCCCGCGCCGCCAGACGCGGGTAAGGCGCAGATCGTCTTCATCGAGGCGATGGACAAGAACTTGGCCTGCTGGAGCTGCGGAACACCGACCAGTCGTTTCGGCATGGATGGGGCCTGGGTCGGCGCCACGCAGGGCAATTCCTATTTCACGATCGATGTCGCGCCCGGCGAGCATCATTTCTGCGTAGATTGGCAATCCGCGTTCGGCCGCCTCAAACAGATGGTTGGAATGGCCGAATTGAACGCCGAGGCCGGCAAGACCTATTACTTTGAAGCCCAAGTGAAGATCAAGGAGCACAACTACGGAGACTCGAGCAGCGAGGTCGACCGCAACTTGAACTTTGTGCAGGCGAGCGACGATGAAGGCAAGTACCGCATCAAGGCCTCGTCTCTCGCCACCGCAACCGCGCGAAAGTAGCTTCTGCGTTCTCGCGCCGAGGAGCATCCATCGTTGATAATCACGATGGATGCCCTACCACCGCCCCATTCCCGACCCGAAGCAGAACGGAAAAAGTCCCGGCCTTTTCAGTGCCTGGATCGAAGCCGAAAAGCTGATGCAGATCGCGCTCGTTCTGCCCTGCGCCGCTTTTATCGGCTGGCTCATCGGAGCATGGCTCGACCACCACTTCCATCAATCCTGGATCGCAATTGTTGGAATCGTCTTTGGCGGCGTCTCCGGCCTGGTCTATGCGATTCGCGTAGCCCTGGCCGCCAATAAAGATCCCAAATTGCAGGACGACGACACCTCCGAGCCCGGCAAAGGCAGCGGAGGTTCGGCTTCATGACGGACGAACCGCACGCGCTGGCCGCCTTAACCGACGAAGGTCTGCAGGCCCTGCTGAAGCGAGCCATCCGCATCACGTTGATTGTGGGTGCGCTTGCCGCGCTTGTGCTCTGGAAGGCTTCCGGCTGGCGCGATGCCGCCATGTTCGCCACCGGCGCTGCCATTTCCGCTGCGAGTATCCATGAGTGGCGCCGCCTGATTCGCTTCATCAGTGCCAAAATGGACCATCAACAGGTCCCTCGTGGCGCAGCGATCTCGGCAGTCCTTTTTGTGCTCCGTCTGGCCATCTTTGGCGCAGCCATCTATGGTAGCCTGAAATGTCTCCGGGGTTCTGTTGTAGCGCTTCTCTGCGGCCTTGTTCTGGCACTCTTGGCCATGGTTTGGGAGGCGGTTCGCTTGCTTCGCGACTGAAGCCGCGGCCTTCGTTTTGCGTTCATTGGCTCCTGAAAAAGGAAATCCAGACTTTCGAGATTAAGGTCTTTATGGTGCAGACTTTTGCGTTAGCGCGTTTCCTTGACCTTCTGCTGCGAGGCGCTGAGGTCAAGATGTATCAGGCCATCGGCATGAGCTCAGCGGATGCTGCCCAGAAGGCAACCGCAGTCAACAGCGCCTTCTCGTTGGAAGTCCTGGTCGCCGGCGCCCTCATCCTCTTCTTCCTGGTTGTCCGCCTCACCTTGTCGGTGGAGCATCCCAACCCCGCGCAGCAGCTCGCCGAAATGATTCATGAAGGTGTCGGCGACCTGAGCGAGCAGGTCATCGGCCACGGCTATGAGCGCTTCCAGGCCTTTGTCACCTGCATCGGGCTGTTCATTCTGCTGAACAATCTCATTGGCCTTGTTGTTGGGCTCATTCCTGGTGTCGAAACGCCAACAGGCATGCCTGAAGTTCCCCTCGGTCTCGCCGTCCTCACGTTTCTCTATTACAACTTCTACGGCATCCGCGTGCATGGCCCCATCGGCTATCTCAAGCAATTTGCCGGCCCACTCTGGTGGCTGTCGCCTCTCCTGTTTCCCATTGAGGTCGTTTCCCACCTCGCCCGCATGATGTCGCTGACGATTCGACTTTACGCCAACATGTTCGCTAGCGATCTGCTCACGCTGGTCTGGTTTTCTATCATTCCCATCGCGGTGCCGTCCGTCTTTCTCGGGCTGCACTTCGCCGTTTCCGTCATTCAAGCTTTCGTTTTCATGCTGCTCTCTATGATTTATCTCTCGATGGCAGTAGCGCAGGAGCATTGATCTTAGCCATCTCTCGTCCAAGACGAGGAAAAAATTCCGCCGGGGCCGCTTCCGCTCCGGATAAACGGACCGGCCGCAAGCGTGAGGGGGCCAAAGGTATTTTCGAAGGCATGATCTTCGAGGATGCTGGCACGGTGAGCCTCAACCACCCACTGGCGGCCAATCTTAGGGAGCAGGAGAACTATGCGCAAACTTCAATTCGTATTCATGACCCTGGCGGTCCTATGTTTTGCCGTCCCGGTCTTTGCTGATGGCGGTTCGGCCGCAGCCAGCCTGATTCCGATCGGTGCGGGCATTGGCATGGGACTGGCAGCCGGCATGTGCGGCATGGGTCAGGGACGCGCGGTTGCGTCAGCCACTGAGGCGCTTGCCCGCAACCCCGGCACACGCCCCGGCATCATGCTGTTTCTGGTGCTTGGCCTGGCCTTCATTGAGTCCCTCACCCTCTTCACCATGGTCATCATCTTTGTGAAGATGTAAATCTCGCGCTCGAAACGAAGAGCGGTCCGCACAAGAGCGCGGACCGCTTTTCTGTCTGCATCACTCCCGGCGCTTCTCTTACGGATCGCTGCGCATCATCTCAATTGCTTTCTGATAGCCCAGCCCCGCCGGCACTGGCTCGTATCCCGATTCGTCCTCGCTGGTATCGAATACTCGCGTCTTCCAAACTACCCGGCCGTTCATCACCATCCTGAAGTGGACCGTCCGCCACTGGCCTCCGCCCACATCCGCCTGATCGATTGCGATCCATCCTCCCTTGTTCAGCCGTCCCAGGATCCCCCAGCCGAAATCCACATCCTGCTGCAAATGCCCTTCCAGCCGCACCACACGAAGATGCACCGGGTCAATCCAAATCTCGCCTGCCATCTGGGTCAGGACCTGCGTCTCGAGGTCCGGCGCAGAATACCCCGGACGCGGCTTGAAGGTGAATCTCTCCACCTTTCCCGCGGGCCCCTCGCCTGCGCCCGCGTCCTGGTAGACAAACGCGACCGGCAGAGCTCGCAGAACCTTCAGCACGCGGCCCTCATCCTCGTCCTCGGCCTGCTTGCGGCGGCGCTGCTTTCCCGGGTCGCCCGCAAGTTCAGTCAGCCGGGCTTCTTCCTTCTGCTCGTCCGCCGGGCTCAGGGGTTTGCCGTTCTGCTCCACGAGCCGCGCCACGTCGCCGTCCTTGGTCTCGCAGATCTTTTTGGTGGAACTCCAGTGCGGGCTCGTTTTCCTGAGCTCATAGCACATGGGGTGGCTCGCGTCTTGCGCCGCGCTGTACTCGTTTTGAAGCGTGCGATCCAATATCGCCAACCCCTGCGCCGGCTGCGCCAGTTGCGCGGCGCCGGAGCCGGATTGACCTTGGGTTTGGCCTTGGCAGCAAGCCGTCCCAGCGAGCAGGAGGAGGAGCGAGATGAGCCGGTGCACAAGTCCAGTTTAACCGGCTCGCTTGCTCCGCATCACGGCCCGCCGCGCCGCCGACTCTCCCGAAATGTGGGCATTGCTGATGCTCACTACGCAGCTTTTTACATGGCTGAATTGATGCCGACTGCCTGGGTTGATATAGTGCGGGCAGGGGCTTCTTCGGAAGTCGACAAGGATCGTGGCAAATGGCTCAAGAAAACTCTCCCGCGCGCATCGGCAAAACCATCGTCATCAATGGCGAAGTCAAGGGCAGCGAAGACCTGGTGCTGGATGGCCGGGTCGAAGGCACCGTCAACCTGGCTGAGAACCGGCTCACCATCGGCCCGAACGCCAATATTGCCGCCGACCTCACCGCCAAAGATGTGCTCATTCAGGGCCGTGTGCAGGGCAACGTCGTTGCCAGCGGCCGCGTGGAGCTGCGCTCCGGCTGCCACCTCGAGGGCGATATTCGCGCTCTTCGTCTCGCCATTGAAGACAACGCCGTCTTCCATGGCAAGGTCGATCTTACGCAGGGCGTCTCCCGGCCGCCCGACGCCGTTCCTGTCCCGCAGACAGGCGGCAACTGAACAAGCAAGCATACGAATCGGCATTCACTGGATAGCGCCTTCATCTGCCCCGCCGTCACAGCGCCTTCGCTTCGGTTCCGAATAGAATGAAGTCATCGAGGGGCAGTTTCCTCTAAGAATTGCCGTCTCGCATCGGGTGTCCGACGCGAACGAATCGAAATCGCTCAAGAGGCAACCAGGGTGCTGCGCAGTTGGTTCGATAAAAAACAACAGAGCACGTTGACCCAGTCCGTTACGGGCCTCACCGGTCCTCGCGTGCCTCGCCACTCCGGCGCGTGGAGCGCGATCCGCAAGCGCCTCGAGGCCGAGCCCGGCCTTCGCATCATCGACACCGGCTACACCTCGCCCGCCAACATCAACTACCTCACGAACCTCGGCCACAGCGTCTTCCTCGCCGACCTTGAAGCCGACGCCTTCAGTGAAAACTGGGTTACTGGCAACGACGAGGATGGCAACCCGATCTGGAACGTCGATGGCTATCTGAACCACACGCTCAATTTTGCGGGGCGCATGTTTGACCTTGTGCTCTTGTGGTCAGCGCTCGATTATTTACCTGAACCCCTGGTTGCCCCGGTCGTCGCCCATCTTGGCGCATCCATGAATCCCGCAGGCCAGGTGCTGGCCTTCTTCCACACCAGGATGCAGGGCGACGAGGCTGTGCGCTGCCGCTTTCATCTCACGGCCGGCGATGAAGTGGAAATGCAGATGACCCAGCAATTCCCGATCCAGCGCTGCTTCACCAACCGCAGCATCGAGCGCCTGTTCGCCGGCTGGAGTGGCCATCGCCAGTTCCTCGCCAAAGACTCGGTGTCCGAAGTGATCATGACGCGGTAGCGGTCCGCTGTTTCAGGCTCTCAAGACCTTACGGACGGTGACGAGCTCATTTCCAGGTTCTCGACAGCAACATATCCAAAGCAGAATAGGAGGACAGCAAACCCCAGTGGGTCCAGGATCTCGGGCGGGCTCGGGAGCCCGAATGGAAGCGATAAGTTGCCATAAACCGCCTCCAAAGCGAAAAGAAGGATGCCTAGTGAAAGGACAGTGCGGTTGCGCAGGACAAGGAATCTCCTGGAGAGTTTTGGCACGGCGGCGACGATTGCCAGGACTGTGAGCGAAATGGCTGCGAGGAGATGATTGAATGGCATGATCTTGAACGAATTGCCGGTCAACAAGAAAAGAGCGATGCCTGCCACGGCAATCGCGAGCCCCACTACAATCGCTGCTTGAAGAAAGTGCCGCAGTTTGTCCTGGCTCAGGTCGAGAAAGGCCAACAAAGCAATCACCACGACCGAGAACGACAAAACATTGCCCACGTAGGGAAGACAGGCCGACAGCCAATGCGGCAAAAGTCCGAGGTCAGCTAACGAACCAAACAGGTATTCGGTTCCTTCAATCGCGCTCCAGATTCCGAGCCAGATGAAGAATTTTCGCCCGCTCCGGCGCCGCATCACGGCGATGCCGCAGACACAGAATCCGATAAACAGGAAAACTGAACCAAACAGAATGTATGGAATTCGATCGCGAAGTACATCAACGACTTGATCTGTCAGGGCAACACCCCCAGAGACCGTATTAGCCTGCGCCAGTCATCGCTGTCGGTGCGCAGCATCACGGTGAAGCCGTGAGGCCCATTCAGCCGTGTCTGGGCCGCATCGGGGGTGAATGATTGCCCACCAGCCTCGGGCGTCCGCGCGTGAATTAAAGTGGCCGTACCATTGGCCCTTGGCTATTCACCGAAATCCCCTGAGGGATCCTTTTTCTACGCGACAGCGCCATGGCCGCAACCCGCCCCATTCGTGAACGGCAGCCATGGCTGCATCTCTACCACCGGCGGGCCTTCCTCCTTCGCCGCATCCTCGTACATATATCGCTTCCCGAGCTTGAATTCCTTGCAAATCTGATCGACCAGCGCACCCATCCGGTCCCGGTACGCGGACGAAACAAATGCGCTCGATGCATAGCGGCGTTTGTAGGCCTCGAGTTGCTCCGGGAAGTGTTCGGCCACAAACCCGAGAAACGTGGGCAACGAGCACGGCTTCAGAAACAATGCGCCTGACGCCAGGAAGCTTGCGCCTGCTGCTGCCGCAGCGCGCGCAACCGCACGAATCGAGCTTGCGGTGTCGTTAATGCCCGGCATCAGCGGCGAGCACATCACGCCGGCCCGCAGCCCCGCCTCGCGCATTTCGGAAATGGTCCGCATGCGCAGGTCGGGCCTGGGCGCGCGCGGCTCCAGCTTCCGCGCGAGCTTCGCGTTCATCGTCGTCACGGTTATGTGCACGGTAAGCTTGTTGTTCTTCGCGACCTCTTTCAACAGGTCGATATCGCGCGCAATCAACGCCGACTTGCTGATGATGCCCAATCGGAACCCGCCGTGCCGCGCAAACACTTCCAACAGCGACTGCGTGATCTTGAGTTTTCGTTCGAGCGGCTGATAGGGATCGGTGGCCGTCCCAATCGAGATCTCGGTTCCCGGTTTCAGGCGCTTCAGCTCCTGCTCCAGGAGCCAGGCAGCGTTTTGCTTGAAGTAGATCTTGCGCTCGAACTCGTCGGGCTTCATTTCCATAAATTCGTGCGTGTAGCGCGCGTAGCAATAGCGGCACGCGAACTCGCAACCGCGATAGGGGTTGATGGCGTGGCTGAAGGGAAGGCCGCGGTTCGAGGTGACTTTGTTGACGATGGAGCGGCTGGTCAGCGGCCGGTACTCGGTGAGGCATCCGGTCGAATCGAGGGGCGCCTCGGCAGCGGTGCGAGCGAGGCCGGAAAGCGGGGAGGGCTGGAGGATGGGGAAGAGGGGGTCAAGTTTCGCCATTTATTCGCCTATGACCTCTGACCCAATCTACCCCTGCCTCCATCCCGCGTCAAGAGAAAAGTCCCCCCAGGCCCTCGCAATCCCGCAGCCCAGAAGCGCCTCTTCTCCGCTGCTGTCAAGCCCCCGGGCCGACTCGAGCGGGCCCTGATTCACCACTAACCCTCGTCTTTTCTGACCCTTGGCCCCTGACCTTTATTTCTGTGAAGTTTGCCGATTATTTCTTCCAGATCCCTACAATTGAACTTGTATGAGAACGCTTCCGAAACATCTCGAATCAGCAGTTCCGCGGCGACCGCCGCAAGCACCGCCAACCCCGATACCCGCCGTTAACCCCTTTGTTTCGCTCAAAGAAATGAATTTAAGAAAATATTTGCAATATTTCGCCAGATGTTCGCCAACTAACCCATTTAGAATCAATAAACCGGGCTTAGAATCGTCGAAACAATGGTGCCAATTGCGTCCAATTTAAGTAAAACAAACCTTTTGTAATCAACAAATTCTTCTCGGAAATTGTGCAGAGCCAAATGTTCTGATTCAGGGCGCGCGGGAACGGCCAAAACAGCCCAGGCCCAACGTGACCTCGAAAGGTTCTTTTCACATGCACCCGATGGAACCAAAATAGAATCGAAGGGCAAAGAACCGCCGGCCGTCGCCGACAACCCACTAGTTGCCGCAAGTTGCCGGGTAGCGGCGACGGACTGGTTTTCCGGAGATCTTATGAGCAAATCGCAGCAAACACGCATTACATGGCTCGGCCATGCCACCGTCCTGATTCAGACTCCCCGGGGAACGAACATCCTGATCGATCCCTTCATTGCGCACAACCCCAAATACCCAAAGGGATTCGAGATGCCTTCAAAGATCGACTACGTTCTGTGCACGCACGGCCACGGCGACCATATTGGGGACGCTGCGCCTGTCGCCAAGAAGCATGGAGCCACCGTGGTCGCGATCTATGAGCTGGCCGATTACATCGCCAAGCAGGGAGTGAAGGAGACGATGGGCATGAACCTCGGCGGGTCGGTGAATCTGAACGATGTGACCGTGACGATGGTCGAATCCAAGCACTCCGCCGGCGCAGCCGACGACAAGGGCACGCACTACACGGGCGTCGCCATCGGCTTCGTTCTCGCCGTCGCTGGAGGGCCAGTGCTCTACCACGCAGGTGACACGTCAGTCTACGGCGATATGCAACTCATACGCGAGCTCTACCAGCCCCGCATCGTGATGCTGCCCATCGGCGGCTACTACACCATGGACCCTCAACAGGCCGCGCTTGCCTGCCGCTTCCTCGCGCCGGAGACAGTTTTGCCCATTCACTTTGGAACGTTTCCACCGCTGAAGGGGACACCGGCAGAGCTCGCCGCGTTGGTTGGGCCTGGGGTTAAGGTTGTGCACTGGAATCCTGGAGACGAAATCTCGGTTTAGAGCGTGTTTCAATAACGGTTGGTTGTATGGAGTCTGGTTGTTATCCCACAGGGGTCAAAACCCCATTTTTTGCTGCCTTTTTCGGCCCGCGACCCACCCACTGGGTGGGTGCCCCGGCCGTGCCCTTGTTACAAAGCTGATTTCTTAAACACGCTCTCGTGAACGTGGCAATCCCCGGTCTAGCGGCCCAACCCCGCGCAGAGTTTTCCTGATCGAGCGATCAGCGCCAGCACCGACCACTGTGAACTGAGAACTGTTCTTACTGGTCGCGGGTTTGCTTGATGGCGCGCGGCGATTGCACGACTTCGTCGGGGCCGTGCGTGTCCTGAACGCCGAGGCGCATCGTGGCGCGCGAATCGGCGGCGCGGCAATTGCGCAGATCGCGCAGGATCTCCTGCTTCTCGCGCGCATATTGGCCGGCCAGCCTCGTCAGTGCGTAAGTAATGATGTCGCTGTGATGCAGATCCGCCGCGAGAGGATCGCGCCTCATGTTCAGCCATAGCCGGTGAACAAGCTCCACGTCCTCGGGGCCCAGCGCGGGCGCATGCGGGCCGATATAGAAGACCTTGGTCTCGCCGGATGCGCCGATCACATAGAAGTTGAATTGCCTTTTCGGCTCGGGGAGCGCCTCCCAGGCCTGTCCCATGTGGAACGCCTGGTCCTCGGCGGTCATCGAACTCGACTGGCCCGCAACTACCGACTCGACCTCGAGTGAATTTGCCGTCTGCACCAGCGCGGTGAATACGTCGCCCGCCGGTATCACCAGCAGGGAGACTCTCTTGCCAAAGCTTTCGGCAACCGAGACCGCCTTGGTAAAGAGCATCTGCTCGTGCTCACTGAAACTCTGCTGCTCGGCGCTCAGGTACTCCGGGCCGCCCACGCCCATGAGGCGCACGCTCACCACCACCACGTCTCGATCCACCGTGCTGGTTCGTCCCAGCGTCCACTTCAGCGCCAGGGGATTGGCGGCATCGCGCATGGTGACGATCACGCCGCCGGGCCGGATGGCCGTCGACTCGCGGCTGATCGTCTCCTGGTGCTCGAGTTGAAAGTGGTCCTTCATCTGCCGCGCGGTCTGCTCGTGGCGGCGCAAGTTCACGCGCTCCGAAACGGTGAAGATGATGAAGAACGCGATGGAAAAAATCACGCCGCTCACCGTGGCTATCGATTTGGTAAACAGGTTCACGGTGGCCGTGGCCAGCAGCACCATGAAAACCGAGAGCAGACCCAGTGGAATTTCGGTTTTGCCGATGCGGATATTGGGTGGAACCTTCCAGCCGCGTTCGCCGTGATACTTCCAGCGCAGCACCAGCATCGACAGGCCGTTAAAGGTGAACGACCAGATGACGCCAAAGGCGTACGCCTCGCCCAGCATGATGATGTTGCCGCGGCTGGCAATGATGGTGAACATTTGCAGGATGAAGACCAGGTTGACGATGCGGTAGCTGGTGCCGAATCGCGCGTGCGGCTTGCGGAACCAGTCGGTGAGCACGCCGTCTTCGGCTACGCGCATGAGCACGCCGGTGGAGCCAATGATGGAGGTATTAATTGCGCCGGAGAGAATGAGGAATCCCACGACCACGACGAAGATGCGGAAGGCGATGCGCCAAAACATCGGCCCCGCCATGTACATGGCCAGGCCGGCGATTAGGTTGTCCTGGTAGACATGGTGCTGCGGGCCGGGGATCAGCATGGACGCCAGCAGTGTGCCGCCGCCGGTAAAGATCAGCGAGTAGATGGCGATGACGATGGCCGCTCGCTTGAGATTCTTGAGCTTGGGATGCGCGATCTCGCGATTGACTTGCGCGAGACTCTCCTCGCCGCTCATGGCCAGAATGGAGTGACCGAAGGCCATGAGGATGCCGAAGAAGCCGAAGATCGGCAAACCTTTTCCACGGAGAAAGCCCAGCGCATCTTCACTGAAATGGAGGTGAGATGGGATGGGCGACGGGGGCAGGGACGCGCCGCGCAGCCACACTGTGTAGGTGCCCCAGATGAACAGAATTATCACCATCACGGTGGTGATCTGCATAACCCGCAGAGCCTTGTCGCTCGACTCCTCGATCCCCTTGATGTTCTGCCACCAGTAATAGATCGTGACCACCGCGCCCAGCAGAGCGGAGGTGTAGTTCATATTGAACTGGATCGCCTGGCCACCTGCGACCATCAGGGCCGGTGGGAGCCAATGAGATTGATTGGCCACATTCAACAGCTCGTTCACCAGGCCTGTAATGTATTGGCCGGCAGAGACGCCGGAGATCGGGCCGGTGAGAATGTAGTCAAACATCAGCGCCGAAACGCTGAGCTTGGCGAATCCGCCTCCCAAGGCCTCCTTCACGACGCGGTAAACGCCGCCGCGAGTGAACATCGAGCAGCTCTCGACATAGACCGCGCGCACCGCGAAGCTGAACAGCATGATGCCGAGGATGAACCAGGGGGCTGCGGCACCGACTGCTTGCTCGGCGATGCCTCCGGCGTAGAAAGCGGAGGAGCCCAGGTCATTGAGGACAATGGCGGCGGCGCGCCAGAAGGAGATGAACGTGAGCATCACCGAGGAGGCGACGATGAGTCGCACACGGTCATTCGGAGGTGCTACGGTCGTTCGGGTAGAGGCCATCGCGAAGGGTCCCGGCGAGGCGCAGCCGGTGGTTAAAATCCTGTGAGCGAAACCACCGCTCTGCGATGAGTCTAATTTTCAATCAACGCAGTGTCAACGAGAAATGAAGATGCGCTGATTGCGGTGCGGTCTATGCGCGTTTCTTCGCGCGCACTGACGGCGCCAAACCGCAACCAAGTCTCTGAATCCAGACGTTTACGCTGAGCAGGGGCGGCCGCAGGCTGGGGACCTTTAGGTTTTGGCCAATGGAATTGGCTAACCGGACGAATGCCGGCGTCAAAGGCTCGTACTCGCGGGATTCAGTCTTTGCCGAAAAGCTCTTTTCCATCCTCGACGAAGCTGATCAGCACCACCACCGCCGACCCGATCATTCCGAAGAAGAACATCGCTTCCAGCAAACGAATTGCTGCGATGGCCAGTACCATGCGTAAATTCTATCGCAACCCGAATGTTTTACACTCGCCGCAGTATGCAATCGTTTTTTTTGGTTCAGAGATCGAGAGCGTGGGCTGCGGCGGGACTATCCGCCGGCTTGCTTGAATTACCTTTCCCATTCGCCGGGCCAATGCCTCCCTGGCGCTCCGTGTTTGCGTGGTTTGCGCTTGCTCCGCTGCTTTGGGCTCTGCTATCCAACGTGGAGTCGGATCGACGCCATCCTCTACGCCGCGCGTTCTTCATCTCTTATCTTTGCGGCGTCCTCTGGTATGTCGGCAATTGCTACTGGATTCGGGACACGATGATGCACTACGGCGACATGCCGCCGCTTGCGCCGGAGCTGCTCACGCTTGGGTTCAGTTTGGTACTCGGGCTTTACTTTGGGATTTTTGGGCTGGGGCTTGTGCTGGTTCGGCGAGCGACGGGCTCAACGCGCATGGCACTGGCGTTTGCGCCGTTTCTCTGGACCGGACTTGACTTGGCCGCCGCGCGTATCACCAGCGTTCCCTGGGATCAGCTCGGCTACTCGCAAGTCGACAATGCGCTCATCAATCAGCTCGCGCCATTCACCGGCGTCTACGGCATCAGCTTCATTCTTGTCGCGGTCAACGCGCTTTTGGCGGGTTCTTTGCTGGTTGGGGGTAGGACCAAAAGCCATTTCGCGGGCCGCTGGGCCTGGGCAGGTTGCGGAGCGATTCTGCTCATCTCCGGCTACGCGGGCGTTTTTGTTCCGTCGCCCAACACAGAGCCGACCGCAACCGCTGTCCTGATTCAACCGAATCTCGATGTGGGCGCGGGCAACAATTGGCAGGGCCCGGAGTGGGACCGTCATATCGCCGAATTCGCGCGCCTGGCCGGAGAAGAATGCAAAACCTACATCGCGGGAATCCCGCAAACCGGCGCGCCTGAGGGTGAGATCATCTGCCCGCCGTATCCTACGCATCCCGATCTCGTCGTTTGGCCCGAATCTCCCGCGCCCTTCATCGAAGACGATTCCAGTTTCAAGCAAGCCATGCGCTCCATAGCGGTAACTTCGCAGGCGGCGCTGGTGGTCGGCGGTATAGGTTCAGATTTTTCGCCGCAGGAGAACGCCTGGCACGAATACAACTCCGCGTTTATTGTCGACGCGAGCGGCAAGATCGTCGGGCGCTACGACAAGATCCACCTTGTGCCGTTCGGAGAATACATTCCATTTCAGAACCTGCTCACGTTTGCGCACAAGCTGACCGGCCGCGTGTCAACGTTCACGCGTGGAAGTGATCACAGAGTTTTCCTACTGGACACCCAAAGCGGCGGGCGTCATCGCTACGGTGTCTTCATTTGCTATGAAGCTGTCTTTGCCGACGAGGTGCGCCAACTGGCGCGCAATGGAGCGGAAGTGCTGGTGAATATCAGCGACGACGGATGGTACGGAGACACCAGCGCGCCCTGGCAGCATCTGAACATGGCTCGAATGCGCGCGGTCGAGAATCGCCGCTGGCTGCTGCGCGACACCAACACCGGGGTGACGGCTGCAATCGATCCTTACGGCAGAGTGCGGGAGAGTATTCCGCGGCACCAGGTTGACGCCTTGCCGGCGGAGTTTGGCTTCCGCGACGGCATTACCTTCTACACGGCTCACGGCGACGTGTTCGCGTGGCTGTGTGCCATACTGTCGATAGGCATTATGGGCTTTTCGCTCGAGCGCGGTTTGCGCCCTAAAACTGAATCCAAAGCCAGGTCATAAAGAGCAAAATGTCATTGAACGATCTCGAATTCGCATACGCTCCCGTGCGCAACCAAGTGCGCGACCTGCGGGAGTATCTTTGACCCTGCCCGCATCCGCAGGGAACTCTCCGAAATAGAAAAGAAGCTCTCCGATCCGGCCTTGTGGTCCGATCCCAGTGCGTCGAAACCGCTCATGCGCGATCGCAAGCGGCTTGAGGGGCTTGTTCGCGACGATGACGAGCTTGTCCGGCGCACCGGCGATATCGAAGCTTATTTTGAGCTTGGGCGCGAGGGCGAGGATGTTCTCCAGGATTTGGAGAAGAGCATCAACGAATTGAAAGTTTTCGCCGAAGATCTGGAAGCGCGAACGATGCTTTCCGGCGAGGCCGACGGGCTGAATGCGATTGTCACGGTGCATCCCGGCGCCGGCGGCACCGAGAGCCAGGACTGGGCCGAGATGTTGCTTCGCATGTACCTGCGATGGGCCGAGCAGCAGGGCTTCAAAACGGAAATGAACGACTACCAGGACGGCGAAGAGGCGGGCATCAAGTCCGCAACGTTCACGATCATCGGTGAAAATGCGTTTGGCATGCTCGCAGGCGAAAGCGGAGTGCACCGCTTGGTGCGCATCTCGCCGTTTGATTCAGCCAAGCGGCGTCACACGTCATTTGCTTCGGTCTACGTTTCGCCGGAGATCGACGAGACGATTCATGTGGATGTGAAGCTCGAAGACCTGCGCGTGGACACCTATCGTTCCGGCGGCAAAGGCGGCCAGCACGTCAATACAACTGACTCCGCTGTGCGCATTACGCATCTTCCGACGGGAATCGTCGTCCAGTGCCAGAACGAACGCTCGCAGCACAAGAATCGCGACAGGGCCATGAAGATGTTGCGCTCGCGACTGTATGAGTTTGAACTTGAAAAGAAGCGCGCCGTTTCTAAGAAGCTCGAAGACTCCAAGCTTGAAATCAACTTCGGGTCGCAAATTCGGTCGTATGTGTTGCAGCCGTACCGGATGGCCAAAGACCACCGCACCAAGGTTGAGGTCGGGGATGTGGACAAGGTGCTCGACGGCTACCTTGAACCGTTTCTTCGCGGCTATCTACTGGCAAAACGCCGCGGGACGGCAGTAACGGCTGAAGCCGGCGACGATCTGGACGAGTAATCCTCCAAGACGAAATGAGCTGACCACTGAGAACTGTCCCTTATGCCCAACGATCCGGCAATTATCGATGAAATCCTCCGCAACGCGAAGACAATCGCTGTTGTCGGCATGAGCGACAAACCCTGGCGCGCCAGCCACAACATCGGCCGCTACCTTGCCGAGCACGGCTATCGCGTGTTCCCAGTCAATCCGGCGCTCAATAAAGTGCTGGGAGGGCCGTGCTACGCCGACCTCGACGCCGCGCAGGCTGCTGCACGCGAGCAAACAGGGAAGGGAATCGACCTGGTTAACGTCTTTCGTGCCTCAGAAAATGTTCCGCCGATCGTCGACGACGTGATTCGCTTTGACATTCCTTATCTCTGGCTGCAGGACGAAGTCATTCACGACGAAGCTGTCGCACGTGCCCGCGCGGCAGGCGTGAAGTGCGTGCAGAACGATTGCGTCTATCGCCGCCACGCCGCGATGGCGCAATGACCCTGGAGGGATGCGCCGACATTTCCGTAACCTTCGTCCGATACACTGAGTCCAAAGAGCGGGGCTGGTTTTCAGGGATCCGGATTCAACCTTTGTGCGTTTTTCTCACTCCATCTTGGCGCTGGGCTGCGCGCTCGTTTTCGGCACGCCAGCGCTCGCGGTGTCGAACTCGGCAGACGTGCCGCATGTGCACGTGCAGCTCGTATTTCCCATACCCCACGTGTTCCCGGGCGGCGGCACGAACAATGCCGGCCTCTACTTCAAGCTCGAGCCCGGCTGGCACGTTTACTGGCTGAATCCGGGGGACTCCGGCGAGCCACCGCGCATCAGTTGGACCTTGCCCGACGGCTTCCGCGCCGGACCACTCGAGTTTCCTGCGCCCGAGCGGCTGCCACTGGGCCCGCTGATGGACTACGGATATGAGAATGAGGTGCTGTTTCCGTTTCAAATTGACGTGACGAGTGGACAGACTTCGGGCAGCACGATCACGCTCGACGCCAACGTCAACTGGCTGGTCTGCCGCGAGGTTTGCATTCCCGAGAAGGCGCAATTGGAGGAGAAGCTGGATGTTTTGTCGCGCGCGGGAGGCGACACCAGCTTGTATTTTGGTCCCGATCAGGATTTGTGGAATCGCCTCGCGAACCAGGTGCCGCGGCCGCTGCCCTACGGTGACACAGCCATCTTCGCGTCCACCGCAACAGGTTTCCGGCTCACCGTTTCGACCGGCCAGCGCGAGACGCAGGCGCAGTTTTTCCCCGAGGACCAGAATCTTGTCGACAATCCCGCGCCGCAGACAGTGACTGCGACCGCAACGGGGTTTGTTCTCGATTTAAAGAAGGATGCAAACCTCAAGGCGAGCCCTGCGCAGCTAAATGGCGTTGTGGAGCTTGCGGGCGGGCGGAACTACGAGATTTCCGCCACGCCGGGATCGGTCGCCGCGCCGGTTGCAGTGTCTGGCTTTTCGCCGGGGGCTTTGGCGCGCATTGTCGGACTGGCCTTCCTTGGCGGACTGCTGCTGAACCTGATGCCCTGCGTGTTTCCGGTGCTGTTTTTGAAGGGGCTTGCGCTCTGCCAATCCGGGACTGAGGAACGCCACAAGCTGCGCGAACATGGTTTTGTTTACACGGCAGGCATTCTCGTTTCGTTCTGGGCGCTCGTGGCATTGCTGCTCGGTTTGCGCGCAGCCGGCTCCACGTTGGGTTGGGGATTCCAGTTCCAGTCGCCTGTATTCCTATCGTTGATGGCCGGTCTGCTCTTCTTTCTCGGGCTCTCGCTCGCCGGACAATTCGAAATTGGCCTCACGCTCACCAGCGCCGGCGGCTCCTTAGCCGCGAAACAGGGCTACGCGGGTAGTTTCTTCACAGGCGTGCTCGCCGTTGTCGTTGCCACGCCCTGCACCGCGCCGTTCATGGGAGCGGCTGTCGGCTACGCGCTCGCGCAACCCGCTGCGGTGACCTTCGCCGTTTTCACGGCGCTCGCCCTGGGCCTTGCCGCGCCCTACGTGGTGCTCACGCTACAGCCCGCGTGGACCCGCCTGCTGCCCAAGCCCGGCGCGTGGATGGACATTCTGAAACAAGCCGTTTCGGTGCCGATCTTTGGGACCGTGATCTGGCTGGCGTGGGTCATTGCTGGAGCTTATGGAGCGGGACTGCTTCTTGCGCTGTTGTCGGAGTTTCTGCTTCTCGCGATTGCAGGATGGTTCCTTGGCCGCTGGCCAGCGAAGCGGTGGGCAACTTCAATCGCTGTGCTCATTCTGGCCGTCGTTGTTGTCGCATGCTTTTTTGCTCCGAAAGAGTTCGCTGGCGCGCCAATCCCCGCGCCGGCAGCGTCATCGTCCGGAAGCGCCGCGGCGGGCGGTACCTGGCAGCCTTGGTCCGCTGACGCCGTTCAGCATGCGCTCTCCGCGGGCCAACCCGTCTTTGTCGATTTCACCGCGAGCTGGTGTCTAAGCTGCCAGGTGAATGAGCGCGTGGCTCTTGATCGGCCGGAAGTCGCGCAGGCATTTGCAAACGCCAACGTCGCCCTCTTCCGTGCCGACTGGACGCGCGAGGATCCATCGATCACGCAGGAACTGACGGAACTTGGCCGCAGCGGCGTGCCGGTGTATGCGCTCTACACGCCGGACCAAAGCGCACCGCAGCTTCTGCCGCAGGTGCTCACGCCGGGGATCGTCATCGACGCGCTGAGCAAGTTGCCGCACGCTGTAACTCAGGGTGCACCCTTGGCGTCGAGTCGTTAGCGAGTTAGCGAGTTAGCGATTCAGCGGACGTGTCTGGTGTGGCATTGGTCCTTGATTCCAAGCCGTTCGCACCAACGGCATCTTAATACCGAGGAGACGCAATGAACCGGAAAACCCATTCCACGCATGAGCTGCCCGGCGGCCAAGCGGAAGACGAGGAAGATGACGGCGTCGTCAACGATTCGCTGGGAACCATCGATCCTTCCGATTCGACCGGAACCGACGAAGACAAGGAAACCGGCGACGCGAAGAAGGGCAACACAACCAAACGGGAAGACTAATGCGTTTCTGTGCAGGGGAGCAGGTAGCGAGGATAGAGGAGGTCCAGCTTTTTCCCAGCGGCAGTGGAGTTGGCCTTGAGCTCCCATTTCTCACGCTTTTGAATTGACGGAGTTTCTAACTCCACCTCGTATTGGTGAGCGAGAAGCGGGATTAATTGGTCCGGCTGGAGCAGTGAAATACGGAATTGGAAGGCGGCAGCCACCCTCTCATCGGCCACCGCGGCCGCGCCGCCGGTCGAGTCCGCTAGTCCAACAAAGTCCCTCAATCCATCCGCACCGTCCATCGTTGCTGGTGCGTAGGGATTCGCAATAATGACTGCCAGGATTGGTACTCCGGCCGTCAACAGATCGTTCTGAACTCTATCTTTCGACAACTTGCTCATGTTGTCGCGTCCGTCCGAGACAACGACAATCACATCGCCCGGCTCGTATGGGCTCAGCAGTTTCAGCGCAGTTTCAATATTCTGCCAGAGCGGCGTTTTGTGCACCCCCTTTCCAGGCCTCCAAGCGAGGATCGCAGGCAAATTCGCGAGGGCCGCCGGCTGACTCGCGAATCCCCACGATGACGACTGTTTGCCGGAGAATGCAAGAAACGCAATCGAATCGCCGGTGGGAATTTCGCCAAGGGATTGCTCCACACTTTGTCTCATCAAGCGAT
>Ga0326728_10008759_pt1 | contig 24858 bp, 22 predicted proteins | sample MB3enrmetagenome_FD_207602 | JGI IMG/M metagenome (GOLD analysis project Ga0326728, IMG submission 207602) | Lab enriched peat soil microbial communities from McLean, Ithaca, NY, United States - MB31MN | ecosystem: Environmental > Terrestrial > Soil > Wetlands > Peat | place: USA: New York... | reverse complement strand
TGAAACGCCCGGTTCACGTCCTGCGTGTAGATCGACGAGGAGAGTCCATAGTCGACGTCGTTCGCGACCCGCACGGCCTCCTCGTAGTCCTTCACTCGGATCACGGAGAGAACGGGGCCGAAGATCTCCTCCTTCGAGATCCGGGTCCCGTGCTTCGTCTCGAAGATCGTCGGTTCGAGGAAGAACCCGCGGTCGTAGGCGCCTCCGGTGAGCTTGCGCCCGCCGTACCGGAGCTTCGCCTCCTTCTTCCCGACCTCGATGTACTCGAGGATCTTCCGCTCCTGGTCGGATGATGCGACCGGTCCCATTCCGGTCTTCGGGTCCAGGGGGTCACCGACCGGGAACCGGCCCAGGCGCTCCGTGAGCATCTCGAGGAACCGGTCGTAGACCTTCGTGTGGATGATCAGCCGACTGGTCGCCGTGCAGCGCTGACCGGCCGTGCCGAAGGCGCCGAAGAGGACCCCGTCGAGCGCGAGAGGAAGGTTGGCATCGTCCATGAGGATGACCGGGTTCTTCCCGCCGAGCTCGAGGTGGACCATCTTGAGTCCCTGGGCCCCGCGGACGTAGACGTCTCGGCCCGCTTCGACCCCGCCGGTGAACGAGACCGTCCGGATCCGCGGGTCGGAGACGAGCGCGTTCCCCACGACGCTCCCCGAACCGGTCACGAAGTTGAGGACCCCCGGAGGCAGCCCGGCCTCGTCGTAGATCTTGACGACCTCGGCGCCGCAGCGGGCCGTGTTCGTCGCCGGCTTGAAGACCACGGTGTTTCCCGTGATCAGCGCGGCGGCGATCTTCCAGTTCGGGATCGCCGTCGGGAAGTTCCACGGCGTGATGCACGCCACGACCCCCTTCGGCTGCCGGATCGTCATGCAGAACTTCGACCGCAGCTCCGACGGGATGGTCTCACCGGCGAGCCGACGACCCTCTCCGGCCATGTACTCGATGAAGTCGATGGATTCCTGAACGTCCCCGAGGGCCTCGCTGATCACCTTGCCCATCTCTTGGGTGACGACCCGCCCGAGGGCCGGCTTCGCCGCCCGCATCTTTCGGGCGATTTCGAGGAGGAGCTCGCCCCGCTTCGGGGCAGGGGTGTCGCGCCAGCTCGGGAACGCCTTCGCCGCCGCCGCGACCGCGAGGCTCACGTCTTCCGGGGTGCCCACGACGAACGACCCGACCTTCTCACCGGTGGCGGGGTTCACCGTCTCGAACCGCTTCGCGCGGGCCGGGACGACCCACTTTCCGTCGATGAAGTGACCGAATTCCTCGACCTTGACCGGCATGGCTCCTCAACCGGAGCGCAGGAGAACGGGGCGGCTAAAAGGGTGGCTACCGGCCGGCCCAGCGGGGGACCTCACCTGGGTCGCTTTCCGGTGGGGCCGCGGCGAGGGTTATAACCCGCCTTCCGGTCGTCGGGCCGATGGAGCATCGGCTCGAGGCCGAGCTGACCCTCAGTGCAAGCCTGCCCTCCGCCGTCCATCCCGACGAGCTCATCCCCCGCATCGCCGGCGAAGCGGTCGCCCACACGATCGGCGCCCGAGGGCAGGGCCGCCTCGCGGAATGGACGCTGGAGGGGGAGCGACTCCGCATCGTCCTAGAGTCCTCCGGCCCCCGCCCCCACCAGGCGCTGCTCGCGTTCGTTCGCCGCCTGAGTGAGGAGCTCGGTCGCGCGGCGAGGGTCGGGGTCCGGTCGTTCGTCGCGAACCGGTACCGCACCGAGTTCTCGCTGGACGCGGCTCCGAAAGCGGTGATCACCCTCCCCTTGCCGCACCACCTTACGGTCGAAGGGACGCTTGCCACCCTGTCGCTCACCGCCCTCCCCGAAGAGGGGCTTCGGGACAACTGGATGGACCGTGCGGTCGCGCTCGTCCAGGAGAAGGCGCGACGCCAGACGTACGAAGGCAAGGAACAGTTCTGGTCGCTCCTCTCCTCGAGCCCCCCTCGAGAGCCGGTGTTCCGCGGCGACCCGACCGAGGAGATGCTGAAGCGTCACTGGGTGCGGTCGGGGCCGACCAAGGGCAAGTGGTTCCTCGGCCCGACCGCGGCCCACCTCCTCCGGACGATGGAGCGGGTCGCCGTCGAGGAGGTGCTGCGTCCGCTCGGCTTCCAAGAGGTCGTTCAGCCGCACCACGATTCGTTCGATATCCTGCTCAGGACTGGCCATCTCGAGGGGCTGCCGGGCGAGTTCTACTACGTCTGCGAGCCGAAGACGCGGGACCCGGCCGCGTGGGAGCGGTTCACCGACCTCGTGAAGATCACCCGCCAAGTTCCCGAGGAGGAGCTCGCCCGGCTGGTCACCCGCCCCACGGCGGTCTCCTGCTACGCTCAGTGCCCCACCACGTACTGGTGGCTCTCGGGCCGCACCTTGGCCTCCGACAGCTTGCCGCTCAAGATCTTCGACCGAGCGGCCGTGTCGAACCGCTACGAGAGCGGCGGTCGCCACGGGCTCGAGCGCGTGGACGAGTTCCACCGGATCGAGCCGGTCTTCCTCGGAGCGCGGGAGGAGCTGCTCGCCTTGCGGGAGCAGCTGCTCGCCCGGTACCGGCACGTGTTCGACGACATCCTGGAGCTTGAGTGGCGGACCGCCTGGGTCACTCCGTTCTACATGCAGCAGAGCGGTCGGGTCGGGGTCGAGGATGCCGAGGCCCGTGTCAAGGGCACGATCGATTTCGAAGCCTATCTTCCCTACCGGGGAACTCGCGAGGGGTCAGAATGGCTCGAGTTCCAGAACCTCTCGATCGTCGGCGAGAAGTACACGAAGGCGTTCTCGATCAAAGCCCAGAAGGGAGAGCTCTGGTCGGGCTGCACGGGCATCGGGCTCGAGCGGTGGCTGACCGCGTTCCTCGCCCAGAAAGGCCTCGACCGCTCGGGCTGGCCGACGGAGTTCCAGCGCTACGCGGGCGAGCTGCCGAGCGATGTCCGCTTCCTCTGACGCACGTCGGTGGGAGGGGAAAGCCCCTAAGGCACCGCGGTCGCTGGGAGAGTCGAGGTAGCTCTCTTTGCCCCGTCAGCGGCTCTTGGACGACTTCACGGGCGGTGCGGGCCCGGTCGCCGAGCCACCGCCGGCCGGGCGCCCCCACCCGCCGGCTCTTCCCGGCACCTGGGAGGTCGTCGACGGCCACGTCGTCCACCCCCTCCTGAAGGTCGGGGAGGTGCGGGCCCTCCCGTTCCAGCTCGACATGGCTCGAATCGGGCTCACCGAGGACCTGCTCGTGGTCCTCCCCACGGGCCTCGGGAAGACGATCATCGCGGCGTTGCTCGCCGCCGAAGCCCTCCGCAGGTCGGACGAGAAGGTCCTCGTGCTCGCGCCGACCCGCCCGCTCGTCCAGCAGCACGCCGACGCCTTCACCCGTTGGCTGACGCCGTTGCGATACGCGCGGTTCACGGGGACGGTGAAGCGGCCCGTCCGGGAAGGAGCCTGGGAGACCGCGGACGTCGTCTTCGCGACCCCCGAGATCGTCGTGAACGACCTCGCGGCCGGTCGCTACGGGCTCTCGGAGGTATCGCTCGTCGTGTTCGACGAGGCCCACCATGCCGTGGGAAAGTACGCCTACGTCCCCCTCGCCGCTCGCTACCGCGCCGACCGGCCCCAGGGCGGCCGGGTCCTGGGCCTCACCGCCTCGCCGGGAGGCAAGGATGAGCGGATCGAGGAGGTCGTCACCAACCTCGGGGTCGGTCGGATCGAGGCGCGGAGCCGGGAGGACGACGGGGTCCGGGAATTCGTTCAGCCCGTCGAAATCGACTACCGGTGGGTCGACCTACCGCCCGAGGCCCAGCGGATCCGCGGCCTTCTCGAGACCGCCGCCCACGCCACGGCGCGCAAGCTGCAGAAGATGGGCTATCTGCGGAAGAAGCCGATCCGTTCTCTCTCGGTCAAGGACCTCATCGCCCTGAGGGCTGAGATCTTCGCGCGACCCGGTCCGATGGTTCGCCGCTTCGGCCCGCTCTTCCACCAGCTCGTCCTGCTCCACCTCCACCACGCCCAGGAGCGCCTCGAGACCCAGGGGATCGCTCCGTTCGTCCAGTACCTGGACCGGATCGCGAGCAAGGAGAAGCCCAGCCGGGGGGACGCGGCCGTCCTCAAGCTGCCCGAGGTCGTCACGGCCCGACGGGAGGCGGAGGAGTTCCTTCGGTCGTCCCGGGAGTCCTCCCATCCCAAGCTCGACGCGCTGGTCGAGCTCGTGCGGGAGACCCTCGACCGGCCCCGGGACCATCCGCCCCGGATCCTGGTCTTCGCCCAGTACCGCGACACGATTCAGACGATCCAGTCGATTCTCGAGCTCCAGGGATGGACGACGGGTCGGTTCGTTGGCCAAGCGACCCGCGACGCGGACGACAAGGGGATGAACCAGAAGGAGCAGGGTCGAATCCTCACGGGGTTCCGCGAGGGCCGGTTCCCCATCCTGGTGGCCAGCAGCGTGGCCGAGGAGGGGTTAGATGTCCCCGACGTCGACCTGGTGGTGTTCTTCGAGTCGGTGCCGAGCGAGATCCGTGCGATCCAGCGACGGGGGCGAACCGGCCGCAGCTCGCTCGGCCGGGTCACGGTCCTCCTGACCCGGGAGACCCGGGACGTAGGCTACCAGGTCGCGGAGGTCCGCCGCGAACAGGCGATGCGCCGGATCGTCCGCCGGCTCTCGCGCGAAGCCCGGAAGCGGTCGTCCCAGGCCGCCGAGAAGGAGGGTCCGGCGGCGGGTCCCGGCGCGGGGGGCCCAGTTTAAACCTTCGGCCACCCCGTGTGACGTTGCCTCCCGGTCAGCGAGGCTAAATAATGAGGTCCCGGTCCAACGTCTCAGGGCGTCCGATGGGACCGCTCGGTTGGGTCGCGCAAAACCTGGGACTCGTCAGTCTGACGCTCGTTTGCGTCGTCCTAACCTTCTATCTTGTCTACTGCATGATCCACCCCGAGCGATTCTAACGAAGGGGGTCGATGGCGTTCGACATCCGATCGCTTTGGGACGTACTCCTCGTTCTCGCTCTGGCCCTCGCCATCGCCCCCTGGTTCGGGAGCTACCTCGGCCGCGTCTACATGAACCGACCCGTGTTCGGGGACCGCCTCCTCACCCCGATCGAATCGGCGATCTACCGCCTGCTCGGGACCTCTCCTCGGCGCTCGATGCGGGCCCGGGAGTACATGGTGGCGCTCCTGCTGGTCAACGCGGGGACGCTGCTCTTCCTGTTCTTCTGGTTCTTCTTCCAGGCCCAGCTTCCGGTGAACCCCTTGGGGATCCGGAACATGAGCTGGGACCTCGCGTTCCACTCCGCGTCCAGCTTCACGACCAACACCGACTTCACCCACTTCACCAATGAATCCCAACTCAGCCTCGGCTCGCTCACCGTCGCGTGGCCCCTCGCGCTGTTCGTCTCCCCTGCGACCGGCCTCTGCGTCCTCGCGGCGATGGTGCGCGGGTTCGTCCGCAAGGACGGCACTCTCGGGAACTTCTACGTCGACATGGTCCGTTCGATCACTCGACTCCTGCTCCCGCTGGCGATCCTGGGGGCCGTGGTGTTCGTGCTGCTCGGAGTGCCCGAGACAATCACGGCGTACGTCACCGCCCATCCGCTGGCCGGGGGCACCCAGACGATCTACCTCGGGCCCGTGGCGAGCTACCAGTCGATCTCGCTGCTCGGCTCCAACGGGGGCGGCTTCTACTCGGCGAACATGTCGTCCCCCCTCGCGAACCCCTCCGCGCTCTCGAACTTGTGGGGGATTGGCCTCATGCTCGTCTTCCCGTTCTCGGCCCCGTTCGCGTTCGGCGAGATCGTTCGCCGAAAGAACGAGGCCTGGCCGTACGTCGGGACCATCCTGATCATCCTCGCCGTCGCGCTCGCGCTGTTCATCGGGTTCCAGGCCGCGACCAACCCCGCGCTCTCCTCGGTGGTCGGCCTCGGGTCCCAGACGAACGGGTATCCCGTCGGTCAGGAGACCCGGTTCAGTCTACCGGAAGCCTCCACCTTCCAGGTCGTGAGCGTATTCTGTAACGTCGGCGCGAACACCGTGCAGATCGGGTCGCTCTCGCCGATCGCGCAGCTCGACCTGCTCTTCGGGATGTTCACGCAAAGCACCCCGGGCGGGGTCGGGACCGGCTTCGCGATGCTGCTGCTCTTCGCCATCCTCGGGATCTTCGTCGCGGGTCTGATGGTCGGGAGGACCCCGGAGTACCTCGGAAAGAAGATCGGCACCTCCCAAGTGAAGTGGGCGGCCCTCGCCCTGCTCGTCCACCCGGCGACCATCCTCCTGCCGTTCGTCGTGGCGGTCGCCGGAAATTTCGTGGTGGTGGACGGGGCGACCATCGGCGCCACCTCCCACAATTTCACCTCGATCCTCTACGAATTCACGTCCGAATCCGCGAACAATGGGAGCGCCCTTTCCACCGGATCGTTCAACGACACGACGCTCTTCTTCAACGTCACCGGAGCCCTCGTCATGCTCGTCGGCCGGTTCGTCCCCATCTTGGCGATGCTCATGGTCGCGGACCTCTTCTCGCGCCAAGAGGCGCTTCCGGCCGGCGTCGGCACTCTGAGGACGGCCAGCGGCACGTTCACGATCTACCTCTGTCTGTTCCTGATCATCGTAACGGCGCTCCTGTTCCTGCCCGTGATGGCGATGGGGCCGCTGGCCCAGATCTTCGGAGGGATGTAGCGTGGCGGCCGAGCTCACCTTGGAACCGGGCGCCCATGTCTCGGTCCGCAAGGTCCCGCACACCTCCTGGCGAAGGGTCTTCGCGGCGTCGTTCCGGGGGTTCGACCCCCGTCGGGAGGTCCACAACCCGGTGATGTTCTCGGTCTACCTATTGTTCCTCTTCCTCGTCGTGCTCACGATCGTGCCTCGGGCGTTCCCGGACATCGCCCACACGTACAACGCCGATTACTACCTGGCCGTGAGCCTGATCCTATTCTTCACCCTGTGGTTCGCGAACCTTTCGGACGCGATCGCCGAGGCCCAGGGGAAGGCCCAGGCCGACAGCCTCCGGGAGATCCAGAGCGGGATCCGGGCGCGCCAGATCCGTCCGGACGGGGCGGTGGATTGGGTCGCCTCCGACGTCCTCCGCGTGGGCGACACGATCGAGATCCGCGCCGGAGAGCCGATCCCGATCGATGGCGACGTGATCCACGGGGCGGCGCTGATCGACGAATCGATGATGACCGGGGAGTCGGACGCGGTCACCCGAGAGAGCGGTGGGGACAAGACGAGCGTGCTCGGAGGCACGCGCGTCCTCCAGGGGACCATCCGGGTCCGGGTCACCACCGTCCGGGGCGAGTCGTTCCTCGACCGGATGATCCGCCTCGTCGAGGGCCAAGGAAGGGACCGAACGCCGAACGAGCTCGCCCTCGGAGTGCTGCTCTACGCGTTCACGATCGCGCTGTTCAGCGTGGTGGTGACGTTCATCTTCCTCGCCGACTTCACGAACATCATCTACATCGACATCGCGACGATCGTCGCGCTGTTCGTCTGCCTGATGCCGACGACGATCGGCGCGCTCCTGCCGGCCATCGGCATCTCGGGGATCAACCGGGTCGCCCGCGCCAACGTCATCGCGAAATCGGGCAAGGCCGTGGAGGCGGCCGGTGACCTGGACGTTCTGATCCTGGACAAGACGGGCACGATCACCGTCGGGAACCGCCTCGCGGTCCAGTTCGTCACGGCGCCGGAGGTCACGATGCCCGAGCTGCTGGACGCGGCGATGCTCAGCTCGAGCCTGGACGACACCCCCGAGGGCCGCTCGATCGTCCGCCTCGCCGCCCGCCGGGGGGTCCCGGCTCGCCGTCTCGAACCGGGGACGTTCAAGGTGCTCCCGTTCACAGCCGAGCGCCGCATGAGCGGCATCGTCCTTTCGGACGGGCGGGAGGTCTACAAGGGCTCCCTCCAGGCGATGGAGGCGTACGGGGCGATCCTTCCCCTCGAGCTCCGGCGTCGGGCCCAGGAGGCGTCCCATCAGGGGATGACCCCGCTGGCGATCTCGAGCGGCCGACGCGCGATCGGTCTCGTCTACCTCAAGGACGTGGTCAAGCCGGGCATCCGCGACCGCCTTCGCGAGCTCAAGACGATGGGCATCCGCACGATCATGTGCACAGGGGACAACCGGCTCACCGCGGCGGCGATCGCTCAGGAGGCCGGGGTCGACGATTTCGTAGCGGAGGCGAAGCCCGAGGCGAAGCTCGTCCTCATTCAGCGAGAGAAAGCGCAGGGGCGGCTCGTCGCGATGACCGGGGACGGAACGAACGACGCTCCCGCGCTCGCGCGGGCGGACGTGGGCCTTGCGATGAACAGCGGGACGAGCGCCGCGAAGGAGGCCGGCAACATGGTCGACCTCGACAGCGACCCCACGAAGCTCATCGAGGTCGTCTCGATCGGGAAGCAGCTCTTGATCACCCGGGGAGGTCTCACGACGTTCTCGATCACCAACGACGTCGCGAAGTACTTCGCGATCATCCCCGCGGTCTTCATCGCCGCCGGGGCGGGCACGCTGCCCGGCATCGCGTTCCTCAACCTCCTCGGGCTTTCCAACCCCGACCTCGCGGTGATCTCCGCGCTCGTGTTCAACGCCATCATCATCCCGATCCTGATCCCCCTCGCGCTCTTCGGGGTGCCGTTCCGACCGCGCAGCGCGATCGAGCTACTTCGTCGGAACCTCCTCCTCTACGGGGTCGGAGGCCTTTTGAGCGCGTTCGTCGGGATCAAGCTCGTCTACATCTTCCTCGCCTGGGTGGAGACGTTCCCCTGGGTCCAGTACCTCGGGGCCGTCGTCGCCCACCTCTTGCCGCTGGGAGGCCTGTGAGCGTGTTCTCCCTGACGCCGATGCCGCCGCCTCCCCCCGCGCACTCCGCGCTCGGGCATCTTCGGGCGATGGCGCTCTTCCTGGCCCTCGCCGTCCTCGTGTCGGGAGTGGCCTATCCGCTCGTCGTCTCGGGGATCGCCGAGCTGGTCAACCCCGGAGCGGCGGGGGGCTCGCTCCTAAAGGACCCGAACGGCACCGTCGTCGGCTCCTCGCTCATCGCCCAGAACACGAGCGCGCCCTACCTCTTCTGGGAACGGCCGTCCCTGACGGACTGGAACACGACGCTCGGCGCGGATACGCCGCCCGGACCGAGCGACCCAGCGCTGGGCGCCCTGCTCAACGAAACGATCGCGTACCTGAACGTGGCCTGGAACTTCAGCGCCAACCACACCCTGCCGTACTGGCTCGTCGCCCCGTCCGCCTCGGACCTCGACCCGGACCTTGTCCCGGAGGCCGTCCTTATCCAGGTCCCGCGCGTCGCGGCCGCCACGAACCTGTCGATCGCCTTCTTGACCGACTTCGTCAATGCTCATATCACGAACCCGGTCATCCCGTATGTGGGGGTGCCGTTCGTGAACGTCCTCCAGCTCGACCTCGACCTTCTGCCGCACATCGGGAAGTGAGCATGTACCACCAGATCCTCGTCCCCGTGCAATCGTCCTCCGAGGTCGAACCGATCCTTCGGTTCGCCTCGATGCTCCTCGACGCCGACGGGGAGATCCGGGTCCTGCACGTCATCCCCACCACCACCCTTCCCGAGGTGACCCGGGAGTGGCGCGCGTCGGTCAACATCGTCGTGCCGGCGCACGAAACGGGGGCGGCGCTCGACGTCCGTGTCGACCCGGAGGTTCGGGCGGCCACGGACGTGCCGGGCGAGATCCTCGAAAGCGCGGAATCGCACAACGTGGACGCCATCCTGCTCACGCTGGGCGGCGACCGCCGGAGCTCGCGGTTCTTCGTCGGCCACACGGCGACCGGCATCCTCCAGCACGCTCGCGCGGACGTGCTCGTGCTGAACCGCCTCGCGCTCGCCGCCCCGAAGATCCCCCGCATCCTCGTCTCCACGTTCCGAGAGCAGCCCGCGCCGAAGCCGATGATGATCGCCGAGGAGCTCGCCGTCCGCAACCCCCCCGCGCCGGTCATCGTGCTCACGCTCGGGTCCCGTGGCCAGCCGAGCGAGGACGTGGGCGAGGACCACGAGGAGACGAGCTCACGGGGGGTGCAGGTCGTCCACCGCCACTCGCTCTTCTCCGAGGCGATCCTCGGCCGTCGGCGACGCCTCCCCGAGCTCCTGCTCCAGGCCGCCCAGCGCGAGCGCTACGGCCTCCTCCTGGTCGGCGAGGAGGAGCGGGCGGGGAGCGCGCTCCTGACGCGTCGCTTCCTCGAGGAGCTGTTCCGGTCCGCCCCGTGCCCCGTGCTCGCGTTCCGCGACTAGGAGAGGTTCGACCGATGGGCGAGCTTGCCTTCGTAGGCCTCGGACTCGCCGACGAGCGGGGCGTCTCGGAGCGCGCGCGCACCGTTCTCGCGTCCTCCGAGGTCGTATTCGCCGAGGAGTACACCGCCGTGGCGCCGGAGGGGACGCTCGAGCGCCTCGGCCGCCTGGTAGGAAAGCCGATCCGACGGCTCGACCGGCCACTCCTCGAGTCCGAGGGGCCGATCCTGGAGGCGCTCGCGAAGCACGCCCGCGTCGCGCTCGTCGTGGTGGGCGACCCGTTCGCGGCGACCACCCACGTCGCCCTCCGCCTCGCCGCCGAGCAGGCGGGCCACACGTGGACCTACTGCCCGAACGCGAGCATTCTCACCGCGGCGGCAGGGTTCCTTGGGCTGATGCACTACCGGTTCGGGCGCACCGTCTCCCTGCCGCTGCCCTCCGAGAACTTCGCCCCCACGTCGCCGCTCGAGCACATCGCCGCGAACCGTGCCCGGGACCTCCATACGCTCGTGCTCCTCGACCTGCGTCCCGAGGAGGGACGGTACCTCACGGCCGGCGCCGCCCTCGCCCTCATGCGCGAGCGCGACCCCGAAGGGTGGTTCGTCGCCGACACGGACCGCGTCGCGGTCGTCGCCCGGGTGGGACAGGAGAGCGCGCGCGCCTGGGTCGCCCCGTTCGCCCGCCTGCGCACCGTCGAGTTCGGGTCGCCCATGCACACGGTGGTCGTGCTTGCCCCCACGCTCCATTTCGAGGAGGAGGCGGCGCTGAAGCGCTACGCCGTCCCGGTCGAAGCGGTGCGGCCGACGGGGCCCTAGCGGCCCGCCGGCGCCCCGACGGTCCCGGGGGGCGCGAGCGCTTCCGCAAACTGCCGGATGCGGAACGGTCGCAAGAGGACGGCGTCCGGCCGTTGGGCCGGGTCAGAAGGGGGATTCGGAGGCCGCGACGCGGGGGCGACCAGGATCACACGGATCCCCGGGACCAGGGCGCGAGCCTGGCCGACCAGCGGGTGCGCGCTCCCCTCGGCCAGGCTGGCGTCCACGACCAGGAGCATCGGGCGATGGACCCGGATCAGTTCGACCGCCGGGGTCACTCCCTCGGCCTCACCGTCGACCCGAAAGTGATGCAATCGAAGGAGCCCTCGCAAGAGCACCCGGGTCTCCTCTTCGCCCGCCACAACGATCGCGCTGGGCGTGGCGACGACGTCGTCGCTCACGGTGCTCGGGCCCGATACGGACCGGGTTCCACCTCCCCAGTGGCGAACTGGTAGCGACATGGCCCTATTTCTCCTAGCGTTTCGAGCGCCGTGCCCGTCCGGGGCCAGGGAGGGGGGTCCGGCGAGGTTCTCGGGGTCATGCCCGTCGGGGTTCGCTCTCGCCCCAATCGGCCACACCCGCGGCCTGAAGGAGGCGGTCGAGCGCGTCGTGGTACTGGGCTGACGGGGCGTTCAGGAGCTCCCGGGCGCGGTCGCTGAGGGAGGCCCCGAACTCGCGTTCCGTGGGGGAGAACTGCCAGGCGTGGGCATTCTCGCGCCCGAGCGCCGACAAGAAGGCAAACGCCAGCCCCCGCTCCTTCCCCTCGCTCGGGAGCGACTGCACGATCGCCCGTTCCGCCCCGGCCTCATGATGGGTCCGGTAGGCCCGCGCCACATGGTCGGCCCAGGCCGCCTCTCGGGCGAGCCGGGAGTAGCGCGGCAGGGCCTCGAGGAGCTCCTTCTCCTCGCTCGACCGCTCGGCCCGCTTCAGCAGCTCGACCACCCGACCGGGCGAGGCGCGGGTCTCCTCGATGAGCCGACGGGCCTCCTTGGGGTCGGGGACGATCGACTGGACGATCGTCTCGGCGTGGCCGCTCCAGAGCTTCTCGAGCGCCCGGCTCGCGCGCGGTTCGTCCACCTCGAAGGGACCCTCCCAGGAAGAAAGCACGGCCTCGAGGGCCCTACGCTCCACGGGGGTCGGTTGGAACGAGTCCAAGAACGGCTTGAGCTCGTTCCCGAAACAGACCCCCCCCGCGAGGAACGTGGTCCGGCCGGACCGCTGGATGCGGCTATCGAGCTCCGAGGCGAAGGCATCGAGGAGCCCGGCGTCGGAGAGCTTTCCGAGCTCGTAATCTCGGCGCAGGCCCCGGGAAAGCGGTGGAAGGGAGGCATGGACGCACTCCGGTCCCCCCCGGCAGCGGACGTTCAGCTCCACCGTCACCGGGAAGTCGGCCGACGGGTCAGGTCCCGCGGTCCCGTCCGAGACGCTCGAGAGCAGGTGCCGGTCGCCCTTGGCGCAACGTCGACAGACCCGGAACGCGGTCCCCGCGCCCGGCCAACCGACCTCGAGGAACGGTCTCGGCTCGCCCGCCTGCAGGTGGGAGCATTCGAAGCGGGCCGCCCCCGGGTTCTCGAGGAGGCGGTACGGGAGGTCGGCCACCTTCTCCGCCCGGAACTCGGGAGGGGGGAGCGCGGATAGGCCGGAGCAGTAGAGGGCCTTGCGGGTCGCGAAGAAGTGGAGACCCTTGCGGGCCCACTCGAGGTACCCCAGAAGGAGGCGGTCCGGGTCGTCCGACTGCTGCACCGCGACCTCGGCCTCGCGGTCGGTCCGGGCGAACGGGGCGTAGGAGACCTCCCCGCTCGGAAGGGCGAACGCGACCACGGAGAGGGGCTTCGGGTCGAGGTAGAAGTGGAGGAGGCCCGCGTACGCCCGTGCCAACGGATCTCCTCGGTGCGAGAGCTTCTCGAGGCGGCGTAGGTCGTCCCGCGCCTCTCGGACCTCCTCAAGCTCGGCGCGTCGGCGGTCGAAGCGCTCGCGCGGACACTCCGGCCCCAGCCGGGGCAGGAGCGGGTCGACCGAACCCCTCAGGACCTTCGCCCGAGCGGTGAGGTCGTGCTCGCGCACCCCGGACGCCCTACGGACCCGTGCCACCCTGCGCCTCGTTCTGCGAACGGGCGGCTGTACTTATTCCCGGGGGTCACCGGTGGCACGTGTCAAGGAAGTGCCGGAACATCTCCCGACCGCCCTCGGTGTGCTCGACCTCGGGATGGAACTGAAGACCCCAGATCGGCAGGGACGGGTGCGCCATCGCCTGGACCGGGCATGCCGCCGAATGGGCGAGGACGCTCCAACCCGGAGGAGCGACCGAAACCTGGTCGTTGTGGCTCGACCAGACCCTTAGGTGCGTGGGCAATCCCCGGAAAATGGGGTGGTCGGCCCGGTCGACGGTGAGCTCAACGGAGCCGAACTCCGGGGCACCGGCCCGGTCGACCCGGCCCCCGAAGTGGCGGCCGAGGAACTGGTGGCCGACGCAGATCGCGAGCACGGGCACCCTACCGGACCCGATCCACTCCCCGACCCGCCCAAGGGGAGCATCCGTCCCCTCGAGGCTGAGCGCGCCCCCGGAGAGGACCACCCCATCCGCGTCCATCTCCTCGAACGGGGTCGTGTTCGGAAGGATCCTCGTCTCGGCCCCGAGGTCGCGGAGGACCCGCCACTCGCGGTGCGTCCACTGGCCTCCGTTGTCGAGGACGGGTACCTTCACGAGTCCTCCTCGTCGAGCGTCGTATCGGGCTCGGGCGGGGGCTCGGCTCCCATCCCGCGGCGCAGCTCGGCCACGTCGCGCCTGACCTCCCGAAGGTCGGCGCGCATCCGAAGCATCTCCTCCTCGAAGGGGGTGAACCCGGCCGTGCTCAGGAGCCGGTGCGAGAGGAAGACCCCGATGAAGATCGCTCCCACCAGCGCGAGGAGCGTGGTGAAGACGAGCGCGACGACGAACGTGAGGGGGTCGGCGATCGCGTTCTGCAGGGGGAGGGTGAAGTTGTGGGTGATCTCCGCGAGCTCCACGACCAGTAGCACGGCGATGAGCGCGATCCAGAGCAGGATCGCGACGCGGCTCGCCTTCACGAGACCCCTCCCGAGCCTACGTTCGCGAGCAGGATCGGCACGGGCAATGTGTCGTTGGATACCGCGAGGGGGGACGCCACCGCCACCCCTGAGGTCCCGGTGGCAGAATAAAGGCTCTCACTGCCGGAGGGGACGGACGTCAGGACGTAGAACGAGAGTATCCCCACGTACCAAGTGCTCCCGGAGGGGCTGACGTAGTGCACGGAGATGTTCAGCGCGACCGGGTTCGCGGACGAGGCCAGGATCACCGAGAGCACGTCGGTACCGTTGTCCCACTGGGTCCAGTTGAGCTGACTCCACACCGGCGACCCGCCGCCGGTCCAATTGAACGCGGTCGCGACGCCGACGTGGATCTCGTCGTAGCGGATCGTCTCCCCGAGCGCCCAGACGTAGAAGTGGAGGGTGGCGTTCTCGGGGATCTTGTCGACGATGAGCTCGGCCTCCGTGAGGAGGCCTGGACCGGGCTGACGGCTGTTGGAGATGAGCTCCGGAGTGAAGACGATGAAGGCCACCAGGAGGAGCGCGATCCCGACGAGCGGCCACGGAGCGTAGATGCTGAGCTTCCCCGGAGGACGCCGCCGGGTAGCGACCGGAGCGGCGTCGGGCTCGCTCATGCGGTCCCGGTCTTCCAGCCCCGATATAGCTGGTGGGCGATGCCCAAGTGGTCGAGCACCTTTCCGGCCAGGTAGTCGGTCATCTCCTCGACGGACTGGGGTCGAAGGTAGTAGGCGGGAGAGGCGACGAGCACGACCGTCCCGAGCTCGCTCAAGGTGGTTAGGTGGCGGAGGAGCGTCGTGGAGAGCGGCGTCTCTCGCGGGACCACGAGGAAGGGGCGGCGTTCTTTCAGGTGGACAGCGGCCGCCCGGGTGAGGAGCGTGTCTCCCAGCCCGAGGGCGATCTTGGCCGCCGTGCTGGCCGAACACGGGACGACCACCATCCCCCGCGTCGGGACCGACCCGCTGGCGATTGGGGCGGCCAGGTCGTCGTCGGGATACAGCCGCGTGGCCCACGGGCGGAGCGCGTCGACGTCGAGGTCGCATTCCTCCCGGAGGACCGTGCGCGCCCCGTCCGAGACGACCAGCGATACCGCCACCTTCGCCTCCTTCAAGGCCTGGAGGACGCGGATCGCGATCGGCGCGCCGCTGGCGCCCGAGACTCCCACGACAATCGGTGCCTCCTCCGTCATGGTGGGCTCCTAAGGACCCGGGCTCCAACGAGTCGGCTCATAATACGGTTCGCGAGGCGGAAGCTGACCGCCCGGCTGCGGTGAGGGGCCCCGCCGCCGCAGGGCCGGGGCCCTGCGCCAGGCCGGCCAAGGGTCCCCGATCAGGGACTCGGCCGCGGCGCCCAGGCGCTGCCGACCCAGCTCTCGTAGACCTTTCGCTCGAGCTCCGAGGGGGATTCCACCGGAGTAAAGGCGTACTTGCGAGGCGGCGGGGCTCCCGTCGTGAGCGGGACCCGATGGAGGTACCCCCGACGGAAGACCGTGAGCTCGACCGATGTCCCCGGGGGGCACTTCTCGAGTGCCTTCTCGAGGTCCGCGTACAGGACCTTGGCGCCGTTGATCGCGATGATCTCGTCGCCCGGCGTGAGACCGGCGGCACGTCCCGGTCTCCCCACGAACGAGGTGCGGACACGGGCGAGGCCTCCCGCGTCCTCGACCGCGACGCCGAGGTCGCCGGGCTCGGGCTCGTCCGCTTCGTCCGGTCGCTTCGCCTTCGGCGCGAGCACGAGGCCGGCGTAGCGGGCGAAGGCGGGCAGGTCCAACTCCTCCGTTCCCCGAACGAAACGGTCGAAGAACGAGGTGAGGTCGAGTCCGGTGGCCCGGTTCACCACGGGCAACAGCTCGTCCTCGTCGAGCCCGCGTCCCACCTTGCCGTACTCCTTCCACAGGAGTCGGAGGACGGTCTCGAGCGAGGCGCGGGCGCCGCTCTGGTGGCGAATCTCGAGGTCGAGGCACATCGAGACCAGGTCGCCCTTGCGGTAGTAGGAGACCGACTGGTTCGGGGTCTCCTCGAACGGTTGATAGTGGTCGATCCACGCGATGAGCGACGACTCCTCGAGGGAGATCCGGTTTCGGCCGGGGGTGTCGAGGTACTCCTTGACGACCTTCGCGCGGTGTTCCAGGAACTGGTCCGGGGTGAAGAGACCGGCCCGGCGGAGGACGAGGTAGGTGAAGTAGTCGGTCGTCCCCTCCATCCACCAGAGCAGCCGGGTGTAGTTCTCCCGCGTGTAGTCGAACGGACCGAGGACCTTCGGGCGGATCCGCTTCACGTTGTAGAGGTGGAGGTATTCGTGCGCCGTAAGGCTGAGGAAGTGGCGGTACGCCTCCGCAGGCCGGAACGCGGTCCGCGCCACCACGCAGGAGGTCGAGGAGGCGTGCTCGAGGCCCCCGTCGGGGACGTTCGTCAGGTGGTAGAAGAACGTGTACCGGGAGAGCGGGGAGTCGCCCACCAAGGCGACCGCCGCCTCAACGACCTTGGAGATGTCCTCTTCGAGAGCGTGCGCGTCGTAGTTCCCTCCTTCCCCGCAAAGGCAGATCCGGTGCGGGATGCCCGCGGGCCGGACCGTCAGCACGATGGGTCGGCCGACGTCGATGGGAGAGTCGACGAGCTCGTCGTAGGTCCGGGCGCGGTAGCGACGAGGGGGACCGGGGAGCTCCTCGAGCTCGGTGACGACCGTCCAATCGACCGGAACGTCGAGGGCCACAGTCGTCGGTTCCAAGAGGTGACCCTCCACGTACGGCAGGCAAAGGGCGGCGTTGACGAACAGGTGCTCGGGGGTGAGGTCGAAGCCTTCGGTCACCAGCTGGTGGCCATAGACCGTGTAGTCGACATGGACCCGAGAGGCGCCCTCGGTCTCAATCCGCCAGCGGGCCTTGTCGACGCGCACCGTCCGGAGCGGAGCTCCGTCCGGTCCTCGTCGCCCGACAAGGTCGCGGAAGCCGCGACTGTAGTTCAGAATGTGGTAGGAGCCGGGCACCCAGGAAGGCAGGACCAGCTCGACGGTGGGCGAGGTGACCGGGTCGAGGTCGATCGAGAAGTGCCCCCGATGCTCGGAGGGCGAGTCAGCGCGGACGGTGTAGAGGATCTCCATCGGCCCGCCTCACGCGAAGCCCGAGCGGTCGCGGTCGGCCGATGGAGCGCTCCCCTTCGGGACGTACGGCTCTCCGGCGATGCCGAGGTGGGCGGCCAGGATGCGGAACGTCTGCACCAGTTGGCGGACCGACTGGGCCATCTCTTTCTGCTCGGCCCGCAACTGCTGGAGTTCCTCTCGCAGGTTCCGCAACTCTACTTCCCAGCGCGCCTCGTCGGAACCGACCGTCAAATCCCATCCCTCGAGCGGTTCACGGCCGCTCGGTAATTACCTTGTCTCGGAGGGACTCGCGCCCGAACGACGGTGTTCGCCTCCATCGCAACCCACGGTCGATCGTTCGAGTGGGTCCGCGGAGGTGGTCACCGGCGGTGACTGTCCCTTAAGGGTGCGACCGCGACTTCGAGGGTGGAAGCTCGATGAACGCGTTGGTCCGCCCCAGAGAGTCCGTCCGCGGGCGGCGAGATTGGTGGCCCCCGCGAAACTTCGGCAGCAACGCTCATGAACTCCCGCTCGGCGGGGTGCGGTAGAGCGGACCATGGCGGACGCGATCGTCGCAGAGGGACTTTCGAAGACGTTCAACGGCTCGGTGAAGGCCGTCGACGGGGTCTCTTTCTCGGTCAAGGAGGGCGAGGTCTACGGTTTCCTAGGACCGAACGGCGCCGGGAAGACGACCACGCTGTCCATGCTCACTGCCGTGATCGGGCCGACGGCCGGCCGCGCGACCGTGGACGGACTGGACGTCTTCCACAATCCCCACGAGCTCAAGCAGCGGATCGGGCTGGTCTTCCAGGAGTCGACCGCCGACCAAGACCTCACGGGGCGGGAGAACCTCGAGCTGGCGGCCGCCCTGTTCGGGGTCCATCTCCGGGACACCTCGAAACGAGTGAACGAGCTCCTCGACCGCCTCGCCCTGGCGGACTCGGCCGACCGTCTCGTGAAGACGTACTCGGGCGGGATGCGCCGGCGGCTCGAGCTCGCGGTCGGGATCATCCATTCCCCCCGAGTGCTGTTCCTGGACGAGCCGACGCTCGGGCTGGACCCTCAGGGAAGAGCCGGCTTCTGGAAGATCGTCGGCGACCTTCGGAAGGAGACGGGAATGACCGTCTTCCTCACGACGCATTACCTCGATGAAGCCGATGGGGTGTGCGACCGGATCGCGATCATTGACCACGGCAAGATCGTCGCCGCGGGGACCCCGACCGAGCTCAAGGACCGGTTGGGAGGCGACATCATCACGGTCCGGCCGCTCGGGGACGTCGCGGCGCTCGAGACGGCGCTGAGGGCTCTCCCCGGGGTCACGGCCGTGACCCCCCAGGACGGGACGCTCCGGGTGAAGTGCCCGAGCGGAGACGTCCTGATACCGAAGGTCGTCGGGGCCGCCACCAGCCTCGGCATCGGCCTCGCGGGCGTGTCGCTGCGACGGCCGAGCCTGGACGAGGTGTTCCTCGAGTTCACGGGACGGGAGTTCCGGGAGGACGAGGGACCGACCGGGACCGACCGCGCGGTGTTCCTGACCCGCGTTCAGGCGTCCCGCAGGGGGTTGCGATGAACGTCCGACGGTGGAGCGCGCTCACGAAGCGTGAGCTCCTCAAGATCGTCCGGAACCCCGCGGCGATCGCGACCGGGCTGCTGCTCCCGATCCTCTACCTTCTCCTCTTCGGGCAGGGGTTCAACTTCACGAGCTTCCTCAACTCCCCGTACCTGACGCCGGACCAGAGGACCCAGCTCCTCCACCAGTACCTGTTGGGGGCCCCCGACTACTTCTCCTACTTCTCGGCGGGCATGGTCGGGTTCGTCGGAGTCACGGCGACGCTGTTCGTCGGCGCGAACGTGATCTTCGACAAGCTGTTCGGCACGCTGAAGCGAACGGCGGCGTCCCCCGCCACCGCGGCGGACATCTTCGGTTCTCGCCTCGTGGCCGGCTCGATCCAACCCGTGGGGCTCGCGTTCCTGGTCCTGGGGCTGGCGATCCTTCTGGGGAACGTGGGTCTCGCGGGCCTCCACGTCTCCGCCACGGTGACGGTCGTGGGAGCGGCGGAGATCGTCGCGGCCATCCTCCTCCTCTCGTTGATGTTCGCCTCGCTCTTCCTCGCGCTCGGCTTCACGATCGAGCAGCCGCAGACGTACTTCGCTCTCGTGAACGCGATCAACCTGCCCGTGCTGCTCACGTCGGCCGCGTTGTACCCGTGGGGAGCGATGCCGGCCTGGCTTCAAGGGGTCGCCTCGTACAACCCCGTCACGCTCGCGGTCGAGGTCCTCCGCATCGACCTCTTCGGCGGAGCCTTCTACCCGTACGCCGCCTGGGTCTACTTGCTCGGGCTCATCGGCTGGGCCATCACGATGTTCGCGATCGCGACGTTCCTCACCCAGCGGGCGCTCGCCCCGAAGGTCTAAAGGGTCACGCTCGGCCGCCGACGGGGCCGAACGGGGAGTCCGCGCTCCCTTTCTCCTCGAAGGGAGTCCAGACCCCTTTCGCGGTGGAGTAGTCGACCCGGTGGAGCTCGAGGACGAAGCTCTTCAGGAGCTCGGAAGGCGACGGGCGGAGGGAGATCGCGTAGACGTAGATGCCGAAACCCATGAACTCCAGGACCCGGCGGAGTACCTCGGGAAGCGCCTCCCGCGGGACCACGACCCGGATCGAGGTCCCCCCGAGCAGGGTCGAGAACTCGTCGACATCGAACGGACGCTCGAGCGTGATCAGCGGCTGGGCGGGCCCCCCTGCGGGTGCGGCGGTAGCGGGCGCGCGCGGGATGAGGGGGACCGCGGGGGTCGGAGGGGGCGAGACCGAAGCCGGGGTCCTGGACGAGGAGGCCGTCTCCCGGGGGGGATACCGGTCCAGAACCGGGCTCGGGTCCCGACCGACGAACCGGGGGGTCTTGGCCCTCGAACGTCGGGACCGGCGGGTCACGGCCTTCTTCGTGCGGGTTCCCTTCTTCGTCGCCATGGGGTTCGACGGGCCGGAAACACGGGGGCCATAAGAGGTCGCACCCGGGGGTCGGATCGATCGCCTGAGGGGCCGTATAACGTTCGTTTGTAGCGAGACCTACCGTGCGACTCTTCGTCACTGGGACCCGTTTCTGTCGCTCCTACGACGACACATGGGTTATGTAGGCCGGCATAGGTCAGAGCTCCAGGTCTGCGCCGTTCGGGCGGGCCCAAGGAGAAGAAACGAGAATGCCGGCACGCGTGATGATGGAATTCCAGGCACCCCGTGGCCTACCTCGAAAGACCGCCTCGGTTTGCCCCGAGTGTATCAAGGTCATTCCCGCGATCGTCCGCGAGAAGGAAGGACGGGTCATCATGGAGAAGACCTGCCGCGCCCACGGATACTTCTGGGACATCATCTCCAACGACGTCGACCTGTACCTCCGGATGGAGGCGTACGCCCACGACGGGGTGGGCTACGAGAACCCCTACTACGACAAGTTCCGCGGCTGCCCGACCACGTGCGGCATGTGCAGCCACCACAAGTCCCACACGGGACTCGCCCTCGTCGACCTCACGAACCGTTGCAATCTGAAGTGCCCGGTCTGCTTCGCGAACGCGAACGCGGCGGGGTACGTCTACGAACCGACCCGGGAACAGATCCACTTCATGCTGAAGACCCTCCGGGAGCAGAAGCCCGTCGGAACGGTCGCGGTCCAGTTCTCGGGCGGCGAGCCGACCCTCTCCCCGCTCTTCCTGGACGCGGTCGCGATGGCCCGTGACCTCAACTTCAAGCAGATCCAGGTCGCGACGAACGGGATCCGGTTCGCGAACGAGCCCGGCTTCGCCCAGGCCTGCCGGGACGCGGGCCTCCATACCCTGTACCTGCAGTTCGACGGTCTCGACGATGAGATCTACCGAAAGGTGCGCGGGGTCCCCCTGCTCAAGATGAAGCACAAGGCGATCCAGCAGGCCCGGGAGACCCACACCCCCGCGAGCGAGCTCGCGGCGGGGAAGTCGGACAAGCCGATCTCCGTCGTCCTCGTCCCGACCCTCGTGGGCGGGTTCAACGAGAAGGAGATCTGGCCGACCGTGAAGTACGCCATCGACAACATCGACGTCGTCCGCGGGGTCAACTTCCAGCCGGTCGCGCTCACCGCGAGGATTCCCGACAAGGACCGGTTCCAGATGCGGTTCACCCAGTCGGACCTCGTTCGGATCCTCTGCACGGAAGGTCCGTTCGAGAAGTCGGACTTCTTCCCCGTCCCGTCAGTGGCCCCGATCTCGGAGCTCACCTCCATCATCCACGGCGAGGAGAAGATGACCCTCACGACCCACCCGGGCTGCGGGTGCGCCACCTTCGCGTTCGTCTCGAAGGACGGTCAGAAGATCACCCCGCTCCCCCGGTTCATGGATGTCGACGGGTTCTTCGAGAACGTCGAGTCGATGATCGAGAAGTACCGGGACGCCCGCTTCTCGCGGGTCCGCACCGCGGTCGCTGGGGCCCGACTGCTCCACGACGTGGCGAAGTTCTTCGACTTCTCGAAGGCCCCGGAGGGCCTGAGCGAGAAGAACTGCGTCCGGGTCATCGCCGGCATCTTCACCGGCGGGAGCAAAGAGGCGGTCGCGAAGTTCACATGGCAGACGATGTACATCGGGAACATGCACTTCCAGGACGCCTACGACTACGACATCCAACGCCTCATGCGCTGCGACATCCACTACGCCGTGCCGGACGGACGGGTCATCCCGTTCTGCTCGTACAACTCGGGCCCGATCTACCGGACGGAGGTCGAGCAGAAGTTCTCGATCCCCATCCCCGAGTGGCAGGCGGCGAAGAAGCAGAGCGGTCTCGCGTTGAAGACCCTCGAGACGATGGGCGTGAACGGTGAGGTCATCGTCGACCCTGAGTACTACAAGATCCGGGCGCTGAAGGGCGCGCCGGGCATGACCTCGACCTAGGTCGAACCCGGACCCCCGGGCGAACCCTTTCCGGCTCCCTTTCTTCCTCTCGGCTCGCGCTCTACGGCGCGCTCTCGAAGAGGGCAGCGCCCGCTTCGCGCCATCGACGGCTGGCGGGCAACGAACCCCGCCCGGGCCGCTCCAGGCGTCGGTCGATCTCCTTCCAAACGACGGCCGGCCGCACGAGCGGTTTGGGTGGGGGGGAAGGGGACGCGTCCGGGTGGTGGGCCAGCCACCGGTCGGCCGCCTCGATGTGCTTACAGGTCCCGAGGCCGCGACGGGCGAAGTCGGTGCACGTGCACAGGTCCGCCCAGCGCTCCGGGTACGCGGGACGCATGACGAGGTAGGTGGTCCGATGGAGTGGGTTCCGGACCTCGATGAGAGGATAGGGGTCCCGTTGGCGCAATCGTAGGTCGAGCGGCTCCTCGAGCGCCCGGGACCTTCGTTCGCTCACCTCGTCGGCGAGCTCCTGCGCATCCATCGGAGCTCTCGGGGCAGACGGTCGACGGCGGTCCACGGGGAGGCCACAGTAGGATGCTACATACGGCTTCGCGCCGGACGGAAGGCGCTCGCCCCATCGGACCAAAGCTTGTTAACGTCAGTCGAGGTCCCCCTCTTCGAGCGCGCCGAGTCCGTCGCACCACCGCGTACTCCTTCGCCGGGGAGGCGGCCGGTGTCGGGCCGCGGCGACTCTCGGAGAGCACGGGGACCACATGGACACGACCACCGAGTTCCTCGTGGCCCTGTTCCTCCTCATCTCCCTCGCGATCCTCGTCGGGGAGCTGATGAGCCGTTTCGGCATCCCCGCGCTCGTCGGACAGGTCCTGGTCGGGCTGGTGCTCGGTCCGAGCCTCTTGGGGAATGTCCTCGGCTTCACCAGCATTCCGTCCACCGAATTCACGGGGATCCAGTTCCTCGCCACGTTCTTCATCCTCATGATGGCGGGTCTCGCCGTGACGCCCGCCCAGATCCGGGCGACGGGCGCCTCGGCCGCCGCGTTGGGGATCGCCATCTTCGCCGTGCCGTTCGCGCTGGGCGCCGGCGTGGTCCGTCTCCTGTACCCCGGGCTCGGAGTAGATACCTCGCTCTTCGTTGCGCTCTGCATATCGATCACAGCGCTCCCGGTGCTCGGCATCATGCTGCGGGAGTTCGACCTCGCCGACAGTCGGTTCGGGGCGTTCCTGATGAACGCGTCGGTCGTCAACGAGCTCGCGGCGGTGACCACCTTCGCCGTCCTCCTCCGGCTCGAGAGCGGCACCGGGAACCTGTGGTTCGACATCGCGACCGCGCTCGCGACGGTCGGCCTGTTCCTCACGACCATCCTGGCCATCCACATGGGGCTTCAGAGCCTGCGCCAGCTCCACGTTTGGGACCGTTGGGTCGACCGCTTCCGCCTCACCTGGCGGTCTCGCGAGGCCGGCTTCGGCTTCCTGATGATGGCCGGACTGGGCGCCGCGCTCTACTCGCAGTTCCTCGGCCTCACGTTCATCGTGGGGGCCTTCTACGCCGGTCTCCTCGTCACTCCGGAGAGCGCCGGGCGAGCGGGGCATCGAACGATCAGCCTGGTGTTCAACGCCATCACGTGGGGATTCTTCATCCCCCTTTTCTTCGCGCTCGTCGGCTTCGGGATGGACTTCACCACCCTGAGCCTCGCGGATTATTCCATCCTCGCGCTCGCCTCTCTCACCCTCTACGCGTTCTTCTCGAAGGTGTTCGTTGGGTCCGCGTTCGCCCGGCTGCTGGGCTGGTCGGGGGACGAATCGCTCTGCGCGGGGATGCTCGTCTCGAGCCGCGGAGCGGTCGAGCTGGCGATGGCGGTGATCCTGTTCCAGCAGGGGTACTTCACGAAGGAGATCTACACCGTGGTCGCGGCGGTCGGCCTGATCACCACCCTGTTCGCACCCATCGGCGCGAAGCCGTTCGTTCGCTCGATCACCGCGGCCCGTCGGGCCACGGCGGAGCGCGCCACGGCGATCGCAGGAAGCCTGCCGCCTCGCCATATCCTGTCGGACGGCGAGATCAACCTTCCCCGCTGACGGACACGAACGGCCTTGGCCCCGGCCACCACGGTTATCTTCCGGACCCTGACTGAGCGGGAGCGAGGGTCGAGGAACCGTCTCCGGTGCCGCCCGGGGATTCACCGTCGTCCCGCACGAGGTAGCGCGTGGAGCGAGGGTTCCCCTGGCGTCTCGTCACCGTCGACATCGATGGCACCCTGACGCGGACCCACGGGTGGAGAGACGTCGCCGTGGCGTTCGATTGCCTCGGACCATTCGAGGAGACCCAACGCCGCTTCTTCGCCCACCAGATCGGCGAGGACGCCCACCTCTCCGACCTCCTCGCTCTAGCGACCGGGCACACCCTCGCTGAGATGGAGGAAGTCCTCGAACGGACCCCGAAGCTGGCGGGGATCGCCGAGGGGATCGGTCAGCTGCACGACCGGGGGGCCCGGGTCGCGTTGCTCACCCACAACCCCACGTACGTGGCGGATTGGTACCGACGCTCGTTCGGGTTCGACGATGCCGAGGCCGTGAGGGGTCAGCCGGTGACGGCGGGACGGATCGGACCTCCGGTCGGCATCCGTGCCGACAAGCCCGGGGGCCTGCGCGCGCTCCTCGCCCGCCATCCGACTCCTCCGACGCTAGTGGCGCACGTGGGCGACGGTTGGACGGACGCCGAGGTGTTCCGGCTCGTGGGCGGCGGGATCGCCCTCAACTCCCCGTACCCCGAGGTGAACCGAGCGGCCGACCTCGTACTCGCCACCGAGGACTTCCGGGACGTGGTCCAAGGA
>Ga0326728_10008757_pt1 | contig 24859 bp, 14 predicted proteins | sample MB3enrmetagenome_FD_207602 | JGI IMG/M metagenome (GOLD analysis project Ga0326728, IMG submission 207602) | Lab enriched peat soil microbial communities from McLean, Ithaca, NY, United States - MB31MN | ecosystem: Environmental > Terrestrial > Soil > Wetlands > Peat | place: USA: New York... | reverse complement strand
CAAGCCGCGGTGCTGCGGAGCGAGAGGTCTTCGATGGCATATGCTAGAATAAGTCTCAACAGTTCTTCACCGTTCTTGACGTTGCGCCAGCGCTTGACGGTCCCCGTCTCTTTGGCGAGTTCGCTTAGATCCTCCGGCAGATATTGGCACAAATACTTCCAGTCCTCGTCGATTAAGCGCTTGTCCATGCCGGAAGCATATATCAGTTACAGCAAAAGTCAATTCCTTATTCTAGCGCCTATGCCCCTCGCGGGTGCCCGGATTCGGGGCCGAACCGGCCCCTAGGCCAGGCACAAGGCCTACAGGGGAGATTGCCACGGTGCCCAACGGATCAGCCGCCATCGTTCAAAAACTTTGGAACTACTGCAATGTCCTGCGTGATGCCGGGCTTTCCTACGGCGATTACCTGGAACAGCTCACCTATCTGCTCTTCTTAAAGATGGCGCACGAGCGGACCGAACCTCGACATCTTCTGGCTGAAAGACGACAGCCTGGAAGATTCCGCTAACCTGCCCGAACCTGACATCATCGCCACCGAGATTGCCGAAGACCTGGAAGCGGCCCTGGAACAGTTTTCGCAGATTGCGAGTGATCTCAAGTAGCGGCCGGTTTACGCCGCTACAAAATTCCGGGTTAAACCCGCCGCTACGAGAACCTGCCGTGACCAACCCGCCCTTCGGGCACCCCTCCCTTCGACAGGCTCAGGGCAGGCTCTGAACCAGGAGGGGGGTTTTCTCCAGAGCCATGCAGTAATTCGGCACCGAGGAATGTTCAACTGGGGATGTGGCGATGTGGCGTTTGGTGTGCCACGGGCGTCCCGCCCGTGTCTGCCTTTGCCCCTTCATGGGCGGGACGCCCGTGGCACGAAGTGCGGTGGCGATGGCGGCGTTGTAGCTCTCCGTCGCGTAGGATTTGAAGATGATGTAGGGCCGAGCGGCGCTCGGCCTGGCCGAAGGCTCTTCGGCCCTACGTATGGTGTGGCGGCTACGCCGCGCGGCGATGCGTTACACCCTTTCCCTGCCGCGCGGCCCACACTCCCCCGCATCGTTATCGGCGGTTGAGGTCAGGAGGATGAAAGAATTTGCTGGCCCCAACGCTCCTCCACCATCAAGCAAGATTGGCGGACTTTAAGCCGCAGCGACCCCTACCGCGGCTCCCGAATCCCTAATCCCTGGTCACGAGTCCCCCTCACTCCCTTGTCCTGAGGGCAAGGAATCACGAGCCTGGCCTTCCGCGGCTTGAAATTGGGCTGAGATCACTTGCTTTAGCGACCACGGGTGGGGGCCGCCCAGGATCAGATTGAAAAGTAAATCTAGGAAACCCATAATGGGAACAGGTTGGGGTTGGCCCGGATTTCTCACCACGCTTTAAAGGGGCTTGGGGGGATGCCGGAAGGGCGGGGCTTTACAGGCTGCAGAAAAACGCCCCTCCGCGGGTAACCACCCCGGCGCCCAAGGCGCCACCCCTCCTGAATCAGGAGGGGAGTTTTTAAAGAACTCCGCTGCGTGGACGGCGCGCGCGCCAGGGGTCGTTGAAACATGTTCATCATTCTTGGGAGCTTGCTCGCCTTGGCGGTGGGCGCAGGATTCGTCGGCGCCATTTCCGGGCTGGGGGGCGGCGTGTTCATCGTGCCGGCCCTGGTGATCTTCGCCAAGATGCCCATGCGCGTGGCCGCGGGCGCGAGCCTGATTTCCGTCGTGGCCACCAGCGCCGGCGCCAGCGTCGCCTTCATTCGCGATGGGTTCACCAATCTCAAAGTGGCCATGGTGCTCGAATGCGCCACCGTGACCGGCGCGGTGGCGGGCGCCTACCTGGCGGGTCACGTGCCGGCTGTAGTGCTGGAACTGCTCTTTGCAGCCGTGATGCTCCAGTCGGCGTATTCCCTCATCCGCAAGCGGGGCGAGGCTATCGTGCCGGAGAGCGATGCCCTCGCGAGCAAGCTCGATCTGGGCGGTGAGGTGCGGGATGACAGCGGCAGGCTGATCCATTACGGCGTCGTGAATGTGCCCGGCGGTGCCACGCTGATGACCGTGGCGGGACTTATGTCAGGATTGCTGGGCATCGGGTCGGGCGCGCTCAAAGTGCTGGCCATGGATTCCATCATGCACATGCCGCTTAAGATCTCCAGCGCCACCAGCAACTTCATGATCGGAGTGACGGCCGGCGCCGGGGCGCTCGTCTTCCTCTCCCGCGGCGACGTCGCGACTACGATCGCCGCTCCCGTGGCATTGGGGGTCACGGCCGGAGCGCTTCTCGGCAGCCGGCTGCTTCCCCATCTCAAGGTGGAATCGCTGCGCATCGTGTTTATCATCATCCTTCTGCTCACCGCCGTGGAGATGGGCTGGCGGGCACTCAGCGGGATTTGAACATGGATCGAAACCCCGGGCGGACGGCGGTGAGTTCCGAGGAGGATCGCATCCTGCGTTTCTGGATGCCTATCCTCTTACGCACCATCCTGACCCTTGCCATGTTGGTGCTGGCTGCCGGGCTCGTCCTTACCGTCACCTCGTCGCGCCATTATTTCGTGGAGCGTTACCACGAGGTGCAACGCGGCCATCTGGTGGGAAGCGAGAAATTCCCTAATTTTGGACGAAATATCCTTGCCGGCAAGCCCCACGCCGTGCTGACTCTCGGACTATTTGTCCTCACTCTGGTCCCGTTGCTGCGGGTGGCGTTCTGCTTCCTGTTCTTCATCAAAGAGCGGGATTTCACCTATGTGGCGCTAACAGCCTACGTCCTGGCCGGGCTGGTTCTGGGGATATTGCTGGGGCGAGTCGGTTAGCGGCTGACAATTTGTCCCTACCCTCCCCTAATCCGGCGTTTACCCATGGGTGCGCGAGGAAGCGGTCACAAAAATTTTGTAAAGGAATTTCCGTGCTAAAAGTGACTCCGACGTCCGCGGATCCCCTCACTGGCCAATCAAAGGCCGCCGTTCCCACCCCGCTTCGCAAATGGCTTGCCCCGCTGTTCTGCGGAATGGTGCTGCTCGCCATTTCTCCCCCCGCTGGCCTCGCGCCAGCGGCTTGGCATTTCTTCGCCCTGTTCGTCGCGGTGATTGTGGCTTTGATCACGGAGCCGATGCCGGGGGCGGCCGTCGGCTTGATCGGAGTGAGCCTCGCGGCGGCACTGCTCCTGGTGGGGAAAACCCCTGGGGAGGCGGTGCGCTGGGCGCTTTCGGGATTCGCGAATGAAGCGGTGTGGCTGATCTTTGCGGCCAACATGTTTGCTCTGGGCTATGAAGCCACCGGACTCGGGCGGCGCATCGCCCTGCTGCTGGTGCGGACGCTCGGGCGGCGCACGCTGGGATTGGGTTATGCGGTGGCGATGGCCGATCTTTGCCTGGCGCCGTTCATGCCCTCCAACACTGCGCGCAGCGCCGGAACGGTGTATCCCATCGTGAAGAACATCCCTCCGCTTTTCGGTTCGTATCCCGACCGCCATCCGCGCAAGATTGGCTCATACCTGATGTGGACGAGCTTCGCAACGACCTGCGTTACCAGTTCCATGTTTCTCACCGGGCTGGCGCCGAACCTCCTGGCGGTTGACATCGCGCGCCAAGTGGCGCACGTGAATATCACCTGGACCATGTGGCTCAAGGGTTTTCTACCGGTGGGCATCCTGCTCTTTGCCGGCACGCCCTTGCTCACGTATGTTCTTTATCCTCCGGAAGTGAAGCGGGGCGATCAAGTCGCGGTTTGGGCAGGGGATGAATTGCGTCGCATGGGGAGCATCACCACGCGTGAAGTCATCATGGGTTTGCTGGTGGTGGGAGCACTGGTGGCTTGGATCGCCGGGGGCCAATCGCTCGCCCCGGTAACCGTGGCGTTGGCGGTGATCTCACTCATGCTGCTGACCAGAGTGGTCGCCTGGGGAGACATCCTTGCGAACCGGCAGGGATGGAACGTGCTCGTGTGGTTTGCCACGCTGGTGGCGCTCGCAGACGGGCTCAGCTCAGTAGGCTTCCTCGCTTGGTTTGTCCAGCGCGCCGGGTCCGTCACGACGAAAGTCCCGGCGATAGCCGTGCTGACCGGGGCCATAGCTCTCTTCTTCCTGATCCATTACCTGTTCGCAAGCATTACAGCACAGACCACCGCCTTGATGCCGGTCTTCCTGTTGGCGATCATTTCTGTTCCGGGGATTCCCGTCAAAGCGGCGGCGCTACTGCTGGCCTACTCCCTAGGACTGATGGGCGTGATCAATCCATACGCCACCGGCCCGGCTCCCATCTGGTATGGCAGCGGCTACATTGCCACGAAGGACTTCTGGAAGCTGGGAGCAATAATGGGAGCGATATACCTGGGGTTGCTGCTCGCCCTGGGGATTCCCCACGTAATGACCCTTACGCGCTGAAGGGTGCGAAATCCAAAGTTCTAGCCGCGTCTCCGGTTCTATACGCAAGGACATAAATTATAGCGTCGATCTCCGATCGACGACGGCGGTCGGAGACCGCCGCTACAACCGGATGCGCAAGCATTTATGTACCTCCGTATAGCTGTGACTCAGGATTATGTCTTTCGATAAGTACTCGTGAAGATGGCAGGGGTGGAGGGACTCGAACCCCCGACCCTCGGATTAGAAAGACTATGCTAGTAGTAAAACGACACTCAAATCATTGAATTTACAGGGCCGCCGAGCCCGACAACTTGGCGGAAATGGGTTCTTTTTGCGCTTATCTGTGACCCAGACTGTGACTCAACGTTGGATGCTGAGACCGGTAGAACTCTGCGCTTTGATACGATGATAATCCTCGGGCGAGGCGCTCCGTGGTCAAGAACTGAAACTTCCCCGAACGGGATCTCACGAGTCATCACCCGTGCCCGAAAGGATTTTCGATTAAATCAAGATCCCCTGCCTACGAAGCAAGCCACAGCCGACGGGCAAGCTGATTGCCACTAAAGATATCCAGCCTGGAAACAATTACTTACGAAAAGTAGCGACATTACTATTCAACAAACAGGCCATTCAAGGTTTCCACAAAATCCCCCACAACCAGTTTTCTGATAGAGCACTCGCATTCCCCACCCATCCGCACCGGCTTCACGACATTTCCCTCCCTTTCAGCCATCAATTTCCGGCATCCCCACAATCCACAATGTGAGATTTCAGAACCCCCAGCAGCGATCCTCTGCGTTGCGATCCAAAGCAAATCCCCGTGCGAAACCAATCGAGTATTCAAAACCTGTTCCTGGCGAATTACTAGTTTCTGAGGTCTTCTGCATTTCGCAATCGTGTTATTCCACGCGCACGCCGATCTGACCGCCAGTTCACCCATCTTCGCAGCGACCCTCGCCAGGGGCATTCTGCGCTTCGGCGTCGCTGTGCTTGGAACGTGACGCCAGCAATGCCGCGAAGCCGGTCGGTTAGGTTTCTTGGGAATCAGGCAGCTATCGGCGTTTGATACAGGCCTCGACCATGAGATTGCCATCGATAAGACCGGAAGGTTGCGACCGCGCACGGGGTTGCCCCGTCGGGTGGTTGCCCCTCCCGTGCGGCGTGCGTCCGATGGTGGTTGAAGTAGGTTTTGAAATCCATTAGCTTGTTTTCACGATCCGCGGTTGTCCAAAACAGCGTGCGATCCAAGCACTCCCGGCGGAGGGTGCCGATCAACCGCTCCACAAAGGGGTGGGACAAAGGAATGTAGGGCACGGTCTTGATTTCGGCCACATCCAGGATTCGCAGGTTGGCTTGCCATTGATGAAAACGATAAAGCGGATCATGGTCAGAGCTGATGTATTTCGGGATTGCGTGGTGGCCTCGAATGGCGTGGTTGAACATTCGGGAAAGGGCGATACCGTCGACCGCGCCAGCCCGCAGTCCAAACCCAATGATCCGGCGAGTGTACTGATCCATGACGACCACTATCCAGTGAGTCCGCAACACAGCCGATTCGCAGCGAAAGAGGTCCACGCTCCGGAGACTGTCCTTCATGTGGCCGAGGAAAGTCAGCCAAGACGGCCCGCCGGCGTCCCGGGTGGGTTGGTAATGCCTGGCCAGGACGCGCCGCACGACATCGGGGACGCCAAACGCCCAAGCAAGCTGCTGAGCGATTCGCCGGCAGCCCCAGGAGGGATTGCGTTGCTTGGTGGCGACAATCGCATCAATGAGTTCTTTGGACGGGCCCTTGGGACCGGGTTTGCGCCTGCCTTTCGGGGCGAAGAGCAGGCGGTACTTGCGCTTAGCCAGGATTTAGTGAAGATGCAGGAGAGTCGACGGCTTCAGCACGATGGCCGAACGAATCAGGCGGGCGGGCCGCATAAACAGAGCGCACCAACCGGCGACGAGCCGATCCGAGAGGCGAAAATTGGGAGCGCGCTGGTGGGAGCGATGGAGGATGAGCAGTTGATGTTTGACGAGGACGGACTCGGCAATTACGGAACGGACGCCGCCCCGCGTCGCCAGTCGGGCGATGGTGGTGATGAGGTGGATAAAAAGGACTACGAGATCCCGCATTTCCGCATCGTAGCAAGAAACTGAAAACTCGCGGAATTCCGGGCAACTTAGCAATTCGCCATGGACAGGTTCGTAAAATGGACCACTAATTAGCCCCAAGGACCGGCGGCCACCTTTGGTAGTGTCAACTGGGGCGGGATGGGCGCGATCCGATTTGCAAAGTCCGGCCCCTCCACCCCTCCTCTTGGCTTTTCTGCACAGGATTGCTTCGTTTCAAACAAATGTCACTGAGCACTGCCCATGGTCCCCACGATAACATGGGGGTCGATCGGCAGTTTGGAACCATCAGACAGCGCGACAGTTATCTTATACTGGTGGCATCGAACGTAGTCCAGGCTATGGACTTTGGCATGCGCCACCAATTTGTCGGTACCGTGCTGATGACCGGAACAATGCTTGCCAGCGCAGTAATCCCTGCTGCCAAAATTAGGATCGAATGGAGATTCATCGAAGTGGACGGTGAAATCCGTAACCTTTCCTTCCGCGTCGTCCACCTGCCAATCCAGCTTATCGCCATGGCATACGAAGACCTCTTTGTCGTTCCCGTGCAGCCCATCGGCATGCACGATGATGGTTTTATCGCCGCACGCCGCTCTCGGAGGTTTTGCACACGAGGCTTGCTCTGGGTAGCCACCCGCGTGAGAAGGTTGCAGCGGCCACCCCATAGCGATTCCGATCACCGCCACTATTAGAACCACGATAACACGTTCAACGATCCTCATCTTATTTCCTCCCTTATGTTTCGCAAAGTTAAGGCCCGTTAACCAATGCTCGAAAACGCGGCTGAGACTCCAGATTCGAAAAGTTGGGAGTGCTGTGGACCGTGGCTGCCGAAACGCCTCCCGCTATCGCTCTCTTCAGCATTACGAACGCGGAATCAACATCCCCGATCTGGTTATAAACTATCGCCGCTGTGAAGGCCACCTCAGCATTCTTAGGATCAAGGTGCAGCGCCCGTTCAATGCCGTCCAGCGCAATTTGTTTTTCGCCCAGCATGGCGTGGTACTGGGCGATATAACTGAGTAAGACAGCATCGCTGGGATTGACTTCGAACTGCTTGGTGGCCAAGGCGATGGCTCGACGGTAGGCAGCGGCTGACATGTCACGCCGGCCGGGCGCCCAATAGTATGCATCACCGAGGTTCCCCCAAACGTCGTAGTGGCGGTCAACGAATTTGAGCGCGCCCTCGTAGCTGCCCACCGCGTCCTCGAATCGGCCCTCAAAGAAATAAGCCGTGCCCAGGTTGGAGTATGCGAGATAGGTAGGTCGTATGGCGATGGAGTGGCTGAGGATGGGTATGGCGTGTTCATATTCGCCGGTTTCAACGTAAGCGCCGCCGAGATTGCTGTAACCGATGTAGGAATCAGGGGAAATCTTAACGACTTGCGAAAAAAGCCGAATCGCGTCCGCGTAACGAGCGTGGCGATGGTAGAACGCCCCCAGCCAGTTGTAGCCGGCGGAATACTGCGAACGCAGGCTGATCGCCTGCTGATAGGTTCTTTCGGCGTCATTCAATCGTCCCAGACCCTCGTAGGCTGTTCCCAGTCCGATGTAGGAGGCATCGCTGGTCGGCTCCAAAGCCAGCGCCTTCTGGAACTGCTCGGCGGCTTCCTGGTACTTCCCCGTGCCATTGTCGATAAGCCCCAGGCAATCGTTCCCCGCCGCTCCCGCGTTTCCGGATTCCGTCGCCTTGTCGCAGGCCGCACGGGCCTTGGTGATCCATTGGGCATCCGCGGTTTGTTCGTACTTTCTCCAGTACGCCTCTCCCAAGCCAGCATAAGCCAAACCGTAATGAGGGTCCTGCACAAGGGCGAGCCCAAGAACCGAAATGGCATTCTCGATACTTTCTGGTTTCTGGAAATCTTCCAGATAACCGCGGCCGCGCAGGTAGTAGGCGTAAGCGTCGGGTGCCGTAGTGCCCTGATTGGCGAATGACTGCCGCTCTGCCGGCTGAAGCTCGATCTCCAACATGCGAAGTACGCCGGAGGCCACCAACGACTCGAGGCCAATGGGGTCGGACGCTGCGGCGATGAACTCGTTCGCCCGGAGTTGGCGGCTGGTTGCCGCATCAATCAAAACCGGCACCACGTGAACCGTTCCGGCGGCTTGCTGCCAGGTTCCTTCGATCACCAAATTTACGCCGAATTCCTTGCGTGCGTCAGCGGCCGTCGCCACGTGCTTGGAGCGTACTTCACTTACCGGAACAACTTGGAATTCCGGCCTCTCGGTGAGCTGGGTGAGTTTGGCGCTCAACACGTCACTGAGGCCATCGGCAAAAGCCATGGTGCCGGCATCCGCGCCGGCCACAGAAAAGGGCAGCACGGCAAGTTGTTTCTGTTCCGGAACCGGGTGCAGCGCCCGGCGGACCCAAGGGCCCACTTGCGTTACCGCCACCCAGGCCAGTATTGCCAAAAGTAGGCCGGTGGCCATTGCGAATGCACCGCGGCGGCTCAGCCAGCGCGCGCGAACCGGATGCCAACCTGGTTCCCACGATCGGGTTTCCCGGACCGCTCGAAGGTCCCGCAATAACTCCGCCGCGTCCGGATAGCGCTGCGCGGGGTCTGGGTGGAGCATCTTCTTGACGATGCGCTCAATCGCCGGTGGCGGTGCAGGGCGATCGGGGGGAGTGTCCCGTGTGGCAGCAGGGTTCTGAACGTTCGACTGCCCGGGACGCCTCCCGGCATAAACTTCATAGAGCGTGACGCCGAGAGAATAAATATCGGATCTGGCATCGGGGACACCACTGGTCAGAATTTCAGGAGCCAGGTAATTCAGGGTTCCGGCTAGGCCCGCGGGTTCCACACTGGTAGTCGTGTTTCCTGCATCCCCAATGGGCAGCCGTTTGGCAATGCCAAAGTCGAGGACCTTAACCTGCCCTGCCGGGGTCAGCATAATGTTTTCAGGTTTGATATCGCAGTGGATCACTCCCTTCCGGTGAGCCGTCAAGAGCGCGCTCGCGCACTGGATCGCCATGTCGAGGAACTCGGCGGGCGGAAGGGGAGAAGCGATCCTCTGGCGCAGAGTCGTTCCCTCAATGTATTCCATCAGAAGGAATGCCTCGTCGTCGTCTTCCAGAACGTCGTAGACTTGCGCGATGTGCGGATCATTGAACGAGGAAGCGCGCTGGGCTTCGCGCAGAAGGCTGCTGCGATAGCGCTCGTCCGACCGCATTTGGGGAGGCAACCGCTTCAGAGCTACGCTGCGCTTCAGTTTCGGGTCGTCGGCCAGGTAGACCTCGCCCATTCCGCCGGCGCCCAGCCTGGCCCGAATGCGAAACCGGCCCTTAATCAATTTACCGGTAGAAACTCCTTCTGTGGTTTGGGAGCTCAATTCATTACTTTCGTGTCCTTCAGTCACCATCGACGGTCCTATCACCGGGCGATATAGGAAGCCCTGTATCCTTTGCCCTCAGCAAGCATACGTCAATTTTGAGGAGCAGAGCTTCATCGCTGTCATTGCGAGTCTGTCCGTTCAGATCGGGCACGTTCGTTGCTCTCCCTCAGTCTGGCAAATAAACGGGTGACTTCTCCCCCTGAGGACATACCTTTTATCCCACCTTGTAATGATGATCCCCAGATGACGATGCCTTACTTAATATACCAACTTCTCCTTTAGCAATGAGCATCTTTTTCGCGATGCCATCGGCCGAAACGCTGTCCAAGAACATTGTCCTTCGCCAAAACACGGTACGGGCGCATTGGCTGCAAAAACCGCCGCCCAAAGACCGCCGTCTCGACCTGTCGCTCCGAACCTTGATATCTGGTTCGGGATGTCCTCGGGCTGGCCAAGCCTCTGAGCGGACAAGCGCCCGCCTTGCGCAAGGAAGGTTGCAGTCTTCCAGGTAAGGAAACGGCAGGCCCAAGTTGCAATCGGTTACGCCGCGCGCCGTTCGTAGCGAGGGTGCAGGCCATCGACCTGCGGGATCTCCACGATCTCTCCCGCCTCCGGCCCCTGCGCGATGCGAGGGGTCGGTGCGTCCTTGGCTAAAGATAGGTGAGTTCTCGAACCCAGATAGTAATCGAAATAACTCTTCAGGATTCGTCGCAGATGCTTCTCTCCCAGCACAATCACGTGATCGAGGCACTCGCGCCGGATGGAGCCCACCAGCCTTTCCGCAAACGGATTTTGCCAAGGGCTCTGCGGGGCGGTCAGGACTTCGGTGATGCCCAGATCTCTGAGGCGATTGCGGAAACATTCCCCGTAAGTCTGGTCCCGATCTCGGATCAAATAGCGTGGCGCCGTGTCTTCGGGGAACGCTTCCAGGATTTGCTGAGCGGTCCAAGCCGCCGTCGGATGCCCCGTCACGTTGAAATGCACGACGCGCCGGCGATGATGCGCCAGCAAGACAAAAACGAATAACACTCGAAAACTGACCGTGGGCACCGTGAAGAAATCAACCGAGACCAAACCCTGGACATGGTTATTCAAGAAAGCCTTCCAAGTCTGGGAAGGCGGTTTCCTATGCTTGGGCATTAGTCGGGATACCGTGCGCTCGGAAACCTCCATTCCCAGCTTGAGCAGTCCCCCGTGAAAGCGAGGCGCACCCCAATACGGGTTCGCGGTCGCCATCCGCTTGATTAAAGCTCTGACCTCCGAACTCGCTTGCGGTCGACCCCCACTTTTCCGCTGCGAAATCCTGGCCCAATAGATTCGGAAGCCCTTGCGCTGCCAGCCGACGACCGTATCACCGTTCACCAGGTGCAAGGCCTGTCGCCAAGGGGCCCAGATTCGGGAATGCACCACCCAAAACAATCGGTCCTTCCTCTTCAGTCTCGGTACTCCCTCCCTTCTCTTTAGCACTCCCAGCTGTTGTCGCAATGCCAGATTCTCCAGGGCCAAGTCATGGCGTTCTCTAAGAGCTACGATTATGAGAATGGCCAGCCATTGCAATGTCTCGATCATGGGTTGGAGTGTGGAGGTAACGACCTGAATAATCAACAGATTTCGGGCCGATGGAGTTTTGGCGATGGACAAGGCATTCGTTGGGTTCCCCGCCGTTCACTTCGGGTAACGCATTCCGCGCGCACTCGTTTTGCACTTCCAGACCGCTACTGTCCAGTCAACGGCGACGACAACCCCATGGAGTTCGAGAGTGTGACCGCGACGCTGCCGAGGGCGCTGGTGTCTCCACTGTATGTGAACGGCACAGTAAGTACGAATGTACCGCCCCCCAAGGCCCCATTCGCACTGGCGAAATAGGGCTGCGCGGTGGGGCCGAGCGCCACAGCCGGCGGTGATGTTCCGTCAAGATCCGTCCCCGAAGCTGCTGTGAAAACGAACGTGGCATTCGCCAGGTCCCTCGGCGTGGAGTAGGCCGTCACCTGGACACTGAAACCCGTGGAAGTCTCATTGACGATGCTGACCGACTTGATAACGGGGGGGAGGGTAGGAACAACTACACTCAAGCTGGGAGCGGGTTGCGGCAGCACGCTCGTCCCACCAGCGGTCAACGCCGTCAGGGTCACGATGATGGTGCCCGCCGTGGTCCCCTGCTGGACCGTTCCACTATTGGGCAGGGTTGCCGTGTTGGTGCCGGCCGGGATCGTGAAATTAAGTTGGGTCACACACTGATTGCTGGCGTCAATGAAACACGTCATGGGATCAATGTAACCGGCGGATGTATCGGCGGCTTTGGAAGTGAAGGTCAACGTCAGGGTTCCATTTAAATCCGCCGTGGCCGGGCTGCCCAAGGCCACGCCCACGCTTGTGGGCTGGTCCGGCGTCGTGGTCGCCGCGAGCCCCGTCAAGTTGAATGAGGACTGCACAATGGCCAGTGAAGCCGTCACGGTCCCTGTGCTCTTGGCGTAATTGGCGTCGCCGCCAAACTTCGCTGACAGCGAGTCCGCGCCCACGGACTTCGGCGTGAGGGCACAACTGCCGGCAGCCACCGTACCCGTGCAGCTAGCTCCCGTGCTATCGGTTACCGTTACGGTGTCAGTGCCTGGGATGGTTCCGCCGCCGGGGGCGTTCACCACCACGGTGTAATTCACGGTAAGCGGCTGTCCGAGCATCGGAGAGCTCGGTGTAGTTCCGGTGATCGTCGTCGTGGTCGCTGCCGGGTTCACCGTCTGCGCGGTTCCGGCTGAGGAACTAGCGGCAAAACTGGCGTCTCCGTTGAAGGTCGCGGTCAGGGTGTCGGCACCGACGGTCTTGGGTGCGAGTATGCAACTCCCCGCCGCCAGGGTCGCCGTGCAACTTGCCCCCGTAATGTCTTTCACCGTCACGGTGTCGGTGGTGGTAATCGTCCCCGTCCCCGGCGGACTCACCGCCACCGTAAAGCTCACCAACACGGGCTGTCCCACCACGGAGGGGTTGGGCGTATTGGCGGTGATCTTGGTGGTTGTTGGATCTAGGTTCACCGTTTGAGAATAGGAAGGCGAAGTGTCGCCGAGGAAGTGGGAGTCTCCACTATAAACAGCCGTGATGGAGTGCTGCCCCACGGCCAGCGCGGAGGTGGCGCATGTAGCCTGGCCCGATGTCGGCAGGGTCACACTGGTACAAATGGCCGTCGCCCCTTCATTGAAGGTTACGCTTCCGGTCGGGGTCCCGGCGCCGGGGGCCGCGACGGTGACCGTGGCAGTGAAAGTCACCGATTGCCCCGGTACCGAAGGATTGACCGAGGACCCCACCCCCACTGAGCTGGAAGCCTTGCCTACGATAAAAGATAACGGAGCCGCGGCGTTGCTGCTTGCCGTGAATTTCGTATCCCCGGTGTAGGACGCGGCGATGGAATGGGTCGCTATGGCTAGGGCTGCGGTAGCGCAGGTAGCTTGGCCCGAAGTAAGAGTCACCGCGGAACAGAGCGTTGTTGTTCCATCTTTGAATGTAACCGCGCCGGTAGGCGCAAGGGGAGTATTGGGAGTGACCGTCGCGGTGAAAGTAACCGACTCTCCAAATACGGAGGAGGTAATAGATGGCGTAACGGTGGTAGCGCTGGTGGCCTGGACGGCAGTGCCAGTCAGACTTACCTGGTGCTGGGTGCCCGGCACATCGCCGCTGTTGTCGGTAACGAGCAACGTCGCAGAAACAGTGCCCGTCGTGGTAGGTGTAAAGGTCACATTAATCGTGCACGTATTCCCGGCGGCAATCGGCGATGAGGCGACGCAATTATCGGTTTCCGAATAATTGCCCGGAACCGACCCGCCCAAAGCTACCGCCGTGACCGCGAGGGGGACGCTGCCATTATTAGTCAGTGTCACGGTCTGCTCAGGCGTGGTGGTGTCCACCGGTATTCCGGCTCCATCACTGCCGAAGGTCAAGCTGCTGGGGGAGAGGCTGGCTTCCGGCGCCGCCACCAAAAAGGGATAGGCGGTAATGTTACCGATCAAAGGGCTGGTTTCGAGGCCGGTGTTGGTGGAAGTGCCCTCCTCACCCTCGGTCGAGTAGGCGTAAAGAATATGCAGGCCCGGTTGGAGCGTGGAAGTGGTGCCGGTGAAGCTTCCCGATCCCAGGCTCGTGCCCACCGGCCAGGCGCCCGGCCAGGTATCCAACTGAAAGAGCAGATTGTCGATGGGCGCGGCAGTGAACGTGTTGGCCGCCGTGAAGTTGAAGGTCGGAGTAAGACTGCCAGTCTGATCGTTGGCCAGCGCGGTGACGGTGGTCGTGATCGGAATCGTGGCGACTTGCTGCTCGGCGATCACCGTAGTGCTGCCATAGGCGCTCTCACTCTCAGTGGCGGCCACGTAGATGTTGCCGGCGGCGGAATTAACCGCCACCGCCGTAGGGGTGACGGTCGCGTCGGGGATTGGGCTATAGGCGAGGGCGTTCGTGGCCCCGTCGATCACCGTCACGGGGATTACCGACTCACCGTCATCAATACAACAATAGGTCGGCCCGGTATTGGCCACGTAAATCTTATTGGTGGCGGGATTTACTGCCACGGCGGTGGGAAAGGAGCCTAGGGGATCTGCAATCGAAGTGGGGGTATTATTCGCTCCGTTGATCACCGTGACCGTGCTGGGGAAATCCGAATTCGCAGTAGAGCCGTTGTTGGCAACATAAATCATGTTCGTGACCGGATTCGCGGCCACGGCGATGGGCTCCGAGGCAGAAGTGTCGGTCACCGTGGCCACTACCGTGTTGGTGGCGCCATTGATCACCGACACGTTATTGCTGCCATAGTTGGCCACGTAGATCATGTTGGTTACGGTATTCACCGCCAAGGCCGCCGGGTTGGTCCCCACGCCCAGCGCGGCGATCAGCGTGTTGGTATCCCCGGCGAAAACCGACACGGTGCCGCTGGTGTAATTCGCCACATAGATGGTGTTGGTCACCGGATTCACCGCCACGGCATAGGGGCCGCCCGCCGTGGGATCGGCGATGTCGGTGAAGGTGTTGGTGGCGCCGGTGATAACCGTCACGTTGTTGCTACCGTAGTTCGCCACGTAGATGGTGTTGGTCACCGGATTTACCGCCACGGCGTCGGGGGCGATGGCGCTGGGGTCGGCCACCGTCGCGATAACAGTGTTGGTGGCCCCGCTGATGACCGACACGCTGTTGCTCGCGTTGTTCGCCACATAGAGCGTGTTGGTCACCGGATTCCCCCCCTCAGCCACGGGGTCGGAGCCCACGCTGACGTCGGTAAGGAGGGTGGCGCCGGTAATGACGCTCACGTTGTTGCTTCCTGAGTTGGCCACGTAAGCGGTGTTGGTCACCGGATTCACCACCACAGCCTCGGTGTTACTGGCGCTGGGATCATCGACCGAAGTGGTGGCATAGCTGGCTCCGTCGATCACCGTCAGGTTGGAGCTGTTGAAGTTCGCCACGTAGATCCTGTCCGTGACCGGGTTTATCGCGACGGCGTAAGGATTCGACGCGTTGGGATCGCTGAGTGTAGCTGTAATCGTATTGGTGGCGCCGGAAACCACCGTTACGGTGTTGTTATAATTGTTAGCTGCATAGATTGTGTTATTCAAAGGGTCAACGGCCACAGCGGTCCAGTCATTCGAATAATCGGGTTGAATGAAGGAGGTACCGTTCGTGCTCCCGTTGATGATGTAAATAGCATTGTTTAGTCCGCAGGTCACGTAAATCTGGTTCGTCACGGGGTTCACGGCAAGGTTCGACTGAGTATACGACACGCTGACGTCGGCGGTGAGAGCGGTCCCCCTAATCACGGAGACGTAGGCGCTGCCGGCGTTGGCCACATAAGCGGTGTTGGTTACCGGATTCACCGCCACGGCGATGGGGTCAGTCCCCTTGGCGTCGGAAACCTGGGTGACAGCGTTAGAGACACCGTTGATGACCGAAATGTTGTTGGTGCCGGTGCTGTAGAAGTTGGCCACGTAGATCAGGTTGGTCACGGGGTTTACAGCCAAGGCTCCGGGAGTACTACCGACAGTATCCGTGGCGGTAACCGTGTCCGTGGAACCGTCGATGACTGAGACGGTGCCATCATTCTGGTTAGCCACGTAAATCTTGTTGGTCAGCGGGTTCACCGCGAGGGCGACGGGCGAGGTTCCGACGGTAACGGTGGTCTTGATGGTGTCCGTGGAACCGTCGATGACCGTGACATTGTTGGAGTTGGTGTTCGCTACATAGATCTTGTTGGTCAGTGAGTTCACGGCCACGGCTATCGGTCTGCTCGCGGAAGGGTCGACGATATTAACGAAGGAGTTCGTGGCCCCGTTGATGACGGTTATGGATCCGCTAGAACTGTCGGTTAGATTGTTCGCGACATAGACTTTGTCCGTCACCAGGTTCGCCGCCGCCGCCTGGGGCTGAGCATTGGCATTCACCGTGGTGATGTATGTTTGCCCTTGCGCGGAAACGGCTGCCAGCAGGAACCACAATCCTGCGAGCGTGAGACTTACCCGTTGCCTTCTATAGTTCATGGCCCCCTCCCCGATTACTATGTGCACGGCCATACGATTACTTCGTGATTCAACCTTGAATGAGGCTTCCATGCGTCGGACTTCAAAGGTCTGTGGGTTCCACACTGAAAGCCAGCCCCACGTCCCGGCGGGCTGTCACCGAAGCCCACCATCGCTTTACCGGCAAGAGAAAATTACCGTGCCAACAAAGATTGGGCTTGGGCCGCTGCCGGCACCAAATACACGGCCCCCTTTGGCTGATTTGTGTCCACGATCCACGCCAACTGCCCGGGTTGCCAGAAAAGCAGGTAATCGCCACTGGTACGCAATGGCGTCAGCATTAACGGCGTCGTCGGCAGTTGTAATTCCTGCACCTGAAGGCTTTGCAGGTCGACTTCCCAAAGGTGATTGGTACTGGTACTAGCGATTACGGCGCTGCGGCCATTTGACTGGAGGCCGATGGTTCCTCCCAAACCCGTCATGCCGCCGGCAAGCGGGCGGTTGGCGGGTAAGGTGCTGACATTCTGCAGGAGCGACAGAGTACCTCCGCTTCGATCGAAGATCAGCGCGTTATTGGATTTGGGGTTGAACACGATTCCTCCGAGATCGGACACACTCTCGACGAGTTGCGGGCCGCCGGCGGAGAGGAGGTACACCGCGCCATGCACCGTCCCTTCCAACAGCGTCAGCCCATCATCCGCTATCGCCAGCGCCTGGACAGTGTCGGGAAGTTCGCCGCTGGCAAGAGTGCGGGTCAATTGGGGCTGATCAGGAAGACCCGCGACGACTTGAACCTGCCCCTCCGACGCCGAATAGAGTGCGACACTCGCACCATTCGGGCTGAAGGCAAGGATGTTGGGTTGAGCGACTCCCCCGGGGATCGGCATGAATGCTCCCGGACCGGCGCCTTGGAACGAAATAACGCCGAGAGATGCGCCATTCGCCCGCTCGACAATCGCCGATTCTTGGCCGGGGGCAAAGCTGATTCCCGTGACGCCCGTGGGAAGCACTAAGGGCAGACCCTGTGTTGAGGCGCCCGAAATGCCATTGATGGGCCTTACCTCACTGGCGTCCGGGACATAAACGAAGCCCAGTATCGCCGCCTGTAACGACTGGGAGACGGAGCCATCCACCTGCGAACTCTGAACGATATGCGAAGGTGGGAGTCCCCCGCCCCCGCAGGCGAAGTTCATGGCAGCAAGGACCATCGCCACCAGCAAGACGATTCCAATGCGTGCGTTCCTGCACATGACCATCTTCCTTTCTGCGTTCGGCCCGTTAGATTCGATCAGGGATGCGTAATCGTGGGAGTTCCGGCGCTTCCAATGGTTCCCGTCGGAGTGGAGGGTCCTTTCGAACCCCTCGTCAGCCCCACCGCAACACCGATCGCGACCGCTGCTGCGCCAGCCACGATGCCGCCAATCACCCCAGCCGAGATGCCGGCTCCAGTTGCGGCACCCCCGGCTCCGGCCGCCGTCGCGGCGGCGGCCGTCATATAATTCGTCTGGGTGATTGAAGCAGTGAAAACTTGCCCGTGTAAATTGGCACTGACCCTGATCTTAAAGGAACCGCGCCCGATAGGTCGCGAAGTGGAAACCCGAGCTCGACCGCTGGCGTCGGTCGTCGTCATATAGGTGTTGCTGCCCTGTGCAAAGGCAACTCGCGGGCCTGAGCCGGGCGCTGTGAACACGATGGAGATGCCCGCGACCGGCAAATTATTCTTGTCGCGCACCTCAACGACGGGTTTCACGGCCATCTTTGACTTGAGGATGTTGACTCCATCCTCGCCTTCAAGAACCGTGATATGCAATTCAGATGAGATTTGGTTTACGGCAGCGCTTTGGGGTGGGTCAGCAAGGCCGAAGTCACAATTGAAGACCAAGCCCACGGACAACGCCACAGCCAAAACACTTGCCGGCGCCGATACTGCAACTGGCCTAGACATATGGTCACCTCTTAAACGGAGGCTGGAAAATGGGCTGATACTAGCACAGCGATTCTGGATTTCAAGTAGGCAAAAAGACCGTCATTAGCCTCGATAGCTCGTACGTTCGCGAGGGTGACAATTTGACCCATTGCTTCGCGTGCCCCGAATCTGCGGGCAAAAGAGAGATTCATTTACCATCGCTTCTGTGCAATAATCGACCATCATATTTCTACCGCATCTCGCGGGAGCTATCATGCTGACCACCTCACCCATTAAATTGAGTCTATTTCCACTACTCCTGGTTGCGGCGATGACCGGCAGTCTGATTCTTTGTAGCCAGGAGCCGTCATCACAGCTCTCGCCGCGCGAGCTCTTCTATCGCGAGCAGGCTTCGGGCATTCACCAAATGCCGTCGGCTGCGCCTGCAAAGGGTCGTGCTGCTGCCCAGGCGACCGCGATATCTCAGAAGACGCCCAGTAGTGCGGCGGCGCCTTCGGGGCCGACGGAGGAAGGAAGCGGGAAGAACGCCACCCTGGCGCCGGTCGAGACCAGCACTGCGACGAAAACGAACCCTGAGGTTCCCCATTTGGGGTTGCGCTATAGCCTGCTCTTAGTCGACAAGACAACCGGCGAGACAAAACCAGTGAGCTCCAATCAGGTTTTTGATCAAGGTGAATGTTTCAGCTTTGAGTTTCAGTCCAACCGCTCCGGCTATCTTTACGTGTTCAATCTGGGCTCGAGCGGAACGTGGAAGCCCCTCCTTCCCACTGCCGAAATGCCCGAGGAAGGGAACTTCGCCCCCGCCTTTACGACGATGCGGGTTCCTTCGTCTCACTGCTTCCGCATCGCGGGACCGCCAGGCGGCGAGCATCTGTTTGTTGTGCTGTCGCGTAATCCTCAAGACGTGAACGAGCTCAACCAGAGCATCAGGAACGGCCGCGGGGGTGGAACTGAGCAATCCCACCCGGATGAGGCAGGGGGAGGAATGATGGCGACGGCGAGCAGTTTGACCCAGGCGGTCCAGAAGATCGCGAGCTTGAAGGGCCGCGATCTGGAGGTCCAGGAGGTCGGGGGGATAAAGAACGGCGACGAGCCCACGCCGGCTGTTTACATTGTGCACACCTCGGCAACTCCTGCCGACAAAGTCATGACGGAAATTCAAATCACACACCGGTGAGTGCCATGAAGATTCTCAGGGTTATCTGCATGGCCCTGGTGGCCGGTATCATGCCTGGCGAAACCGCTAGGGCTCTCTTCGCTTCCCAGGAGAGTAATTCAAAGCTCTCCATTGAAGTCATAGTGGAACGGCAAAAGGGGGACCAGTGGGAGCGCGTCGACCCGCAGACAGTCTTCCATTCTGGCAACGTCATTCGCTTTCGCTTTCGGGCCTCGCAGAAAGGCTACTTGTACGTGCTGAACAGTTCGAGCGACAAGAACACCTCGTGGCTGTTTCCCCGTGCGGGCTCGGCCGAGCGGAGCAAGGTTGAACAGGGCGTCGAGTACATGATCCCCACAAGTCAAGGCGCGTTCGAGGTAGGGGGAAGCCCCGGCTTCGATGTCACCTACTGGATTCTAAGCCCCGTGCCCATTGACTCGACCCAGTCTTTTGTTCCCACCGGGGGCAGTCAGGCCAGTACCCTCCACCCGCGGTGCCGGGAGGAGGTTCTAAGGGCTCGCGGCCTTTGCGTGGACGAACGCGCCGGCCCTCATTCCGTTGACAATCCGGTGGACTTACCGGTGCGTCCGCAAGAAAGCGAGAAACTACATTCGCGAGATCTGAAATTCAAATCCCAAGAAGGCGCCACGGAGATCTCCGGGCTCACCCGTCAGTCCGATGTGGTTGTTTATGAGTTTACCATTGCGCACGATTAAATCTCTCGCCAGGTTCATTGCCATCACCTGCGCCGCGGCGCTGGCGGGAAACGCACAGCAACCCGGAAACATGGAGAAACGTGACCTGGAAATCCAGGCGGTGCCCCCCTCGGTGGCCAGCCGTATCGCGGCTGTTCCGCGCGGTTACGCCGTGGTAATCGGCATTGCCAAGTATGAAAAGCTCGCGGCGGAGGATGACCTGAGTTTTCCCGAGTCCGATGCCGATGCGATTCGGCAGGTACTCATCAGCAAGCAGGGCGGGGCCTTTCCTGACGCCAACGTGAAACTTCTCGTCGGGCGCAACGCCTCGCTGCAGAATATCCGGCAAGCGCTTGAGGAATGGCTCCCTTCCCAGGTGCAGGAGCAGGACCGGGCGGTGGTCTATTTTGCCGGGCATGGATTTGTCAAGGCGGGGAAGGGGTATCTGGCTCCCTGGGATGTGGACCCCGCCAGCCCCGACACTACCGGCTTCCCCATGGACATGGTCGGGAGGGACCTGGAACATCTGAAGGCGAAATGGAAAGTTCTTCTGGTTGATGCTTGTCACTCCGGCAAGATTGTGGGCGGGTCCACAGACGAAGCAGTCAACACGGAACTGGCGCGGCTCCCCTCCGGGTTCCTGAACCTGACGGCCACGGGAGCGCGCGAGAGCAGCTATGAAGACCCCCGGTTGGGCTACGGCGTCTTTTCTTACTTCGTGAAGAAAGGTCTGGAAGGCAATGCCGACGCGCCCCCCTGCGATGGAGTGATCACAGCCGAGGAGTTGGTGGACTACGTCCGGCGGGAAGTGAGCAGCTATGTGAAGCACTACGGAAAGTCGCAGACGCCCACCGACCACGACCGTGACTACGACAACAACATGGTTCTGGGGGTCAACCCGAGATGTGTGGACACAGTCCAGGCAGCGCCTGCCCCGCTGGGCAGCCTCATCATTGAGGCCAATATGGACGGTGTGGAAGTCTTTTTGGACGGCACGGATTTGGGACCGGTAACCAAGGACAAGCCTCTTCGCCAGCCGGGCTTGGCCACGGGCATTCACACCGTCAAAGGCGTCAAAGCAGGATACGAACCGGTAACCAAGCAGGTCATGGTCATCCCCGGGCAGGAACAGACCGTCACCTTGCGCATTCAATTCCGGCGGGAGGCCAAAGCTTCGGCCGTGCGTCTGGTCGACCGCGGAGAAGCCCTGGTATTCAAGAAGAATTCATCCTTTAACCCCGTGGCAATCTACGTTCACAGCAGCGGCCAGCAGAAGACGGGCGATCTGGAAGCTGCGCGTGAGCTCTTCGCGCAAGCGGTGAAGGAGGATCCCCAGTACGCGCAGGCCGCCTTCGATCTGGCCCTGGCATGCCAGCAGCTTTCTGACTTGCCCTGCGCGCAGAAGGAGTTTCAAGAGGCCCTAAGGCTCGAGCCCACCTACGCCGAGGCGCACTTGGCCTACGCTGGCGCCCTGCTGGACCAAGGCGATGCTGACGAGGCCATTCGGCAGCTTCGCGAAGTGATTCGGCTCGATCCCGGCAACGCTTGGGCGTATTCGCAGCTTTCCCTGGCTTGCCTGAATGCGCTCGATTGGCCGTGTGTCATTCAATCCGCGGACCAGTCGATCGCGCTCGATGCCGCAGATTATGAGCCCTTTTTGTGGAAAGCGGACGCCTTGCGCAGGGTAGCGGCAGGGGAGAATGATCCCTCGCAAAAATCAGAATCCTATCGAAACGCCGCCGACAATTACCGCACCGTCTTGCAGATGACCCATTATGAGACCGCCGCGCCAGTGAAGGTCGCCTTTTTCCTCGGTCTCCCTGGCGGACACCGTGCCCACGCCGATCGCCAGGTTTCTTATGCCAGCCATCGCCAATTCGCCCTGATGGGGCTTTGCGAGAGCGAGGATAAGCTCGCCAATTACCTGCAAGCCCGCGACTACTGCTCGCGCGCCATTGATTACGATCCGAAAGAGCCCATGGGCTATTTCCTGCTCGGCAACGTTTATCGTGACATGTTCAACGCCAGCCCGCGGCGGGAGTACTTGGTGGCGGCGCGCGCCAATTATGCCAAGATGATCGAGATCAACCCCGACTTGGATGTGTCCTCGCACGCGCAAAACTACGTCCGCCAGATCGACCAGCTTCTGCCCCGTGTGAAATAGGCTAATTCTTCACATCCTCGGCGCAACGAAACCCCACGTCGGGCTTTCGGGCGCGGGCCGGCAAAGGACTGCCGGGATCGCTGAGAAGCTCCGCGGGGTTCTTATCCACGAATTTGTAACTTCCGCCTCGGGCATAGTAAAAAGGTTCGGTGTTGCTCAACCGCGGAACCAGATCACGGAACATTCGCTGATACATTCGAAACTCTTCGCCCTGCGGGGCAGAGGCCACCGCATCCACCCACTCCCATGCGTTGCCGAGCATGTTCAGGGCCCCGTAGGGACTCTTCCCCGATTCGTACGCCGTCGCCGTCGCCAACTTCGCGGCCGCCGCCGCCGCATCGTCCCGGGGCAGGTTTGCAAGGCTGTAGTCGAAGCTACTGCCCCACGGAAAGGGTTGGCCATTGGCGCCGCGTGCCGCCTTCTCCCACTCATCCGCCTTGGGAAGCCGCTTCCCCGCCCACCCGCAAAAAGAGCGAGCGTCGTCAATCGTAACGTTCACAACAGGGTTGTCGCTGGGGGACAGATCGATGCCGGGTGGAAGGGCATGTCCCGTTGCATGGCAGTACTCGAGGAAGGCCCGGTTCGTGGCTTCGGTCTTATCAATGTAGAAGCCCCCCACCGAAACACTCTTTGGGCCCGGCCCCAAAAGGGCTTCACCTCCTTCGACATAAACCATATCGCCGCTGGCCAGGCTGAGGGTCGCCGGTCGAGTGGGGGTATTGACAACAGGGGAGCTCGAAATTGCAGCCGCGCGTGAGCTCTTGGACGCCGTGTGGGCATGGTTGAGAAGAAGAACCAGCGAAGTGATAATGGCAGCGGCAACAACCAGTGGCACCACGAACCTATAGAAGGATGGTTTCCCTGCGCTCGGGGTTCCGGGCGGTGCGCTGGCTTGCGCAGGGGCGGCCTCTGCAACCTCGGGAGTACTTTGCAAGACGGGGCGGTTGGCTGTTTCCAGACGAGTCGGTTCAAGTACCGGATTGAGATTCTCTAAGGCGGCGCTAAACGCTTCGGCATCTGGAAAGCGATTGGCAGGGTCTTTTTCGAGCGCGGTCATGATGGCGTCGTTGAGCGCCTTGGGCAGGTCGGGCATCCTTTCGATTGGCGGGATCGGCGTTGACTTCAATTGTGCCATCATGATGTCGAAATCACTGTTGCCATGGAAAGGCCGGGCGCCGCACACCAGTTCGTAGAGCGAAATGCCCACGGAGTAAAGGTCCGATCGGCCATCCAGTTCGCTACCCTGCACCTGTTCGGGCGACATGTAGGACAGTGACCCCATCGTGGTTCCGGTCTGGGTCAACTTCCGGTTGGTCTTGGATTTGGCGATTCCAAAGTCCATGAGCTTGACCACCTTGTCAGGTGTCAGCATCATGTTGGCAGGCTTGATGTCACGGTGAATGACCCCGCGTTTGTGCGCGTAGTTCAGCGCGGCAAGAACTTGGCGGATGTAATCGACGGCATCGTCGATGGGGACCGGTCCCTGCCCAACTCTTGCGTCCAGGCTCGTACCCTCGACAAATTCCATGATCATAAGGAGCTGATTTTCCAAGCGAAAAGCCGTTCGCAGACCCGCAATGTTGGGGTGGTTCAAGCTTGCCAGGACTTTGATTTCGCGAATGAACCGGTCGGCAAGACCCGCGTCAGCAGCAAGATCCGGCAATAGAACTTTTAAGGCATCGACACGTTCGGAAATCAGGTTCTTGACCTTGTAGACCTTTCCCATCCCGCCCGCGCCCAGAAGATCAATAATCTCATAATCGCCAACCGTGTCTCCAATTTCAAAGTTCATTCTCGGCCTCGTTCGGGGAGCACCCGCCCCTGAGCAGGGGAAGGCAGCAGCCACTGGCTGCCTTTGCTCATCGGTGTTCCCCCGCATATGCGGTGCACGATCGCGCCATACAATACAAACGAAAGTCTAAGCTTAGAAATTGCGCCCCGATAATAATTCCGGTAAACGCCAAACACAACCACAAGGTGCGAATGGGTGGTTTGCGAGAGGGCTGACTCATTTATTTTCATCAACTCATTGGGAGCACTTTCTTGCCCGTAAGGTCAAACAACTGGTCCGTGAGCCAAAAGCATCCACAAAAGGCGATCAGCATTTTGCTGACATTTTGAGCAGGCCAATCAGGCAGGTGCCTCGTCGAATTGGCAGTCAAGTTCGAGCGGTTCGTTGAGCAGGCCGATGACAAGTCGAGAGCAGTACACCCCCTAGCTCGGGACGCCGAGGGTAACCCCAAATACCACTGTCCCCTGCTCCACCTGGCTACTCATGCTGCCTCGCGCCCATAGTACTTGAGCAGCCCACCTAATCGCTCTTGGCATCGAACGGTCCCACGCAGGGGAGATTCCCGTGGAGTGGGTCGAGGAAACAGCAGCTTGTTGCCTTTGCCCTGATGATTTCTTTCGGCGTGGTAATGCTCTTGGAATTGGGTTAGCGCTCTCCCCAGGGAAGCTTCCCCGAACAGGATCAGCTTCGATAGGCACTCCTCTTTGACCGATCGCACCCAGCGTTCCACAAAAGCATTGGATTAAGTCGTCAACTACACCGCATGGAAACGGTGAGGCACGACGTTTTCGAATAACCCACCCTTTTCATCCCCTCTTCCAAAGCGAGTTTGAACTGGTGGAGTATCGCCACAACTGGGGTGA
>Ga0326728_10008756_pt1 | contig 24865 bp, 18 predicted proteins | sample MB3enrmetagenome_FD_207602 | JGI IMG/M metagenome (GOLD analysis project Ga0326728, IMG submission 207602) | Lab enriched peat soil microbial communities from McLean, Ithaca, NY, United States - MB31MN | ecosystem: Environmental > Terrestrial > Soil > Wetlands > Peat | place: USA: New York... | reverse complement strand
CTTCCCACACGGCCTCGCGGCGCCAGGAAACGGCGTCTCACGACGGCGATCCCCGCATGCAGTTGCCTTCGGCTCGCGGTTGCTACCAACTCGCTCCGCAGAAGACTCTCACCTCCAATCCAGTGCCCATGCCTGGCACACCAAGGACGCGCCTTTCAGGCGCGCCGCCGCACGGCGGGTGCCGAAGTCGATCCTTGACAACCGCTGCGGTTTGGAAAAAGGGGCTCTCCAAGAGTTCGATGGCGAGGTCCGTTCCGGCGGGGCGAGTCGAGAATGCCGAGCTGCGTGGGTCAGATGCAATTGAATGCACTGTCACCGTAACCCGAATTGAATGCACTGTCACCGTAACCCTGTCACCGTAACCCGCCTAACCGTAACCTCTACGGTCGCCGAGGCGAGCTCCAACCGGCGCAGCAAATCGCGGTCTTGCTCCGCCAGCTCCAGGACCAGTTTGACCAGGGCGTCAACGCCCTTGGCCTTCAGGTGTCGCCGTATCCGCGCGAGCATGGCGACACCCTCGCTCCCGTCCTCGCCCGCGGCGTTGACCGCCAGCGCGACGGCGATCATATGCTTGCAGAAACCCGATTCTGCGAAAGCCGGACAGTCGCATTCGCCGCCAAACGCCCTGCCGCGCCCTGTGACCGTCGTGCGGTAGTCTCCCGCGCCCGCGACTTGCGCCAACACGCGCTGGGGTTCGAGGATAAGGATTTCCACCCGGCCGTCGCGATGATAGGCCTCGCCGCGCGCGAACGTCTTCTCCCCCGTGCGCTCGCGCAAGGCGTCGAGATCGAAGCGAGGGCGTTTGGTCGCGCTCATAGCGGCGGATGCAGCAGCCCCTCGTTCTCGACCAGACGCAGGGCCTCGTCCAGCGTAACCGAGGGAAACAAGCGAAACCACTGCCCGGTATGCCTATGCCACATGACGTCGAACCGAGTCTCGGCGATGCATTCCTCCAGATGGTCTAGGCGCGTGAAGGCGGAATCGAATTCCTCGCCGGCGTTTTCAGCGAAGCCCGAGCGATAGCGCGTGACAAAACTGTACTTGTCGCCTCGCCATCGGCCGAAAATGTCGATTGGGTAGTTGAACGCAGTCGGGCGGATCGCCGGCAGGAAACGCGGCTTCAGAATCTCGGCGATAAAGCGGTCGCAACGCGCCGCGATGGCCCCTTTCTCCGCTGCGTCGAGCGGCTTGACCCGCACCCACCGCCTTTCCTTCATTGGCGCTCGCGCCTCCTTCGCTCGAAACCGCTCGGCTCAGCGGGGCCTACTCCCACTCAATCGTCCCCGGCGGCTTGCTGGTCACGTCATAGACCACCCGGTTGATCCCCTTCACCTCGTTGATGATCCGCGTCGCGGCGCGGCCCAAAAAGCCCATGTCGAAGGGGAAGAAATCCGCGGTCATGCCGTCGCTCGAGGTCACCGCGCGCAGCGCGCAGACAGCGTCGTAGGAGCGGCCGTCGCCCATCACGCCGACGGTGCGCACGGGGAGCAGCACGGCGAAGGCCTGCCAAATCGCGTCGTAGAGGCCGGCGGCGCGGATTTCTTCGAGGTAGATCGCGTCGGCCTGGCGCAGCACGTCGAGCTTCTCCTCGCTGACCGCGCCGGGGATGCGGATGGCGAGGCCCGGGCCGGGAAACGGATGGCGGCCGACGAAGTTTTCGGGCAGGCCGAGTTCGCGCCCGAGCGCGCGCACTTCGTCCTTGAAGAGTTCGCGCAACGGCTCGACCAGCTTCATGCGCATCCGCTCGGGTAGGCCGCCGACGTTGTGGTGCGACTTGATGGTCGCCGACGGGCCGCCGGAGAAGGAGACCGACTCGATCACGTCGGGGTAGAGCGTCCCCTGCGCCAGGAACTCGACCGGGCCGCGGCCGTCGGCGGCGATTTTCTTGGCTTCGCGCTCGAAGGTCTCGATGAACAGCCGGCCGATCGTCTTGCGCTTGGCCTCGGGCTCGGCGACGCCGGCGAGCGCGTCGAGAAACGCCCGCTCGGCGCCGACGTGGACCAGCGGGATGTTGAAATGGCCGCGGAACACCTTGACCACCTCCGCGCCCTCGCCGGCGCGCATCAAGCCGTGGTCGACGAAGACGCAAGTTAATTGATCGCCGACCGCCTCGTGGATCAGCACCGCCGCGACCGCCGAGTCGACGCCGCCGGAGAGGCCGCAGATCACCCTGCCCTTGCCGACGCGGGCGCGGATCGCCGCGCGCGCCTCGGCGCGGAACGCCGCCATCGTCCAGTCGCTCTTCATCCCCGCGACCTGATGGACGAAATTGCCGATCAGCCGCGCGCCGTCGGGCGTGTGGACGACTTCGGGGTGGAACATCAGGCCGTAGTAGCGGCGCGCCTCGTCGGCGATCAGCGCGAACGGCGCGTTCTCCGAGGTGGCGACGCGCGCAAATCCGGGCGGCAGCTTGGTGATGCGGTCGCCGTGGCTCATCCACACGACGTGGCGCTCGCCGGGCTTCCACACGCCCGCGATGAGCGGGCTTTCGGCGCCGATGGCGACTTCGGCGCGGCCGAATTCGCGATAATGACCGCTTTCGACCGCGCCGCCGAGCTGCTCGGCCATCGTCATCTGGCCGTAGCATATGCCGAGCACCGGCACTTTCGCGTCGAAGATCGCCTGCGGCGCGCGGGGGCTCCCCTCGTCGGGCACCGAGGCCGGCCCGCCCGACAGGATCACCGCCTTCGGCTTCATCTCGCGAAACGCGCGCTCGGCGGTCGGGAACGGCGCGATCTCGCAATAGACCCCCGCCTCGCGCACCCGCCGCGCGATCAGCTGCGTCACCTGAGAGCCGAAGTCGACGATCAGCAGCTTGTCGTGGGCGAAGGCGGGAGCGGCGGAGGGAAGAGGGGATTCGGCCATGGCGGGCGCGCGCCTCATCGGGTTCTTCGTAATGGCGAACCCCCGCTTAGGCGAGAGCGCGCGCCGACGCAATCGTCTCGACCGCGCGGAACTTGGGTCGCCGCCCGCCAGAGCCATCGACACCGCGCGCCGTCGCATCGCCGGTGCGCTCGCGTGAACCCGAGTTCAGAGCCTTGGCGCGCAAAACGCGCAGCGGCGCGGCGAATGTCCGAAGGACGCCGGAAGACGCGCCCTTTCCCCTCGGGGGGAGCGCCGGTTGCGGCGCCGGCCGCCTTGGGCGCCCGCGTCGACGCGCCATGCGCTCTGTCGATCGAAACGAAAAGCAACCAGAAAGACCGCGGGCGCCCGCGCCGACTCTTGCAAGAAAAGAATCGCCGGCGCCCGCGGTTCACGATCATGCTCGCTCAACCCGCGCCGCGGCCGGCGCGGGGTCCGGCCGCCTACTTATGGGCGCCCTGCTTCATCTTGACGAGATCGACGGCGACCACCAGCACGGCCAGCGACCCCAGGATCGCCGGGATGTACCAGACGCTGCCGTGCCCCAGAGCCGGAACCTGGTGCGGCCAGTAGCCGAACACCGGCGATCCCAGCCACGCGCCGATCCACCCGACGACCACCTTGGAGGCGAACGACCAGTGTCCCGGCGTGACGTAGTATTTCAGGCCGTAGTGCAGAATCGCCGACACCACCACGCTGATGACCAGCAAAATCAGAAAGTCGATAAAATCCATCCCGATCATGATTGACTCCCCCACCTCTCGTTGCGGCGAAACTCGCGCCGGGATTGCCGGGACGAGCGCCTCACGGCCGCCGCCGTGCGGCCCGCTCAGCCGCATCGGCGATCGCCAAATGCCGTCCTCTTGCGAGCCGACCTTCTCCAGACAGCCGCCGGCTCAAAAGGCAGTTTGCGACGTTTGGGGGGCCCTGGCAACCTGAGATTGCCGTCGGCCTGGTCGCGACGGGCGTTGGCGCCCGCCGGCGGGAGCGCCGCCGCCGGGACGATCAGCTTCGCCGTGCGGTCTTGTCCGACGCCGCGAGCGCCGGCCCCTTGTCGGCGAGCGCTTTGCCGGCGACCCAATTGGCCAGGATCGCCAGAGCGGCGGCGACGAGCGTCGCGATCAGACGGTCGATCAGGACGCCGCTTTCGAGCGGACGGCCGGCGCTCAGGATCAGGATGATCAGCGGCGTCATGGCCGCGGAATAGGCGAGGTAGTTGCGCGCCCGCAGCAGCGGCCTCACGCCCGCGAGCAGGCCGATCCCAAGCGCCAGCGACCAAGGCGGCGGACTGTAGGCGACGAACAGGCTCGCCGCGATCACGCCGAGAGCCGCGCCGAGCGCCCGCTGGGTCGTCTTGACCGGAAGCGCTTCGATCCGTCGCTGCGTCAACAGCGCGACGGTGAGCCCGATCCAATAAAAGTGATGGTCGGGCCAATGCCGCCGCAACGCTTCCGCGACGCCGAGACCCGCCGCCAGCCGCAGCGTGTATTGCCAACCGGAAAGGCTCGCCAACGATCGCTTCCAGCGCGCGAATTTCTGCGCCGCCGTCGCGGCCGGGGGCGCGACGTTTTTCGCGCGAGGATCGTCGCGCCGGAGCGCGCGCGCGACGGCGCCGAGGACCACGCTCAGGAACGACGTCCACAGCGCCCCCGCCAAAATCAGAAAGACGAGCGCGATCGGCTGCGGCGTCGCATCGGCCACGTTGACGACGATGGCCAGGAACACGATGAAGCGCGTCGTCGCGACCGCTATCGGGCGACTGTAGCCTCCGATGGCCGCCGCGACGGCGGCGAGCGCCATCATCGTCGCGCCCGTCGCCCAATCGCGACCCGAGATCAGCGCCGCGGCGAGCGAGGCGACGGCCAGCGGCGCCAGCGCAGCGATCAATTCCGCGATCTGGATTTTCAAAGTCGACCTCGGCGCCAGGCCGCCGACCGCCAAGCCGCCGACCGATGCGGCCAGCCCCAGAGGAAGATCGCCCATCGCCGCGCCGACCGCCACGGGCGCCGCCATGCCGGCGCCGGAGACGAGCGCTTGGACCAGCTCCGTTTCGACTTCGCTCGACCAGCGGAACGCTTCCGCCAAGTGCGACTTTGCGTCCTTCATCGCCATCTCGCGCCTTCCCGGCCCGCTTGACCCGAACGTAATGATACGCTATGCGTATTATATGGGCGACGCGGATCGGGAATCAATAGCGTTGATCGTCCGCGCCGTTCTGTCGCTCGGACGACGCCTGCGAGCGGAGCGTCCGCCAGGCGCTCCGGCCCTGTCGGCGATCGCCGTTCTCAGCGCCCTGAACCGGCTCGGTCCCATGCCGGCCTCGCGCCTGGCGGCGGAGGAGCGGCTTCAGCCGCAATCTCTGACGCGGATCATCGTCGCCGCGGAGCGCCAAGGCTGGATCGCGCGCGCGCGCAACGTTAGGGATCGGCGGGAGATCACGATCGCGCTGACGTCGCGCGGGCAAAGCGCGCTCGCCGACGACATGCGGGCGCGCCGTCGCTGGCTGGAACGAGCCATGGCGGACGCGCTAACCGAGGCCGAGCGGGCCGCGCTGCTCGTGGCCTCGGAAGCGATGCTCAAGCTCGCCCTCTATCAAGCTCCCGACGGGTCGTAGCGGCCGGCGGCAGGAATGGAGCTTTGCGCTTCCGGCGCCGAACGACGCCGGGCTCGGGCTGCCGATCACGCGCACGCCGTGAGCGCGCATAAGGCTTTGTCGGCAAACAACGTTTTACGATTCCGCGGCATTTGTCTTGTCATTCGATAGACTAACCATTATAAAAATCCTCGTCAGTCTCCGGACGCCCTCGCTCCCGCCATTAAAGCGCTCCATTCGACCGGCAGTTTCGCCTCCGCGCCCGCGGCGGCGCCTTCGAGGATCACCACGGGGAGGAGCCCATGGCGCAGCCGAGCGTAACGCCTGCGGCCGAAAACACCGCCCGGCCCGCCAGCGACTGGGACACCGCGCTCTATCTCAAGTTCGAGGCCGAACGTAGCCAGCCGGCGCGCGATCTGCTCGCGCGCATCGAGACGAGTCCGCGCCGCATCGTCGATCTCGGCTGCGGCGCCGCGACCAGCACGCGCCTGCTCGTTGAGCGCTTCCCACAGGCGGAGATCGTCGGCGTCGACAATTCCGAGCCGATGCTCGCCGAGGCGCGCCGCCGCCTGCCCGGCGTGCGCTTCGAGCGCGCGGACATCGCCGCCTGGCGGCCGCGCCAGCGGCCCGACCTCATCTTCGCCAACGCCGCGCTGCAATGGCTGCCCGATCACGAGACGCTGTTCGCGCGCCTGATGTCCACTCTCGCCGAGGGCGGCGCGCTGGCGGTGCAGATGCCCGACAACCGCCAGGAGCCGAGCCACGCCCTGATGCGCCTGGTCGCCGCCGACGGGCCCTGGGCGGAACGGCTGGTGCCGATCGCCAAGACCCGCGCCGTCATCGCCACCCACGTCGAATATTACGCCTGGCTGAAGCCGCTCAGCGCCGCGATCGACATCTGGCAGACGACCTACGTTCACCCGATGGCCGGCGTCGGCGCGGTGGTCGACTGGTTCCGCGGCAGCGCGCTGCGGCCCTTCCTCAACCCGCTCGACGAGTGCGAGCGCGAAGAGTTCATCGAGCGCTACATGCGCGAACTCGCCGACGCCTATCGCGTCGAACCGGGCGGCGGGCTGTTGTTCCTCTATCCGCGCCTGTTCATTCACGCGCGCAAGCGCGGCGAGCGGCGCTGACAGGGCGCCGTCGGCGCCGTCATGGCGACCCCGAGCGTAGCGAGGGGGAAGCCATCCGCGGTTCAGCCGCCGCAGGGATGGCTTCGTCGCTTCGCTCAAAGCAATGACGGCGGTCGGCGGCCGGCTCGCCGCGCTTGCAAAATCGCTTCTGTCGTGACCAATGAAATTCGCCATCGCCATTGCCTCGACCCCGAAGCCTCCATGCGCAAGCGCGCCGACGTCCTGCTGGTCGAACGCGGGTTCTTCGCCAGCCGCGCCCGCGCGCAACAGGCGATCGCCGCGGGGCTGGTCAGCGCCGACGGCGATCCGGTGCGCAAGGCTTCCGAACCCCTCTCGCCCGGCGCCGAGATCGTCGCCAGCGCGCCGCACCCCTGGGCCTCGCGCGGCGGGGTGAAGCTCGCCGCGGCGCTCGACGCCTTCGCGCTCGATCCCGCCGGCCTCGCGTGTCTCGACATCGGCGCCTCGACCGGCGGCTTCACCGACGTGCTGCTGCAGCGCGGCGCGCGCGCTGTTCTCAGCGTCGACGTCGGCCACGGTCAGTTCGCGCCCAAGCTCGCCGCCGACCCGAGAGTGACGCAGCGCGAAGGGCTCGACGCGCGCCGCCTGACGAAAGACATCGTCGGCGTCCCGCCGCAGGCGATCGTCTGCGACGTCAGCTTCATTTCGCAGCGGCTCGTGCTCCCGACCGTTCTCCCCCTCGCCGATCGCGCCGCCTGGCTCGTCAGCCTGGTCAAGCCGCAATTCGAGGCGGGGCGGGAAAACCTCGTCAAGGGCGCCGTCAAGGACCCGGCGGCGCTGGCGCTCGCTTGCGAAGCGGTGCGCGGCTGCGTCGAGGGCCTCGGCTGGACGAGCCTCGGCCTGATCCCCTCGCCGCTGCCGGGCGGCGACGGCGCGCGCGAATTCCTGTATGCCGCGCGGCATGGCTGAGACGACGCGCACATTGACGATCCTCGCCTTGAACGAACGCGGCGAGGGCGTCGCCGACGACGGAACGATCGCGCCCGGCGCCCTGCCCGGCGAACGCGCGATCGTCGCCATGGCGGGCGGGCGCGCGCGACTGCTCGAAATCCGCGACCCGAGCGCCGAGCGGGCGGCGCCCGTCTGCGTCTATTTCGGCGATTGCGGCGGCTGCGCCGCCCAACATATGAGCGCGCGGCTCTACGGCGAGTGGAAACGCGAAAGGCTCGTCGGCGCGTTGAGGCGCGCGCGCGTCGCGGCCGGGGTCGGCGCGTTGGTCGACGCGCACGGCGAGGGTCGGCGGCGCGCGACCTTTCACGCCCGCGTCGGCGAGGACGGCCGCCAACGCGTCGGCTTCATGCGCGCGCGCGCCCATGAAATCGTGGCCATCGAAGCCTGTCCGCTGTTCAGCCCGCCGATGGCGGGCGCGATTCCCGCGGCGCGGGCGCTCGCCGCCGATTTGCGCGGCTTCGACCGACCGCTCGACATTCAGGCGACGGCGAGCCTAGCCGGGCTCGATTTCGATCTTCGCGGCGCAGGACCGCTCGATTCCGCGACGCGACTGAAACTAGTCAGGACCGCGGAGCGGCTCGATCTGGCGCGGGTGTCGAGCCACGGCGAAGTCGTGATCGAGCGTCGCGCGGCGCAGGTCGCGTTCGGCGAGGCGCTGGCTGCGCCGCCGCCTGGCGGCTTTTTGCAAGCGACGGAGGCGGGAGAACGGGCGCTGGCCGAGCGCGCTCGAGACGCGCTGAGGGGCGCGCGGCGCGTCGCCGATCTCTTCTGCGGCACCGGCGCCTTCGCGCTGCGCCTGGCCGAGACCCACGAGATCTTCGCCGCCGACGCCGACGCCGCCGCCATCGCCGCGCTGAGACGCGCCGCCGCGCAGACGCAGGGCTTGCGCGCGCTCGAGGCGGAGACGCGCGACCTCTTCCAGCGTCCGCTCGGCGCGGCCGAACTCGACGCCTTCGACGGCGTGCTGTTCGATCCGCCGCGGGTCGGGGCCGAAGCCCAGGCGCGCGCCCTCGCGGCGAGCCGGACGCCGGTGGTGGTCGCAATTTCCTGCAGCCCCGAGAGCTTCGCGCGCGACGCGCGCATTCTCGTCGAAGGCGGCTACGCGATCGGCGAGGCGACGCCGCTTGACCAGTTCCGCTTTTCCCCCCATGTCGAAATTGTCGCGACGTTCCGCCGGCCGCCGGCGAAGCGCCGCCGCAGAGGATTGCTCGGGTGAACCAGACCCAAGACGCCGCCGCCGCGCTCGAAGCGCTTGCGCGCATCGTCGGCGCCGCGCACGTTCTCGCCGACCCGGCGCTGATCGCCTCGAACCTGGAGGAGCCGCGCGGCCTCTATTTCGGCAAGGCGCTGGCGCTGGCGCGCCCCGCCGATGCGCGCGAAGTCGCCGCCATTCTCGCCTATTGCAACGCCGCGCGCATAGGGATCGTGCCGCAGGGCGGCAACACCGGCCTGGTCGGCGGCCAGACGCCCGACGCCAGCGGCTCCGAGGTCATCCTCTCGCTGCAGCGGCTGAAGCGCATTCGCGAGATCGATTCCCTGTCCGACACGATGATCGTCGAAGCGGGGGTGACGCTCGCCGAGGCGCAGCAGGCCGCGCTCGACGCCGACCGGCTGTTTCCGCTTTCGCTCGCCGCCGAGGGGAGCTGCACCATCGGCGGCAATCTCGCCACCAACGCCGGCGGGGTCGCGGTCATCGGCTACGGCGGCGCGCGCGACCTGACGACGGGAATCGAGGTCGCTCTCGCCGACGGGCGGATCGTCGACGCGCTCTCCAAGCTGCGAAAGGACAACACCGGCTATGACCTGAAAGACCTTTTCATCGGCGCCGAGGGAACGCTCGGCGTCATCACCGCCGCCTCGTTGAAGCTCTTCCCCCGACCGCGTTCGCGCGCCACCGCTTTCGTCGGCCTCGCCGATCCCGACAAGGCGCTGGCGTTGCTGCGCCTGGCGCGCGACCGGTTCGGCCAGGGCGTGACCAGCTTCGAACTGATGCCGCGCATCGGCCTCGATTTCGTGTTCGCCTACGCTCCCGCCGCGCGCGATCCGTTGCGCGTGCGCTGCGCCTGGTGCGTGCTGATCGAAGTCGCCTCGCAGGTCGCCGGCGGTCTCGACGAGGCGATGACCGACCTGCTCGGCGCCGCGCTCGAACGTGGGGTCATCGAGGACGCGAGCCTTGCCGTTTCGCTCGAACAGCGCGCCGCCTTCTGGCGCATTCGCGAGACTCTGCCCGACGCGCAAAAGCCGCAAGGCGGCTCGATCAAGCACGACGTCGCGGTGCCGGTGGGCGCCGCCCCGGCGTTCTTGCGCGAGGCGAGCGCGGCGGTCGAGGCGTTCATGCCCGGCGCGCGCGTCGTCGCGTTCGGCCACCTCGGCGACGGCAGCATCCACTTCAACGTCAGCCAGCCCGTCGGCGCCGACGGCGCCGCCTTCCTCGCGCAGTGGACGGCGATGAACGCGGTCGTGCACGCGGTCGTCGCCCGCCATGGCGGCTCGATTTCGGCCGAGCACGGCATCGGCCGGTTGAAGCGCGAGCTGCTGGCGCAGACCAAGGACCGCAACGCGCTCGACGTCATGCGCAAAATCAAGGCGACGCTCGACCCCAACGGAATTTTGAACCCGGGCAAGGTTCTTTAAGGCGCCGCGCCGCGTTATGATGGCGGCGATTCGATGGATGCGAGGAGGCGCAGACGCGCGCGAGCCGCCCCGTGCGCCGCCGGACGGCGGCCGGACGACGCCGAGCCGGCGCGTTCGCGCTGTCGATCGTCCTCGGCCTGGCGGCCGACGGCGCGCGCGCTAACGTGTCTTGCGCCCCGCTGGAGTTCGGCGGCGCCGGTTACACCGTCTGCTCGTTCGACGCGCGGCGCGACGAAATCCGCCTCTATTGGAAGGATTCGACCGGCAAGCCCTACGCGAGTTTCGCCGCGCTCGCGCAAGCGTTGCACACGCGCGGTCGCGCGCTGCGCTTCGCCATGAACGCCGGGATGTTCGAAGCCGACCTGTCGCCGGTCGGCCTCTACGTCGAGGACGGCAAGCGCGAGCGCAGCGCCGACACGCGCGAGGGCGCGAGCAACTTTCACCTGAAGCCGAACGGAATCTTCTGGGTCGGCGGCGGCGCGGCGGGCGTCATGGAGACCTCGCGCTATCTCGCCGATCCGCCGCCGGCGCGCTTCGCCACCCAGTCCGGGCCGATGCTGGTGATCGACGGGCGCATCCATCCCAAGATCCTGCCGACGGGAACCTCGGAAAAGATCCGCAACGGCGTCTGCGTGCGCGAGGGAACCACCGCGATCTTCGCGATCTCCGCGGCGCCCGTCACCTTCTATGCCTTTGCGCTGCTGTTCCGCGATGGGCTTCGCTGCGCCGACGCGCTGTTCCTCGACGGCTCGGTGTCCTCGCTCTATGCCCCCGAACTCGGGCGCGACGATGAACTCTCGCCGCTCGGCCCGATCGTCGGCGTCAGCGCGCCGGCGCCGTGAGGGCCGGTTGAACTTCGATGCCAAGGAAATCCGCGCCGCTCCGCGGCGCGTTCGCCATCGGCCGGGGCCTGTCGACTTCGATCATTTCGGCGGGCCGTCGTCGCCACAGAGAAAATCCTGGCTGCGCGCCGCTCTCGGTTCGCGCGCGCCCGGCAAGCTGCGGTCGCCCGCGCCGAGCGCGCGTCGCATCAGCGGCGTGTCGACCCAGCGGCCGAACTTGAAGCCGACCGCGCGCAGCGTTCCCACGTGTTCGAAGCCGAAGCGCCGATGCAGCGCGATCGAGGCGCGATTGGCGCTGTCGCCGATGATCGCCACCATCTGTCGCCACGGACCGGCTTCGCATCGCTGGATCAGCTCGCCGAGCAGCGCCGCGCCCAGGCCTCGGCCGCGAAGGCCGTCGGCGACATAGACCGAGTCTTCCAGCGTGTAGCGATAGGCGGGGCGCGTGTGATAGGGGCTCGCGTAGCAATAACCGACGATCCGGCCCCCCATCTCCGCCACGAGATACGGCGCGCCGATAGCGAGCGACCGGCGCCGCCGCGCCATCATGTCCTCGAGAGGGGGCGGCGTTTCCTCGAACGTCGCCAGCGCGTTGAGCACATAGTGGGCGTAAATCCGCTGCACCGCCGGCATGTCCGCCTCGTCGGCGTTGCGGACGACGAACTCGGCGGCGGGCGCGGCGCGCGGCGAAAGATGCTCCGCCAATTTCTCAAAACTCCCGAATCGCCGCGAAGGCCTCGCCGGCGCGGCTCATTATCGGTGGGCCGCGCAATTCTCGCCGCGGCGTCGGGGCTGCGCAACCGGAGAATTTTCTTACCTCGCCGGGCCGCCCCGCCCGGCCGAAGATTCAAGGCCGACGGTCGCCGTCCTCGTGGGCGCCGGCGGCGTCAATCCTTCACGGTTTCAGACCGGCCCGCTTGCCTGAATGAGCCATGGAATCGATGCGGTCGTCGACCTGCTTGCGTTCGATCGCAATGCCGGCGATGCGCGTCGCGGCGTCGACGAGGCGCATCTCGGCCTCGGTCGGTTCGCGCGCGCTCCTCGAATACATGGCGAAGGTTCCGATAACCGCGCCTTGACGCGACCGGATCGGCATCGACCAGCATGAGCGAAGCCCATGAGCGACGGCGAGGTTCTTGTAGTCGGCCCATTGCGGGTCGGCCATGATGTCCGCGACGACGACGGCCTCCTGCCGAGAGGCGGCGGCGCCGCAGGGGCCCGCTTGCGGGCCGCCGGCCATGCCGTCGACGGCCTTGGCGTAAGCCTCGGGCAGGCTCGGCGAAGCGCCACGGCGCAAACGCGTCCCGCCTTCGTCGAGCAGCAGAACGGAACCGATGATCCCCTTCATCTGGGATTCCACGAGATGGACGAGATGCTCGAGCACGTCCTCCAGCGGCGCGCCCGTCGCGATCATCTCGAGGATCAGCGACTGCCCGTCGCGCAACGCGTCCGCCAACTTGCGCTCGGTGATGTCGCGCGAGATGCCCGCCACGCCGAAAATCTCGCCGCGGTCGTTGCGCAGCGGCACTTTGGTCGTCAGTATCCATGTCTTGCCGCCCGAGGCGTCGAAGACGTACTCCTCCATGTCGACCATCGGCTTCCCGGAGCGAACGATCTTCTGTTCATCGGTGTAGAATTTATACGAGATTTCCGGCGGCAGGAGTTCGAGGTCGGTCTTGCCGCAGAGGTCCGTGGGCGACGGCGCGCCGATGCGGGTCGCCGTGACCTGGTTGGCGATGACGAAGCGGCTCTTGACGTCTTTGACCCAGAGGTTGTCGGGCAGGCAGTCGATCAGCGCTTGCAGCGAGAGACGCTCGTCGGCCACCGCGCGGGTGGCGTCGAGTTCGGTGACGTCTTCGTGCGCCGTCACCCAGCCGCCATCCGGCATGGGCTGGCGGCGGATCTGAATGGTCCGCCCGTCCTTAAGCTTGGCGGCCCAGGTTTTCGCGGCGCCGGACGAATTGATCGAAGCGGACCAGGCGAGATACCCGTCAACGTCCATCGCGGACGTTCCGGCGGCGACGCGAAGTTCTACGACCTCGCGTAGCGTCATGCCCGGACGGACTTGTTCAGGCGCCAGTCGATAAATTTCCGCGTAGCGGCGGTTGCACTGAATCACCCGCTGCTCGCCGTCGAAAAAACAGATCCCCGGCGAAATAATGTCGATGGCCTTTTCGTAGCGCCGCGCCTGCGCCTCGAGCGTCGCGATCCTGGCTCGCAGGCCGCGCTCGACGACTTCGGACGAACGGGCCGCGCCTTTGGCGCGCGCCGCCGGGCGCTTCGCTTCGGCCGCCGTGGCGGCCCGCTTGGCTGAATGTCCACGCAAAACGAGTCCCTCCGGTTCACCGATCACAGCAGGTTCAAATGGCTGCGCATATTCCTGGAGCCCACGCAGACTAAATCGCACGCCCTAATAGGGCGTGAATCGACGGAAAAAATTCGTCGCGCCGGCGCCGCTCGACGACGAAAGCGGCCGCACGACGGGGGAATTCCGCGCCATGCAGGCGCTTTCACGGGGAACGCCCCTCGCGCCGCGCGCGCCTGAAGCGATTCCCCGCGATCCCGCGCCTCTTTGCTGTGGGAAGACGATAGAGCTTGAAGAATTATCGGGGAATCGCTTTGGGGAGCGCCGAACATGCGCTATGGGCGGCGTCGCTGGATTCCTCTCGTAACGAAAGCGCGCTGCATGACCTCTGGCCCCGCCGCCCTACCGCTCGCCGGTTGGCGGCGCTTTCTCGTCGTCGTCGGGCCGGGTCTGGTGGTGATGCTCGCGGACACCGACGCCGGAAGCGTCATCACCGCGGCGCAGAGCGGCGCCCAATGGGGCTATCGGCTGCTGGCGCTGCAGTTCGCGCTGATCCCGATCCTCTATATCGTCCAGGAACTGACGGTTCGGCTCGGCGTGGCGACCGGCAAGGGGCAAGTCGAGCTCATCGCCCGGCATTTCGGCCGCGCCTGGGCGTGGTTCTCGTCGGCGACGCTGATCGTTTCCTGCGTCGGCGCGCTGCTCAGCGAATTCTCCGGGATCGCGGGCGTCGGCGCGATGATCGGCCTCCCCGTTCCCGTGACCCTGGCGCTGGTGGTGAGCGCGCTGCTGATCATGGCCTGGACGCGCAGCTACCTCTCGGTCGAGCGCATCGCCATCGTGATCGGCGGGTTCGAACTGGTGTTCCTCGTCGTGGCGTTCTTGGCGCGCCCCAGCCTCGGCGAAATCGCCTCCGGCTCGCTGGCGATCCCGCTCGGCGACCCGAAATACCTCTATCTCGCCTCCGCCAACATCGGCGCCGTGATCATGCCGTGGATGGTGTTCTTCCAGCAATCCTCGATCGTGGAAAAGAAGCTGAAGGCCGCCGATCTTCGCGCCGCGCGGCTCGACACCGCCGCGGGCGCCGTATTGACGCAGCTGATCATGGCGGCGGTCCTCGTCGCCGTCGCCGCGACGCTGGGCAAGGCGGGCGGCGCCCACGCGCTCGACACGGTGGAGGAAATCAGCCAGGCGATCACGCCCTTTCTCGGCAAGATCGGCGGCGACGTTCTCTTCGCCCTGGGGATGAGCGGCTCGGCGCTGGTCGCCACGATCGTGGTGACCCTGACCGCGGCGCGCACGCTCGCCGAACTTCTCGGCGTCAACCACAGCCTCGACCAAGCGCCCGCCGAGGCGCCGTGGTTCTACGGCGCCTACGCCGCCGCGCTGGTCTTCGGCGCGCTCGTCGTCGGCTCGGGCGTCAATCTCGTCGCCTTGAGCGTCGGCGTCCAGGTGTTGAACGCGCTGCTGCTGCCGATCGTGCTGACGTTCCTGTTTCTGCTCGCCCGGCGGGCGCCCGAGCCGTTCCGGCTGCAAGGCGCCTACGCTATCGTCGCCGCCGCCCTGATCGCGGCGACGACTCTGTTCGGCGTCTACGCCGGCCTCGCCGGCCTGTGGGGATAGGGCAAAGCCGGCGTTCGGCTTGACTTCCCGCTTCTCCCGACTATGGTGCCGCGCAACTGGCGCCGGCGGGATCTCCCGAGGGCGCTGTTTCGTTTTCCCCCGGCGCCGCGCGGCGCCGCGCTAGCTCGGACGCTCGGATATGGCCAAGGCCGCCTCGCTCAAGATCAAGCTGCTGTCGACCGCCGACACCGGCTATTTCTACGTGACCAAGAAGAACGCCCGCACCAAGACCGAGAAGTTCAAGTTCATGAAATACGATCCCGTCGTGCGCAAGCACGTCGAGTTCAAGGAGGCCAAGATCAAGTGAGCGCGCCCGCCGCGCTCGCGGTCGTGGCGACGGGGCGCCTGCGGGCGCCCTTTTCTTTTGTCTTTCGCCTCGCACCAGCGGTGCCGTTTTGTCGCCGCGCTCGCCGAGCGCGGCTCGGCGAAGCGAGCGACGATCGAGAGAGCTAAAGACGGCCGCGGCTAGCCGGGGCGGCGCTTGCCGATCAGACGAACCGTGCTCGCCTGCGCGCCCTTCACGCCCGCTTCCTCGACGAAGCGGACCTCAGAGCCGACGCTCAAGCTGTCGAACGCCCCGCCGAGAACGGCGTTGCGGTGAAAATAGACTTCACGACCCTCCGCCGTTTCGATGAACCCGCAATCTTCTCCGGCGAGGAATTTCGTCACCCGGCCATGGCTCTCGGCCATGGGCTCCTTGACTTGGCCACGCATATCGCGCGCGGCGTCCTCGATCTGCCGCACCGCCGCGTCGAAGGCCTCCCGGACCGCGACCAGCGGATGCTCGCGCTCGGGCGCGTCGCCGTGAGTCCTCGTGACGATGACGTCGTGATGCTCGGGCATCGCGATTCGCACGTCGATTTTGAAGAGATCGCCTTGCCGATGTCGAGTCTGCGGCCCGGCGACCATCACGTGACAGCTGGTGATCCGATCGCTGAACCTTTCCAGGCGCTTCGCTTGCTTGGCGATCTCGGCTCGAATCTCTTTCGAGGGCTCGCAGTGTTGAAACGCGATCTCGATTGGCGTTTGCATAGGACAGCCCCTTCCTTCTGGAACGGCTTGGCCGCGCCGCCGATCGCCTCCCTTGGCGGGTCGAGTCGAATGTTAGGGCGCCGAGCCTCTCGGCGCCAGCGCGGGCGGCGGGCCGGCGCTTCTACTCCGGCGCTTCTACTCCGGCGCCTCGTCAGGCTGGTCGGCCGGGTCTGCGCCCTTGTCGCCGCTCTGACCTGGCCGCACGACCCGGTCGGGCGGCGCGCGCTTCGGCGCGGGCGACCACGGGCGATCTTCGAGCGCCGAGCGGTCCGTGGCGACGACGAAACGCGCGCCGTCCCACTCGAGCCCGACGGCGCCGGTCAGCGCAAGCCGGCGTTCGTCGAAGACCTCCGCCTTGCAGTCGGCGGGCGCGGTCAGCGCGGTGAGGATGACCGAAGCGCGCGCGCAATCCTCCTCGAACGCGGCGCGATCGATCACCACGCTCAGCGACTGCCCCTCGGGCAGCGCGGCGACGCAGCCGACGCGGTCGCAGGGCGCATCGGGATCGCGCGCCGCCTCGGGATCGCGATCGTCGCCGTCGGCGGCGAGCCATTGCTCCGCGTCAAAGGCGTTGAAGCGCTTGCCGACGATCTCGAACCGCCCGTCGGCGTCGCGCACCGCCGCGAGGTCCCCCGAGGGCGCCAGGATCGCGTCGAAACGCGGACCGTTCATCGCGCCGAAGACGCCGAGCGCCAACAGGGGTATCGCCGTGGCGCGCAACAGCCAGCTTCGCCACAAGATCACGCTCAACACCGCAAGGCTCAGGAACGGCAGCGCGTAGGGCGCGAACGCGTGCAGCCGCAGCGTCGAGCCGGGCGCAGCCGCGATGAAGCGCGCGACCCAGAGAATGAACTTGATGCCGGCGCCGACGTAGAGCCAGACCGGCGAGTCGAGGCCGAGAGGATACAGCGCCGTCCCCAACAGCGCGCCGGGCACGGCGAAGACTTCGATGACCGTCAGCGTCAGCGGATTGCCGATCAGCACATAGGGGCTGAGATCGTGGAAATGATAGGACATGAACGACGCGGTGGCGCTGGTCGCGCACAGCGTCCCGAACAGCAGCGCGACCGGCTTGGCGACGAAATGGCTGAAGAACGCGCCGCGCCGGGGCGGGCGCAGGGGCGAGGGGACGAAAGGATCGGCGCTCCCGTCGACGCGCGCGAAGCGCGCCTCCATCACCGCGACCAGCGCGCCGACCGCGGCGAACGACAGCTGAAAACTGACGCCGAGGATCGCCTCCGGCTCCAGCGCGACGATCGCCAGCACGGCGAGCGCGAGATTGCGCATCGTCAGCGCGCGCCGATCGAGGATGACGGCGCCGAGCACGATCAGCGTCATGATCAGGGCGCGCTCGGTGCCGACGCGCGAACCGGTGGCGATGTCATAAGCGAGCGAGCCGAGCATGGCCACGCCGGCCGCCCATTTCTTGATGGGGCAGCGCAACGCCAGCGTCGGCGACAACGCCAGCAGCCGGCGCGCGACGACGAAGAAGATGCCGGCGACCAAGGTCATCTGCAGGCCGGAGATGGTGATGATGTGGAAGATGCCGGCCTCGCGGATGAGGTCCTTGGCGTCGCTGGAGAGGAAGTCGCGCTTGCCCGTCACCATCGCCGCGGCGATGGCGCCCTCGTCGCCGCCGATGATCGCATCGACGCGCAACGCGAGCCGGTTGCGCGCCCGATCGATCGCGGCGAAGAACCGCTGGCGCCACGAGGCCTCGCGCGGCGGCGGCAGCGCCGTGATCGCGCCGAGCGTCGAGCCGACCGCGCCGACGCCCGAGAAATAGGCGTCGCGGGCAAAATCATAGCCGCCCGGCAGCACCGCGCGCGATGGCGGCAGCAGCCGCGCCTGCAGCGCGACGTAGTCGCCGGCGATGATATTGGGCGCCTTGCGCGTCGTCACCCGAACCCGGCGCGGCGCGACGTCCCTCGGCAGGTCGCCGGCGTCGACGACGCCGAGCACCAGCCGCGCGCCGACCGGGCGGATATCGACTTCCTCGACGAAGCCCTGCAACTTGACGATGCGGATGCGATCGAGGACCGGCGTCTCGACCCGCGCGGTGCGCAGCCCCATCGACAGAAACCCGGCGGAGAGCGCCGCCAGGCCGATCCAGAGGCCGAGCGCGAGGGGTCGCGCGCGCGAGAACCAGGCGAGCGCGGCGAAGAGAACGGTCAGCAGCGCCGGCAGCCACAGCACGGGCTCGCGATCGGCCGCCATGTTCAGCGCCACGCCGCCCATCGCGGCGACCGGAATCCACAGGAAGAACCGCCGTTCGTCGACCTCTTTGGCCAGTGCCCCGGCGAACAGCGCGCGCCAGTCCGGCGCCAACGCCGCCGCGCGCGCGCGGCCGGCGACGGCGAGGACGCCGGAGCGCGCGGGGGTCGTCATGGAGGGCAAGTCTAGACGAATTCGTGCAGCGAGCGGAAGGGCTCGAATCAGGGGCTACGTCAACAGTTAGGCGCCGCTCACTTCCCCACCCAATCCGGCAACGGCGGATCGCCTTCGCAAATCGGTTCGAGGTTGGTCAGGCCGTAGTCGCGGGCGATCACTTCAACTTCCGCAATTCCTGCTTCGCGGGTTCGTAATTTAGATCAGCCGCCCTTTGAATCCAAAGCGTCGCTTGTGCATGATCGCGCTGGCCCGCGACGCCGCTTTCATACAGCATTCCGAGTTCGTACATGGCGGGCGGATACTTCCCGTCTGCGGCTCTGGTGTACTGTCGAATAGCTTCGGCCGTATCCTTCGTGACCCCAAGGCCGTCTTCGTAAATTTGCCCAAGTCGGTATGCCGCCGCCATCTCACCGGCGTCAGCGGCTCTGCCGTACAGATGAATGGCTTCGGCCATGTCCTTCGCTACGCCGCGACCGTTTTCATACATCATCGCGAGATTTCTCAGCGCCAGGGGATTTCCCGTGTCGGCTGCACTGCGAAAAAGGCGAACGGCCTCCGTCTCGTCAATCGCAACCCCGAGGCCATTTTCATACATAGCTCCGAGATTGTTCCACGCCAGCGCGTAGCCCGCTTCCGCCGCACGGCGGTACATTGACAACGCTTCCTCATATTGCTTTTCGTGCTGGAGCGATCGTGCAAGTTCAAACGCAAGACGCGGCACTCCCGGATTGGCTTCCAAAGCTGCCCGACAGACAGGAATTGCTCGCTGTCCGTCGAGCTTATCAAAAGGTACGCCGACGATGCCCGCGGGCAAGCTGGGATCCGTGTTGCTGGACGCAAGTCTGTCGCAATCGGTGACAGATGTGGGCTGGCCCGCGCCAGGTATAGTCGCCGCGGGCGGTGCTTGTGGCGAAGCCAGCGGCGCCTTAGGCGGGAGGCCGGCCAACGTAGCTTTGATCTGATTGATCCAAGCCTGCTGCTCCTCTGGCAGTCTCCGCTGCCTGTTGCGCTCCTCAAGGTTCTTAAGTGCTTCCAGATAAAGCGGCCCCGGCTCGGACGATAGCTCAGCGACTTTCGCAAGCGATACGACGAGATCGCGTTGCGCCCCATCATCCTCCTTGTCCTTCGCAAGAAGGCGCGCAGTTGCAAGACTTTCCTCATAGGCGGCGAGCGCGCCGTCGCGGTCGCCTGCCTGAAGTTTCATTGAGCCTATTTTGACGAGGCTCACCGCTAGACCGCGCTGCGCCTCAGCATTCCCCTTGTCTTTGGCGAGTTCGCGGCGAAGCGTGAGGCTTTCTTGGTAGGCGGCGAGCGCCCCTGCTCGGTCGTCCGCTCGCAGCTTCATATTACCTATCCTGTCGAGGCTAATGGACAGATCGAACTGCGCGTCCGCATCGTCCTTATCCGCGGCGAGTTCGCGGCGGATAGCCAAGCCTTCCTCGTAAGCGGCAAGTGCGCCGTTTTCGTCGCCAGCCTGCAGCTTAATATCGCCGATCCTGTCGAGGCTGATGGAAAGATCGCTCCGCGCCCGCGCATTGCGGTCGTCCTTGGCGAGTTCGCGGCGAATCGCGAGGCTTTCCGCATAAGCATCGAGCGCCTCGTCGCGATCACCCGCACGCAACTTCACATCGCCGATCCTATCGAGGGCTATGGAAACGTCGCGTTGCGCTTCAGCGTTGCCCTTGTCCTTGGCAAGTTCACGGCCGATCATCAAGCTTTCCTCATACGGAACGAGCGCTCCCGCCAGATCGCCCGACTTGAGCTTCACATCGCCGATCTTTTTGAGGGTTGTCGAAAGATCGCGTTGCGCGTCAGCGTTGCCCTTGTCCTCGGCAAGTTCACGGTCGATCACCAAGCTTTCCTCATAGGCGGCGCGCGCTCCTTCGGTGTCGCCCGCTTGCAGCTTAACGTTACCAATCCTATTGAGGTCCACAGAAATATTACGTCGAGTTTCGGCGTTGCCTTTGTCGTTATCGATCGACCGGTCAATCGCAAGCATTTCTTCATAGGCTGCAAGCGCGCCGGAAGGGTCGCCGGCCTGAAGCTTCACATTGCCGATCCTCTCAAGGCTATTGCCCAGATCGCTCTGCGCCCGCGCATTCCCCTTGTCCTTTGCGCGTTCGCGGCGAAGTGCGAGGCTCTCCTTATAGGCGGCGAGCGCGCCGGCTAGATCTCCCGCCTGAAGCTTCACATCGCCGAACCTATCGAGGGTTGCGGTCAGATCGTCTTGCGCCAGTCCATTCCCCTTGTCCTGGGCCAAGGTGCGAGCGACGGCAAGGGCCTCGGCCACAGCGGTTTCGGCGTCGGCGAGATCTCCAGCTTTGAGATATGTGTCGCCGAAATTACCAAACATCGCCAGTCGACTACGCTGCAAATCCTTATCGCCTGGCTCGGTCGCAGCGAGCGCGTTGATCGTCGTCTTCACCGTATCGAGGATACGGTGGATCGTCGCCACCTGCATGCCGCTGACGTCTTTAAGCCCTTGCGCAATATCGAAGATGAGGCTGTGGACCGCTTCGTTCGCGGCACCAAGGGTCTTTTCGGCACGGTCCCGCTGCGCTTTTGCATCGGCAGTCGCCGCCTCGGCTGCACTCGTAGCGGCCTCGGCTTTTTCCGTCTGCGCGCGAGCCTCCACGGCCGCGGCATCCGCGTTGGCCTTCTGTTTGAGCGCTTCGGCAGTGGCGCTCTCTGCCTTCGTCTTTTGCGCCTCGGCCTCCCTGGCGGCGGTGTCGGCGATCGACTTTTCGTCGGCCGCCCTCCTGGCCTCACGGTCCGCGATCTGTTTCTGCGAAAGCGCTTCCTGTTTCTGCGACAAAGCTTCGTTGCGCTGCACCCAGGCCCACCCGCCGACTCCAGCCAGCGCCACAGCCGCGACAAAGAAAACCGCCGTCAGGTTTCTTGCTCCTCGTGCACGCGCCTGCGCTTTCTCTGTCTGCGCCTTTGCCAGCGCCAGCGCATTCGCCTGTGCCCTTTCCTTCTCCGCCACCGTTGCCGCCTCTCGCCCGCCGCATTCCGCGAGATAGGTCCGATCCCACGCATCCAACCTCGCAGCGATGTCCGGCCGGGCATCGAGCGCCTGCGCATCGGCGAGCCGTGGTCCCTGGTGGGCGAGCCAAGCCTCGGCCCTTGCATTGGCGTTCCAATCCCGCGCCGCGCGCTTGACCCCCTCCAGCGTCGCCAGCAGCCCAAAGTCCTCTTCGAGCCAGCCTTGCAACAAGCCCCATTGTCGCAGCAGCGCCTCATGCGCCGGCTCAATGGTGACGATGCGGTTCTCCGCGCCCGTCGCCGCGTCCTTTGTCGCCACCGTATCCGTCGCCAGCAGCCGCTCCTCGACCAGCAGGTCGATCAGCGGCGCCGCTTCCTCTGGAATCTCGGCGCGGCGCGCGATGTTGCGGCGCGGGCTCTTGGAGTCGGGGTCGACGCCGGCGAGCCAGGGGATGAACCCGCGCCGCAACAGCGTCTCGCGCGCCTTGCGCTCTTTGGGAATGCGCGGATCGGCGCCGGCGCGCGCGAAGGCGCGCTCGACGGCGGCGTCAATGGCGCCCTTGAGACCGCCGAAATCCTCGTAATTGGTCAGCCGCAGCGCGCCGGAGCGGCGGTAGTCGAGGAACAATTGTTCGAGCGTGAAGGCGAGCAGCGGCAGCGCGTCGCTGCCGCCGCCCTTGTCGATGTCCTCGAGCAGGCGATCCGTCAGTTGCGGCTCGATGGTCAGCGCATTGCCGGCTTCGGCGTAGCGCCGCGCCGGGCCTTCGATCACGTCCTTGTAGGCGCCGCGCGGCATCGGCAGAAGGGGCAGGGCGCTTTGGGCCAGGCCTTCGAGCGGCTTAGCGTGCTCCAGCGCGTCGTAGGAATCCGAGCGGATGGCGAAGATCGCGATGACGGCGGGATCGTCGCCGCGCGTCAGGTCGCGGACGAGCTCCAATAGCGCGCCGCCCTCGGCCGCGCCCTCGGGACGAAGCAGCTCCTCCGCCTGGTCGATCGCCAGCGCGACGGCCGGCGGCTTGGCGCTGTCTTGCGCGGTGGACGCGCCCTTCAAGCTTGCGGCCACGAGCTCCTTGAGCAACGGCCGCACGCCCGCCGCGCCGGCCTGGATCGCCGTGCGGAGTTCGGCGCGAGTGTGGCCTGGCAGGACCGCGTCGAGCGCATGAAGCAGGCCGTTCTCGCCGGTGAGCGCCGCCCGCTCGGGACGGATCACCGGCAGCGCAAGGAAGTTCCTCTCGTCGCGCGCAAGGCGCGGCAGCAGCCCGGCGCGTAGGAACGACGACTTGCCGGCGCCCGAGGCGCCGAGGATCACCAGCAGGCGCGGTGGCGCTCCTGCCTTGAGGCCGCGCAGCCGGTCGGTCGCCTCGACGATCGGCGCCTCGCGGCCGAAGAAGACTCCGGCGTCGACGCCCTCCAACGGCTTTAGGCCTCGATAGGGCGCACGCTCTCCATCCGTGTCGGGCGGCCAGGCGAAGAACTTCGGATCGAGCCCGGCCTTGTCCAGTCCGCGTTTCAGCCGCTTCAAGCCGTCCTTGGAAAAGACGACGTGCTTTTCCTCATGCGAGCCGGGCGGCCGGACGCGCGTCAATTGCCCATCCTGCCCGCCGGCGAGATCGACGACCTGCCACGTGCCCTTCAGCTCCGGCGGCAGGTCGGCAATCGACTCCCCGCGATCGATGATGACGGCGAACAGCTTCTTGTTGAGCGCGCGCGCGAGATTGTATTCCTTCAGGCACCAGCCCGACGCGAGCCAATGAGCGGAGACGAGGAAGATGACCGCTTCGCAGCGCGTCGCCGCCTCGTGCAACGCCCGCTCCCAGCGCTCCCCCGCCGCGATGCCGCGTTCGGGATCCAGATCGAGAAAGACGTCGTCCCAGCCTTCCGCCGCCAGCCAATCGCGCAGCGCGATCGCCTCGAAATTGTCGGCGCTGGAGTGGCTGAGGAAGATGCTCGACATCGAGGGAACCGCCGCTTGCCGGAGGTTGTCACGTAAGGCTAATGCGCTTTGTGCAGCGACGCCATAGCGCGGCGTCGCAATGCGCGAATTCGTCGCAAGCGGCGCGGTCCGAAATCACTCCGCCCCTTTGTCCTTGCTCCGTGTTTCTGTTACAGCGGCGCGGCGGGCCGGCCGGCACGGGCGGCCCTTTCCTCACAAGAGAAACCCGCCGCTTCGCTATGACCCAAGTCGTGACGCGTTTCGCGCCTTCGCCGACCGGATTTTTGCACATTGGCGGCGCGCGGACCGCGCTGTTCAACTGGCTCTACGCCAAGCGCTTCGGCGGCCGGTTCCTGCTGCGCATCGAGGACACCGACCGCGAGCGCTCGACCCAGGCGGCGGTCGACGCGATCATCGACGGCCTCGACTGGCTCGGGCTCAAATGGGACGGCGAGGCGATCAGCCAGCACGCGCGCGTCGCCCGCCATCGCGAGGTCGCCGAGCTCTTGCTCGCCTCGGGCGGCGCTTATCGCTGCTACGCCAGCCCGGATGAGCTGGAAGAAATGCGCGCCAAGGCGCGCGCCGAAGGCAAGCCGATGCGCTACGACGGACGGTGGCGCGATCGCGATCCGAGCGCGGCGCCGCCCGGCGTCAAGCCGGCGATCCGCCTGCGCGCGCGCCAGGACGGCGAGACGATCGTCGACGACAAGGTGCAGGGCAAGGTCGTCTTCGCCAACAAGGACCTCGACGACCTCGTGCTGCTGCGCTCCGACGGCGATCCGACCTACATGCTCGCCGTCGTCGTCGACGACCACGACATGGGCGTCACCCACGTCATCCGCGGCGACGATCATCTGACCAACGCCGCGCGGCAGCTGCAGATCTACGCCGCGCTCGGCTGGGACGCGCCGGTGATGGCGCACATCCCGCTGATCCACGGGCCGGACGGCGCCAAGCTCTCCAAGCGCCACGGCGCGCTCGGCGTCGACGCCTATCGCGCGCTCGGCTACCTGCCCGCCGCGCTGCGCAATTACCTCGTGCGGCTCGGCTGGAGCCAGGGCGACCGCGAATTCTTCTCCACCGAAGAGATGATCGCGGCGTTCGATCTCTCCGCCATCGGCCGCTCGCCGTCGCGCTTCGACTTCGTCAAGCTGGAGAACATGAACGGCCATTTCATGCGCGCGACGCCAGACGGCGAATTGCTGGAAACGCTGGTCGCCGCCCTGCCCTATCTGCCCGGCGGCCCGAAAATCGCCGCCAAGCTCGACGCCGCCAAGCGCGCCCAGCTCGCGAGCGCGCTGCCGGGCCTGAAGGAACGCGCCAAGACGCTGGTCGAGCTTCTCGACGGCGCCGGCTTCTTGTTCGTCGAGCGGCCGCTGGCGATGGACGAAAAGGCTGAGGAAATTCTTGCGCGCGGCGGGCGGCAACACCTCAAGGCGCTGCTGCCGCGCCTCATGCGCCTCGACGATTGGAGCGCGGCGGCGACGGAGGCGGCGGTGCGCGACTACGTCGCCGAGCGCGGCGACAAGCTCGGCGCCGTCGCCCAGCCCTTGCGCGCCGCGG
>Ga0326728_10008753_pt1 | contig 24872 bp, 22 predicted proteins | sample MB3enrmetagenome_FD_207602 | JGI IMG/M metagenome (GOLD analysis project Ga0326728, IMG submission 207602) | Lab enriched peat soil microbial communities from McLean, Ithaca, NY, United States - MB31MN | ecosystem: Environmental > Terrestrial > Soil > Wetlands > Peat | place: USA: New York... | reverse complement strand
GCAAAACAAGATGATCGGACAGATGACCGATGGAATCAATTTCAACTCTCGACTGTCGACTGTTAACTGTGGACTGTCGACTTAATAAATTTCAAATGTTTTTGGCTAGGCAGTAGGCAGTGGGCAGGTAGGCAGTGGGCAGTGGGTAGTACGTGGTGGGCAGTGGGCAGTGGGCAGTTAGCCAGGCGGGCCATTGGTTCTAGCCGGTAGGAAGTAAGCAGTAGGAAGCTAGATGTGGACGGTAAATGCAAGTCCGTGTGCTTACAGCATCGTCCATACTTATGCGGCATGTGCACCAGTGATAGGGCTTAGTCTAGTGCCCGCGCCACCCACTGCCTACTGCCCACCTGCCTACTGCTTACTGCTCGTCTGCCGCCGGTACCCGTAATCCTTTTTCAGCTTGTAGGTGATGCTATCCACCAGGGCCCGCCAGCTCGCCTCGATGAGGTTTTCGGAAACCCCCACCGTTCCCCAGGTCTCGTGGCCGTCGGTGGTTTCGATCAGCACGCGCACCTTAGCGTCGGTGGCGGCTTTGGCGTCCAGGACGCGGACCTTGTAATCGGTCAAGCGGATGTTGCGGATGCAAGGGAAGAACGTAGTGAGTGACTTTCTCAGTGCCCTGTCCAAGGCGCTTACCGGACCAACTCCCTCGGCGGCGGTGTGCTCTTCGGTGCCGTCCACGCGCAGTTTGATGACCGCCTCGGAGTAGGGCTGATCAGCTCCTTTCTTCTCGGTGATGACGCGGAAGCCATCCAACTCAAAGAAGTCCTTAGAGTGATGAACGAGTTTGTCAAACAGAATCTCGAACGACCCCTCGGCACCTTCAAACTGATAGCCGTAGTGCTCCATCTCCTTGAGCTTGTCCACCACCAGCTTGGCGTCGGGAGAAGACTTGTCGATCTCCAGACCCAGCTCCTCCGCCTTGTAGATCACGTTGCTCTTTCCGGAAAGTTCCGAGACCAGGACCCGGCGTTCGTTTCCCACCACGGCCGGATCCACGTGCTCGTAGGAAGATGCCTCTTTCAGGACCGCGCTCACGTGAATGCCGGCTTTGTGGGCAAACGCGCTTTTGCCGACATAAGGCTGGTCCTGGCGATGATGGAGGTTGGCTAGCTCGCTTACATAGCGGGACACCTCCGTGATGCGCTTGAGGTTTTCCCCGCCGATGCAGCGCATGCCCAACTTCAGCTCGATATTGGGAATCACCGAGCAAAGGTTGGCATTCCCGCACCGTTCTCCGTACCCATTGATAGTGCCTTGCACCTGCACCGCCCCCTGCTGCACGGCGGCAATGGAGTTGGCGACCGCCATTTCGCAATCATTGTGGGTGTGAATCCCCAGGGGCGTCTTGACATGTTTCGAAGCCATCTGGAAGCGCGCGGAAATGTCGCCGGTCAGAGTGCCACCGTTGGTATCGCACAACACGATGGTGTCGACGCCCGCCTCCTCGGCCACCTTGAGGGTAGCCAGCGCGTAAGCCGAGTCGGCTTTGAATCCGTCAAAGAAATGCTCAGCGTCGAAGATCACTTCCTTCCCTTTGGATTTCAGGAAGGCCACCGACTCGCGAATCAGATCGAGGTTTTCCTCGAGGGAGATGCCCAAAGCCACTTTCACGTGCAAATCCCAAGTCTTTCCAACGATGGTCACAACCGGCGTGTTGGCTTCCAGAAGCGCTTGCAGGTTGCGGTCGTGGGCCACACCATGCCGGGGGTGCCGGGTGCTGCCAAATGCCGCCAGCTTGGCATGCTTCAACTTCAGTTCCTCGGCTCGGCGGAAAAAAGCAATGTCTTTGCTGTTCGAGCCGGGCCAGCCGCCTTCGACGTAGTCCACCCCCGTCTCGTCCAGCTTCTTCAGGATGTGAAGCTTGTCTTCCAAAGAGAACGAGATGTCCTCGCCTTGTGACCCGTCTCGCAATGTTGTGTCGTAGATCTGGATCTTTTTCATAGTTTCGCTTGAACCGCCGGAATTGGAGTCATGTTTTCGACCTTTGCCCCGTTCATGAACGGAATTGTTAGCATCGCCGATATGCGGCAAGAAATCAACCTTTCTCCGGGTGGTACAATAAGCGGAGCAGGGGCATAAACTAAAATCGGGAGGAATAAGGTGACTAAGCCTATTGTGCAATCGGTGACTTTCAAGGCTTCCCCAGAAGAACTTTTTGAAATCTTTACGGACTCGAAGAAACATTCCGCCGCGACAGGATCCAAGGCATCCGTCAGCGCCAGGCCGGGCGCCAAGTTCACGGCTTTCGCTGGAATGCTCTCGGGGCGAAACCTCGTGGTGATCCCCGGCCGCCTGGTGGTTCAAGCATGGCGCGCCTCGCATTGGAGGGACTCCGACCTCGACTCAATTCTGGTTTTGAACTTTTCAAAGGCCGCAGGTGGCGGCAGAATTGATTTGGTCCACGTGGGTGTTCCGCAGCACGATCACAAAGGTGTGACGAAAGGGTGGCCCGCCTACTATTGGAAGCCCTGGGCGCGCTACCTGAAGGAACGGGCCGGCTAAACGGGCAGGAGCTCACCCCAGAGGCCACAGAGTTCGCGGAGAAAACCATAAGTATTCTTTGCCGTCGTGTTTCCCAGGCTGCTAAAATGGCGGCTTCCTAGGTGTTGACTTTACTCCACCCTAGGTTCGAGCGGTACCTTTTGGCTTGCAAAGGGCGGCCACGAAGGCCGCCCCTACATGCAGGAGGACAAACAGCGATGGACGCGATTGAGGTGTTGAAGACACGGCGCTCGGTCCGCGCCTACAGCAGCGAACCGGTACCCAGAAAAATCATCGAGGACATAATTGATTGCGGGCGCTTGGCAGCCACAGCCAACAACCTACAACCTTGGGAATTCGTGGTGGTGACAGAGCCCGAGATGCTGCGCAGAATTGCCGACACTACTGACCATGGGAAGTTCATTGACCAGGCCGGGGCGTGCGTGCTGGTTCTTTGCAAGGAGGCGAAATACTACCTCGAAGACTGTAGCGCCGCCACCGAGAATATCCTGCTGGCTGCCCGCGCGCACGGCTTGGGCTCGTGCTGGGTGGCGGGGGACAAGAAGGCCTATGCTTCAGACATCTGCCGTTTGGTGGGGGCGCCCCGAGGTTACAAGTTGGTCAGCTTGATTCCCATGGGCTATGCAGCGGAAACCCCGGTACAGACCAAGCGGCCCCTTTCGGATGTCTTGCACTGGGAAAAGTACTGAACGTCATGGGTGTCAAGCTCCAACTTGCGCTCGATTTCGTTGAACTCGAGGAAGCTCTGGACCTGCTCGAAACGGTCCATTCCTTTGCTGACATCCTCGAGGTCGGAACTCCCGCCGTGATTCGCTACGGAGTGGAAGCCGTGCGACGGATTAAGCAGAGCTATCCTCGCCAGCAAGTGCTGGCCGACTTGAAAATCATGGATGCAGGAGAGGGCGAAGCGCGGCTGGGATTCGAAGCGGGCGCAGATATTGTGACCGTCATGGCGGTTGCGCACAATGAAACCATCCTGGGTGCAGTGCGGGCGGCGGCAACGTTCGGCGGTCGGATCATGGCTGATCTGATGTCAGTCCCTTCTCTGGCACCTCGCGCTCAGGAATTGGAGCGGCTAGGCTGCAACATCCTATGCGTTCACACCTCGACGGACGCGCACCAGCCGGGCGAACAGGCGTTTCAGAATGTGAAGCTGCTGCGGGCCCAACTATCGAGAGCCCGGATTGCCGTCGCGGGCGGCATCGATGTTAGAAGCGCAGAGGCAGCGTGTGAGGCGGGAGCGGATATCTTGGTGGTTGGCAGCGCCATTCTTAAAGCCACGGACCAGTTCGAGGCCGCGCGGGCTCTCCACGAGATCTGTGCGCCGTGGGTGGGGAGGTAGCCCTTGCGTTTCTGCGAAGCTAAGAAGGCGGTGCTGGCGGAGATCGAGCAAACCCTCGGCAGTGTTGATCCCGAATCCGTAGAACGAATGGTTGGGTTTCTTAAGGAAGCCAGGACCGTTTTTATTGCCGGTGCCGGCCGGTCAGGGCTGATGATCCGCAGCTTCGCCATGCGCTTGGCTCATCTCGGGCGGTCCGTACAGGTGGTGGGCGATGTAACCACACGCGGCATCGGGCCGGGCGATGTTTTGCTTGTCGCCTCCGGCTCCGGCGAGACGCGGGGAATCCTGGCCATGGCACAGAGCGCGGTTGAAAATGGAGGCAAGGTCGGGGTGATCACTATCTTTCCCGAATCATCGCTTGCCAAGCTCGCCGACCGCCAGGTGGTAATACCGGCTTCGACGCCTAAGAGCCGGCGGGATAGTCCTGGAACCTCGATTCAGCCCATGGGGAGCCTGTTCGAGCAGAGCCTGCTGGTCACCCTGGACGTAATGGCCATGATGCTGATGGAGAAACTCGGCCAGACTTCGGAGCAGATGTTTAAGCTCCATGCAAATCTCGAGTGAGCCGTAAGAGGTATCGCATTCAAATGTCACCAAGTGGCGGAATTATCTACTGAGGGAAAGCAGCCGGAGCAGCGATTTTCTCCCACCCTTCTCCGTTTAACGAATTGAGAAATGCCAGCAAGTCCTGCTTTGTCTGCTCATCCAGATAGAACGGTGTGAGCCGACTATCGAGGTGGGGGTTGGGCAGGCCGCCCTTGGCGTAGAGATCCAATACCTCGTCGAGGGTTTTGAACCGGCCATCGTGTGTATAGGGCGCACGATGCGCAAGATCGCGCAGAGTGGGAATTTTGAATTTCCCGAAGTCTCCCCGCCGCTTCGTGAAGGCTTCCCGTCCAGGGTCAGGATTCAGCCGCTCCATTCCGATTCCCAAGTTCGCGAACTTCTCCGTGGTGAGGTTCGGGCCGGCGTGGCACTCGGCGCATTCGCCTTTGCGGTTGAAGAAGTCCAGACCGTCCTTCTGCTGTTTGCTAAGAGCAGACTTATCGCCGGCGAGGTAGCGGTCGTAAGCGGAGTTTCCGGATACTATGGAGCGCTCAAAGGTGGCGATCGCCTTCGAGATGCGATCGAAGTTGATCGTGGTGTCTCCAAAGGCGGCGGCGAAGAGCGGCGCATAGCCCTTGATCCCCTGGACCGTTTGAACGACCCGGCCAACCGTCATGCCCATCTCGTCGGGATTCGTCACCGGAAAAATGACTTGCGATTCCAGCGTCGGCATACGCCCATCCCAGAATTGTGACTTGCCCCAGGCGCGATTGATCAGTGTGGGAGTGTGGCGCGGTTCCGCCTTTCCATCCACGCCCTTCGAGAATGCGGTGCTTCCCGAGAATGCGTGCTCCGGCTCATGGCAGAAAGCACACGAAACGATGCCGTTTGAAGAAAGACGGCCATCGAAGAACAATATCCGTCCAAGCTGGGCGCGCGCCGGTGAATAGGGATTGTCTTCGGGCCACGGGACGGCTGGAAGGCCCAAAGGAGGAGGAGGCACGGGCGTGTCGTTGGGGGTTGTGTCGCGCGCGCGAACCTTGTCCTCCGAGGAAGCAGGGGAGCGGGAATCCGCAGGCTGAGCCTTGTGAACGGCTAAGAAAGCCGGGACCAGGGTCGAAAGGAGGAAGGTTGTCAGCGTAATACGTCTCGACATGAGAGCGATCAGTCCATTTCTCCTTGACCGGACTTTAGAAAGCGAGGCAGACGCGGAGTGATGAATCGGAATCGGCGTCCAATGATCATCTTAACCAGGAGATGGTCGGTGCTGCGTGTAACCCCCTCAACCACCCCCAAGTTGAACTCCCAGTTCGGCCCAAAATCATAATCGATGGTCGGTACGATTTGGTGCTGCTGCAAATAAAAAGGATCAAAACCTGTAATGGATCCTAGCGATCCGTAGTATTCGAGGCCCGCGCTGAGCTTGCGCGTGACCGAATAGGCCACCTTAAAGTCGGGAGAAAAGCCCACGCCTTCATGCACGCTGGGCCCGTGGAACGACCGCTCGAGGGCCGGGTTAAATGAAAGATACCAGGCGTGCCATTGTTTGTCGACGATAGGCCGAATTTCCCATGTCCAGGTATCACTCGAGAAGATGGGACGCTGGTAGCCAATTTCGGTGGAGAGGCTTACCCCTACCGGCCACTGCCAACTGTCCGGAACCTTAATGCGGGGTCGGATGTGATCGCCAACCCATTTGTATCCCTGGCGTGGGCCTTCACTCGTGAAGATATACAATCCCGTCTCAAACCATTCATTCCAGCCTTGTGTAATCTCGACCGTCTCGTGCAACTGATGGTCATCAGGAAGAACGCCGTTCACCGTTGTCTTGAAACCCTCGAAAGTGAAATTGCTATGCAGTTCGACCATGGTGCGCCCGGGCGGAACCGTGTCGGCCCCATACACCTGAATCTCGTAGTTACCCTGTCCGTACAGCATCGGGGAAGCTATCACAAACAAAAGCGCGACTTGGGTGACCTTCCACATAGGCAACATTATTCTCTTTTAGGTTGGTTTGCACAACCGCCAAGCCAGCCCCACGGCTAAAGGACGTGGTAGGGGCGGCCCTTGCGGCCACCCTCGGGCAACCACAAGGGTTGCCCCTACAACACGTCGATTCCCCTACACTCTGAGCTAGGAGACGAATAGAATGCTTAGTGAGCACAGCAGCGAGGTCCATTGTCCGTAAGAGCTGGCAGGGCTTTCATTCCCGATAATTGGCCGGCGGCGGCCTACTTGGCCACCTTGATGTTGGTGTTCGCCGTGGCCAAAGCGACGGCGGCTGTAGAATTGCGCGGCACTGTAGTGGACGAGAATGGCGTACCAGTGAACGGAGTCCAAATAACGGTGAAATCGAAGAGTGGCAGCATTCAATACGCCTATTCCGACGACACCGGCCATTTCGATGTCGCGGTGCCGACGCCGGGCGAGTACCTTGTAAGCCTCAGTAAGCCAGACTACTTTCGGCTTGCTGACCAGCCTGTCCCCTTGGAGGAAGAAACCAACGAAGTCTCCTTTACACTGAGCCACGAATTCGAAGTTCATTCCAGTGTTGAGGTTCGCTCCTCGACCAAGCAGATTGAGCCCCTCGAGCCCGAGCACCAGGAGACGTTCGATGCACAGGACATCCTGGATCTTCCCACATACAGTACCCATGACCTGGCGGCTTATTTGCCCATGATTGCAGGGGTCACGGAGGACAACTCGGGCGGCCTCCATGTGGCTGGAGGACGATCGGGAGACGCCGAGTATTTGTTGGACGGTTTCGAAATCGGTGATCCGGTGTCAGGCCAACTGACCAGCCGATTGGATATCGACAGCGTGCGGGAAGTCAAAGTTACGGACGGGCGTTATGGCGCGCAATATGCGCACGCCGCCGGCGCAGTGATGGAATTCAACACCTACGTCGGGGACGACCGCTGGAGATTCGGGACCACCGATTTTTTTCCTGCCGTCAATCTCCAGCAAGGCCTGCACCTTGGAAATTGGTACCCGCGTTTCAACTTTTCGGGTCCCTTGCACAAGGGCCGCGCCTGGTTCTCCGACGGCATCAGCCTTCAGCACACCTTCTACCTGGTTCAAGGCCTGCCCCGCAATGGTGACATACAAGAGCAATGGTCAGGTGACAATCTCTTCCGCGCCCAGATGAACCTGACGCCAACCAACATCTTGCAAGGGAACTTCCTGTACAACCTGAGCGCGGATACGCATCTCGGTCTCAGCCTGTTTACTCCCCTTTCCACGACCACGGACTATCATGCCCAGCGCGCCTTTGTCTCCGTTAAGGACCAAATCTTCTTCGGCAGAAACATGTTTGAGCTGGGCGCGGCTAGCGACGATGGTACGGCCAATAGCGAGCCGCTCGGCTCCGAGCCATATATCGTCCTTCCGCTCAGCGCTTCAGGGAATTATTTTCAGCGGCAACGGCAACGCAATCACCGCGTGCAGGCGATCGCCAGCCTGAATCTTTCCTCTCTTCGCTGGCACGGCACCCATGAGGTAAAAGCCGGCTTCAACGCCGACGGACTGGCATTTTCTCAAGGTGTGGTTCGCAATCCTGTCGAGACGCGCCGCGCCGACGATACCTTGCTTCTGAGCACCACATTTAGCGGAACGCCCTATTTTCACCTCAACAATTCGCAGTTGGGTTCCTTCCTGCAAGATTCCTGGAGGGTGGTCCGGCCGCTGGTCATTTCGATGGGAGTGAGGGCGGATTGGGATCAAATCGTGGGGAAGACAATACTCGGACCGCGGCTGGCAACAAACTTCCTGCCCTTCTCCGATAATCGGACCAAGATCTCCCTCGGTTGGGGAATTTACTACCGGCCGATCAACATGGCCCTTTGGAGCGCGGGGCTCGACCAAGAGCGGATTGACACCGTTTACAACCCAAGCGGCACGACGCCGGTCCTCGGCCCCTCAGTCACGCGATTCCTGTTGCCCTCCGGCGGCCTTCGACAGACGGGCTTTAACACAACCAGTGTGGAGTGGGAACAAAAGCTGGGGTCCAATACCTTCGCCGGCGTTACTCTCCTGCACCGTGTAGAGAGCGATGGATTCACCTATCAAGACATCCAGCCTGCTCCCCTGGGAGGAACGTTCCTGTTTCAGGACCAGCGGAGCGACCGCTATAGTTCCGCTGAGGTGTGGGCGCGTCGAGTCTTTAAGAATAGGGCGGAGGTTTACGGGGATTTTACCCGCTCCAGCGCCCGTAGCAACGAAGCCCTGGATTACTCTCTCCTAAGTCCCTATTTCGTTCCCCAGGCCCCAGGCCGGCTGCTCTGGGACACTCCCAATCGCTTGATCACCTGGGGGAAAGCACCCACTCCGGTCTGGGGCTTGTTCCTGAGTTGGCGCGTCGAGTACCGGTCGGGGTATCCGTTCGATAATGTGAATGAACAACAGCAGCTCGTGGGAACTACTGGCCAGTATCGCTTCCCCAACTATTTCGATCTGGATGTTGGCCTCGAGAAGCGCTTTCACTTTCACGGCCAAGAATGGGCTCTTCGCGTCAGCTCCATCAATGCCACCAACCACGACAACCCCAATGCGGTGGATACGGTTGTCACCCCCTTCGCATTTGCGGGCGGTCAGAGGAGAGCTTTTACGGCACGGGTTCGACTGGTGGGCAGAAAGTAGCGTATAATCAGTAAGACTCAATGATCCCTATAATCCTTGCACTCGCTTGCCTCGTCGGAGCCGCGCCCCTTGACGCCAAGGAGAAAGCGCCCACCATTTACCAAATTCCTCTGCCGCCCAAGCCGGACTTCTCGGCACTCGACTGGCTAGTGGGTGAATGGACCGGGAAGACTACCGACCAGAGGACGCAGGGCGAGATTCACTTGTCCGTCAGCTATCAACTGGACAAGCAGGTCATGCTCGTGCGCGAGGAAACGTCCTTCCAGGCGACCAAGTCTTCCTCGGCGTCGAAAGAGTCGTGGCTGGGCATCCTCACCTCGACCCGAGGCACAGGCGGCTTTATGCTGCGGTCGTTTTCCACCACCGGTTTCATCACGCGATATCGGGTCACTGTGGAGGGGCCGGAAATCCATATGAATCCCGAGGGAGGCGAGCAACCTCCGCCGGGATGGCTCTTTCGCACCGTCATCAAGCGGACCGACCCCCAGGAATTTGTCGAAACAGTTCAGACCGCACCTCCCAACAAAGGCTTCTTTGATTATTACACCGCCAAGCTCGACCGCGTCGTGGTTGAGGAGAAGCCCAAGACGGCTCTCATCCCACCACACTAATGAAGCGTGGTGTAAAATCACAGGCTGCGGATAAACGCCTCCACACTGTCCTTCGGAGCGAAGCGAAGAATCTCCGCAGTTCTGGAAGAGATCGACTTGCAGAGATTCTTCGCTTCGCTCCGAAGGACAGAGCCAGGAACGACGGGAGAAGCAGGTTGGCGACTTCGTCTGGCAGCAAAGGGGCGAATTCCGTGGCACGACGTAAGAAGGTCATTCTTGGCATTCTGATTTTCCTGGTCGTTACACTTGTCGCCCTCGTGGTCTTAGTCCCCCTGCTCTTCGATGTGGATCGCTATCGCCCGCAGGTGGCGGCACTCATCGAAAAGCAAATGGGCAAGCCCGCTGAGATTGGGCATCTTGCTCTCACCGTTTTACCCCGTCTCTCCATCCGTGTCGACGATTTCACTCTAAGAAACCCCGCAGGATTCCCTCAGGGTGATTTTGTGAGGGCCAAAAAAATATACGCTGTGATCAATGCCGGGGAGCTTTGGCGCCACCGAGTGGTCATTAAATCGCTCGATCTGGAGGCGCCTGCAATCAACCTGATTTCAAGCCCCAGGGGTAATTGGAATTTCGATACACAGGTTTCCCCTGCCAATTCCGACCCGGACCCACCTGGGGGAAAACCGTTATTTACACTAGGAATCATCTCGAGCGTCACGATCAGCAAGGGCCGGCTCAGCGTGGCGAACCTCTTGCCCTCCGGCCAGATGGGCGCGGTATTCATTGCTGCCGACGGCCTTACGAGCCAATTGTGGCAAGTCGACCTGAACGCCCTCACTGCGGGGGGCCAAAGCGATATTCCTCCTCCTCGCTTGGGTTGGGAATGGCCGAGGTCTGTCGCCTATGGCGCCCAGCCAACGGCTACGCTCGCGGCGGAGGGAACGTTCGAGACGGACACTCTGCACGTCCTGAATATCGTAGTGACCAAGGTTAAATCCAAACTCCGCCTGCTCCCCAAACAGGTCCTGCTCGAGGGTGTGGAGTTGAAATGTTATGACGGTACGGGCAGCGGGAACGTTTCCTTCGGGTTTACAGATCCGATCCCCCGGTATAGTACCCAGGCAAAACTGAGCGGTGTGAACATGGCGAGATTGCTTGAGGCATTTCCGGATACTCGTGGGAAAATGACCGGCACCCTCGACGCAACCGTGGTCCTTGACGGCGAGCTGAGCCACTCCCCCGACCCTTGGGCAGGAATGGGCGGCTCAGGGCATCTGACTATCCGCAACGGCCGCTTACCGACTTTGCAGTGGGACCAAAATCTGCTGCAACTGGCTCGAGTCGCGAAGATGGGTCCCGCCTCCGGAGATCCTTCTTCCTTCTCCACCATTACCGCCGATTTCACCATCGCCAACCATCAGATCAACACTCACAGAGTCACTATCACTGGCAACGGCGTTGACGCAGACGCCTCGGGGAGCATTGGCCTGGCCGGCAAGGGCAACCTCGAATACCAGGGCGTGGCAAGAGTCGCCACCAGCAAAAATGCTCTCACCAGCATTTTGGGAGGCCTTACAGGCGCCTCTCTGAAGGACGGCAAGATGGCTTTTCCATTCAAACTGACTGGAACGTTAAGGAATCCACAATTCACGCTGAGGCCAAGCGGCGGCGGCAGCCAGAAGGGCAGGGGGACTGCGGCGGCCGGGAGTGGCACAGCCGCTCAACAGCAAAAACCGTAGCACGACAGAAAGTTCTTAGGTACCGCTACAGGAGGAGCCGCATGACAACCACTCGACCCCTCGCGCTAATAACCGGCGCATCTGCCGGTATCGGCGCAGCATACGCCCGCCGGCTTGCCGCGGAGGGTTATGATCTGCTTCTGGTAGCGCGCCGCGTCGACCGCCTTAAGGAATTGGCTGCCGAGCTCGCCAGTTGCCAGGGTGTGCGGGCCGAACCGTTGCCTGCCGATCTCACGAGCGCCGCTGATCTGAAAGTTGTCGAAGATCGCATCGAGCGCGGGGACCATCTCGAATTCCTACTCAACAATGCCGGGTTTGGGGTCAACGGACGCTTTTACGAAGCCCCGCTGGAAAGCCAGGACGCCATGCACCGCCTGCACGTCATGGCTACCCTGCGCCTCACCCACGCGGCGCTCCGCAAGATGACGGCGCGCGGCAAAGGCGCGGTGGTGAATGTATCCTCGGTAGCCGCGTTCATTGCCCGGCCAGGGTTCGTCAGCTACCACGCCACCAAGGCGTGGATGAACTCCTTCACCGAAGGTCTTTATCTTGAATTGAAGCAAGCCCGCTCACCGGTGCGTGTGCAGGCGCTTTGCCCCGGATACACATTGACGGAGTTTCACGACGTCATGGGATTCGACCGCAAAAAGGTTCCCGCCAGCATGTGGACTCCTGCCGAGAAGGTTGTGGATGCTTCGCTCGAGGGGCTCAAACACAACACGCCGTTCGTCGTGCCGGGCTGGCGCTACAAGTTCATCGTATTCCTGCTGCGCATCATACCGCGTTCCCTGCTTCACTCGACGAGTGAGTGGGGTAGCGGCGAAGCCAGAAGGCAGTAGGCAGAAGGCAGTAGGCAGTGGGCAGTAGGCAGTAAGCAGTAGGCAGAAGGCAGTGGGCGGAAAACAGAATGGGCGGCACGCAAGTGCTTTCCCGTTGTAGGGGCGGCCCTTGTGGCCGCCCTGGGCAACCACAAGGGTGGCCCCAACAAGGCACTGCTGAAAAGTGATTCTTTCGGAGGATTCATGATTCGATCACCATTGAGGCTTAGCATGATCACGCTCGCCATCTTGCTTCTTGCCCAGACTCAACCCAACTCCATTCCTGACGGCGAAACCCTCCAGAGTGTGCCGGCGGGGGCGGCGCCGGCGCAGATTGAGGAACATCCCCTGCGATCCATCCCCTACGAACCCGGCCTCGATCTCGACTCAATGGACAGGACTGTTGACCCTTGCGTCGACTTCTACCAGTACGTCTGCGGCGGCTGGATGAAGAAGAACCCCATCCCGCCCGACCAAGCGAGTTGGAATGTGTACTCTAAACTTTCCGACGAGAACCAGCAGTTCCTTTGGGGCATTTTGGTGGAGGCGTCGGACCCCAGCCACACGCGCAATGCTTCCGAGCAGAAGATCGGTGACTATTTTCAGGCGTGCATGGATGAGCCGGCCATCGAGAAACTCGGCGCGGCTCCTCTCGAAACGGCTCTGGCAGAGATTGCCGCGCTGCAATCAAAGTCAGGACTCGGGAAATACCTCGGCCAGGAACATCTGGCCGTCCAGGGCAATGGGATGCTTTTCGGGTTTGGTTCTAGCCAGGATTTCGCCGACGCATCGCAGGTGATCGCCTTTGCTGACGCAGGCGGACTTGGCCTCCCGGACCGCGATTACTATACGAAGACCGATGCCAAGTCGCAGGAAATTCGCAACCAATACCTACGCCACGTGCAGCGGATGTTCGAATTGATGGGAGATCCAAGGGCAACCGCTGCCGGAGAAGCCAAAACCGTGATGACGATTGAGACGGCGCTGGCTGAGAAGTCCCTGACGCAAGTGCAGAAGCGCGACCCGTACAACCTCTTCCACAAAATGGATCGGAGGCAGTTGAAAACTCTCACGCCGGACTTCGATTGGGACAGCTACCTGGCCGCAGCAGGTCTGCCGCGCGTCGAGACCTTCAATGTCACGGAACCGGGGTTCTACCGGGAAATGGACCGCCTGATCCAGAGCGTAAGTCTCGACGACTGGAAAACTTATCTGCGCTGGCACCTGGCGCACGACCGGGCCCCTTATCTCTCGATGAAGTTTCAAAAGGAAAACTTCGATTTCTTCAGCCGCACGCTGCGCGGTGTCGACGTGATGCAACCCCGCTGGAAGCGCTGCGTGGGGTGGGCCGACCGCGACCTGGGCGAGGCGCTGGGACAGGTGTTCGTGGCCAAAACCTTCGGTGCCGAGGTTAAATCCCGGGCCCTGAAGATGACGCGCGAAATCGAGGCCGCGATGCAGGACGACCTGAAAACGTTGACGTGGATGGGCCCGGCAACCAAACAACAGGCGCTAGAAAAGTTGCACTCCATCGTCAACAAGATCGGTTATCCCGACAAATGGCGCGATTACACCGCGCTCGAAATCGTGCGCGGCGATTTCGCGGGTAACGTGCGGCGCAGCGTCATCTTCGAATCCAGGCGGCAACTGGCGAAAATCGGAAAACCCGTCGATCGCGGCGAGTGGGAGATGACTCCGCCCACGGTAGACGCCTACTACGATCCGCAAATGAACGACATCAATTTTCCCGCCGGAGTTCTGCAGCCGCCGCTTTTCGATCTCAGGATGGATGACGCTCCGAATTACGGCAACACGGGGGGCACGATCGGCCACGAGTTGACCCATGGCTTCGACGATGAGGGACGGCAGTTTGATGCCAGGGGAAATCTGCGCGATTGGTGGACAAAGCAGGACGCCGCCCACTTTGACGAGCGCATCGCCTGCGTTCGGCAACAGTACGCGCAATACATCGTCGTGGACGATATCCACATCAATAGTAAGCTGACAAGCGGCGAAGACGTGGCTGACCTGGGCGGCCTGTTGCTCGCTTACATCGCATGGAAGAACGAAACCAAGGGTCAGAACCTGAAGCCCATCGAGGGATTCACTCCCGACCAGCGCTTCTTCATCGGCTACAGCCAGTGGACCTGCGAGAATGACCGGCCCGAAAATCTGCGGATGCACGCCATGATCGATCCGCACTCACCTGGCAAGTACCGCGTCAACGGCATTGTTTCCGACCTGCCCCAGTTCCAAAAGGCATTCGGTTGCAAGGCGGGCCAGCCGATGGCGCGGCAAAAGATGTGCCGGGTTTGGTAGTCGTCCGACTCGCGCAACAGGTTCAGCTCGAGCCTCGCAAATTGGGCCGGAGAGTCAGGGAGCCGTCGGGGTTCACCTTTTGCTGACAAGCCCAGCGCACAGGATGCCGCACGCCCTTTACCTCGATTTCGGCTCGAAGTTTCAAACCCTTCCAATTCGCTCCCTTGGGGAGCACGAATTGAGCCTGCCGGATTTTTCCCGGCAACGGGTATCCGGGATCGAGGCTTCCTCCTGCCATCTCCTTGCCGTCGTCGCTCGTGACGTAGACACGCAGCGCGCCGGGCACGCCGGCGCAGCCGTCATTGGCGAACCCGACGATCAATCCTTGCTGATCCTGTTCTCCATATTGCCAGATGAAGGAGGGCCGGACGCGGTACCCGATTCGCCGGCTGATCTGGTCGATGCCGTGCGGATATTGATGGTAGTACCGCAGGATATTATCAGCGCTAATCTTGTGAAAATTCCAAAGCGACCAGTAGTTGGGACCAACATCGATCACGTGCGCAATTACATTATCGGTATAGGTAATTCCCTCCTGGATGTGAAGAGAGCCCGGCGAGCCATCGGACATCCCGGCTTCCACAACCGCCCCGACCCAGGGCGGCCGGTTGCTCAGGGTTTCGATCTGCTCATTCTCAATGAAAATCGTGTCAGTGCGCAGCCAGTTCCACGACCGCACGGTGCGGTCGACAAGCTCAGAATTACCCACTCGGCTGAAATCCGGTTGGGTGTTGGTGACGAGCGGCGTTCGGCGCCAGTGCTCTGATTGGACCTCAAACATCCGGATCCAGGTCTGCTCGGCAGTCGGATAGTCTGGGAAGGGATTGTTCTGAAACGGCCAAGTGTGACCCTCGCCCCAGAAGCCATACATGAAAGTATCCATGAATTCGATTTGCGGGCTGCCATCCAGTTCTGCGGCAAGCAATTCGTTGAGCTCTCTGAAGCAGTCTTGAAAGTACGGGTGATCGTAACGGGGCTCGTAGTAGGCAGATTTCCTGCGCGGCCCCTCGAGTCCAGTTCTCCATTCGCCCACCAGCTCCACCATGGGCACTTTTTCAAGGACGAAATCAGGCAAAGCCTCTTCCGCATAATCGGGCGCCCGCATTTGAATTCGGAATCCAATCCGCTTGTTCGACTGCTTCGCCAGCTCGAAGGTGAGTTTCCAGTAGTCCGGGAAGTCAAGCCGGCCTCGGTGAGGCTGGACTTCCCGCCAGGTGGGACGCAGGTATAGCTTCTCGCCTAGGGGGAGTTTCGCGAGATCCTCGATCGCTTGGCGAATGTTGTTGGATTTGATCTCGGCAGTACCCATGTCAGCTGTGATGTAAGTGATGAGCCCTTTGCCGAAATTGGGCACGACCTCGCTTGAAGGAGTGGTTGCCATCGCCACGTCGCCTCCAGGAAAGACTGCTTCCGGGGGATATTGCGGGAATGGCCCTTGATCCAGACGATCGCTGACTCTCGGTCCTAATCCAAAATCATACTTATCCCAGTTGTGCGCCGGGATGAAGGAACTCGCCTTCCTTGCGCCAAGACCCGTGATTGCAGCAGCCGTCACCCCAGTTTTGAAGAAACGTCGCCTGTTCACGAAACGGACTCCTTATCGGTTCGATCTTTGACCACGTAGGAACCTCCTCACCCGTCTCTCGGCGGCTGATGAGAACGCCATCGCGGGCCACCCTCTCTGCTTTCTGCTTTCCCCCTTCTGCTTTGTGCCCCCTCTACCACCCACCGCGAGCTTCCAGCTTCGCGGTCTCTTCCCCAATCCGCTCCCAGGCTCGGCGCACGTGGCGAGATTCGGTGTAGGTCTGGCCCACGCAGAAGCGGATAATAAAGCGGCCGTTCAGCTTCGTGTGGGTCAGGTAGAGATCGCCGCTTCGGTTGAGGGATTCTAGCAGCGCCGCGTTGAAGGCGTCGCCGGCCCGGTGGCGAAAACAGACCAAGTTTAATGGAGCAGGAGCGGCCAGCTCGAATCGCTCATCTTTTTGCACCCAAGCGGCAAACTCCTGGGCCAGGGCCACGTGGCGGCGAACGTGGTGACGCAAACCTTCCACCCCGTAATGTCGAATCACGAACCAGAGCTTTAAGGCGCGAAAGCGTCTGCCCAAGGGCACCTGCCAGTCTCGGTAGTCGATCACCGCGCCCGACTCGGTAGCCTTGTTGCGCAGATAATCCGGCAGAATCGATAAAGCGTCGATCAACTCCTTGCGCCGAGCCACGTAGAAGCAGTCGCAATCAAAATTCGTGAACATCCACTTATGCGGATTGAAACAGTAGCTATCGGCGAACTCGAGTCCCTCGTTGATGTACCGGAACTCGGGACAGAGCGCGGCGGTGCCGGCCATCGCGGAATCCACGTGCAGCCAGATGCTTTGTTCGCGGCAGAGCCGTCCGATCTGCGGCAACGGGTCGAGGGCATTCGAGGACGTGGTGCCAACAGTGGCGCAGACGATGGCCGGCACCTTGCCGGCTTGCCGGTCGCGAGCAATTTGCGCCGCCAAAGCCTCGGGGCGCAGGGCCAAGCGAGCGTCAACCTCAATGAGGCGCAGGTTCTCATCACCCAGCCCGGCAATTCTCACGCCCTTTTCAATCGAGGAATGCGCCTGGGGAGAAGCATAGGCGACCAGTTCGCCCTTACACCCGTGCTTGTTGCCGGCGTAGCTGGTCGCGCGCTCCCTTGCCGCCAGAATCGCGCACAGCGAAGCGCTGGAGGCGCTGTCCTGAATCACCCCGCCACCAGTCGAAGTGGAGAGGAATTGCTCCGGCAAGCCCAGCATATGAACCAACCAGTCGAGTACGTGGCTCTCCAGTTCGGTGCAGGCCGGACTGGTGGCCCATAGCATCCCCTGGATTCCAAGGCCGGACGACATCAGGTCGCCGAGGATCGCAGGAGCGGAAGCGTTGCAGGGAAAAAAAGCAAAGAAATTGGGGGACTGCCAATGCGTTATGCCCGGCAGGATCAACTTCTCGACATCGCGCAGCAAGGACTCGAAGGCCTCACCAGTTGCCGGAGGATCCGCCGGAAGTGCGGCCCGGATCTCGCCCGGCTGAACTTGAGACAAGACGGGGAAAGATTCGATGCGCTGATAATAATCCGCGATCCAGTCGATCACCGCCCGCCCATTGCGGCGGAATTCCTCAATGCTCATGTGGTAGCTTTTCTCGTTCGACATTTCGATCTCCTCTGTCCGTGGTCCGTTGTCAGTGGTCCGTTGTCCGTGGCCAGCCGTCCGTGGTCCCCTGTCCGTCGCCAGTTGCAGAACACAAACCCAGTGCACTCAGTGACGCGAGAATCTCGGACGGGCCACTGTCGTCATGGGCACCACGCACACATCGAGGGCGTAGCGGTTAGGAGCATCCGCGGAAATCACCAGCGCCGGACGCTTCTTGTCCAGCCGCACAAGGTAAACTTCGCCCCGCCGGGGGAACCAACCGCCGGGTGGAGTGCGAGCCATCAATCATCCTCCCGCGAGATCGACCGGCGGCTGGCCGAAGCAAACGCCTTGGACTCGGCCCGTTCCGTCTTTCCGGCGGCGGCAAAAAACTCGGCGGCCTCCTTCGCGAGAGCTTCGTACTGCTTCTCGAGGATTGCCCGGCGGAGCAATTCGTTTACGCGTTCGCTCCGTGTACGACCGGAACGCGTGCGTTGAAGATAGTCGAGAATAGCACGATCAACAGTAAAGCTCCTGGAAGACCTCAAAGCTTTACTCATGTGTTTTATAGTGCCCGAAAGTCTATCGTTTGTCGAACGGTGGGTGCTTGAAATGCGATGGGTGAAACAGGCGCCGGCTGGATGGTAATCAAATCCCAAGCACCCACTAATACGAGTTGCTTTACGAACCTTTAAGTGCCTATCATAGATGGGTAAACACTTAAGCGTAGCCTTCAAGGGCTAATCACAACATCACACCATGAGGATCCTATGAATCTCCCCCTCACACCGGTGCGCCTGAAGCGGCATGCGGCTCAGGTTTTTGGCAGCAAAGAGGGCGTGGTATGTGATCAGCGGCGGTTCACTTACCGTGAGTTCAACGAACGCTGTGACCGGCTCTCGAATGCCCTGCTGAAGCTCGGAATACAGAAGGGTGATCGCATTGCCTACTTGAGCTTCAATTGCCATCGGCTACTGGAAGCTTACTTTGGTGTGCCGCAGATCGGAGCCATTCTCCTGCCTCTGAACATCCGGTTAAGCCCGGAAGAGCTTATTTATATCCTGAACGACGCCGAGCCGCGAGTTCTGTGCTTTGATCCGGAATTCATTCCGCTGGCGGAAGCGCTGAGGTCAAGGGTGAAAGCTGTCGAGTATTACGTCCCGTTAAGGGAAACGAAGCCGGCCTGGGCTTACCCCAAGTTCTACGACGAACTGCTCGCCGAGGTGGAGCCCTTGGAAGTTGATTACCGCGACATTGACGAAAACTCCGTGGCTGAGCTGTTTTACACCAGCGGCACCACGGCGTATCCCAAGGGGGTTATGCTAACGCATCGCAACCTCTATTTGCATGCCTTCTATACCGCCGTGGCGCTGAACGGAGATGACCGCGAGGTCCACCTGTACACGGTTCCTCTGTTCCACGTGAACAGTTGGGGCGCCCCGCACATCATCACCCTCGCCGGCGGCCGGCACGTCATGATTAAGAAATTTGACCCGGTCACCGTGATGGAGTTGATTCGGCGCGAAAGAGTTACCCGTCTCCAAGTTGTTGCCACCATGGTCATCGCCATGCTCAATCACCCGGATTTCTCCAAATACGATTTGAGCAGCCTGAAGGAAATCATGATGGGCGGCGCGCCCACCAGCACGGCGCTTGTCCGGGAGATCGAGCGAAGGCTGCCAGGCTGTCGGGCGATCGGCGGCTATGGACTCACCGAGACTTCGCCCGTCCTCACTCTAGCGCGACGCAAGGCGCATCGGGCCGGCGATACGGAGGAAGTGCACGTGCGCCGACAGGCCACCGCAGGATATGCGTTCGCGGGCTCGGAAATCCGCGTGGTAACTGCGGAAGGCCACGACGTGAAGACTGACGGGCGGGAAGTTGGGGAAGTGATAGTGCGCGGGGACGTCGTCATGGAAGGCTACTGGCGGCAGCCGGAGGCCACTGCCAACGTCATTCACAACGGCTGGTTTCATACAGGGGACTTGGCCTCCATCGATGAAGAGGGATATATCCTCATCGTGGACCGCGGCAAGGACATGATCCTGAGCGGCGGCGAGAACATTGCCTCGGCGGAAATCGAACGGGTCATCTACGGCCATGCGGCGGTCATGGAATGCGCCGTCATCGCCGTTCCGGACGACACGTGGGGCGAAGCGCCAAAAGCCATCGTCACCTTGAAGCCCGGCCAGCAAGTTACCGAGGCTGAGATTTTTGCGCTCTGCCGCGAGCACCTGGCAGGCTTCAAAGTCCCCAAAACAGTGGAGATTGTGGGAAGCCTGCCCAAAGGCGGCACAGGGAAAATCCTCAAGCGAGTTCTTCGCGAAAAGTACTGGCAGGGACGCCCCCGGCGGGTTCAATGACCTCTCGAGGTCACGCTCAGCGCGCTCAAGCCTATAACAGGCATCGAATTGTCAGAGCGGCGGAGAAAGCACGAGCAGCCCTTCGGCGATGGCGCGCCCGATATTGGCCAAGAGGTCCGTCCTGCCATTCACCGCGTAAAGACGAGGCGTCAGTGCCCAGATTTCCCGTACGAGGCGGCGCGGCGTCAGCTTGGCCTCGCCCCGGCGCCGCTCAAGTTCAGCGATAAGCATGGGCAGGACCTTATCGCTGAGGCGCAGCGCCGTGTCCACCACAAACAGCGTCAGGTCGGGCCGAAGCATTTGCACTCGGTCGAAGAAGGCGGCCACTTCCCGGTCGGCGAGGTTTTTGGGGGGAGATGATTTCAATTCCAGATAAGCCAGCTTGCCTTCCGCTGCCGCTAGTATGTCCAAATCGCCCCCGAGGCCCCGCGCGTGAAGCCTCACTCCGGATGCGACGTCGAAACCGAACCTGCGCCGGAGTCCACGCGACACGTACCACTCGAGAGTGCCCCCGAAGCTCTTGGCAGGCCAGACCAGACGATAGTTACCTCGCGGTAGCCGCTCGGCGAGGCCCAAACCAACCAGCGACTCCGCGCAGGTCTTGGCCTGGGCCGGATCGAGGTATCGCGTCGCCTCCTCTGGCGAAAACCCTTCTGCCTTCTGGATCGCCCCACGCAGAAAAAGGCGGAAAGCGTAATGGCCAAGCAAGTTCGAAAGCCGCTCGGCGATGACTTCTTCCAGATTGTCGGGGAAGGGCACGTCGAGCCGAGCCTTTGACGGTCGGAAGCCTCGGCGGGCCAGCATGGCCAGTGCTTCCCCAGTCGGTAGCGTCGCGGCTCGAGTCCTGGGCGGCCCGTGAGCGGCTGCCGCCATCTCGATCTCGCGCGCCGTACGGAGTTTTCTCATGTAGACAAGAAGCTGTCGATTTCGCCGACTTCTTCAGGGCTTAAACGAAATTCCGCAGCGCCGATTATTCCCGAGACCTGTTCAGGGCGTCGCAGTCCAACAATGGCTGCGGTTACGGCGGGATGTCGTAACGTCCAGGCAATGGCCACCTCGCCGGGAGTGCGGCCATGGCGTTTGCCAATCGACCGCAGCAATTCCACCAGTTGAAGATTGCGAGACAAGTTCGGCTCCTGAAAGTCCGCGTCCCGCCGACGCCAATCGTCTTCGCGAAGAGCGCCAGCCCGCTCTCGAGTCATCGCGCCACTCAAGAGTCCGGACCTCATGGGGGCGTAAACAATCACCCCGATATTCTGCTCCGCGCAGTAAGGCAGGATTTCCTTCTCGACCCCGCGGGCCAGCAGGGAATAGGGCGGTTGAAGCGAGGTGACAGGAGCGATAGCTTGAGCCCGCTTCAACTGGCTCACGTTGAAATTCGATACCCCGATGTAACGGACCTTGCCTTCCTCTTTGAGCTTGGCGAGGGTCGTCCAGCCCTCTTCCACGTCCTCTTCCGGTTGCGGCCAGTGAATCTGGTACAAGTCGATGACGTCGACCTTGAGCCGTCTCAGGCTCGCCTCACACTCGCGGCGGAGTGATTCGGCCTTGAGGTTGCCGGTAAGTTCGCCGCGCTCGTTCCAGATGCGCTCGCACTTGGTGAAAACATAAGGCCGGTGCCGGACACCTTCTAAGGCGCGCGCCACTACCTCCTCCGAGTGTCCCAATCCATAGACCGCTGCCGTATCAATCCAGTTGATGCCGGATTCGAGAGCTTTGCGGATGGCCGCGATGGAGTCCCGATCGTCCTGCGGACCCCAGCCAAATCGCCAGCCGGACCCACCCATGGCCCAGGCGCCAACTCCCAGTGGGGTGATTTGCAGATCGCTGTGCCCTAACTGATGTTTTTCCACGACGACCCTCGCGTTTCTCTTAGAATGGCACACGCTCAGCACGCCGCGACACCCTACTCTTCATTGCGATAATCGAGGGAGGCAACCACGGGTCTGGCATCGCGCCAGTGAGGCTCGACCTTGGCGTAGAGCTCGAGGTAGACTTTGGGTGGGAACAGCCTCTCCAGTTCCTGGCGCGCTTCGCTGCCGATCTGCTTAAGCATGTCACCACCCGAGCCAATAATGATGGGCTTCTGCGAGTCCCTCTCCACCACGATGCTGGCGTGGATGCGGGTAATGCTTTCGCCTTCCTCGAACTCGTCGATGATGACGGCGGTGGCGTAAGGAAGTTCCTGCCGCGTGTGAAGGATGACCTTTTCGCGAATGATCTCCGAAGCCAGAAAGCGTTCCGGCTGGTCCGTGTACATATCGGCCGGGAAATACTCCGGGCCCTCGGGCAGAAAGCGCACAATGGCGTCCAGGAGCTCCGTGAGGCCTTCTCCCCTGAGCGCTGAAATGGGCATGATCTCCCCGAAATCGTACAACTGGGAGTAGCGCTGCATGAGCGGCAGAAGTTGTGGCTTCTTCATCCGATCGATTTTGTTGAGCGCCAGGATAGTGCGCGGGGCATATTCTCTCAGCAACCCCACGGCAAACTCATCTCCATGGCCAAATCGCTCGGAAGCGTCGACGATCAGAACCGCCAGGTCCCGCTCCGTCAGCGCTTGGCGAACGAAGGTCATCATCTGCTCGTTGAGGCGGGAATGCGGCCGGTGGATCCCGGGCGTGTCCATGAGCACGATCTGCGCACCGGGCCGGTTCACGATGCCCAGAATCCGATTGCGAGTGGTTTGCGGTACGGCGGTGACGATAGAAACCTTGCTGCCAACCAGAGCATTCACTAACGTGCTCTTCCCGGCGTTGGGCCTTCCCACCACAGCCACGAATCCGGATTTAGTGGGCTCCGCCATCGTTTCCAGCCGCCTGTGCGTCTTGAGGAGTAAGAGTCAGGCGGACCTTCAAGACGGTCCGCTTGTTGGCTTCCAGCACTTCGATGGTCACCCCGTTTTCCCGTACCTTCTCTCCAGGAACGGGAACATGGCCAAGATGGGCCAGCACCAAGCCTGCTACCGTGGAGTACCCTGGAGCTTGCAGCGGGACGTGCAACTCGTCACCGATCTGGGAGAGGTCGGTGTGACCCGACACAAGGTAGGAATTCTCCGCTTCCTTGACGATATCCTGCGCGTGGGGCTCGAACTCGTCCTTTATTTCTCCCACGATCTCTTCCATTATATCCTCGATGGTGACCAGCCCGGCGACGCTGCCATATTCGTCGATGACAATGGCCATCTGGATCGTGGATTTTTGCAGCTCTTTCAATAGGTCTTTGATGTGGCGCGTTTCCGGAACGAAAGGGACAGGCTTGATCAAGCTGCGCAACGTGACCCGCGCTTGTTCTTCGGGAGGCAATTCCATGAGGTCGCGAACGCTCACAATGCCCTCGATATGGTCCATCTGACCAGCAAAGACGGGGTACCGGGTGAGGCGCTTTTCGCGGAATAGCTTGCGTAAGTCCTCCACCGGAGCGTTTACCTCGATCGCAGCAATTTCCGTGCGCGGTGTCATCACCTCGCGCACCAACTTGTCCCCGAACTCGACGACCGACTGGACGAGTTCAGCCTCCCCTTGCTCGAGCAGACCATCCTGCTGACCGACTTCGATAAACTCTTGCAGGTTCTCCTGCGGAGTGGGGGCCTCCGGTTCCTGTTCCGTCGACTCGAGCAGCCGGCTCATGGTTGTGGAAATAAGAATCAGGAAAGTGAGCGGCAAGGCCAGATACACCAGCCGCCGCACCACCGGCATCCAAGCCTCGAGAATGACCTCCGGCTCGTCATGGCGCGCCACCAGCAGGAAGGGTATAAGTTGGTCGGCAATGGCCACCGCGCTCAGGACTATTACTAAGGCGGCGCCGATGTTTGCCCAGAGATGGTCCGGCCGGCGCAGGACCAGCAGCGCGGTTACACCCACAGCAAACAAGTGCATCGCCGCGCCGTGCAGGGCGGAAATCGAGACCCCGACGCGCTCCCGGTCGATCGTGATACGGCCCGGCTGGCCAGGGCGAAACAGCCCCCTGGCGCTCATTACAGTCAGACGGCGCATCAGCAGCCTCAAATATGAGGCCACTGAGCCTGCCACCAGCAGGACGGCCAGAACCATTAGCCACACAACGGTGATCAGGATGGTCTTGAGGTCCATAAACGCTCAAATGCCCAGCCGTCCTCGCAGGGCAAGCTCCAGCTTGGCCATTTCACCCTGATCGGATTCGTGATCGTAACCCAGCAAGTGCAAGAAGCCATGCAAGATCAGCCAACGGATCTCATTCAGGGTGGAGTGTCGTTCCTGGCGCGCGTTTCTCTTAGCTGTTTCAACCGAAATGACGATATCGCCCAGGAAATTCTTGAACTCCAATGCCGCGCATTCACTAACGCTCCGGCAGGTGTACGGTGGTCGAGAGGGTCCGCTTCCGGTCCGAGGCCGACGCCGCTGCTCAGCATCCCAAGGGAATGACAAGACATCCGTGGCGCGCCCCTTCCCACGGTAGAGCGAATTCAGGCGCCTGATCTGCCTATCGTCCACCAAGCAAACGTTGCACTCGCGCCTGCCCAATCCCAGCGCCCGCAGTTTGCCAACATATTCCTCCAACCGGGAAGCATTGACAGCGTATTTGTTTTGGCGGTTGAGGATCAATGGTTCTTGTTGTTGCCCGCGACTGCGCTGCGCACCTGGTCGTATTCCTCGTAGGCGCGGATGATGCGTTGCACCAGGGTATGCCGAACCACGTCCCGCTCCGTGAAATAGACAAAACTGATGCCCGGCACTCTGGAAACCACATCGATCGCTTCCACCAGTCCGGAACGTCTCCCGTCCGGCAGGTCAATTTGGGTGATGTCGCCAGTGACCACTGCTTTGGAATTGAAGCCCAGTCGCGTCAGAAACATCTTCATCTGCTCGCTGGTGGTGTTCTGGGCTTCGTCAAGAATCACAAAGGCATCATTCAAAGTCCTGC